>Ga0075421_100003805_pt1 | contig 18144 bp, 20 predicted proteins | sample SoiMetdeltSBSDD5_FD_75292 | JGI IMG/M metagenome (GOLD analysis project Ga0075421, IMG submission 75292) | Bulk soil microbial communities from a Populus tree surrounding site in Tennessee, USA - Soil MetaG P. deltoides SBSDD5 | ecosystem: Environmental > Terrestrial > Soil > Tree plantation...
AGCACAACGCTCACCTTGAATCTGCAGAAGAGCGGGAGCGACCAACATGTGTGGGAACCGAAGACCAGCGTGAATTGGGTGACCCTGTCACCCAATTACGGAAGCATCAACACCATCACAACGGAAACGGATACTGTCAGGGTTACCGTCAATACCGCGAATATGACCGTGGGCGTCAATTCGGGACTGGTCTACGTGTGGGATACGGCTCCTGGGATATCGCGTCTAATCCAGGTACCCATTATCGTCTCGGTCACTCAAGCGGCGGTTTCCGCTTCACCGCCTCCGCCTCCTGTGACATCGCCATCTGCTTCGGTGACCCCGCCTCCGCCACCGCCGGTGGCACCGTCCTCGCCGCCTCCGGCCCCTCAGACAAGTTCCCCTGCGACACCATCGCAGGCTTCGTTGAATTCTAACATTACGGCCTTTCCGGCGGCTCTCTCAGCCACCGTGGTCAAGGGGCAGAGCACAACGCTCACCTTGAATCTGCAGAAGAGCGGGAGCGACCAACATGTGTGGGAACCGAAGACCAGCGTGAATTGGGTGACCCTGTCACCCAATTACGGTAGCATTAACACCATTACAAATGAATTGGATACGGTTAAGGTGACGGTTAACACGGTAAACATGAGAGTTGGGGCCAACTCAGGCCTCGTCTACATCTGGGACTCTGGATCTGGCAGCCAACGCCTGATTACTGTCCCGCTCATCGTAAATGTGACCCAGTCGGCTGCGACCCAACCGCCGCCAGCTTCGCCGCCTCCCCCTCCCATGACATCGCCATCTGCTTCGGTGACCCCGCCTCCGCCACCGCCGGTGGCACCGTCCTCGCCGCCTCCGGCCTCACCACCTCCGGCCTCACCGCCACCCAGTTCAATAAACTCCACGATTACGGCGTTGCCGGCCGCGCTCAGCACGACGGTGGTCAAGGGTCAGAGCCGCATGCTCACAGTGAATCTGCAGAAGACGGGCCCCAATCAGCACTTCTGGGAGCCCAAGACTAGTGTGAACTGGATCAGTCTCTCCCCGCCGTATGGCAGCAATAACACCATCACGACGGAGCTGGACCAAGTCGGGGTGACGATCAATACGGCTAGTCTCGCGGTGGGTACTAATTCTGCCCTTGTATACATTTTGGAATCCGGGCCAGGTGTCTCGCGCGTGATCACAGTACCAGTGACTGTTATCGTGACCCAATCAGGTGCAACTGCATCCTCACCTCCTCCAGCTTCTCCGCCTCCGCCCACCGCTCCATCGCCCATTGGGAGTGTGACTCCCCCACCTCCTCCGTCGCCCATTGGGAGCGTGACTCCCCCGCCCCCGCCGTCACCCCCCGCACCAACGACGGGAGTGGCGAATGTGACGTGGGCTGCGAACAGCGAAGGCGACCTGGCAGGCTACAAACTATATGTTGGGACTACGTCAGGGGTATACAATCAAATCCTCGATGCCGGAATGGTAACCTCGTACAAGATGACGTTACCGAAGGGTGTGACCTATTTCTTTTCAGTCACGGCGTATGACAGGTCCGGGAATGAGAGCAGTCGGTCCACGGAAGTGAGCAGAAGTATTTTTTGAGCATCAATAGCCGGCTTGGGGCATGCCTGTACGCCTGGTCAGATCTCAGTCCCAGGGGCGTGGGCTTAGTACCAAGAGTGAAGGTAGAAAATGCGCGGACCTGACCTGACAGTTCCCCAAGCTGAACGGCGGAGGTGACTCAATCCCCTTTCTCTTCGTCCAGTCGAGAAATGTATAATCCTCTGAGTAGACTTTCCACTTCTACCTCACCCCTCACATCACCGTTCCAAGTTTCTGCCAACCCTCCACATGTTTAAACGCAGCGAATAGGTTGCCGGAGTTTGCACTGGAAAACCGGGGGCATCTGATTCAACGTCAAATGATGAGAACCCTTGTTCTGACTCCTGGGGTATCACATCTATTGATACATAATACAGAGGGAACAAGAGCGGACTTACTGTCCCGCGCCTCAGACAAACTCTTCTACCACCTTACAGGCTGCACTCGATGGTTACTTGATTAGTGACCGGCACGAGCAAGTGACCACAAGACAAGATGCAAGTTTTTCACGACCTGATCGTCTGTTCGTTTGCTGGAACCCATAAGATCGCATGCAATGGTATGTTTCTCGCTCAGTTTGGTGACCAGCAGTGGGCGTGAAAATGTAATAAAAGTAATAGCTTAAAGATTAGACAAAATGCCTCTCGGCCTTCGAAATTTGTCAGTCCAGATCAAGGGGAATTCCTAGCAGGCTTCGCGGACAAAGGTAGGTACTCTAGCATCAGGCATGTAGAGGGTAGTATTTCCGTATTCTTAACGCCATTCATACAGATCAGGGCATGGAGCACAGCATGGAAGGTAATGGAGATCAGGTTCCGGTCGTAGATGCCGTCGGTTCGGAAGATAGTCGCGGATGGAAGTTGATACGAACGCGTGACTTTGGCCTGCTGTGGTGGGGACAGATGACATCGCAAATAGGGGAGGGGCTAAACAAGGTGGCCCTTCTCTGGTTTGTCTACAGTTTGACAGGATCCGCGTTGAAGATGACCATCGTCGGCCTCATCCAAACAGTTCCGCCCCTCGTTCTGGGCCCCATGATCGGTGTGTACCTTGACCGCCTACCCAAGAAAACTGTCATGGTTTGGGTGGACCTCATACGCACTGTTATGACGTTTCTCATCCCAGTCCTGTATGCGATGGACAAGTTGTCGCTCGAGGGGCTTTATGCGATTATCTTTTTTACGTCCATCGTTTCAACGGTGTTTGGACCGGCACTCGTATCGGCTGTTCCTCGCCTAGTTCGTCCGAATGAACTCGTGACCGCCAATGCCTTGATACAGGGAACAAACAATATCGGCCTCCTGCTCGGCCCTGCGATCAGCGGCTTGCTGATTGCCATGATCGGAGCCGAGAATGTGCTATACGTCAATTCAGCCACCTTTCTCGTGTCGGCACTCTGTCTGATGCCCATGCGTTTGGTTGAACGAGTCCGCGACCTCGCCGCATGCTCCACGTCAGTGTTGGATGATCTCAAGGTAGGGTTCAGATTTGTCTTCGGGAGCCATTCCATCATTTTCATTCTGGTAGTCATCTCGGCCCTTTACAATTTAGGAGCGAGCGCATTTGTTTTTATCCTACCCGTCTATGCAAAGGAGTTTCTAGGAGTGGGGCCGGTACAGCTTGGCTGGCTCTGGTCGGCACTCGGTGTGGGGATGCTTCTTGTGTCGACCTGGCTCGCATGGAGACATCAGGGTGATCTTCGCAGCCGAATGCGGCTGATCGTACGCGGAATGACTGTCGGTGGACTCGCTGTCTGCAGCCTGAGTCTATTGGAAACGCCACTGATCGCCGCAGGCGTCGTCATTGTGGTAGGAGGGAGTACGGCCATCCTGAACCCTGTGATTTGGGCATTGCTTCAAGAGGTCACTCCCGAACATCTGATGGGTCGGGTGCTTACGACCTTTAGCACCGGTTCCATGGCAGCAGCCATGGCGGGTATGACGGGATTTGGATGGATTGCGGACACCGTCGGACCTGCCGAAAGTTTAATCGGACTTGGACTGATGTTATTGCTAACCGCTGTCGTGGCGGTTCGCTTCAGCCGTCAGGCTATCGCCACGCGAGAAGCGGGGTTGGCGACGTAGCTTCCATCTTCAACGATCTCCGTTCCGCTCCCTGCCCTTTTTTCGTGGATCCTGCTCCGTGTATATAGGTGGACTATGACCGGCAGGGAGATGCATGCGGGAGACTTCCAGCATAGAAGGCGTTCCGGGCGGCCCTATCGCCATAGGTGATGGAAAGGGTGTGTCTTCTGACCCGATGGCCATTCCTTCAGCGTGGGGGGAGAACTGGCTGCTTAGTCGAGATTTCAGTTTTGTCTGGTGGAGCCAGGTACTCTCGCAGGTTGCGGACGGGGTCAGCAAGCTGGCACTGCTATGGTTCGTCTACTCGATAACCGGGTCACCTCTCAAAACCACGGTCATCGGCTTACTCCAGACTCTCCCCCCGATTGTTTTAGGACCAGTGATTGGCGTCACCGTGGATCGCTTCCCTAAAAAGATGATCTTGATCTGTAGTGACGTGGCACGCGCAGTGTTGATCGGGCTGATCCCTTGCTGGGTGTCGGTTCAGTCGTTCACGGTCGAATCCCTCTACGTCCTCACATTTCTGTATGGCATTGCAACGGCGATGTTCGTGCCGACCCTGTCATCGTCCGTGCCGTTCATGGTGCAGCGTGGACAACTCACCGCTGCCAATGCATTGCTACAGGGCACGACGAGCGTAGGCATCATCATTGGTCCCCTCCTGAGTGGCCTGGGGATTGCCTTTTCCGGATCTCAAGATGTCCTATGCATCAACGCCGTGACCTATCTGGTATCGGCCGCCTGCCTGATTCCCATTCGCATCCCCGGAGGAATCTCACAGCAGCGGCAACAAAGCCGCCTCGGGGCGGCGATCAATGATCTCGTCGAAGGGATGCGCTATACCTTGATCTCGCAGCGGAGCATCCTCCTGCTGATTGTCATGGCCTCCATCTACACTTTCGGCACCGGCGCCTTCACCACCCTTTTCCCCGTTTTCGGAAAGAGGTTGTTGGCTCTGGGGCCGATTGAGGTGGGCTATTTATGGTCCTGGTTGGGAGTCGGCCTATTCTTGGTGTCGCTTAGTCTCGTGTGGTTGACCGAGTGGGATCTACGCAAGCGAATTATGGCCGTCACCTTGACCAGCATACTGGGGGGAGTATCCCTGTGCGGGCTGGTCTGGACACAGGACATCTATGTGGCGACTGTGCTCGTCGCCTGCATCGGTATCGGATTCGGAACCTGGACTCCTATCGCATGGGGCATTATCCAAGAGTTGTCTCCTGCCCATATGGTCGGCCGGGTTATGGCTCTCTACACGTCCATTGCGACGGCAACATCGATGGCAGGGATGACATTTTTCGGCTGGCTGATGGAAACCTTCAATGCCTCCATCAGCCTTATGGGGATCGGTCTCGTTCTGCTAGCGTTGGCGGCGTCCACAGCCTGGTTGAGTCCTCGTATCGTGCATGGGGTGGGGGTTCCTCCAGTCTGAGGTTCGCCAAGGATTGTTCCACGCTCTTTCGTTGACTCCAATTCGTCTCTACCCAGACTTGCACCACCCCATCTCTCCCTGTGACCCCCTGACAAGAATCCGCTAAGAGTCGCGATTTCTCTGAAAGTGAATGGGATTCTTTCACCGCCGAACGGTCCGCCAATGAGTGGTGGTTTTATAAAACCATTGTGAAAACCAATGGTTATACCTTGTTGGGGCTGGGAGGCCTCTGTCAGGCTCTTCCGCAATCGGGTGCTATATTTAATAAGAACAACCGACTGAGCAAGAGAGGCTCAGCTGCGGTCGATTCGATGGTTCGTTCAAGAGTGAAGGATCTCTCTTTTTACTATCGATCCAATAAGGAGTATTACCATGTTTCACCGCCATTACCAATTGTGGATGCTGACAGGACTGGCTCTTGCCCTGACTACGGGGCAGGGCTGTAGCGGTATGAAATGGTTTCATTCAGGAAACGACGAACAGTCTGCAATGGAACTGGGTCAATCGGGGGGTCACTTAGGAAACGATGAACGGTCTGCAATGGAACTGGGCCAATCGGGTCGCTCAGGTGGTGATCGAGAAACCAGTCAGGATCATTCGTCGTTGAGCCGAAAGGGGATCGGCGATGATTCAGAAGGCGGAGCCCTGAGTGGACTCTCGCCGGTTGCAGGAGATCGTGTGACCGGAGAAGAGCGATTGAGCCGAAGCCGGATTGGTTCGATGCTGCAGCCGGTCGACAGGACGGACAAGGTATTCGCTGAACTGCGTCGTGAAGAAGCCGCCGCGATCGCGGCGGGTCTTGAGGATGTATTTTATGGCTATGATCGCTGGACAGTACAGGCCGAAGGTGTGCAATCGCTGTCACACGACGCGCACTGGCTCAAGGACAATCCGAAAGCAGTCCTCAAAATTTCCGGTCATTGCGATGAACGAGGCAGCCACGACTACAACCTAATACTGGGTGAGAAACGTGCCAAGGCGGCGAAGAGCTATCTGGTAGAGCTCGGGGTCAATCCTAGACAGATCGCGATCGTGTCCTATGGAAAGGATCGACCTTTCTGCTCCGAGAATGACGAGCATTGCTACCAGCAGAATCGTCGGGGTCATATGCTACTCAGGACGAAATAGTCAATCCTCGAATTGTTCCTCCGCGCCCCTTCCAGAGGCTCTGGAAGGGGCTTCCTATTTCAACGGGCCGTTTGCGGGCGCCTCACGTGCCGCCCTTTCGGAGACGCCTTGGAAAAGAGCACGGTAGTGGAACGAACAGGTGACAATGCAACAGAGCTTATGGTATCTGACCCACTGCGTGTGACTGAACCATTGCTAACATGAATAGAGAAGGGGTGAGCTGTGAGTCAACGTTATGGTATTACCGTGAAGTTTCTCATCAGCGCGGATTCGCCTGAAGAGGCGGAAGAGATCATCGAATCAGCCTGTGAGAAAGCCGCCGCATCGATGGGCGAGGGCGATGTCAGCTATGAGGGAATCGAAGACATCGAGGAAGACGATGAGAGCTGAGGTCATACCGATGGGTTTCCTAGAAGTTTGCCCGGCGCCATCGTCGTTTGGACAGTAATGCGACAATCCTTGTGAACGACCACACTGAAGCAGCCGGTCAGAAGACCGGTCACCAGGGAATACTCGGCAGAATTCATCAGCCGACAAAACCGTATCTCTCTCAGTTTCTGGGGATACCGGCGCACGTGCATCACGTCGCGCACCGGATGGCGAATCCTCCCACCGAACGTCCCCAAAGCCGCAAAGAGTTTCAGCAAGCTCTCCAACAACTGGAGATGACCCACGCAGATGTGCAGGAGAAGTTCGGCTATGGCACCAAGACAGCCGACAATGGCGATCGTCTGGTGATTGTCTGGGAGGCGCACACAGAATACTACAGCTATCAGGTCTGGCATATCGCCGGCGACGCTTCCATGCCGTTGACGTTCGGGCCTCTAACGTACTCGGGCTATTTTTTTCCTTTTAGTCCCCTGGGTGTCAAGGTGAATGCCCTCGACCTCCTCATCCTGCCTCAGTCGGATCCTACGCAGGAATCACTGCATGCAAGCCTGCCGGGACCACATCTCTACGGAAGTCGCATGTTCGGTGAAGATATCGTGGCAGCCACCAGTTTCACTCCCGATGAACATCAGCGCGAACGATACCTGGTCTGTTCACCATCCCCTGAAGTGTTGCGCTATCACATTGCGAAGATCGTGGATACAATTGTCGCCGTCGAAAATTATTACCACCTGGTGATGCTGCCGTTTCAATCGTTTGCGCGAGCCGTCGATCAAATCCATGACTACGAACAACGGCATCTCTATCAACGTGCAGTCTTGATCGAACAATTGGGCGACTCGAACCCAAACACGCTTCAAAAGTGGTTAACCGTGTTGACTCAAGACCTGTTGCAGGTGAGCCGTTTGGCCGAATCGATGCGTTACCGGCTGTCGGCCTCCGTGCCATATGACAGCATCGTGAGAGGAAACATCGCGGCGATGCAAGAACGTGCATTCCCTCCGTTGCGCCCACTTTCCGAGTATCTCTATTGGAAGATTACTGGGGTGACCGACGGCTATCAGCAGCTCCTGAAGCGGATCGATGCCATGGAGAAGGATTTTGAAGCGACGGTGGCCGTACTTCGAACTCAAATCGAGTTGCGTCTCCAGGAACAGAACCTTGCTCTTCAGGATCAGAACATGAAGCTCCTGGCGAGCGTGGACTCGACGACCCGAGGGCAAGCCATTCTGCAGCGGACGGTCGAAAGCCTGTCGGTCATTGTCATCACGTACTATCTTGCCGGACTCGGGAGTTATATCTTTAAGGCGCTCTATGAAGTCGGATGGCTGAAGAATGCGACGCTCGCCACGGCCATTTTTATCCCGGTCGCCTTTGGACTTTCCTTAACGTTGATGGGTGTCGGCCGGAAGGTGATCCTAAGACGCATGTCCCGTCCGCAGCATGGAAGCCGTCAGGAACGCCATGGCCACGACACATAGGATGGGTGCGAAACGACCTGCAAGAATCAATTATTCATTAGGGATTCTTGACGAGCCAGAGTGCGAGCGGTAATCCAATCGGTAGTGGAAGAATGATGACCAACAGCAGAGCGATCATTCCGTCTGTCCGGGTGGCGCAGGCTCGAAGTATGTCTAAGGAGGGAACCATATGCTGTCGTCCATTTCTATACGATATCACTCGATCGACAACTCCTGCAGTGGCTCATGAAGAACGTCGCATGTCTTCGTTCTGACGAGCCGAACGAAGGATATCGGCGATCCAACGTACAACCAATCCGCCAAAACCTGCTATCGTAACGATACAATCCGCGAGACGCATTGGGTCGGTCCTTTCGTTCCTGCCCGACAATGACGAAGTCCTGGGCGTCTGAGGTCCTAGCTGAGCAACAGCCGTGCCGAAACTCGGCAGGGGACCTTCTTCGTGGAAAAAGCCCATCATCATAGCGATAACGACGTAGATCCGGCACGCGGTGCCCTATCTCATTGATGAAAAGGGTCCAAGATTCACATCGAAAGGATACAGTCCGTATCTGAAAAGATAAGGATGCTTTGGTCGGAGCGCAGGTTGCCGAAATACCTTCCATATGCTTCTAGTATCGGCCATGGCGGAATTTTTCCTGTTTCTTGTATCGATTGATTTCGAGTGAAAAAAGGCGTATCCGTCTCCATTTGTGGGAACCAGTCGGTAGGCTCAGGAGCAATGATGGAGCGCAGAGAGGATGTTCGGTATGAGGTGGATCTGCCGCTGGCGTTTTCAGGCAGCGAGATCGCCGGCGGAGGGATGGTCATCAGTCTTTCTAACGAGGGCTGTGCCGTTCGAAGCGAGGAGGCTGTTCTTACCCACACCTTTTTAGCACTTCGATTGCAGTTGCCGGAACCGAATGCTCCGCTGAAGGTTGAGGTCGCGGAGGTGAGATGGACCAATATGTCATGTTTCGGCGTGGAATTCGTTCATTTGCATGCGGAAGAGTTGGAGCGCCTCCGCCGGTTTATCGCCTGGCTGAAGAGCACCCAGAATAATTAGTCCTGGCTTATCCCGGTGATGACACGACCTACCACCAGACGAGCAGGATGTGAAGCCGTCGGCATCGTTATCGGGAGGCTTTCTCTCGTGTGATTGGCGCGTTACCGGGAAATGGCAGGCATTCCGACATGCACATCCACGTGAGAATCACCGGTTCCGGAAGGAAGAGGGGGGAAGGGGTGGGCGTTCACCACGGCTAGAATCGCCGCCTGATCTAGGTCTGTGTCGCCGGAGCTTCTCTCGATCTCGATGAGTTGAGCTTCGCCGTTCGCGTACAAGCGAAAATGGACCACGGGCATACGCCGTACGGACAGCGAGTAGCGTGAATGCAGTTGCTGACGGATCAGCGTGTTCAGCAACTTCCAGTATCCTTGAGCACGGTTCGCAGCCGAGTTCCCCAAGAGATCAAGTTCTTCCACTTTATCATCCAAGAGGGTCGGATCAGCTCCTAGCGTGCCGCCGTGGTGGATGTCTGCGGTCTCAAGAGACATTCCTGCCGGATTGAGCGAACGGAGGGAGCTGCGTTCGGTGTATCCCGGAACGGCCACCGTCACGATCACGGTTCGTCGGGCGAGTTCTTCCAAGTGAAGTCCCTGCTGCCGAGCAACTGCGACATTTATAGCCGCCGCTTTCGGTGGGTCGCCGAGGGAGGCAGAGATAGGTCCGAGGTCGACTGTCGTGGAGAGCTCCTTTGTGTCGGAATCCAACAGGAGGGGGCTCACCTGTTGAGCGAACGACGGGCTTTCGATGACTGCGACCAGGGAATCTCCCTTCCGGACGGCCTGCTCAGGGAGATATACGGACACCCGCAGGCCGCGGTTCGTCGGAAGTGAGCCATGCGTGAGGTTTTCAGGAATCTCGATACGAAAGTCTTGAGGAGAAACAGTTGGGGACGATGCGATCGCGGAAGCGGTCATGAAGAGCACCGCAGCAAGACCGCTGGGGTATACGAAGCGCCAAGGCGATCCAGGAGCGGTGCATGGAGTGGGTTGATGACTGGAGAAGAGGATCATATCCGGACGATCCCTGTCATGAGGCGAGGCGCTCATCATTGTGTCTCATTAGGGGTAACATGCATAGGAAGGCCAACAAAGTGTTTTGCTTAAATGTGACTCAGCGTCATTCGCCTCTTGTGGATGGAAGCGTCGAGGTTATTAGTGGTATATGTGGGAAGGACTGAAGGTGTGTCGACCGCAATAAATAGGACCCTATGAGTGCTGCTGCTTCAACGGATCGTGAAATCGCCACATTGGCGGGTGGCTGCTTCTGGTGTCTTGAGGCTGTGTACGATCAGCTTCGAGGCGTGCAGGCGGTAGAGTCGGGCTACGTCGGCGGTGTAGTGGATAAACCGACTTACGAGCAGGTGTGTGGAGGAGGAACAGGGCACGCTGAAGCGGTGCGGATTACCTTTGATCCGTCCATCACTTCATTTCGGGAACTCCTGGAAATCTTCTTTACCGTTCATGATCCGACGACGTTGAATCGTCAGGGCAATGACTCCGGAACCCAGTATCGATCCGCGATTTTCTACCATACGCCTGAGCAGAAGAAGACGGCCGAGGAGGTCATGGCTGCCTTCGCTCGCGAGAAAGTCTATGCAAACCCGATTGTCACCGAGCTCAACCCGGCGGCAACATGGTATGAGGCAGAGGACTACCATCAGGAATATTTCGTGCGGAATCCGCTGCAAGGCTATTGTTCGTATGTCGTAGCGCCGAAAATCGCGAAATTTCGCAAGCACTTTGCCGAGAAGCTCAAGTCTAACCCCTGAAGATGCGGGTCATGCTGTCCCTGATTTCCTGCAAAAAGTTCGGCTTCTGCAAGATGTGGTGAGGCCTCACGAGTATCTCGGCCTGAGGCGGGCAGAACGGCCATTCGATTTTACTCTTTCCTTGCACCTGTACCAACATGAGGTCATTGGGCGGATCCGCCGAGCTGTGAAGGACGATGAGCGGATCCTTTGGGTCAATCAGGCAGGTCTCCTGATAGCCTACCTGGGCATAACGTTGCGGTTCTGATAGGTGGACTTTATGCGCGCCGTTGGAAAAGATCGTATCTCCGTCCCGAATCGGTCCGGGCGGTGCAATTGAATACATCACCATGGGCGCGAGGAAGATCACGGCAGCAGCGAGTCCGATGGACCACAGAGGAGGCTCGACCGCGCGCTGAGTATCCTTGTCGGGCATCACATCATTTGGACAAGAATGGTCGTAGAATGTTCTTGCCTGTCAATTCGGTTATAGGCACACTAGCGCCCGCTCCGCGCTCTCGTCGGCTCGGAAGCTCAGATTGGCAGGGTTGGCGACTCAAGGAGTGATCATGGTCTACTGCCCGATGTGTTCGGGAAACGCAAAGCGTGTCAGCCGTCACGGTTGGAAAGATTTCATGCTCCATCTCGTCGGATACTATCCCTTCCGGTGCGCCGTCTGCCATTACCGATTCAGGTTGCGGCGCCGCGCATAGCCTGATGTTCAACCTTCCTGGTGGGCGCCGGCACGATGCGGATTCCTCCAGGAGCAATCATTGACCTAGTCCGGCTGCGAACGGTTGCCGGACTCGCGTGAGGAGGCTCCCGGCTGCAGCGCCATAAAGTCAAAGAGACGGCGGTCCATTAGGAGCGAAGGCGCGACATTCGAAATGGCGGCAAACATGCTGTCGTTGCTTCCGGGGAAACGCTCTTCCCACTCCCGCAACATGGTCTTGACCTGCTGGCGCTTGAGATGTTCCTGCGAGCCGCAGAGATTGCAGGGGATGATGGGGAAATCCTTCAGGTCTGCATACCGTACCAGGTCCGATTCCTTTACATATGCGAGAGGCCGGATCAGGATATGGCGATCGTCTTGAGAGCGCAATTTGGGCGGCATGGTTCTGATCTTTCCATTAAAAAACAGGTTCAACAAGAGCGTCTCCAGGATGTCATCACGATGGTGACCCAATGCAATCTTCGTCGCGCCGAGTTCAGTTGCAAGTCGATACAGATGTCCGCGGCGTAGGCGGGAACAGAGCGAACACATCATCTCTCCTTCCGGGATGAGCCGTTTCACTACGGAATAGGTATCCTGGGTCTCGATGTGGAACGGGATTCCTCTGCGGGACAGGTAATCGGGGAGAATATGTGCCGGAAAGCCCGGCTGTTTTTGATCCAGATTGACCGCGATGATCTCGAATTGAATCGGTGCTCTAGCGCGCAGGGATAGCACGATATCGAGGAGTCCGTAGCTGTCCTTCTCGCCGGAGAGACACACCATGACCTTGTCGCCGTCCTCGATTATCTCGTAATCTGCAACGGCTTGGCCGACGAGACGGCAAAGCCGAGTATGAACGTTTTCGATCTCTTCAAGACGTGCTGTGATCGAGATCGTCTGATTGGCGTGGGCGGACGCTGTACTCATCGTGCGTCACATTGTAGCGTAGTTCCGTCGAAAGGGAGATAGACGGGATAGCCTGGTCCGAGGGTCACACGAGAAGGCTATGGAGCGGCAGCCCGTGAGTGAGTGCTGGCATCAGTGACGAGAGGGCGATCGGTCAGGGCCTCATAGGCTTCTGAGATTGACGCCACGGGAGAAACCTGCATGAGAAAGGGGGTGCGCCAGTCAGGATCCGTGGCGTCCGCCTCGTCGGGGATGAGAATGCGCTGCAGATGTTCGTGATGAGCAGCGTAAATCTTGAAAGGGATGCCGCTGACCACGCCAATGTGCCCGTCGTTTGTCACCGTGCCGGTGAGCGCGCGATCGAATTGAACGGTATCGCCTTTGGCCAGGGCGATGACGGTCAGTCCGACCATTGCTGAAAGGCTGTCACCGTAGAGGGTGACACCTGGGGCTTCGAAAGAGAGAAAGATGCTCCAGGAGTCGGGGTTGAGATGCGCTGCTTTGGCCGTTCGGTCGATCGCCAACATGATGGCCCCTTGCGTTCTATCCGAAAAGTTCCCCTGACCCGGCTCGAAATTGATTTCAATACCATGGTGGTCTTTTCGTTGCTCTAGGCCGATCACCACCTCGGCCACAACGCCCACCTGTTGGCTTTGTCCTGCTTGAGTCGTCCCGAGAATATGAATGAGTTGCTCTCGCCACTGACTCCCTTCAACGTCGGCCTTAGCGAATGTGTGCTCGGCGGTGAAGATGACTATGGCCCCTACAACCAACATAGCAACTGTTCTGATCAGGCCGAACAGCCGTGAAGGTTTTGAGGAAGGGAGGCTGGGAGCGACAGTCTCGTTCAACCGCATTTGTCACTATACCATAGTACTTCTCGTATATCGCAATGATCTGTGATGTGTGCACAAATCGCCCCTGCCCTCTGTCGAACCGAGTGAACCCTGTTTGCTAGGAAGGTCGGTCATCAAACGGAACACTCATGGCGGAATCCACATCGGCATGTGATGAGGTGACATGTCGGAGGCTGAGAGCATGGACAGGCCTCAGAGTTTCTCTTAGCCTTCATTGTGCCTGTGCAGGTCGATGATGCATGCACCATGGTGGCTTGATAGGCCTGCCTTGCTGAACCTGTTTTTTGGGAGGGGTTATTTCCCCTAGGGGAAGGCCTAGGTGCCAATCCTGGTGATGTGTGCGATTTTTCCATGAGGTGCTATATTTATCTAGGATCAAAAACGCATCTGACGAGGACTTTTGACAATCCCGGCATGGCATCGCACGAAGTGGAGAAGAAGCGACAAAGCCGTTTGGCGACTGAAGTGCCGGAATGGGCGGAATGGTCTGATGATAAGCTGCTCGATCTACGCGTATGTGACTTGCGGCTTAGGATCGAAGGCAGTTTCTTCGTCGAGCCGATCGAAGCGCTCAATCACGAGCTAAAATCTCGCCGGTTGCGCTTCCGTCCCTACTTCTGGCTGTCCGATGAATGGTTCACACCCGATGGGGTGCCGGGGATCGCGCTGCCTTTTTACTTGGCGCACCCGAGGTTGGCGAAGTTGGAGATGACCCAGATGCTCGAGGTCGAAGGCGGCACCTCTGAATGGTGCATGCGGATTCTACGACATGAGGCCGGACACGCCATTGAGAATGCCTATCTGCTGCGCCGCCGCCGCCGCCGTCAGAGACTGTTCGGTAAATCGTCTGAACCCTACCCCGAGTATTACACCCCCAAACCCTATAGCCGCAGCTTCGTGCGTCATCTGGATGTATGGTATGCACAGAGCCATCCGGATGAGGACTTTGCTGAGACATTCGCGGTGTGGCTGGATCCGCAGTCGGAATGGAGAGAACGGTACGCAGGATGGCCAGTACTCAAGAAGTTGGAGTTCATGGACACGTTGATGGGGGAGTTGGCCGGCGTCGAACCGGCGGTGACCTCGCGCCAGCAACTTGATCCGCTCCGGCGAGTGTATAAGACCCTCCGGGATCATTATGACGAGAAACGGGCGCATTACGGCATCGGCGGCATTCCCTCATACGATACGGACCTCAAGAGGTTATTCTCTGATTCACCAAGCTACGCGCAAAATCCCAGCGCCGCCAGCTTTATCCATCGCATTCGCAGGGAAGTGCGCAGGAAAGTGTCGGATTGGACCGGGGAATACCAATATACGATCGATCAGGTTCTGCAGGGCATGATCGATCGAAGCGAAGCCCTTCATCTCCACCTGACGATGCCCACGGAGCAGGTGAAACTTGAATTCACAATCCTTCTGACGGTGCAGGCGATGAACTACCTCCACGGTGGGCGACACAAGGTGGCATTATGAGACATTTACGCATCCTCGTGCTCATGCATAAGGACCTCATCCCTCCTGAACAGCTCAACGGCCACGATCTTAATGTCGTCGAGTGGAAGACCGAGTACAATGTGGTATCCACATTGCGAAAGCTCGGCCATGAGGTGACTCCCCTGGGAGTGAAGAGCGATCTGGAAGTCATTCGCAGTGCGGTCGAAGTAGTAAAGCCGCATATCGCCTTTAATCTTCTGGAAGAATTCGATGGGGTGGCTGTGTACGACCAGAACGTGGTGTCGTATCTCGAATTGCTGCACGTACCCTACACCGGTTGTAATCCACGTGGCTTGATGTTGTCACGGGACAAAGCTTTGTCCAAACAGGTGATGTCCTACCATCGTATTCCCTACCCCGAATTCATGGTGGTGCCGATTCATCGGATGGTCAGGCGTCCCAAGTGGCTCGAATTTCCTCTAATCGTGAAGTCAATCAGCGAAGAAGCCTCCTTGGGAATCTCCCAAGCATCGATTGTAGACGATGAAGAGAAGCTCCGCGAGCGAGTCGCCTTCATTCATGAAAGCGTAGGAACAGGGGCGCTGGTGGAACGCTATATCGAGGGGCGTGAACTTTATGTAGGAGTCATGGGGAACGCCCACCTTCAAGTATTTCCTGTGTGGGAACTCGTCATGGATAACATGCCGGAAGAGTCCAAACGGATTGCGACGGAACGCGTGAAATGGAGCCGAAAATATCAAGACAAATATGGCATTCGATCGTGCGAGGCCAAGAATCTTCCGGACGGCGCCGCGGAAAAAGTGCAACACCTAGCCAAACGCGTGTATCGAGCGCTCGGCCTCAGTGGTTATGCACGGATCGATATGAGAATGGATCAGAAAGGCAATGTCTACGTGCTTGAAGCCAACCCTAACCCTCAGATTGCCGACGATGAGGATTTTGCGGAGTCCGCTCAAAAGGCGGACTATTCATACAAAGACCTATTACAGGAACTCATTCATATTGGATTGCGCTGGCGGCCCGCCAAAGTTGCGTAACCGCCAGCATGCCGCATTCCCCTCCTCTACATCTTCAAATGTTTCTTTAGAATCTCTGAATCGTGAATTTCGGCATTGTCCTTGCCGAGGTCGTGGGCTTTCTGAAAATGCTTCGTAGCTCCGCCGTGATCCCCGGCTTTGTCGAGAGTCAGCGCGAGATCGTAATGGGCTTCAGCCGACTTGGGATCGGCCTTTTCGGCTTCGGTGAAATGCTTTTTCGCCACATCCCAATGTCCCTTTTCGTAGTGCTCGATACCTTCGTTGATGTGCGTCTCCGCTTTAGAGCCGGCAGCGGCCTTGAGCGGATGCGCTTCCTTCCCCATGGCCGCCCAGGCGTAGGTCGTCATTAACAGCGCCGCACACATTGTGAATCCCAGTATCCGTGTCATGCTGGCCTCCTTGGTTTGGTGAACTGCACTTATTTCTCACTACGGAGCAGGTGAATATCCGGATGTATCGCGCTCGCATGGTGAGATATGACGAGATCATGTGAAATTATAGGGTGATCCAAAAGAGTGTTCAAAGGTCAAACGCTTCGGGCTAGTGGCGCGAACGTCTTGGTGACGAAATGATCCGGGAAATAGACGAAGGCCACTTTCAACGCACCCCGTTTCTTCATAGTTACGAACCCCAGCGGATGCCGAACAATAGCGCCACACTGGTACTATCGTCCGGAACAGGCGGCGAAAGTGTGTGGTGCAAGTTGACCATTAACGTGCTGGAAAATGCGATCGTCGGTCCCACTTGATATTCCACTGAGAGGCCCAGAGGGATGAAGTGGCTCGTATCATTTCGGTCGATACGAGTTCCAAACCCCCAGTGCTTGTCCTCCCCGAGCGAATGCTCTATCGGGCAACAAGAAGGATAAGAATCAGAAGCAGCGGATGCACGAACCAGTACAGAATTAAAGGGGTCACGTAACATGACGCCTCTCGAGGAATGGGCGCGGACTGTACCATAGGGGCGGAAACTCGACAAGCAGCGTCATGCCAGGGCGGCTTGTACTTACCGCATGTGTCATGCGATATGGTTATGTGTGACCCCCGATATCTATCGGCAGGTGAGAGGATGTGCCCATGACACCGGCGGAAGCGGCAGATGCATTGTTCGCCGTCATCCCTCGCGCGATTTCGCGCGATCTCCTGGCAGACTATGGTCTCGAAGGATCGGAGGAGCAGGCTCGAAACGTCGCGCGGGAAGTCCTTTCTCTTAATCTGTACTGGATCTCGGCAGCCATCGAAGCCCATATTCCTCGCGACTACCGGACGGTGTTGTTCGACCGCTTGTTGCGACTCATCAGTCAAGAATGGACTTCACAGTTTCAGCAATCTCAAATCACATGGACGGAGTATCTCGATGAATTGGAGCAGCGACGAATGGTGTACGTGCCTATCGGTAGGGCGCAGGGCGGTGAGATTGCCGTCGCAACTCAAGCAGGCGCAATCCTGGAAGATAACCGGATCGTCCGCGATGAAGACAGACCCAAGGTGTTGGCCTTGATGCTGGATCTAGTCCCGCTGGACCGCTATGGCGCGATCCTGGACGACGGGTTTTAGCGCACTCTCGTTATAGGTAGCGACACGACTGGACGGTCCCGTTCGTGTCGAGTTCATAGGCCAGCGGAGCTCCTGTCGGAATGTTGAGCTCCAGCACTTGTTCCCTCGTTAACTGATCCAATTGCATCACCAGGGCGCGCAGGCTATTGCCATGCGCCGCTATCAGAATCGTCTCCCCGTTCAACAGACAAGGTTTGATGCGAGTCTCGTAATAGGGCAGAACCCGCTCAGCCGTATCCTTAAGGCTTTCTCCGCCGGGGGGGCGGACATCATAACTGCGCCGCCAGATCTTCACCTGCTCGTCACCGAACCGTTTGGCGGTTTCGGCCTTGTTCAGTCCTTGCAGTTCTCCATACATCCGTTCGTTAAGGGCCTTGTCTTTTTCAATAGGGATATGAGGCTGGCCAAGGACTTCAAGGATAATGCGCAACGTGTCATTCGCTCGGGCGAGCACCGAAGAAAAGGCGCGATCAAATGTGTAACCCTTCAGCTTTTGACCCGCCGCTTTGGCCTCTTCCATGCCTTTCATCGAGAGCGGCACATCGACCCATCCGGTGAATCGGTTCTCCAGATTCCATTGCGACTCTCCGTGTCGGATCAAGACAAGTCGGCTCATGGTCTCTCCTCTCACAACAACCCTGCGCGTTGGCTGACATAGAATACGCGATCAGCTGATCCAGCTGTCAACCAGCTGCATGGGCATCGAGGGTGCGCCGGCTGCCTTGCA
>Ga0075421_100003806_pt1 | contig 18142 bp, 11 predicted proteins | sample SoiMetdeltSBSDD5_FD_75292 | JGI IMG/M metagenome (GOLD analysis project Ga0075421, IMG submission 75292) | Bulk soil microbial communities from a Populus tree surrounding site in Tennessee, USA - Soil MetaG P. deltoides SBSDD5 | ecosystem: Environmental > Terrestrial > Soil > Tree plantation...
GTCACTGACGCGGATCGATCTGTGGATCGGTTTCGCGACGGTGGCGCTCCCGGCGTGGGCCGCGGCCGTCCACGTCATGTCGTCGCTCGACGATCACAAACGCCTGGCCGAGCGCTCCACATTGATGGCGTCGCTGCTTCGCGGTCTGGCGGATCGGCTCGAAGGCGTTGGCGGCGTGAGTGAGCTGCACGATGCGGTCACGGAGGCCGAGCGGATTCTCGATCTCGTGAGTGCCGAGTGGGCCGAATCGCTGATGGACCGACGCCCGGAGTTCACCGGATGATTGTCAGGCGCCCTTGACCGGGACCGCCTTGTGCTGCGCCGCGTCCAGATAGTCGGGAATCGCCAGCACCGATTCCCGATCCTTGTTCTGATCAGTGCGCGACAACTTCGCCCAACTGGTCATGGATGGATGCTGCTTCAACCGATCGTTGCGCTTCGAGTGATAGGTCCAGCCGTTGGCGCGGCGCTCGGCGCACCAGCCGAGATGCTCGGCGCGCGCCAGGCGCTCGACGTGCTGCGTGATGGCGTCGCCCAGACGCTTCTTCCAGGACCTGTTCCGGTCCGACGCTGAGCGGCGCTCGACGGCGAAGTTAATCAGAGCGAGGTGGTCGGGGATGCGGCGCGCGGCCGCGCGGTTGGCCGCTTTCTTGTCTTCGTCGAGCTCGCCGTAAGCCATGTTGAGTGAGGGTTCGATCGACTCGGGGTCGGCTTTCTGCCGATATCGTTCGTGGATCGCCGCGGCCAGCGCCTCGATGTCTCTACTCTTCTTCAACACGTCGCGCTGACGGAGAAGATCCTGAAACGTCGCCGCATTCGTCTCGCGGTCCAGCAGCGAATCCGGCGGGAGCGCGGCGCGAATGAGCCGTCCGTTGTCCCAGCCTTCCTCGACCGCGCGCACGATCTTCTCGAACGATCGAGCCCCGTGCCAGTATCGGGGAATTCGCAGCAGCGCGTGCAGCAGGCCGGAATCGATCTGCAGCTCGCGATCGTCCGGCACTCCCAGCAGCGCTCGCAGCAACAGCCCACGTCGAACCGGCCAGCTCACATCGGACAGGCCGCGATCCTCTGGCCCGTTCGGGCCCAGCACGTGCAGGAAGCCGTGCAGTCGCGAAATGAAATCCGGCCCTTTGAGCAGCTTGAATTCCTGAAAGTTGTTGCTCTGCTGGTGGTGCGCCTCGCGCTTGTCGCCGCGAAGCTTCGCCAGTTGTGCGTCGGTTAAGCGTTTTGGCTCACGCACACCGAAAAGGTCGATCGTCGGACTGGTGCCACCCGCGAACACGAAGATGCTCTTACCAATCGGATGCGTGATTTCCCGTTCCTGAAAAGCGCCGTCCTGCATCGGGGCGAGCAGATACTGCAGCCACTCGTAGCGCCTGGCGTCGAATTCGTCCCAGAAGGCCACCGGTGTGATTCCGCCCAGAACGGCATCACGCACGCGGTGAAACGCACCGATCAAGTCCTCCGGCCCCTTGAACTGCGACAGGTTGAATTCGAGGAACGGTGCCTTGGGTCCGAGCACCCCCTCGGCCAACGCTTTCACGGCAAACGACTTTCCCGCGCCAGGTGGACCGAAAACTCCAATGCTGAGCGGCTTCTTCTGGACCGGTGTGTCCTCGTAGGCGCGAATCAGTGACTCGAGCGTTCGTAGACTCTCGATTTCGATCCGATCTGCGGTGAAGAGACGCCCGCGTCGGAACGAGGGCACGTGCGAGAGCGCCGTAACACCATACCGTGCCGCCATCTCACCCAGCCCGTACAGCGGGGCGCGTGCGGCTGGTCCGAGCTCGCTTTGCGTGAGCACAGTCCACCCGCCGTCTTCCTCTTGTGGGTCCACCGGTACGTCAATCGACGTGAACCCGCCAGGATCGCTCGCGACCAGCTCCGCCACGGTTGCGGTCGGGATGCGAGGCGGCGTGGACAATCTGACCTCGCCGTGCCCGATCTCCAGGAGCTTTCGACGCGCGGCCAGGCCCGAGGCAATCCCGCGTTCGATCGCCGAGTCGAGGTCCTCTGACTTCCCTAACTGCGCCATCGTCAGCGAATAGGCGAGCCCGAGCGGCAGACACGCCTGCAGTCCGGACACGCTTCCGTGGAAGCCGGCGCTGTGTTCGCCAGCGAGCCGTGTCGGATCGAACACCAACCGAGCGGTTCGCCCTTGTCCAGTGCGCATCCATAGCACGCCGGCCGATCCGAAATTGACAACGACATGTGCCGCCGCGGCCAGTTGGCGGCCAAGGTAGTCCTTGGTGAGTGCTCGGATAGTGTCCTCGACCGTCCGCTCCCACGACAGTCGCATATTGATCTGGACGTCCTCGCGTCGCAGATCGGCTGCCGAAACAATGACGATTAGCTTGTTGCGAGCGGGCTGGAGCGCGTGCCACAGCTCGCCGCGGCAGAGCGGCCCAGTCATTCGGAGCATGACGTGCCGTGCCTTGCTGGTGTCGGGCCACAGATCCTTACAGCGATTGTGGCGAAAGCGCATGGCGTGGTCGTCGATCACGATCAGCGCCGGCGTGTTCGCCGGCGTCGCGACTTTCGGTCGAAACCTCGAGTCCTCAGCCGCCGCATAAGCTCCCGGATTGAAACGGCCGGTCATCCGCCATACACGTTCGGCCGACTTGTGTCCTTTCGATTTCGGCTGCGGCGTCCATACCGAGTAGGTACGAAGCTGTGACGGCAGCGTCTTTTCGAGCTCCGCCGACTCGACGCCGAGGGCGACGTCGAACTTCACCTCAGGTCGATTCGCAGCGAGGTCATCAGGCGGCGGCAGCTTCTCCTTCCTCTGTCGCTCGCGCTTCGAATTCTCTTCTTCCAACGCTCGCACCCGCGCGTCGTGGCGAAGTCCGTCCACGTCCGCGGTGTCGTGGAGCAGGCGCCGGAGCAGCTCGGCGCCGCCGAGTTCGCTGGTCAGCGTCGTTCCCGCTTCGTCGTCGTCGGCGCGCGGCGTCCGGCCGACGCCATAGAGACGATGTTCGAGGACGATGTCACCAGTGACGAGGACGGTGGGAGGCATGGGGGCAAATCTTGTCAGACGGTGACGGGGTTGGGAAAGGAAAACAAGTGCACATCACACGGCCTTGGCAGCCACCGTCGAACGCAGCAGAAACCGCATCCGACCCGAGCTGCGATCGACCTGCAGCAGGAACTCATTCACATCCGCCGTCCTCAGCGCCCGGCGAATGCGGTACACAGATTCGGTGAGCGCGTGTCGCGTCGGTCGTGACCCCGTCTTCTCAGCGATCGCATCGCGAACCTCGTCGTAGGTCTGCCACCACGGAAAACCATCCGCGTCCGCCGGCGCCTTGGCGAGCATGTGGAGCAGACGGGCATCGCCGCGGGTCATCCGGATCCACTCGCTGCCGTCGATGCGGACGACGGTGCGTCCGGAACGGCTGACCCGTATTTCGAGCCGGGACGCGCCGGTCGCCGCGGCGCGCCGCTCCGCACGGCGCCGTGCGTCAGCCGCGCGCCGAAGCGCCAGTTCCGCGGCCACATCGAGTCGGCCGTTCGCGTGATCGGCGAGCACGCGGCGCAGGAGGCCCAGCTCGGTCGTGATCTCGGCGGCCAGCGATTGAAGTTCCGCGGCCATCCGCGCCAGCCGTGCGACGCGGCGCCCGAGTCGATCGATCGCCATGGCCATGCCGCATGGACAAGCGAAGCACGCGCCTTCGAGCATGGCGCGAAATCACTCGGGATTCCTGCGCCTCACACCATCTGCGTTGAATCGCGGTTTGAATCGCCGGTTGAGTGGACCGCGACGAATCAGGTACTCACAGCAGCTTCAGGACCCGTTGTTCTTCCCGATGGACCGACGCGGCGGCCGCCGCCGCTTCGTCCTTGAGATCGTGTCGGGCAAAGCGCACGGCATCGCCGTCGCCTCTCAGGAGGAGCGTCTGAAAGGCAGCCAGACCACCGGCCAGGCGATACGCCGCCTCGAACGTCGAGACGGTGTCGAACCGCTCGGGCCGCGTACCGACCATTTGCAGCTCCGTCAGACACCCACCGATTTCCGCGAGCAGTCGGGTCCTTGCGTCGGGCTTGAGTTCGCGATGTGCCACCATCCGAACCAGACGCTGGCAGGCCTCGATCGCGGCTCGTGCGCGGCGTAAGTGCCGTAGGTACTCGACGTGGCGCAGCGTCTGTTCGACGCCATCACCATGGCTCGTCGTCTTGTGCGGCGCTCTCACGCGCACGATTGCGCGGACGTGGTCGACCGTGAGCGGTGCCTTGGGAAAGGTGGTGTGCAGGTTGGCCAGCACATACCGCAGCTCGCGCGCGTTGCCGCGCCATCGATACTGCCGCAGCTCGTGGATGACGTCTGTCGACAGCGGTTGGCGGTGCGGCGCCACGTCTTTCCAGAAGAACGCGGCCAGCGGCGCGACGTCTTCCGGCCGGTCGCGCAGCGGCGGCAGCGTGATGAACATCGACCCGATGCGGTAGTACAGATCCTCGCGGAATTCCCCGAGCTCCAGCATCGAGGGCAGATCCTTGTTGGTGGCCGCAATCACACGGGCATCGACGTCGATCTCTTCGACGGATCCCACCGGGCGAATCGTGTGCTCTTGCAGCGCGCGCAGCAGCTTCACCTGGTGCGGCGCTGCCAGATCGGCGATCTCGTCGAGGAAGATGGTGCCGCCCTTGGCGTGCCGCCACATCCCGACGCTGCCGCGCGGGTGTGCGCCCGTGAACGAGTGCGGCGCGTAGCCGAAGACCTCCGACTCGAACAGCTGATCGGGGATTGCGCCGCAGTTCACCGGCTGAAAGTGGCGGCTGCCTCGCTTCGCGCTGAACGCATGAATGGCGCGCGCGACGACCTCCTTCCCGGTTCCCGTCTCACCCAAGATCAGCACCGGCTCGTCGTGCGCGGCCGCGCGCACGATCCACTGCCGCACGATATGCATTTCGCGCGATTCGCCGATCACCCGGTCCTCGAGCGCGCGCGGCACCTCGACGGGTTCGAGCAGCGATGCGTCGGCCGTGTCGACGTCGGATTCAGTGCTGTCGTGTCCTGGAACGACGCCGGCGCGGGCGGCGACCTCCTCGAAGCGTGCGGCGGGCACGCCAACGACATACGCCTTGCGCTCGCCACACTCACCGGCGTTCACCAGCAGCGTCCGAACGCTCTTCCTCAGCGATGCCAAACTCGCGAACTCCGCCTGCGCGAGCGGGACCCGCGGCTGTTTGAGCAGAATCGCCGAGAGTGCGCGCCGTTCGTGCTTCGTGCCCCGGTCATTGAAGATGTCGCGGAAGCGGCGACGGATGGCGTCGAGCGTGCTCGACGGAACGAGATACACCCCGGCAGCGCGGACGTCAGCGAGGTCGTGCGGCGTTCCGGACCACGAGATCGTCTCCAGATGTTCGGGGTCGGTTGCCGCCAGGCGGCACAGGAGTCCCCGCAGTCGCATGCGAGTCGGTGGAGAAGTATATGCGACTCCTATTCGCCGCCGAGCTGCCGGTTCTGGCGAAGGAATTCGTCTGGCCTGACTGACAGTGCGCGATCCAGCGCAGCGTCCGCGGCGCGCAGAAGGGCGTCGCCGTCCTCCGACGCGGTCGTCGGCGTCTGCGTTTCCTGCGTGCGGGCGGGAGGGGGGACGTATCGCTCGGCAGAGTGGCGTTCCAGTGTGTTCATGGTGGTCCTCCAAACGAAAAGTGGCGCGTTCAAGCATGAATGGCTCGCACGAGGGGCATCGTAGACGTGCAGAGAGGCCTGCGAGCACGAGAGCGATCAATCACACAGGCGGAGCATCAGGCCGTGCTCACAGGATGGAGCGCTGCGCGGTCGCGGCAGACGTGTGGTCACACGTGTTCGCGCGCGCATCACTGGCGCGCTGTCTGTGACACGAGTCCCGAGCGCGAATCGCGTCGTGTTCGGATACTCTCTGACAGGTTCATGGACGATCTCGAGCAATCGCTGAGCCGTATCACCCTTGCGCCGTACGTCGTCAAGGCGATGGCGCTGATCGGCGTCGGCCGACGCGGCGGCAGCAACATGTTTCGCCATCAGCTCAGCACGATGGCCATTCTGCTCGACTACAAGATCAGCGACCCGGTGTTGCTCAAGGCGTCGGTGATTCACGATCTGTTCGAAGACGCGGCGACGCTGCCCGGCGTGTCAGCGGACGAAATCATGCGGATCGACGAGGACGGCCCGGCGGTGTTCGCGCTGGTCATGGAGATGACGATGCGCGTCAGCGACGGCGTGAAGGAACCGAAGCGCGACTACCTGTTGCGCATCATGCAGCGCGGCAGCTGGCGCGCGAAAGTGCTGAAGCTGGCCGATCGCATCAGCAACCTGACGGCACTGGGCTTCGTGCACGACGCCGCGTTCGTGCAGCGATACCTCGAGGAGACCCGCGCCTACATCCTGCCGTTCGCCGAGGCTATCAGCCAGGACATGTTCCGCGAGCTGTCGGACCTTGTGGCCAATCGCGAGCGGCTGCTGCCGCTGCTCGGCCACTCGTCATCTCGCGAGTGAAATGATTCGGCTCACCTGTGACCATGTTTCCACCGTGCGCGCCGAGCGCGTCTGGGTCGAGCGGAGCCGCGGCGCTTCGACGATCGGCATTCAGGTCCCGAATTCCAAGCGTCGCACCATACGACTGCGAGCGTTGCTCGAATCGCCCGCGTACGCGCAGTCGCAATCGCCGCTCGCCATCGCGCTGGGAACGACCGCCACCGGCGAAGCCTGCATGATTGACCTCGCGACCATGCCGCATCTGCTGATCGGGGGGCGTCCACATCAGGCAACACGATAAGCCTCATCGCGCTGCTCACCACGATTCTCCATCGCGCCACAGCAGACGAGGCTCGGCTGGTTCTCGTCGACATAACCGGGGCTGGTTTCACCGTTTTCGAGGGCATCCCTCATCTGCTGTCGCCAGTCATCGCGGACACCCGGCAGGGACTGAACGCACTACGGTGGACCCTGGGCAAGATGGAACGCCGTTTCGAGGTCCTGCGGGCCGCAGTCGTTCGCAACGTCGTGCAGTACCACCGGGTCCTCCGGCAGTCACCGATGCACAGCGCGACCGGCGAGGCCGTGCAAGGCTCGCTTCCGTCGATCGTCGTGATCATCAGCGAACTCGCCGGCTCGCGTGGCGAGTTACCTTCGCCGGCAGCCGCCTTTGCAGCACGATCCGTTGTTCGTGACGGCGGAGCCGATGACAGTGCAGCGCGCCGAGCGCGCCGCGGCTCTTCGACGCGCGCGTGCGAGGATTGGGTTGAACGCGAGTCCGTCGAGGGCTACAAAGTCATTCCTGCCCGACGCCACGCACTCCAGAATAGAGCAGCTCCGCCATGTGCTTGATATCGTCTTTGCGACGCACTCGCGCTGCGTCCTCTCGTTGACGAGCCTGAAGGACAGCCCGAATAGCCAACAGAATGACTGCACCCGCACCACCCAGCCACACCGAGATGGGCGCGTAATACGTCAGATCGCTCAAGTCGCCGCGAGCGACTCGATTCAATGATTCCCATATGAACGTGGCTGTCGCGCCTAGAGTTCCTGCGAGAAAAATGAGTCCTGTGGTGGCGCTCAGTTTCGTTCCTTCGCCCTTGCTCTCACTATCGTGTGACGAGCGGACGACCGCTCGAAAATCTACCGCCTGGTATTGTCCAAGTGACCGAGGCATCTTCGTTTGATCCAGGATGATTGGCAGCAGGCGTTTGCCCTTGGCGAGCCCCGCGCGCCATTCCCTGTCAACCTCGGAAGACTGTTCGGCATGCTGGCACCAGAAGACTGCGATGACATCGGCCTGGTTCAACGCCGACTCGATTTCTTTCCTCCACTTCCTCCCGAGCGGGATGCTCTGATAGTCCCAGAAGACATCGTTGCGTGTGACGCGCAAGAGCGTGATGATCGGCTCGACGATGTCACGGTCTGCATGACTGTATGACACGAAGGTCCGTATCGATGGCTTGGGCATGCGAGCGGGCAGATCGGCGGCGAAATTAGCACATCTTCACGACTTCGGCGACCACTCCCATCCTTGAAAGCGCAGCCCGTCAGCGCGCGCGTTCGAGTCGATGAAGCAGCCCCATAAGTGGTGGATCCAGAGACATGTTCTGCGCTTGCATGTGCCGAAGCGTACGAAGACACAGTTCCCAGTATTCCAATTCCGTCGGTGTTCCAGCGAGCAACGTCGCCAGCTTGAAGTAGGAGACGACGAGATCGCGTTGCCACGTCGAGTTCGTTGGATCGGCTGCGGCACCCCGCTCGGCAATCACAAGGCCATTCTGGAACGCCGTTCGAGCCCCTGGGAGATCGTGTAACCCGGCCAGCGCGACGCCGCAATGGTCGAAACTGACCGCGAGCTCGTGTTGCCGCGCGGCGTCGGCCGGATCTGCAGCTGCGAGTCGCTCGCAAATCGCGAGGCCCGCCTGAAAGGTCGCGTGCGCCTGCGAAAAGTCGCCTTCCTCGACCAGCACGCGGCCAAGTCTGCTGTGACTGGACGCGAGCTCGCTTTGCCACGCAACGTTCGCGGGGTCTCCGGCTGCGAGCCGCTCATGAATTGTGAGGCTCGCCTCAAAGGCGGCGCGCGCCCCAGACAAATCCTCGAGCGTCGTCAGCACTTTGCCGAGCCTTTCGTGACTGACGGCGACGTCGCGCTGCCACCTCGCGTTGCCCCGGTCAGTGATCGCGAGCCGCTCTGCAATGGCGAGGCCCGCCTGAAACGCCGAAAGCGCCCCCGGCAGATCTCTCTGCGCTGTCAGCACGTCGCCGAGCTGCAGGTAACTGATTGAGAGGTCGCGGTGCCAACCAGTGTTGCCCGGGTCGGTTACCACTAGTCGCTCGCGAATGGCGAGGCTTGTCTGAATCGCCGCCCGGGCGGCTGAGAGATCGCCCTGCGCCGTCAGCACGTCGCCGAGCCTCTCGTGACTCACGGAGAGGTCGCGCTGCCATTCGCTGTTGCGGGGGTCGGTGGCCGCCAAACGCACGGCAATCGCGAGGCCCATCTCAAAGGCTGTGCGCGCCCCCGACAAATCGCCCCCTTCCTTCAACACGTCGCCGACCTGAGTATGACCGCCGGCGAGGTCGCTCTGCCGCAGTGTGTTGCCCGGGTCAACGGTCGCCAGTCGCTCGCGAATCGCGAGGCTCGCTTGAAAAGCGGCGAGTGCCCCGCGCAGATCGCCATACGCTGTCAGCGCGTCGCCGAGCTGTGCATGACTGAGGGCGAGGTCGCGCTGCCACCGCATGTTGCCCGGGTCGATGGTAGCCAGTCGCTTCCGAATGGCCAGGCCTGTCTGAATGGCCGTCCGCGCCGCTGACAGATCGCCCTGCGCGGTCAACACGTCGCCGAGCTGTGCGTGACTGACGGCGAGGTCGCACTGCCACTCCATGTTGCCCGGGTCGGTGGCTGCGAGCCGATCGAGAATGGTGTGAGTGGATTGAAAGGCCGCGCGGGCCCCCGTCAGATCCCCGTACGTCGTCAGCACGTCGCCGAGCTGGTTGTGGCTGACCGCGAGTTCGTGCTGCCGTGTGGCGTCGGCCGGGTCCGCGGCTGCGAGTCGCTCGCGAATGGCGAGGGTCGCCTGAAAGTTCGCGCGCGCCCGCGAAAGATCGCCCTGCGCGACCAGGACGCGGCCGAGTCTGTTGTGACTGGACGCGAGCTCGCCTTGCCACGCAACGTTCGCCCGGTCTGCGCCCGCGAGCCGTTCGTGAATCTCGAGGCTGGCCAGAAAGTGTGCCTGCGCCCCCGCCAGATCATCTTCTGCCGTCAGCAGGTCGCCGAGCCTGTTGCGACTCATCGCGACGTAGCCCTGCAACATCGGGTTGTTCGCTTCGGTGGCTGCGAGCGGTTCGGCAATGGCGAGGCTCGCCAGAAAGGCCTGCTTCGCCCCGGTCAGGTCCTCGAGTTCCACCAGCACGTCGCCGAGTTTGTAGTAGATCAGGGATAGGCCAAGGTCGGGCTGCGAGCCAACGTTAGCCGGCTCATGGGCCGGGAGCCGCTCTCGGATGGCGAGGCTCGCCTGAAAAGCCACGCGCGCCCCTGGCAAATCGCCTGCTGCGACCAGGATGTCGCCGAGCGTGCTGTGACTGGACGCGAGCTCATGCTGGCACGTGGGATCACCAGGGTCGGCGGCGGCGAGCCGCTCGCGAATGGCGAGGCTCGAGAGAATCGCCGCACGCGCTGCCGGCAGATCGTCGTGCGCGATCAGCAGGTTCCCGAGTTTGTCGTGACTGACCGCAAGGTCGCGCTGCCACGCCGTGTTGCGTGGGTCGATGCCTGCGAGACGCTCGGCAATCGCGAGCCCGGCCTGAAACGCTGCACGCGCTCCCGTGAGGTCCCGCTGTGCGGTCAGCACCTCGCCGAGCTTGTCGTAACTGATGGAGAGGTTGCGCTGCCACTCCGCATTGCCAGGTTCGGCGGTCGCCAATCGCTCGCGAATCGTGAGGCCCGTCTGAAAGGCAACGCGCGCCCCGGATAGATCCCCTTGCGCGGTGAGCAACTCGCCGAGCTTGTCGTGACTGACGGAGAGGTCTCGCTGCCGCCCGGCATTCTCTGGGTAGGTGACCGCCAATTGCTCGCGGATGCCGAGGCTCTTCTGAAAGGTCGCACGCGCCCCTGTCAGATCCCCTTGCGCCAGCAACACGTCGCCGAGCTTGTCTTCACTGATGGAGAGGGCACGTTGCCACTCCTCGTTACGCGGGTCGGTAGTCGTCAGTCGTTCGCGGATAGCGAGACTTTTCTGGAAGGCCTTGCGCGCCGAAGATAGATCCCCTTGTCTGATCAGTACATCGCCGAGCGCCTCGTGACCGACTGAGAGGTCACTCTGCCACTCCGGGTTGAGTGGGTCGGTGGCGACCAGTTGTTCGCGAATGTCGAGGCATGTCTGAAAGGCCGCGCGCGCCCCAGACAGATCCCCTTGCGCCATCAGGACGTCGCCGCGCCTCTCGTGACTGACGGAGAGGTCACGTTGTCGACGCACGTTGGCGGGATCGGCGGTCGCGAGCCGCTCCGCCATGGCGAGGCCGGCTTGAAGAGCCGCGCCGGCTGCCGAGAGATTCCCTTGCGCCGCCAGTACCGTACCGAGCTTCTCGCGGGTGATAGACAGCTCACGCTGCCACTCGGCATTGCCTGGGTCGCTGGCCGCCAGTCGTTCGCGAATGTCGAGGCTTGTTTGAAACGCCCCGCGCGACCCAAACACATCCCCTTGCGCCCTCAGCACCTCGCCCAGCTTGTCGTGACTCACGGCGAGGTCGCGCTGCCGCATCGTGTTGCCGGGGTCAGCGGCGACCAGCCGTTCGACAATGGCGAGGCTCGCTTGAAAAGCCGCACGGGCTCCCGGCAGATCACCTAGCGCCGTCAGCACGTCGCCGAGACTGCTTCGGCCGACCGCGAGGCTGTGCTGCCATTTCGCATTGCCGGGGTCGGCCGCCGTGAGCCGCTCGATGATCGCGAGGCTCGCCTGACACGCTGTCCGCGCCCCACGCAGAGCGCCCTGCGTCATCAGCACGTCGCCGAGCTTCTCGTGACTGACTGCGAGGCCGTGCTCCCATGTTACGTTGCCAGGGTCAGCGGCCACGATACGCTGCCGAATCGCGAGACTCGCCTGAAAGGCTGCGCGCGCACCGAACAGATCGCCTTCGGCCTTGAGCACTCCGCCGAGGTCGTTGTGACTGATCGAGAGGTCGAACTGCCACGTTGTGTTCGTCGGGTCCGCGGCTGCGAGCCGTTCGGCGATGACGTGGCTCGCCTGAAAGGCTGCGCGGGCCCCGGTCAGATCGCCTTGCGCCACCAGCACGCGACCGACCTTGTTGTGACTGGCGGCAAGGCTCCGCTGCAACGCAGGATTGGCCGGATGCGCAGCTGCAAGCCGTTTGGCAATAGTGAGGCTTTCCTCAAAAGCCGCGAGTGCTCTGGGCAGATCGCCTTGCGACTTCAGCACGTTGCCCAGCCTGTCGTGAGTGACCGAAAGCGCCCTCTGCCACCTCGCGTCGGCTGGATTGGCGGCGGCGAGTTGTTCGGCAATGACATGGCTCGCCTGAAAGGCCCTGCGCGCCCCGGGTAGATCGCCCTGCTCCGACAATACGTCGCCGATGCTGTTGTGACTGGCGGAGACTTCGTACTGCCACGTCGCGTTGACCGGGTCGTTCGCGGCGAGACGTTCGCGAATGACGAGGCTCGCCTCAAACGCCGCGCGCGCTCCGACCAGATTGCCTTGCGCCGTGAGCACCTCGCCGAGGACGTTGTGACTGATCGAGAGGTCGCGCTGCCACGTCACATTCGTCGGATCGGCGGCCGCAAGCCGCTCGCGAATCGCGCGGCTCGCTTGCAGGGCGGCGTGCGCTCCCGAGAGATCGCCTTGCGTCGAGAGCGCGTCCCCAATCCTCGTCTGACTGCCCGCAAGACCGCGCTGCCACATGGCGTTGGCGGGATCGGCGGTCGCGAGCCGCTCGCGAATGGCGAGGCTTGAGTGAAAGGCCGCGAGCGCTCCCCGAAGATCACCTTGCGCCGTCAGCACGTTCCCGATGCGCTCGTGCCCGTCCGCCAGGTCGTCTTGCCACGCGGCGTTGGCCGGGTCGGCGGCGGTCAGCCGCTCAAGAATCGCCAGGCTTACCTGAAACGCCGCGCGCGCGCCGGACAGGTCTCCCTGCTCCATCAGCACGTCGCCGATTCTGCCGTGACTGACCGAGAGATCGCGTTGCCACGCGGAGTTGCGTGGCACGGCGGCCGCAAGCCGCTCGGCAACCGCGAGGTTCGCCTCAAAAGCTGCGCGTGCGCCAGGCAGATCTCCCAGCACCATCAGCACGTCGCCGATTCGTTCATGACAGACGGAGAGGTCTCGTAGCCGTGTCGCGTTGCCTGGGTCGGTCGCCGCGAGCCGCTCGGCAACGGCACGGCCCGCCTCAAAGATCGCGCGCGCTCCTCGATCGCCCTGCGCTGTCAGCACGTCGCCGAGTCTCACGTGACTGACGACAAGGTCGCTCTGTCGTTCCGCGTTGCCCGGATCCGCAGCCGCAAGCCGCACGGCGATGTCGAGGCTCATCTGAAAGGCCGCACGTGCTCCAGGGAGATCGCCTAACGCCGTCAGTACGTTGCCGAGTTTGTCGTGACTGGCCGCGAGATTGCGTTGCCACACCACGTTCCCTGGATCGGACGCCGCCAATGCGGCAAACGTACGCCTGGCTGTCTTGGCGAGATGTTCAACGCTGCTCAACAGCGCGACGTTTTTTATCGCCGGATCGAGCTTGTACAGGAACCGCTCGCCAATACGCGCTCGTATCGCGTTGTCGACGCGCTGGTCCAACAGTGCGGCGATGGTTGTCGCACCTGCCTGCAGCACGAGCGATGCCAACGCGGTCGTGGCGCCGCCGACTTCGCCGGAAGTGAGCTCGCCGCCGTAGTACTCCGCGGCGTCTCGGAGATCACCCATCTGCATCAGGTGCACCATCGTCTCCGACTCGTGCACCGGGTCGTCAGCTGAAAGCTCGCGCAGGTGGCTGGCGATAATCTGATGGGCTCGTGGCAGCGTTTCGGCGTTCTTCTCCGCACGCCCTGTCGCGGCGAGCCGCATTTGTGCGTGACTGAAATCCCATTGGGCGTTGGCGCCGCGCTGGACGACATGGGCGCGAAACGTGCGTCGCAGCGTTGCGAATCGCAGCGGATCCCACGCCTCGCCCGACAGCGCCGGCATCAGCGCCTGCAGGTCGGATTCGCGCCAGCCCGATCGGCTGACTGCGATGGCGCTGACGAACGCGCTTGTCCACGCCTGGCCGAAGTGCCGCTCTGCGCGATCCAGCATCCAGCCGTACAAGCCCTCCACATGTGATGGCATCTGCTCGACGACCGACGTGAGCAGCCGAATGATGCCCTGCGCTCCTGATGTGTCTTCGACGCGCTCGAACGCCTCGCCGCCGAGCAGGTTCAGTTCTTCCGTGGCGAGCTGCAGCCACAGCGCGTTGTGAAAGGCCGCCGTCCCGTCGTCGCGCGCTTTGGCGAGTAACGTGCTCTCGACGTTCTCGTTCAGCGTGCGGTGATACCGGCTGCAGATCCGCCGAACGATTTGCAGCGCCTCTTCGTGCACGATCGGCGGCAGCGGCTCGACGACGAATCCCGGTCGGTCGAACAAGGCCTGCGACTGCGTGCCCGGAATCGCGGTGGCAATGAGCCTCGCATTCGCCGGCCACAGCTTCGGCAGCCAGGTCAGATGCGTGCCGCGGGTCGTCGGTTCGAACTGGTTCAGCGCGTCGATCAGAACGACGATGCGCCGCTGCTGCGCTACCTGGTGGAGGAGTCGCGAGAAGGTCTGATCCACTTCATCCGGCGAAGCGTGCTCGGGCAGTGAGTCGATCTGACCGAGATGTGCGGCCAGCTCCCCGACCCAGCGCCGCAGCATCCAGTCCACTTGCGTGGACCGAACACTGATGCCAGCGGCGTGCGCCAGGACGAGCACGTCGGCGTTCTGCAGCGAGCGGTAGAGATGTCCGAACAAGCTGCTCTTGCCGGCGCCGGCTTCCGCGGTCACGCACACCCCGCGCCGGGGGTCGTCCGGTACGAGTGCGGTGGCGACGTCGAGCAGCTTCTGCGTGACTGCGGCGCGACCGACGAAGTCCCTGACGCGCCCTTCGACGAACTCGTCGAGCGCCCAGCGATCCTGCTCCTGCCAGGTGCGCGGTGCATCGCGCAGGTACGCCGCGGTCGCGGCCTCGAGATCGGTCCAGAGGTCGTCGAGGACCTGGCGGCCCCACTCGTCCAGACCAGTCACGGTCTGCGTCGCGGCGTCCCACGTGGCGGCATACCGTCGAACGCGTCCAGGAAGCGCAGTGGTGAGACGGGCCTTGAGATCGATCAGCTTCCTCGCGCTGTTCGCACCTTCGGGATCGCCGGAATGCAGATCGCTGAATCGCTTCGCCACCTGCGGCGGGATCGCGTTGTACGGGAGCGGATCGCGCAGGTAGAACCAGCTCCGGCGCTGCTGATCGGTGTGCCGCAGCACCCCGTACAGGATCTCCAACTCGGTGACGCTCTTGCCAGCTACGTCGTCGTCGAGCCCCGCCTCGCTGGCGGCGGTGGCCATTCGCGCCGCCGGTGGTTGCCACCCGTATCGATCGCCGATCAGGCCGATGAGAAACGGCTGGCTGCGCTCGATCTCGCGAAGGCACACGGTGAGCACCATCGCTTCGCGCTGCTCTTCATCGGCCGCTGCGGAATCGACGCCCCATCGCAGGTCGATCGTTTCGAGATGGTGGAAGCGCTCGCGCAGCCGTTCTTCCAGCGCGGGGAAGACATGGTTGTGCAACCAGTCGCGCTCCGCCTGCATGTCGCGGAACGTGCTCGTGATGAAGACCGGACGTGACCGCCAGGTGGCGAATGCTGTCATCGCACCGCTGTTGTTGGAAGCTGTCGCTTATACCACGATCGGACCATGATTCCAGGGAGCGCGTGTGACGCGACGCCCCTCACGTGTGATCCTTCCGCCCGTCGGCCGGACAACCCCCTCGAAGACGTCGAACCAAGCGCTCCCCTGTGAGTGACTGAACGTCGTCGCCGCGGACGCCAGCGCCCGTTCATTAGAGTCATCGTAGGCGTGTCCACTACAAGACGACCCAAAATCCTCTTCGGCACTGAAGTCGAGTACGCGGCCTCGGGTGTGAACGCACAGGGAGGGTATCTGTCACCGTCTCTCGTCGCCCGGATGCTGCTCCGTCAGGCACAGCGGCGGCCGCATCTCGAGGGGACGCAGGGCGGTATCTTCCTGCCGACCGGTGGCCGGTGTCTGATCGATGCTTCAGGGCGAGCCTCCCATTTCGAGGTGTGCTCGCCTGAAACGGTTGATCCATTCGATGCCGTCCGCTACGAGCTGGCCGGTGATCGACTGGTGACGCAGCTCGCTGAGGAAATCGTGCGTACCGATGCGGCGGTCGATGCCATCTGGCTGCAGAAGCGAGGGGTCGACTACGTGGAACGTGTCACTTGGGGCGCGCACGAGAACTATCTCTTTTGTCTGACGCCGCCGGAGCATTTGCGACCCCAGTTGGTGTCGCACTGTGTCACGCGAATCATCTTCACAGGGGCCGGAGGGTTCGACGACGACGGATGGTTCGTGCTCTCGCCGAGAGCGACCTTCATCGGTCGCGTCGTGGATGCGTCGTCCAACGACGCGCGAGCGTTGGTCGACACGCGCGACGAACCGCACAGTGTCGGCCACCAGCGCCTCCACTTGATGTGCGGCGACCACCTCCGCGGACGACTCGGCATCGTCCTGAAGATCGGAACGACGGCGTTGATCGTGGCGCTTGCCGACGCGGGCTGTCTCGAGGCAGACGCCATGCAACTCGCGGAGCCTCTCGACGCGCTCGATGTCGTCAATCACGACGTCACGCTGCGGGAGCCGTTGCTGCTGACCAATGGACGCACCGCCTGCGCGCTCGACGTCCAGCGGTATCTGCTTGGTCAGGCGCGGAGGTGGAAACATCTACTGCCGGAATGGACGGATGCGATCTGCGATCTCTGGTCGGACGCATTGGAAGGACTGAGCCAGGGCCCCATGGCGATCGCCGATCGTTTGGAGTGGAGCCTGAAGCTGATGCTGTTCGAACGACGCGTCTCCGACCTCAGTATCCGCCGGTCGGATCATGACGTTCGCGGCGTCGAGTCGTGCCAGGTCGATGATCATCGGGTGGCACAGCTGCATGAACTCGATCTGCGGTTCGCGCAACTTCATCCGCCGGGTCTGTTCGAGGATCTGGAAATGACATCGGCCGGCGGCACGGTGCTGTTCCGTCATCACGTGTCAGGCATCGGCGACGTCGATGAGGCGTTGATCACGCCGCCATCGCAGAGTCGCGCGGCTATCAGGGGAGCCGTTGTGCAAAGGCTCGCGGGCCACAGACCTCCCTTCGCGTGCACATGGGATTCCGTCAGGCATGCGCCCGGACGCCTTCGCCTCGACCTGTCTGATCCCTTCGCAGCCGCTGAGAACTGGGTCTACGACAACGGAGAGCATCGCGACATGCCGCGCGAGGTCTGGGATCTTTTCATCCAGGTCGACCTTTCCGGCTCCGTGAGGCCCGCGCGTGTTCGCGAGTTGGCCGAGCCCTTCTGTCACCCTGACGCCGCCGATCTGCGGCGTCCGTACGCAGTCGATATGAACAATCAAGCGTTGGAGTTTCGGGAACGGGGCAAGCTGGACGAAGCGGAATGGCTGCTTCGAGCGGCCCTGGCGATCGATGTCGAATGCGCGGGTCCGTGGAGGAAAGTGCCGCATCGTCGAAACAACCTCGCGGCGCTTCTGGTCATGCGAGGACGACTGGACGCGGCGCGTCAGCAGCTCACGATGGCCTGGCAGGCGATCGGACGCGAGTACGATCTCACAAGCGCCCGTGTGCTGACGATGCGTCTGATGACGGCGTTCCTCGCTGACGAGCCGTACGATCTCTATCTCGGCCAGCTGAAACGGCATCTGACGATCGGACCGTTGCGAGACCTTGCGAACGTGACCGCTCACTGGCAGGCTGACAGCATTCTGCGTGCGGTGACGCCGACGTTGACGGCCGAGCAAAGCGGCCTGCTCAAGGACGTGATCGCAGTACTGAATCGCGGACACGGCAGCGAATCGCTCGATCGCTGGCCGTGTTGGCAGGCCGCCGAGGCGTCTGAGCTCGATCTCCCATGGCCCGCGGCCGCCCTGCAGGCCGGCATGGCCGAGGCCGAAGGAGAGGCGTGTGACATCTGAAGAGCGCGAACACGTCACGGTGATGAGTCGTGAGTTCGTGGAGTTGCGGTCGTCCTATCACCATCACGAGGGCACCAACGACTACACCAATTCCAGCACCGAGATCGTCGAGATCGTCGATCGCCACGGCCAAAGCATTCAGCCGGTCTGGAAATCCGATTGGACCACGCTGACCGAGGGAGTGGAGTCGCGCCAGGACGACCGCACCCGATGCGTTCGCATCCTCGCGAGCGCATGCCCTGTGCGGGTGCGCTTTGGCAATTTCCATGAGTACGTCTCGTACACGGACTCAGAACATTGCTCGAGCTCGACCTTCTACGACTGGGTCCGATACGTTCAGCCCACCGCCTGATCAGCGCGTGCCGGCCGGCGCGGCGATCCCCAGAATCTTCGCCGGGTTGATCTTGAACAGCAGGTCGAGCTCGCGCTCGGTGAAGCCGTTGGCGCGCAGCACCTTCGC
>Ga0075421_100003808_pt1 | contig 18137 bp, 14 predicted proteins | sample SoiMetdeltSBSDD5_FD_75292 | JGI IMG/M metagenome (GOLD analysis project Ga0075421, IMG submission 75292) | Bulk soil microbial communities from a Populus tree surrounding site in Tennessee, USA - Soil MetaG P. deltoides SBSDD5 | ecosystem: Environmental > Terrestrial > Soil > Tree plantation...
AAACGCGCGTCGGGCGGCGTCAGCCGGCGCAGCTCGAAGCCGAGCGCCACCTCGTCGCGGTCGAGCAGCGGCCAGCGCAGGATCGACTCGCGCAGCACCGACATGCCCCCCGCCGCCGTGGCGAGGAGGACACAAGCGACGGCGAGCGCCCGCGCCGCCCACCCCCGGCGCCACCAGCCGGCGAGCACCTTCGCCGTCACGACGGCCAGGGCGAGGAAGGCGTAGAAGAGCAACTTCAGGTTGTCGTAGGCGTGCGGCTGGAAGAGGTAGACGTTGGCGACGGCGAAGAGCGCGAGGCAGGGCGCCAGGAGGTGCAGCCAGAAGCTCCGCGCCGGCCATCGCCGCAGCGTCCACGGCGCGGCGGCGAGGAAAGGCACGAGCACCCCCAGGTTGCGGACCCAGAACGCGATCGGGCTCTCGCCCCGCATGGTCATCCAGCCGAGCTGCCAGTGCGAGAACGAGCGGTCGAAGGAGTGGGAGAGCTGCCAGGCGAGCTGCGGTGCCGCGAGCACGAGACCCAGTCCGAGGGCTGCGAGCCAGCCGCGAGCGACGGTCCGACGGTGGAGCGAGCGGGCGAGCGCGAGCCAGCCCATCACGCCCGCCAGGACGAGGAAGCTGTGCACGTGCACGAGCGGCAGGAGGCCGAGGAGGACACCGGCGCCGGCGAGCGCGCCCGCCGCCCCGATCGGTCGTTTCGCCGCGGCGCCTTCCGTTCCCGCTCGGGCTCGAGGCGCGGCCCTCTCGAGCTCCCACGCTCCACGCAGCAGAAGCGCCGCGGCGAGGAAGGCGGAGAGCCCGGCGAGCATTCCCCGCTGCGGCAGCAACGCGTCGCAGACGATGTTCGAGAAGCGCAGGTTGATGGCCGGCACGTGTGCGAAGTCGTGGCGGATGGCGCGCAGGTAGTCGAAGAGCGAGCGGCCGCTCGCCGCGAGCTCGCGCCAGAAAACCGGCAGCCCGGCGACGCTGCCGTCGAAGAGCACCAGCAGGCAGGCGACGACGGCGGCCACCCGGCTGCGCGCCGCACGCCACGCGGCGAAGAAGAGGAGCTGCACGAGCGAGAGCCCGAGCAGGAGCGTCGGCGCGAGCAGTGCCCACCGCATCGACGCCCCGCCACGGTGGAGCAGCCCGCTCAGGAAGTCGGGCAGGAACGGGTAGGTCAGCGGCGCGCCGGCGAGCAGCGGCAGGTCCCACTCGAAGCGGGGCTCCTGCGCGAAGCGGGCGGTGAGGCTCGCGTGGAGCGCCAGGTCCCCCCACGTGCTGCCGGCGCTCCCCCACCCGCCGTCGAGCGGCGCCAGGAAGTGGGTATGGTCGAGGTAGGCCAGCAGGGCGGAGAGCGGCAGCGTGGTGGCCAGCCAGGGGGTTCGAAGCCCGCGCGGCACCGGCGCGACGTGGGGTCTCCCGACCCTCCCTCGTCGCCAGCCGAGCGCGGCCAGGGCGAGGAGCGCCAGGGAAGCCGCCACGGCGCCCCCCGCGTAGCCGAGACCCAGCACCGCCAGCCACCCCATCCAGGCGGCGCCGAACACCGCCGCGACCACGCCCGCCGCGATGCGCTCCGGCCAGAGGAGCCGCCCGGGCAGGAGGCTCGCCCAGGCGAGGCCGGCCAGGAGCGCGGAGCCGAGCAGGGTCAGGGCGAACATGGCGGGAGCGGGCTACGAGTAGAATAGGGGCCGATGCAGATCAAGACACGCAAGGCGGGCGACGTGGTCATCCTCGACCTCAAGGGCAACCTCGTGCGCGGGGTGGGCGACGAGCTTCTCCGCGACGCCGTCGATCGTCTGCTGGCGGAGCGCAACGGGAAGCTGCTCATCAACCTCTCCGACGTCTCGTTCCTCGACAGCTCGGGCATCGGCGAGCTGGTGGCGAGCAAGAAGGTGGCCGACCAGCTCGGGACCAAGCTCAAGCTGATGCAGCTCCCGGAGCGGGTGCACCACACCTTGAAGCTGTCGCTCATCCTGCCGCTCTTCGAGACCTATGCGAGCGAAGAGGCCGCGCTCGCCGCCTTCGCCCGGCCGTCCGCCGAGGGCGCTCGCCAGGACGCCTCGTAGAAGCGCCGTCGGCCAGGCGGCTGCCTACCCCTTCGCGGGCGGTCCGAAGGAGCGCATGAAGAGCTCCTCGATCGCCTGCCGCCCCTCGTCTCCCAGCTCGCGCGTGCCGGTCGCCGCGAAGGCCTGCTCCGGGATCACCGGATCGTCCGGCTCCCAGTGCCCCTCGCCCCAGGTGAACCACTGGTTGCGGGCCTGGTCGAAGACCGACACCGGCCGGTTGAAGAACTTCGCCAGCTCCACACCCCAGCCGGTGCCGCCCTTGATGGTGTCGTCGGGCTGGATCCAGCCCACGGCGAAGACGTGGTAGGCGGGGACCACCATGTGGAAGATCGACTGGATGACGCGGCGGATGCGGTCGGCCCGGTGGTAGGTGCGGCCCATGTGCCGGGAGACGATCTCCATCGAGACGTCCCCCTCGCGGAGCTCCTCCTCGGAGAGCTGACGCACCCCCTTGTCGCGCTCCATGGCGTGCCCCTCGAACGAGAGGGTGACCTCGCGCACGCCCCAGCGCTCGGCCTGACGGCCGAACTCGGCCTCGGTGCCCCGATGCCCGCCGCTGTGGAGCACGACCTTCGAACGATCGACCATGAGCCCTCCTCCCGGGTGGCGACCCCGCCCCGAGGCTGGGTTTTTACCACGAGTGGCGGAGCGCCGCTGGCGGCCCCGCGGCCCTACGCGATCGAAGGATGGGCGGCCCGCGACCGCTCTAATCTCTGAGCTCACCCGGGAGAAGCCATGCCCACACCGCGCCACCGCCTCGGTTCGCCGACCTGGCTCGTCTGCGGAGCGCTGCTCGCCGCCACCGGCTCCCCGGCCGGCGCCGCCGCGACCCCGCCCGACCGCGCGGGCGCCGCGGGCACGTTCACCGGCTCCGCCGAGGTCCGCGTCGTCGAGGTGCCGGTGCAGGTCATCCGCGGCGGCCAGCCGGTCCGCGGCCTCACGGCGGCCGACTTCGAGGTCTGGGCGGGCAAGGAGAAGCAGCGCATCGTCGGCTTCGAGGCGATCGACGTCGACGCGCTGCACGCTGACCCCGCCGCCGCGGAGGTGACTCGCCTGCCGGCGAGCGCCCGGCGCCACTTCCTCTTCCTCTTCGACCTCTCGCAGTCGACGCCCACCTCGCTCGAGCGCGCTCAGCGGGCTGCGCTGCAGCTCGTCGACCGGCTCTCGCCGGCGGACCTCGCCGGAGTCGCCGTCTACAATCCCGCGCGCGGCCCGCGCGTGCTCCTCGGCTTCACCTCCGACCGCGCGCAGGTCGACCTGGCGCTTCGTACGTTCGGCTCCTCGCAGCTCGTCGAGAGCCGCCACGACTGGCTGGGCCTCGTCATGGGGCAGCAGAAGGTCGACGCCATGCAGGTCGACACACCGATCACCGGGGGTAAGGGGCCGAGCGCCAAGGCGCTGGCCTCCTGGGAGATTCTCGACGACCTACGCGACCTGGCGCCGCTGGAAGAGAGCGCCAACGAGGCCACCGACCGCGATCGCGCCCGCATGTTCGCGCGCGGCATGAGCGACCTCGGCACGCTGCTCGAGAGCGTGGCGGGCCGCAAGCACGTGCTGCTGCTCTCCGAGGGTTTCGCCTCCCAGCTGCTCACCGGGCGCTCGGGCGCCGAGCCCAAGGCGGACGAGCAGGACTCCGACTCGGTCGAGGCCATCTACCGCGCCGACGGCGACATCCGCTTCGGCAGCGGCCGGCTGCAGTCCCAGCTGCGCCAGCTCGCCGAAGCGATGCGTCGCGCCGACTGCGTCGTGCACAGCATCGACATCGCGGGCCTGCAGAACGAGGGCCGGCAGATCGGCGGCGAGGTGGGGGCCGTGCGCGACCTGCCGGTGGCACGCGCCGGTGCCGGCAACGACTCGCTCTTCTTCCTCTCCAAGGAGACCGGCGGCACGTTCTTCCGCAACTACAACGACCTCGCGGCGGCGATGAGCGGCGTGTTGCGCGCGACGGCGGTCACCTACCTGCTCACCATCCAGCCCGGCCCGATCGAGTCGCGTGACGGCTACATCCCGCTGCGCGTCGAGGTGCGGGGCGCCGGCAAGGGCGAGATCTCGGCGCGACCCGGGTACTTCGTGCTGCCGCCGCCCGGCGCCCAGCAGGCCCTGCGCGAGCGGATGCGGATCGCCGGCGAGGTGCTCGAGGGGCGCGCCGGCGGCGCCGTGCACACCACCGCGCTCGGCGTGGCGCTCCCGGGAGCCGACGGACGCGTCTGCGCCGTCGTCGAGGTCGACGGTGAGAGCCTCCTCACGGGCCACGTCGGCGACATGGTCTCGGCCGAGGTGACCGTCTATGCGTTCGACCCGGCCGGCACCATCGCGGCGGTGGCGCGGCAGCTCGTCGGCTTGGACCTCCGCACCGTCGGCGACCGCCTGCGCGGCGCCGGCTTCAAGCTCTTCGCCGGCCTCGACCTCGCGCCCGGGACGTACGAGCTGCGGGCGCTCGTGCGCAACACCGTCAGCGGGCGCTACGGCATCGCCACGGCGCAGCTCGCCGTGCCCGCCCTCGGCGTCGAGGGCGCGCTCCCCGGCGTCTTCGTCGAGCCGCCGGGTCGCGACTGGCTGCTCGTGCGCGAGACCAGCTCCGGCCAGCCGCTCGCCTACCCGTTCACCGTGGGCGACAAGGCCATGGTCCCCGCCATCGCGCCGCGCCTGCGAACCGGCCAGCCGACCACTTCCGTCTGGGTGGAAGTCCCCGCCGGCGCGACCGGCCTCGAGGGGGTCGTGAAACGTGCCGACGGCGGCGTCGCGGCCAGCGGGCCGTTGGCGTTCGGAGAGCGAACCGGCAACGCCGGCGCCGAACGCCTCCTCGCGACCTTCTCGGCCGCCGGGCTCGCGCCGGGGGCCTACACGCTCGAGGTGCGCGTGGCTGGCTCGACGGGCGCAGCCAGCGCCCTCGCCTTCACCGTCGAGTAGGCGGCCTCGTACCAGCTACTCGCCGTAGGGCACCCAGATGTTCTTCACCTGGGTGGCGCGGCGCAGCAGCTCGCGTCCCGCGACCTGCTCGGGCTCGTACCAGTCGCGCCGGCGGCCGTAGCTCACCCACGTCTGCTTGAGGTTGCCGACCGACAGGCGCTCGACCGCCGCGCTTCCCTTGGCGGAGCCGAAATACCAGACCGCGTCGACGCCGTCGTGGCTCGCCAGCACCTCGGCGAGCTCGTCGGTGAGGCCGGTGACGATGTTGACGGCGCCTCCCGGCAGGTCCGAGGTGTCGAACACCTGGTAGAGGTCGACCGCGGCGAGCGGGCAGCGCTGCGAGGGCACCGCCACGACGCGGTTGCCCATGGCGATCGCCGGCGCCACCAGCGAGACGAAGCCGAGCAGCGGCGCCTCCGGCGGGCAGACGATTCCCATCACCCCCAGCGGCTCCGGCATCGCCAGCGTCACGTTGCGCACCGGCGTGTGGTGCACCGCGCCGTCGTACTTGTCGGCCCACGCGGCCCAGTGGAAGAGCCGCTCGAGCGTGGCCTCGACCTCGCGCCGCGCGTTCCGCTTGCGCTCGCCCGTCCACTCGGCGAGGCGCGCCGCCAGCTCGTCGCCGCGGGCGGCGAGGTTCTCGGCGACGTAGAAGAGCACCTGGGCGCGGTTGTGGCCGGTCGTGTGGGTCCACGCCTCGGCCTTGCGCGCCGCTTCCACCGCGTTGCGGATGTCTTTCCGGTTGCCGTGGCCGACCTCGCCGACGAGGCGCCCGTCGGCGCCCACCACCGACAGCACGTAGGGGGCGTCCGGGCGCGCCTGCGCGCCGCCGATGTACATCTTCGGCGTGCGGTCGATGGCGGGCATCTCCTCATCGCCGCTCGCCGCCGAGGGCTCGGGCAGCGCGAAGTCGGCGTCGGTGTAGGAGGGCAGCTCCTTCTCGTACGCGGGCTTCAGGTACTCGAAGAGCCCTTCGCGCCCGCCTTCGCGGCCGAAGCCGCTCTCGCGGTAGCCTCCGAACCCCGCGGCGGCGTCGAAGAGGTTCGTGCAGTTGACCCACACCACGCCGGCCTTGATCTTCGGCGCCACGTCGAGCGCGAGGTTCAGGCTCTCGCTCCAGACGCTCGCGGCGAGACCGAAGCGGGTGTTGTTGGCGAGCTCCACCGCCTCGGCCGGCGTGCGGAAGGTCATCGAGACGAGCACCGGCCCGAAGATCTCCACCTGGGCAATCGTCGACGAGGGCGAGACGTCGGTGAAGAGCGTCGGCGGGTAGAACCACCCCTCGGTCGGGCACGCCCACGAGGGCTGCCAGCACTGCGCGCCCTCCTCTTTCCCCTTGGCCACGAGCTCCTGGATCTTCTGCAGCTGCACGGGCGCGACGATGGCGCCGATGTCGACCGCCTTGTCGAGCGGGTCGCCGACGCGCAGCGTCTCCATCCGCGCCTGGAGCTTGCGCACCATGGCGTCGGCGATCCCCTCCTGCAGGAGGAGGCGCGAGCCGGCGCAGCAGACCTGCCCCTGGTTGAACCAGATGGCGTCGACTACGCCTTCCACGGCGCTGTCGAGGTCGGCGTCCTCGAAGACCACGAACGGCGACTTGCCGCCGAGCTCGAGCGACAGCTTCTTGCCGCTGCCGGCCGTCGACTCGCGGATGATCCGCCCCACCTCGGTCGAGCCGGTGAAGGCGACCTTGTCGACGTCGGGGTGGTTGACGAGCGCGGCACCGGTGCGCCCGTCGCCGGTGATGATGTTGACGACGCCCGGCGGCAGCCCGACGTCCTGGCAGAGCTCGGCGAAGGCGAGGGCGGTGAGCGGCGTGAACTCCGCCGGCTTGAGCACCACCGTGCTGCCGGAGGCGATGGCAGGGGCGATCTTCCACGCCAGCATGAGGAGCGGGAAGTTCCACGGGATGACCTGCCCCACCACACCGACCGGCACGTAGCCCGGCAGCTCACTCTCGAGTAGCTGCGCCCACCCCGCGTGGTGGTAGAAGTGGCGGGCAACGAGCGGGATGTCGATGTCGCGCGTCTCGCGGATCGGCTTGCCGTTGTCCATCGTCTCGAGCACGGCGAAGAGCCGGGCACGACGCTGGAGACCGCGAGCCAGCGCGTAGAGGTAGCGCGCCCGCGCGTGCCCCGTGAGCGCCTGCCACCCGGGCAGCGCCTTGCGCGCCGCCTTGACCGCCGCGTCGACGTCCTTCTCCCCCGCCTGCGCGACGCGCCCGATCGTCTTGCCGTTGGCCGGGCTCATCGTCTCGAACGACTCGCCCGACTTCGCTTTCGCCCACTTGCCGCCGATGAAGAGGTCGAAGCTGCGGCCGTGCCGCTCGAGCCACTCGTCGACCGGGCCGGCGCTCTCCGGTGCCGGGCCGTAGTCGAGGGTCGTGAGGATGTCGGCGACGCTGGCCATCGAGCTCCCTTCGTCTATCTCGTCGTCAGGCGACCGGATGGCGGTTGAACGCCGAGTAGCGCCCCGTCGTGAAGTGCTCGAGCTGGCGCTCGACGTCGGCGAGGAGGCTGCTGGCGCCGAAGCGGAAGAGCGCCGGCTCCATCCACTCGCGCCCCAGCTCCTCCTTCATCAGGATCAGCCACGCGAGCGCGTCCTTCGCCTGCGAGATGCCGCCCGCCGGCTTGAAGCCGATGCGGAAGCCGGTGCGTTCCCAGTACTCACGGATCGAGCGCACCATGACCAGCGACACCGGCAGCGTGGCGTTGATCGACTCCTTGCCGGTCGACGTCTTCACGAAGTCGGCGCCCGCCATCATGCAGACGAGCGACGCCTTGTAGATGTTGCGCAGCGTTCCCAGCTCGCCCGTGGCGAGAATGGTCTTCAGGTGGGCCTCGCCGCAGGCGGAGCGGAACGCGCGCACCTCGTCGTAGAGGGCCGGCCAGTCGCCGGTGAGCACGTGCGCGCGGGTGATGACGATGTCGATCTCCTCGGCCCCGGCGGCGACCGAGGCGGGGATCTCCGCCAGCCGCTGCTCGAAGGGCGAGAGTCCGGCCGGGAAACCGGTCGACACGGCGGCCACCGGAATGTGCGACCCGGCGAGCGCCCGCGCCGCCGTGGCCACGAACTGGTGGTAGACGCAGACCGCCGCCACCTTGAGGTGGAGGGCCGGCACGCCGAGGGCCTCGAGCAAGTCCCGGCGCACGGGGCTGCGCGCCTTGGCACAGAGCCGCTCGACGCGCCCCGCGGTATCGTCGCCGGAGAGCGTCGTCAGGTCCATGCAGCGCACGGCGTGGAGCAGCCACGCCGCCTGCCACGCTTTCTTTACGGTGCGCCTGGTGGTGAGGGTCGCCGCCCGCCGCTCGATGGCGCTGCGGTTCACCTGCACGCCCCGCAGCCAGTCGAGCTCCAGCGGGGTGCCGGGGTTCCGCGCGCTCAGCAAGGCCGCCAGCGACGGGGTTTCCTGCAGCATGGCTCGCCTATCTTAGTGCGACCCGCGCTAGGATCCTGGCAGAGAAGGACCCGACTCGCGACCCGGAGGTGCCCGATGGCTTGTCGTGCGTTGCCCTGGTTCGTGCTCCCCACCCTGCTCCTCGTCGCCTGCTCGCGGCCGCAGGAAGCTGCTCCTGCTGCCGCTCCGGCCGGCGTCGGCGCCGGATCCGCCGCCGCCGGCGAGTCCGCTCCCGCACCTGCGGCTGCCGCGCCGGCCGCCACCCTGGCCGCGGCGCCACCCGTCGCGCCTGCCCCCGCCGGGGCGGTCATCGCCAGCCAGGAGACCAACTGGCCTGGCGTCGTCGTCGAAGTGCTCGGAATGAAGCGCAAGGGGAACACCCTCACCGCAACGGTGCGGCTGCGCAACGCCGGCGCCGAGAAGCAGTCGGCGGAGGTCAAATACGAGGACGTCTACCTGCTCGACACCGGGAACGCCAAGAAGTACCAGGTGCTCGCCGACGAGAAGGGGGCTTACATCGCGGCGATGCATCCGGGCTGGAAGGATCGCTGGTACGACGACGTTGCCCCCACGGAGAGCGCCGTGATCTGGATCAAGTTTCCAGCGCCGCCGCCGGAGGTCACAGCGATCACCCTCCAGCTGCCGAACACCCCGCCCTTCGAAGACCTGGCGATCCAGGACGGCTGACCGTGCGCCGCCGCGCCCTCATCGCCGGGGCGGCCGCATGGCTCGCGCTCGCCGGTGTGCTCGCCGCCGACGACTCGCCCTACACCGGCCCCTGGGATCCGGTGACCGAGGCGGCTGCCGAGGCTACCGTCGCCCGCATGGGCGCCAAGCGCGGTCTAGCCATCCTCCCGATAGTACGCATCATCCCCGCGCTCACCGTCGCCGTCGGCGGCGCGAGCACCGGCATCGTCGCCTCGGTGCAACAGATCGAGCAGGCCAAGCGCGACCTCGGTGCCGAGGAGACCGCGCTCGTCGTCAAGGTCGAGCTCCCCGCCGACGTCCTCTTCGACTTCGACAAGGCGGACATCCGCGCCGACGCCGCCACGGCGCTGGCGCAGCTCGCCACGATCATCGGCGCCTACCCGAAGGGCAAGGTCGAGCTCGAGGGGCACACCGACTCCAAGGGTGACGACGCCTACAACCAGCGCCTGTCGCAGCGCCGCGCCGAGTCGGTGGCCACCTGGCTGGTCGAGCACCACCAGATCGACCGTGGCCGCCTCCAGACGCGCGGGTGGGGAGAGAGCAAGCCGGTCGCCGACAACTCCACCGACGCGGGGCGCCAGCGCAACCGACGGGTCGAGGCGATCGTCCACAAGCAGTAGACGACACAAGCGCTTGCGGCCTCGTGGGGGGCCGAGGCGCATGCCGTGGCAGGTTCTTTGCTCCCCGCCACGAGCGTGCAGCCAACGTCGCCGCCGCCTCCCCGTCCTGCGGAACCGCCGCCGCCGGCTCCACCCGCACCGCAGCGGGGCGCGCGGCCGCCAGCGATGGTGCCCCGCATCCCCCGGCCGTCACACCCGGCGGGGTCCCGCGATGCCGACCTCCGACGCGCCCTGCGCATCGTTGCGGTCATCGCGCTCTGCCTCGTTGCGAGCTGTGGCGTCGTCTGGACCCGCTGCGGTATCCGCGGCTGCCCCGACGTCGGGCGCCTCGCCGCGTACCAGCCCGAAGGCGCGCCGCAGGTGCTGGACCGCTACGGCCGCGAGGTGGGGACGCTCGCGCTCGCCGACCGCGTCGTCGTCAAGCTCCCCGATCTACCGAGCTACGTGGCCGACGCCTTCCTCGCCGTCGAGGACAAGCGCTTCCGCGAGCACCACGGCGTCGACCTGCGACGCGTCCTCGGCGCCCTCGTCGCCAACTTACGGGCGCGCGGCATCCGCGAGGGATCGAGCACCATCACCATGCAGCTCGCGCGCAACCTCTTCCCCGAGCGCATCCCCGGCCAGCACCAGACCTTCTCCCGCAAGATCCTCGAGGCACGCGTCGCCGGCCGGATCGAGCACGCCTACGACAAGGACGAGATCCTCGAGCTCTACCTGAACCACATCTACTTCGGCGGTGGCACGCGCGGCATCGAGGCCGCATCCCAGTACTACTTCCGCCATCCCGCCGCGCAGCTCAGCCTCGCCGAGGCCGCGCTGCTCGCCGCGCTGCCCAAGGCGCCTTCGCACTACGACCCGCGTCGCAATCCCCAGCGCGCCCGCGAGCGTCGCGACCTCGTGCTCACGCTCATGGAGAAGCAGGGGCGCGTGGACCACGCCAAGGCGGAGGCGGCCCGCCATCGCTCCCTGGGCGTGAGCAGTCGGCCGCGGCGCCTCGTGCAGAAGGAGCCCTTCGCCGGTTGGTTTCTCGAAGAAGTGCGCCGCGAGCTCGAGGACCGCTTCGGCGACGGGTTCTACAGCGAGCGCCTGCACATCGTCACCACCCTCGACGCGCGCGCGCAACGCGTGGCCGAGAGCGAGCTCAAAGGCCAGCTCGCGCGCATCGAGACCGGCGCCTGGGGTCGCTTCCGCGGCCAGCGCTACAGCCCGACCACGGTGGGCGACGAGGAAGGCACCGACTACCTTCAGGGTGCCGTCGTCTTCGTCGAGGCGCAGACGGGCGACGTCCTCGCCTGGGTCGGCGGTCGCGACTTCCGCCACTCCCGCTTCGACCGCGTCGAGCAGGCGCGCCGTCAAACTGGGAGCGCCTTCAAGCCGTTCGTCTACGCGGCGGCGATCTCCGCCGGCATCGCGCCGACGCAGCGCTACTCGGACGAGCCGCTCGAGATCCGCTTCACCGGCGGCGAGGTCTGGCGCCCGCGAAACTTCGGCGACTCCTACCTGCCAGCGGTGACCGTGCGCGACGCGCTCGTGCAGTCGCGCAACGTGGCGACCGTGCGCCTCGCCGAGTCGGTGGGCATCCGTCGCATCGCCGAGGTCGCCGAAGACGCCGGCCTGCCCGACATTCCGATGCAGCCGTCGTCGGCGCTCGGCGCTTCCTCCGCGACGCCGCTCGAGCTCACGCGCGCGTACACAACCTTCGCCAACCTCGGCGTCCGCGTCGCGCCACGCTTCATCCTCCGCGTCGAGAGCCCCGACGGCAAGGTGCTCTGGAGCGCCGACGAGGAGCCACGCGGCAAGGAGGTCCTCGATCCCGCCGTCGCCTTCATCGTCACCGACTTCCTGCGCGACGCCGTGCGCCGGGGCACCGGCACCGGCGCGGCGGCCCGCGGCGTGCCGACGGCGGGCAAGACCGGCACCACCAACGAGCGCCAGGACGTCTGGTTCGCCGGCTTCACCCCTGACGTCGTCGGCACCGTCTGGATGGGCTTCGACCGCCCCCAGACCATCGTGCGCGGCGCGAGCGGCGGCACGCTCGCGGCGCCGGTGTGGGGGCGCATCGTGCGGAGCCTCTACACCCACCGGCGCCGGCCGGCCGGCTGGCGAGCGCCGTCCGGCGTCGTCTTTCGCAACGTCGACGCCGGTAGCGGTGAGGTGATCGCGGACAACTGCGCGCCCACCTCCGGCAGCAGCTACCGCGAGGTCTTCCTCGCCGGCGCCGAGCCGCCGTCTGTCTGCCCGTCGGGTGGCGGCTGGTGGCAGCGCGTCCAGGGCTGGTTGGGAGAGGAGCCCTACCCGCTCGCCGAGGCCACGCCGACGCCGTATCCGGAGGTGCTGCCCCCGGACGTCGAGTCGATGCCGGTCGAGGGGGAGTCCGGGGCGACCGACCTCACGCCCTACGCCGAGGACCAGGAGGAGGCCTCCCCCACTCCGGAGCTCGCGATCCCGCCGAATACCTCGACGCTCGAGCCGATCGAGCCGCAGCCCCAACCGCAGCCGAGCCTCGATCCGGTGCCGCCCCAGCCGGAGTTGCCGGTGCCGCCGCCGTCGACGCCTCCCGACCCGGCGCCGGAAGCGGAGCCGGGCCCGACGGGCACGCCGCCGCACCTTCGGCGGTAGGGCGTGCGTCGCGCTATCCTCGCCGCCGCACACGGCGTGAGCCAGCCGGTCCGGAGGCACTTCCCATGACCGAGCGCCGGTCCAACCGCAGCCGCGCGACCGAGCTCCTCATCGCCTCCACCTGGGACGGGCGTCCGCTCGACGCCGCCGAGCAGGTCCGCGTGCGCCTGCGCCTCGACGCGAGCGCGCTGCGCATCGCGATCCGCGCGCCGCTCCACGGCGACCCGCCGCCGCCAGGATCACCGGGTTCCACCGAACGTCTCTGGGAGCACGAGGTCGTCGAGCTCTTCGTCGCCGGGCCGCCGAACGAGAGCGGGACCGTGGCCTACACCGAGATCGAGATCGCGCCAGGCGGGCACCACCTCGTGCTGCAGCTCTCCGGCGTGCGACGCGTGGTCGCGAGCGGCCTGCCCATGCGGCTGCGGACACTACGCACGAGCGGCCACTGGCTCGCCGCGGCGCGCCTCGACCGCGGCTTGCTGCCGCCCCCACCCTGGAGCGCCAACGCGTTCGCGATTCACGGCGCCGCCGACGGGAGGCGCTATCTCGCCGCGCATCCGCTGCCCGGTCCGGCGCCCGACTTCCACCAGCCGGCGCGCTTCCCGCCGCTGGCGCTGGCAGAGCCGAGGTCGAGGACGGGCTAAGATCCCGGCGACGGCACCTCCAGCCGAATCTCCGCTTGGGGGCGCAGTCTGCCGCCTTCGCCTCGAAACCTGATTGGAGGATTCATGCGGAGCACTTTCGCTCTTCTCGTGGTCCTCGCGGCACTCGGTTGCGGCGGCTGCCAGCACGCCGGGCGTCCGCTGGACGACGGCGATGTCGCAGCCGCTGCGCCGGCCGCCGCCTCGACGCCGGCCGGGAGCGCAACACCGGCCCCGCAACCAGCGCCCGCCTCGCCGCCCGCTCCCCCAGCGCTCCCCGCCCCGGTGGGGACGCCCGCCGAAGCGCATCCCGCGGAGGCAGCCATACCAACGGACTCCAGACAGATACGCCGAATCCCAATCGACGAGGCCGCCGCCCTGCGCGAAGCGGGCAAGGCGGTGATCGTCGACGTTCGCGACCCTGGGACCTACGACGTCTCGCACATCGCTGGTGCGATCAACATCCCACTCGACACCCTGCGCCAGCGCCTCGCCGAGCTGCCCCGCGACAAGCCGATCATCACGTATTGCGCCTGACACCAGGAAGCCACCAGCGCCCGTGCGGCGCTGCTGCTCGCGCAGAACGGCTTCGGCGACGTGTCGACGCTCCTGGGAGGGATCCACGCCTGGCAGCAGGCTGGCCTGCCGATCGAGCCGTAGCCGTCGGCCCGGCCCGTGTCGTGTTTCCGGACGGGCGGGGACAGGCCCCGCCCCTACAACCTGAAGGAGGTCGCGAGATCTCCTCGGGTCTTGGAGGCGAGGTCCTCGGGTCTTGGAGGCGAGGTTACGGATGTAGCAAGCGGCGCCTGCCCCCGTCCATCCGACCTGAGCCCATAGCCCTGTGTGGACTCTGGGCCCCTCTCTCCCCGGCGAGGGGAGAGAGGGGTTGGGGAGAGTGGGGTGGCAGACCAACCCAGGGGGGTCGGGCGGGCGGCGGCAGCGCTCTCAGCGCGCGGGGGCGGGCTAGTGAGTGAGCTTGCGGTACTTGATCCGGTGCGGCTGGTCCGCCTCGGCGCCCAGCCGCTTGCGGCGGTCTGCCTCGTAGTCCTGGTAGTTCCCCTCGAACCAGACGATCTCGCTCTCCCCCTCGAAGGCGAGGATGTGCGTCGCGATGCGGTCGAGGAACCAGCGATCGTGGCTGATCACCATCACGCAACCGGCGAAGTCGAGGATCGCCTCCTCGAGCGCCCGCAGGGTGTCGACGTCGAGGTCGTTCGTCGGCTCGTCGAGCAGCAGCAGGTTGCCGCCACTCTTCAAGAGCTTCGCGAGATGCAGCCGGTTGCGCTCGCCGCCTGACAGGTCGCGCACCTTCTTCTGCTGGTCGGCGCCGCGGAAGTTGAACGCCGAGGCGTAGGCCCGCGAGTTGATCTCGCGCTTCCCCACCGTCAGCACCTCGCGGCCGCCGTCCGAGATCTCCTCCCACAGCGTGCGCTCGCCGTTGAGCGTCTCGCGGCTCTGATCGACGTAAGAGAGCACCACCGTGTCCCCCAGCCGCAACGCGCCGGCGTCGGGCTTCTCCTGGCCGACGATCATCCGGAAGAGCGTCGTCTTGCCGGCGCCGTTCGGCCCGATGATGCCGACGATCCCCGCCGGCGGAACGATGAAAGACAGGTCATCGATCAACAGCTTGTCGCCGTACGCCTTTCCCAGACCCTTCGCCTCGACCACGATGTCGCCCAGGCGCGGGCCAGGCGGGATGCTGATCTCGAGCGCGCTCTGCCGCTTCTCGGTCGACTTGTCCTCCGCCAGCAGCTCCTCGTACGAACGCAGGCGCGCCTTCCCCTTCGCGTGCCGCGCGCGCGGCGCCATCCGCACCCACTCGAGCTCGTGCTCGAGAGTGCGCTGCCGCGCCGAGGCCTGCTTCTCCTCCTGCGCCAACCGCTTCGCCTTCTGGTCGAGCCAGCTCGAGTAGTTCCCCTCCCAGGGGATGCCGGCGCCGCGGTCGAGCTCGAGGATCCACCCCGCGACGTTGTCGAGGAAGTAGCGATCGTGCGTCACCGCCACGACCGTCCCCGGGTACTCGTGCAGGAAGCGCTCGAGCCACGCCACCGACTCCGCGTCGAGGTGATTCGTCGGCTCGTCGAGCAGCAACAGGTCCGGCTTCTCGAGCAGCACGCGGCAGAGCGCCACGCGCCGCCGCTCGCCACCCGACAGCGTCGTCACGTCGGCATCGCCGGGCGGCAGCCGCAGCGCGTCCATCGCCACCTCGAGCGCGCGGTCGAGCTCCCAGCCGTTCGCCGCCTCGATGGCGTCCTGCACCCGCGTGTACTCCGCCATCACCTTGTCCATCTCGTCGGCGGGCAAGTCCTCGCCCATCTTCCCGGTGAGCTCGTCGAACCGCTCGAGCAAGCGGCGCGTCGAGACGACCGCCTCCTCCACGTGCTGCCGCACGTTCTTCGACGGATCGAGCACCGGCTCCTGCGGCAAGTAGCCGACCGTGAACCCCTCGCCGAGGAACGACTCGCCCGAGAAGTCCTTGTCGACACCCGCCATGATCCGCAACAGCGTGCTCTTCCCCGCTCCGTTGGCGCCCAGCACGCCGATCTTCGCCCCGTGGTAGAAGGACAACCAGATGCCGCGCAGGATCTCCTTGCCCTGCGGCGTCACCTTGCGTAGCTGCTTCATGGTGTAGATGAACTGAGGCATCGCGCGCTCCTCTTCTCGAGCCGGCTCTGAGGGGAATCGCCGGCGGACGCCGGCGGGCCATGATCCCACATCGACGGCGCGCCTGCCAGCGGGCCTGACCTGTAACGGTTACACCCCACCTGTATCGCTTACAAGCTCGCGGGCCGCCACTGGTCGCTCGGCCGACACGCACCCACCGATCGTGCTGGCTCACTTCTTGCCCCTGCCCGGGCGGGACTCGCCCCACCCCAGAGGAGGACTAACAATGAAGGCCAACGAGCTCATGACCCTCAACCCGGTCTGCTGCACCCCCGACACCACCGCGCAGCAGGCGGCCCAGCTGATGGAAGAGAACGACTGCGGCTGCATCCCGGTCGTCGAGGACGAGGAGTCGCGCTTCCTCGTCGGCGTCGTCACCGACCGCGACATCGCCCTCCGCGGCGTCGCCCGCGGCCGCGCTCCCGAGACCCCGGTCAAGGAGCTGATGAGCACCGACGTCAGCGCCGCGCGGCCGGACGACGACCTCGCCGTCGTCGAGCAGCTCATGGCCGACCTCCAGGTTCGCCGCGTCCCCGTCGTCGACGAGGACGGCTGCTGCGTGGGCATCGTCGCCCAGGCCGACCTCGCGCTCGAGGACGGCGAGTCCGACGCCGCCATCGGCCAGGTCGTCGAGCGCATCTCCGAGCAGCGCGGGCGACCGCTCTCCTGACGCCCGGCATCGAGTCGCGCAGCACCGCCATCGCCCGGCGAGAAGACGCCAGGCGAGCGCGTGCGATCCGAGGCGGCAGCTCGTCCGGCTAGCCCCGGAGGCTGCGCGCGATCCGGAAGCCGGCCTCCGCCTCGAGCTCGGCAGTCGGCGCACGTCGCACGCTGCATCCGAGCTCCTCGGCCGGAGTGCGCCACGAGCCGCCGCGCAATACCGGCCCGTCCTCGCCGAGCACCCATTCCCAGACACCGCCGAGCATCGCGTGCAGGCCGAATGGGTTCGTCCGCTTCGCATCGAGCGCCGGCACCGGCCCGCCGCCGCTGTTGCCGGCGTGCCACGCCCAGCCATCGAGTGATCGCGGGTCGCTCGATCGCGGGTCGATCGATCCCTCCGTCCACCAGTCGTGCTCGCGCCCGCCGCGGCAGGCGTGCTCCCACTCCACCTCCGTCGGCAGACGGATCGCCTTGCGCGCGATCCGCGCGTACCAGGCGCAGTACTCGCTCGCCAGCTCGATCGAGACCCCGATCGCAGGGTCGTCGTCCGCCGGCGCCCAGGTCGAGCGTCGTCGCTCGCCCGTGCACGCCTCGAGCTGGCGGTTCGTCACCGGCAGCGTGCTGAGGTAGAAGGGCGCCACGGCCGGGCTCTCTTCCCGCTCGGGGACAAGCCAGAAGACGGGACGCGGGTAGCTCGTGTAGCGCTCAGACATCCCGGCCTCGATCCCTCGGCTCGTGCGCAGACCCGACCAATCGACGGTCCATTCACTCGCTCACGAACAGGTCGCTCGACGTCGCCAGCGACGACAGCTCCTCGAGCTGGCGCCGCACGGCGTCCTCTGCTCGCTCGCCGGCCGGAAAGTAGACGACCATCCAGCCCTTCCGGCTCTCCGCCGCGACCGCGACGCGGAGACTGTCGCTGATCGGCGTTCCGAATGGGCCCTCGCGATCCTCCAGCAACGGCTTCCCCTCGAGGTCGAAGCTCCCGCGCAGCGAGTCGAAGCGCTCGCCCTCCCGGCCCGCCCGCAGCCGGATCGGCGGCGAGAAGCTCCCCTCCGGCATGACACAGCTCGGCACCGCGAGCGAGATCGAAAGACAGTTGTTCAGGTCCACGAGCGGGTGGATCGCCGCCAGCTCCTCTCCCTTCAACACCCGTCGCAGCAGTGCCTCCGACGACGGCCGGTAGCGCGTCGGGTCGGTCCCCGCAGCTCGGAAGAGGCGGCGCACCTCCGCCACCACGGGCACGTCGGTCAGGCTCTGCGCGGCGAACCGCGCGCGGGCCGCATCGGCAGCTCGCGCGCGTACGGCCGCCGCGGCCTCGAATGCCGACGGCCTCACCTCGAGCCGACACCAGACGAGGCTCCACCCCGGCAACTCGTGAGTGACTTCCATGGACTCCGATTCTTACCCCGGCAGCGCGTCGAACGGTCTCGCGGGGAGCCTCTGGGGCCGCTTACGCGACAAGGGAATCCGAACTCACTCGTCCGTCTAGTATCGTGGACCCGAACCCGGCACTTGGCGCGCGCGAACATCCCCCGCGGAGGTTCTCGCGGCGACCACTCGGGGGTCCAACAGACGATGGATTCGCGACTTTCGGCCGGACACCGAGGGGCGCGGAGCGCGCCCCGGCGCGGCAATGCGGCCGCCGGAGCAGCGCGGACCAGCGCGCGTCGTCGGGTCATCGCCGATGCGCGAAAGCCCTCATGCGCCAGATGTTGCGGGCCGAACGCTCGCCGTCCGAGGTCCGGGGGCGGGCCCGGGGCCCAACGGTTGTTTGAGCCGCCGTCGCCCTCCCCTTCCAGCAAGGTTCTGCGCCTCGTTCGCGTCTATGGGATTCGAAGGGACGCCCCCGATCACCACGTGGAGCCAACTC
>Ga0075421_100003809_pt1 | contig 18130 bp, 14 predicted proteins | sample SoiMetdeltSBSDD5_FD_75292 | JGI IMG/M metagenome (GOLD analysis project Ga0075421, IMG submission 75292) | Bulk soil microbial communities from a Populus tree surrounding site in Tennessee, USA - Soil MetaG P. deltoides SBSDD5 | ecosystem: Environmental > Terrestrial > Soil > Tree plantation...
CCGCTTGCGCAGGGGCTCGTCGAGCGCCTTGATCCTGGCGGCGTACTCCGCGGCATTCTTGGCATAGGTCTCGGCGTTGGCAGGGTCGTGCCCGGCGAGCGCCTTGCGGATGTTCTCCACGTAGACGACGGCATTCGACGGCGACATCCAGGCGTGCGGGTTGGGCTTGCCCGTGTACGGCCCTTCCTTGATGCCGAGCGGCGCGATGCCCTCGGTCACCACCACGCTCGGCACCTCCTTGATGGTCTCGAAGAACCGCTCGAACCAGCGCTCGAGGTTCATGCCGTTCCACAGCACCAGGTCCGCCGCCTGCGCCTTCACCACATCGAGGGGCGCCGGCTGATAGTCGTGGATCTCGGCCCCCGGCCGCGTGATGGACTCCACGATCGCCGCGGCGCCCGCGACGTTCTGGGCGATGTCCGCAATGACGGTGAAGGTCGTCACCACCCGCAGCGGCTTCTTCGCCTGCGCCTCCAGATCGGGCGCCGCGGCAACCGCCAGGAGCGCCAGCCCCCCCGCCCACGCAACCAGCCTCGAGATACGCATACGCTGCCCCGACTATCCGTCCGATCCATCACCCTGCCAGGGCCAAAGCATTTAACGAAACTCGGAACCATTTGCAACTAGGCGCACGCCAACGCTGGCCAAGCATCTCCCTCGGCCGCCCCTCGGTGCCCCGCCGCCCTTGCCCCCAGGACAGCCTCCGGGGCCGCCTCAGGGCCGCCCTCGACCGCCTCGAGGCCTCCTCGGCCCACCTCAGGCCCACCTCTGGGCCGCCCGATCCATCGACTATTCGCTTGACAGGGTGAGTCTGGTTTGCTATTATGTTGTTATTCTACCGTATTGTGCCTACTCCTGAGAGACCCTGGCCCTCCAGCACGACGCAGCCCCAGGCGAGGCGGAGCGATTGGCGTTGGCATAGCTGCCGCGCCGTCGCCGTGGCGACGGCCATACCCGCACCGCCAGATGCGTCCCGCAGATTGTCCGGCAACTCGAGAAAACCGCCCCCTCCGCGGCAGTGACACCCCGACACACCCAGAGTTCCTGGAAGAGCGGTGGGAGCGAAGACGACGCCTGGATCGGTCGGGAGGCTTCGGTTTCCGGGAACGCCGGCGGGAGTTGCGGACGGGCCTTTCCACTCGCGTCCCCGGCCGAAGCGCACGGACTTGATCGAAGATCAAGTCCGAGGGCGCGCAGAGCCGGGGTCTTCACCCCCGCCGTTGGAACGCCAGTTCCTGAACCAGGGCCCGGACGTTGGGGCCGGGCATCTCATGATTGGGTCGCAACACTCTGATGTCCCAAGTCAGGCACTCCGCGCATGGGTTATCTACGCCGAGCCATTTGGGGTGGCGGCGGGCGGAACGAAGGGATCGTGCAGTGGCGGAGGCAAGACCCGAAGACGTCGGTTGATCAAGCTCTGATGTGCGGGTTCAGCGACTTATGATTCCGGGTACTAGACCCAGGCCCGACTGCCAAAGCCCGACTGCTCAGCGCTGGGCGGCGGGTCAGAGGCCCGCGTAGGCTTTCCGATGCTGCTCCCTGCACCCCACGACCACGCAAGCGACCCGCAGTGGCGCTCATGCGGACGGTCTGATGGAACGCCTGTCATGCGGATGCTGAGCATCCTGGCGATATATGCCGCATTGTCCAATGAATTCCTTTTCGTTCGATGGTCACGATGGGGGATCTTGCGCGGCGCCGATGAGAACGTACAGCCGGCGGGCTTGTCCCGCGTGTCCGGCATTTCGCGATGGTCCCTGCAGGTGTCGCCTCGGAGCAGCAGCGGGATTCTCGCAAACGGGGGGTGCGTGGCCCGGTGCTGATGCCGACGGCGCCAACGCGTGCGGCCAATGAGCCGTCCGCCTCGAAGCCGCCGGGAACCACGCAGAACCCGAAGGGCGCCTCGTGGCGGACGGCTGATCACGTGGCTGGGCAGCCGTTCAGCCGGGATCGCGCAGCTTGCGCTGCACGCGGGCATCGAAGCGCTCCACATTGACGACCACCCGCTGATGCGTGCCGTCGCCGATCGGCTCGCGCTCGTCGCGCGCCGCGACCCGGAAGGTGATGGTGCGGCCTTCGACCCCGACGACCTCGGCGCTGGCGACGACCTGCAGGCCCACCGGCGTTGCCGCGAAGTGGCGCACGTCGAGGCGGATGCCGAGGCTCTGATGGCCCGGCGCCAGCAGGTGCTCGACCGCCGCCAGCGCAGCCGCCTCGATCAGGTTGATCATGACCGGCGTCGCCAGCACGGCAACGCGCCCGGAGCCGATCCGCGGCGCCGTGTGCTCCGGCCCCACCACCAGCTCGGCCGTGCCCTTAAGGCCGGAGCGAATTGCGGAGAGGAGGCCCGATGACGACATGTCGTTGCTACTCGACCTTGAAATCCTGCGGGTCCCAGTCGGGCTCGGGATACTGCGGGTTCATCGCCTCGAGCGTGTGGCGCACGATGGCCGCGATGGCGGCATTGCGCGCCCACTTGCGGTCGGCCGGGATCACGTGCCACGGCGCCCATGGCGTCGAGCACCGCGTGAGCATGACCTCGTAGGCCGACTGGTACACGTCCCACAGCTTGCGGTCCTCCAGGTCGCGGGGATCGAACTTCCAGCGGCTCTCGGGCTTGTCGAGGCGGTCCTGCAGCCGCTCGCCCTGCTCTTTCCTGGAGATGTGCAGCATGAACTTCAGGATCGTGGTCCCGTTCTCCGCCAGCATGCTCTCGAAGGCGTTGATCTGCTCGTAGCGCGCGTCGATCTCCGCCGGCGGCGCCAGCTTGCGCACGCGGCCGACCAGCACGTCCTCGTAGTGCGAGCGGTTGAAGATGCCGATGCTGCCGCGCTGCGGACAGGCAAGATGCGCGCGCCACAGGAAGTCGTGCGCCAGCTCCTCCTCGCTCGGCCGGCGCAACGCCGTGACGGTGACGCCGAGCGGCCCGGTGTCGTTGAACACGTTGCGGATGGTGCCGTCCTTGCCGGCGGTGTCGGTCCCCTGCAGGATCACCAGGAGCGCACGCTTGCCCTCGGCGTAGAGCCTGTCCTGCCACTCGTTGATGATCTTGGCGTCGGCCTTCCTCTGCCGCTCCGCCTCGCGGCGGTCGGGAAACGCGGAGGCGTCCGCCGGATCGTGCTCGGCAAGATTGACCCGCTTGCCGGGCTCGATGCGGAACCGCTCCGCCAGGGTCGTGGCCATCGTTTTGCTCCGCCGGAATGCAGCGCACCATCATCGGCAACCCGAGGCCGGGCGTAAAGAGCCCAGGCGCAGGGTGGCACCGCGGATCTGGCCGCGCCCTCGTTTACAAAAGACCCAGCCGCCTCAGCAGCGCCTCCAGGATGGGCCGCTGTCCCTTGAGGAGCTTGCGTGCTGCCTCCTCCGGCGGGAACCAGGCGGCGCGGTCGACCTCGGGGACCTCGCGCGTCTTGCCCGAGCGGGGCGGCCATTCCAGGGTGAACGTGTTGCTCTTCAAACCGGCCGGATCGAGGTCGCCCTCGATCGCCCAGGCGTCGACGATCTTGGCGGACGATTGGCGGAACGCGCCGAGCGCGACCCCCTCGCCTTCGACCTCGGTGCCGGTCTCCTCGGCGAACTCGCGCCGCGCCGCGGCCAGCGGGTCCTCGCCGGCCTCGTAGAGCCCCTTCGGGATGCTCCAGACGCCCTCGTCCTTGTTGGCCCAGAACGGCCCGCCCGGATGCACCAGCAGCACCTCGACGCCGCTTCTGCGGCGGTAGAGAAGGATGCCGGCGCTGCGCTGGGCCATGACGAGCGACGCTGTGCGGGGCCAGGCCCTGCCCTGCGGTCTGAACCGGGGCAGGTGCCGAAGTGCTAGTAAATTGAATTTACGATTGGCACGACGGCCGTGGCATCGTTAAACGGTGCCTTCGTTGATTTGCTCGCTGCGTTCCTGTTTGTGTCATTGGGTGCCGAGCGGCTGGTGGGAAAGGAGAAGCGGTCATTGCCCCCACTCGATATCTCGAACGGGGGCAAACGCTTCTGTCTCATACACACAGGGCCGAGAATTATGACTTGGTAGCGGTCTTGGGCATCAGTGCTTCGATTGCCCTACCGCAGTCCCGATTGAACTGGTAGCCCCAATCGGTAAGGTTGCCCCTTTTCCGATAGTCGCGGACGACGTCATCGTAATCCAACGTACGCTTCACTTTGAGCTCTGCGGCAGCTGCCGGGTCCGCCATGACCTCTTTGACGCATCCGGGAAGCATCGCGGTTGCGACTGCTGTCTCGGCTTGCTTCGCTGCGCCGCCAGCGGTGTACCAACCACCCCATGCGAAGCCGACGATTGCAAGTGCGGCTGCTCCTGCAGCGGCACCCCATAAACCGTATGTGTATTTTTCTTGCACGATATGACCTTCCTTGGCCGCTGACGGAAATGCGCCCCAGCTATGGGCGCACTATGCGGGTGTCCAGCCAAGGCTCGGAAAGTACTCATGTCATTGCCTGCGCTATGTCCCGCTGCATCCCGGGAGGTCCTGTCAATGCTTCGCCGAGACCCTCGCGGGTACGCGACGCCACCCAACAGTATCGAGCTCGACATCGACGACACCGACGACTTGGTGCACGGCGGCCAGCAACTCGCCTTGTTCAACACCCACGCCGGCGGGCATTGCTTCCAGCGCCCATCCATATCTTCGAGGCGACCTCGGGCAAGCCGGTTCTCTCGCTGCTCAGGCCCGGCAAGCGGCCGTCGGGCGAGGAGATCGCACGCGTGCTCTGGCACGTCATCCACCGCATCCGCCGGCACTGGCCGAACGTGCGCATCCTCATCCGCGGCGATGGGCACTACTGCGCGCCGAAGTTTCTAGTACGATCCCGCGCCGAGCCGCCGCAGCGCGTCCCTGGCGTACTGGTTGTCCGGCTCGTACTGCAGCGTGCGGCGATAGTCTTCCACGGCCAGGTTGCGGTTGCCCAGCTGCTCGTAGACGAACGCCCGGTTGACGAACGCCACCGCATTGCGCGGGTCGATGCGCAGCGCCGCGTCGATGTCGGCGAGCGCGCGGCTGTAGTCCCTGAGCCCGATGTAGGCGGCGGCCCGGTTGACGAAATGCAAAGGCTGCGACGGATCGAGGTCCACCGCCCGGTGACCGTCGGCCAGGGAGAGCTGATACTGGCCGATCCGCTCGTAGGCGTGGGAGCGGTTGGCGTAGGCCCAGGCGTCGCGGCCGTTACCGCGGATCACCTCGGAGCAGCCGCGGATGGCCAGGTGGTGATCATGGACCTGCCCACAGTCCTGCCGGGCATCCGCCAACGCCGTGGCGGCCCCGAGCACGACGGCGAGACAAGCGAGTATCGCTTTCAGCATCGTCCCTCTTTTCTGGCTCCCGCCCATCGCCCATTGCGCCGGGGGCCGATCCTATCGCAGCCGGCGCCGGAAATCCCAGCGCTCGCGGCCATCCCAGCTCCAGACGCCGTCGATGCGCTCGTCGTCGACGATCCGGCCGATGAACGGCCCTCTGTCGTTCGGATTGCCGATCTGAATCCAGCTGCCAATCAGCCGGCCGCCGGCGCCCATCTTCGCCTCGAGCAGCCAGGACCTGCCGGACATGTGGCCCGCAACGTCGGTGTAGATCGCAAACAGGCGGTCGCCGATCACTTTGACGCGCGCGGTGCCGGTCGTGCCGATCGTCCAGCGCCCGAACCAGTCGCCGTCGAGGCCGCCGCCCTCGCGCCCGGCCAGCGCCGGCGCCCACTGGGGAGCGTTGCGATCGGCACCGTCCCCCGGCAGGGCGACCTTCTCGGCCAGCTCCTGGACCGCGATGCCCACGGGGTCTACCAGGTCCTCGACCCCGAAGGGGTTGCGGGCCTCGGCCCGAGCAGCGTCGGCGGTGAATGCCGCAATGCCCGCACAAACGGCAAGCGCCAGGATCCGGACAGTCGGGCGGCGCAAACAGGCGAATGCAACTGCCGGCATGAAGCAAGCCTCCCAAAATGGCATCGACGCAAAGCGTGATCCCAGCGCGCGGCACGGCATGCAACGCCTTTGTGGCCACAATGGAGACGATCACAGCTCCTTCTCGGCGAGTTCCCGGAACTCGACGGGAACCGTCGGCAAAATCCGGGAGCCCACAGGCCCGTAGCCGACGGCCTGCCACCCGAAGCGGTCGCGGATTGCATCGACGGCGCGGTCGGCCGCCCAGCGCGCCGTGCTCTTGCGGCTGCCGGCGCGGCGCGCATCGTCATCGAGCCCCAGCGGCAGCTCCAGCTGCACACGGGGGTGGCGCTCCAGGTTGGAGACGGCGATCGCCAGCAGCGTGATCGTCCTCTCCTCCGGATGACTGGCGAGCACGCCGCGTACCAGGTCCTCGGCGACCTCGGCGAGGCTCGACGTCGCCGCGATCGGCGCCGGCAGGGTGAGCGAACGGGTAACCGAGCGCAGGTCGGCGAAGCGCACCCGCACCGTGACGGTGCGCCCAGGCCGCGACTTCGACCTGAGCCGGCTGCCGATCCTGTCGGCGAGATCGCGCAGCACCGGCCGGAAGACGCGCTCGTCGGCCGGCTTGCGCCCGAGCGCCGACTGCGCTCCGGCCGACCGGGCCCGCCGCCCGGTCACGACCTCGCGCGGATCGCGGTTCCCCGCGAGGGCCTCGAGCTTGCTGCCCAGCGCCCGCCCCAGAAGGCGCTCCAGCCGCCCTCCGGGCGTATGCGCCAGCTGGCCGATGGTGGTGACGCCGATCCCGGCCAGCCGCCTGCTGGCCACGGGACCCACGCCCCACATCAGGCCTACGGGCAGGTCGTGCAGGAAAGCCAGCTCGGCCTCCGGGTCGACAACGACGAGGCCGTCGGGCTTGGCCGCCTGCGAGGCAATCTTGGCGAGGTGCTTGGTGCGTGCCAAGCCGATCGAGATCGGCAGGCCCAGCTCCGCGCGCACCCGGGCCCGGATCGTCTCGGCGATCGCGCGCGGCGGCCCGAACAGCGCAGTCGTACCCCCGAGGTCGGCGAACGCCTCGTCGATGGAGAGCCGCTCGACGAGCGGCGTGTAATCCTCGAGAACCTTGATGGCCGCATCGCCGAGGCGCTGGTACTCCTTGAAGTGCCCGGGAACGAAGACGAGTTGCGGGCACAGCTCGCGCGCCCGCCGCCCTGGCATCCCGCCCTGGACGCCAAACGCCTTGGCCTCATAGGAGGCGGCGAGCACCACCCCGCCCCCCACAGCGACAGGCCTGCCGCGCAGCGATGGGTCGAGGAGCTGCTCGACCGAGGCATAGAAGGCGTCGAGGTCGGCGTGCAGGATGGTGGCCTTAGCGTCCATGCCCGCAGTCTCACCCTGCTCTCTCCAGGCCATCGGCCGGCCGTTGCGGCGAGTCTTGCAAGGAACATTCAGAGAACATTACTTTGCAGTTGTCAACGGAGGTGAGCTTCGGTGTCGCCGCACGCGAGGCGCTGACCGCCGGGAACGTGGGCCCTGGATCAGGCGCGGCGCGGCTTGCCGGCGCGCTGCGCCTTCCCCAGGTGGCGCCGGAACGCCTCGAGCGTCGCCTCGCTGACGTGATGCTCGATCCCCTCCGCGTCGGCGTCGGCGGTCTTGCCGTCGATACCGAGCGCAACCAGAAAATCGCGCACGATGCGGTGGCGCCGGCGCGAGCATTGGGCGAGCCCCCGCCCCTTCTCCGTCAGAAAAATGGCGCGGTAGGGCTCGCTGCTGACCAGCCCCTCGCGCTGCAGCCGCTGGATCGTGCTGTTGACCGTCGGCTTGGTGACGCCGAGGCATTCCGCGAGATCGACCTGGCGTGCCTCGCCCTTCTCGTCGATCAGGTCGGCGATCAGCTCGACATAGTCCTCCGCCATCTCGGTCTGGTGCGCTTCGCGCACGCGTTTGAAGCGTTCCGCCCGCTCTGCAACCTCGCGCCTGGCGACCTCGCCGTCTGCCATCCCACCCTCACGGTTGTATTCACACGTCCTGATATCGTTCGGCGTTGACAACATAGTTCGCCTAACCTAACAAACTGTGTCGATGCTGGCTATACGGGGGAGGCATGGGCCGCGCGGGACCGAGAAGGCTCTTGGCGGGCGCCGTCGTGTTGCTGGCCGCTGCCGGCACCGCGTTCGCACAGGACCGCAGCCGCTACACGCTCTTCAACCCGACGCCCGACAGGCTGCTCAGGGACCTCACGACCGACCGGCCCGACATCACCGAGACCCCATTCACGGTCGACGCCGGCCACATCCAGTTCGAGAGCACGCTTTTCGGCTATTCACGCGGACGCGACGACGATGGCGCGACCGTCGAGACCTGGGAGGTCGCCGTCACCAACGTGCGGATCGGGCTCACGAGCAACATCGAGGCCGGGTTCGTCTGGCAGCCCTACGGCGTCGTGCGCACGCAGCGTCCCGATCCCCTCGGCACCTTGCGCCAGTCGGGCATCGGCGGGCTGGAGCTGCGCGGCAAGATCAACCTGTGGGGCAACGACACGTTCGGCAAGCCCGGCTCGACCGCGCTGGCGCTGCTGCCGTTCGTCACCCTGCCCACCGATCGCCACAATGGCGTCAGCCCCGAGTTCCTCGACGGCGGCCTCGTCGTGCCCTTCGCCGTCAAGCTCACCGACAAATTCGGCCTCGGCCTCAATGCCGGCGTGGTCCGCATCAGGACCGACGCCACGGCGAGCTACCACACGGAATTCACCCTTTCCGCGTCGCTGAGCTACGAATGGAGCGAGACCTTCGGCACCTACTACGAGGTGGCGACGCGGCTCAACACCGACGATGAGCGCGGCGACCCCGTCATCCTCGGCACCGGGTTCACCTACCGCCTGAGCAAGAACATCCAGTTCGACATGGGCATCAACTTCGGCGTCACCCCGGCTGCCGACCGCATCAACCCGTTCGTGGGCCTCACTACGCGGTTCTAGGGCGTGTACCCAACTGCGTGCGTGTCCGGTTCAGGGCGCTGAACGGCCGCTTTGTGCTCAGCCAGTGCTTTACCAGCTTTGTGAAGGGTTTCGGATGCCGGCCCATCGCGACAGTGAGGCAGGCACCGGGGGCCGGCGTCCGAAAGCCTCCAGGGAAGGAACCCGCGGGTCGTGAGGCAGGCCGGTGCCGCGAATGCTATGGGGATTTCGCGGTGGTGTGCTGGTTGGGGGACGGCGGCGGGCCGCGATGAGGAGAGCAGGCTGGGCTGCTGATGGGGCGGGACTGTCGCGCCAAGCCGCATTGGCCCTGCAATCCGCCGATGACCGAGGCTCTATCAGCCGTGAAGCGCGCTGTTCCGGACAGGCAGCGTCACGGTCGACCGTGGCCAGCGGCAGTGGCGCTCGGCATTGCGGCAGTTGCTGGTTGCGGCTGTCATGAGGTGTCGATCCTGATGGCGGCCGTGTGGCGGGGCCGACCGCCGGCGGCGGCCACCACCGCACGGCCGCCTCGAAGCTCAAGCTGTTGCAAGCAGCATGATGGGTCAGACCCGCAGTGCCGACCCCCGCCGCTACGCGCTCTCGGGTTGCTCGGCCGGGCGCTTGACGGGGCGCAGGCGGGCGATCTGCAGGAGCTTGCGGGGCTCGCTGCGGACCTTGACCGGCTTCAGGAGACGCTGCACCTGGCGCGAGGCCGCCACCTGACCCTCGTTGGCGTAGGCCTCGTGATTCCTCTCGATGTCCTTGATCTCGTAGCGATAGTTGACCATCAGGCCGTGCGCCTCCCTGAGCCCCTTGGGCGAGGGGTCGCCGAGCCAGTTGATGCGCTCGAGCCTGGCGCCGTTGCCCAGGTGGAAGCGCGCGACCGGGTCGAGCGGGCGGCCGTCCCCGGCCTTCTCGCTGAGGAAGTAGAGCGCGGCGAGGCGCATCAGGATGGGCTCCAGGCCGTCGGCCACCGCCTCGCTCGACACCCAGGCGGGATCGCCCAGCACGGCCACGCGCCGGCGCTCCTCCGGGGCCACGAGGCGCCCGGCCTCGGGGCTTGCCAGCGTCGCATCGAGCCAGGCCGCGAAGTTGGGCGCCGGCGAGAGCGTCACGAAGGTCTTGAGGCTCGGGTGCTCCTTCAGGAGGTCCTCCACCACCTGCTTGATCAGGAAGTTGCCGAAGGAGATGCCGCGCAGGCCCTCCTGGCAGTTGGAGATGGAGTAGAATACTGCCGTCGTGGGCTTGCGGCCGGTCTCGCCGTTCTTCGGCGCCTGCCGCAGTACGGCGCCGATCGACTCCGGCATGTCGTCCATCAGCGCCACCTCGACGAAGATGAGCGGGTCGTCGAGCAGCGAGGGATGGAAGAAGGCGAAGCAGCTGCGGTCCCGCGGGTCGAGGCGGCGGCGCAGGTCTTCCCAGCCCTGGATCTCGTGCACCGCCTCGTAGGCGATGATCTTGTCGAGGATGGCAGCGGGCGTGTTCCAGTCGATGCGGCGCAGCACCAGGAAGCCGCGATTGAACCAGGAGGCCAGGAGATGGCGCAGGTCGCCGTCGAGGGCCGCGAGCGACGGGTCGCCCGTGGCGAACAGGTCGCGGCGCATGGCCACAATCTCGGCGGTGGCGCCGGGCGCCAGGTTGAGGCGGCGGAAGAACTCGAGCCGCGGGCTCTCCACGGCCCGCTGCAGCGCCCGCAGGGTCGCGGTCTCGGGCCCCGACAGGTAGGCGCGCGCGGCCCGCGCCACCTCGGCCGGGTCGGGCTGCATGGTACGCGAGAGGAATTTCAGGAAGCCGAGCCGCGCATCCGGCTTCAGGCCGCGGTAGCGGGCCAGCAGCTCGCTGGCGATGACGACGCCGGAGGCCTCGCCGCGGTTGGAGCTGAGGGCGGCGGCGAGCTCGGTGATGTCGCTCTCGCGCACCGCGCCGCCGAGCCTGCGCGGCAGGAGCTGGCGGCCCTGCTCGGCGATGGAGTTGAGGAGCTCCTGCAAAAACGAGACATTCATGCTACGGCCGTTGATCTCAAATTGCGCCTGCCAAGGTAAATGGGCATTCCCGGCACCGGTGCAAGCGTGCCAGGAAATACGACGCTTTCACGACAGCGCGGCGCTTTTCGCGGTTGCGATCTATGTGCGGTGCACACGGATAACCCTCGCCCGGCCTGCGCAAGAAATGGGCAGAGCCGGACACGGCCGGAGCCGGCTGCTTGCCGCCGGGGTGACACCGCAACGCGAAATGCGCATTCTCCAGGCTCCAGTCTTCGGAGGAGCCCAAGCCCCATGAGCAGCGACGTATACGAGATTCTGGCGCTGAAGTATGCCGAGTTGAAGCAACGCAAGCGATACGAGAGCTTCATCGGCGCGGACGACCACGACCAGCCCCACCCCATCGACTACTTCGTCTGGGTGATCCGCAACGGGCAGCGCTCCATCGTTGTCGATACCGGCTTCGACGCGATGGAGGGCGCCAAGCGCGGCCGCAAGGTTGCGCGGGCGCCGGCGGCGGCCCTGGAGGACATCGGCATCGCCGCCGGCAATGTCGAGCAGGTCGTGGTCACGCATCTGCACTACGACCATGCCGGCACGCTGTCTGCCTTCCCCAAGGCCCGCTTCCACCTGCAGGAGGCGGAGATGACGTACGCCACGGGGCCGTGCATGTGCCACGCCCACCTGCGCCACCCGTTCACCGCCGAGCATGTCTGCGAGATGGTGAAAAACGTGTATTCCGGGCGTGTGATCTTCCACGACGGGGACGCCGGGATCGCGCCGGGGGTGACGGTGCACAAGATCGGCGGCCACAGCCGGGGCCTGCAGTGCGTCAGGGTTGCGACGGCGACCGGCCCCGTGGTGCTGGCGTCGGACACGTCGCATTTTTACGAGAACTTCGAGAAGGCCAAGGTGTTCCCCATCACCATCGACATCGCCGATGTGCTGAAGGGCTACGGGCGGCTCGTCGAGCTTGCCGGCACGCCGAGGCGCGTGGTGCCGGGACACGACCCCCTGGTGCTCCAGCGCTACCCGGCGCTCAACAGCGCGACGGAGGGCGTCGTGCACCGGCTCGACGTGGCCCGGCTGGACGGGTAGGCGAGAGAGGTTTCAGGTTTCAGGGGTCAGGTTACAGAGAATGCGGGACCCGTTTGAAACCTGAGACCCGAAACCTGAAACCTCGTCGGTGCCCCTTCCGGTAGATAGGCACCCCTCAACTCTTGGCGGCCTGGATGGCGTGCCAGACGCGCGGCGGGGTGGCGGGCATGTCGAGGTGCTTGACGCCCAGGGGACGCAGGGCGTCGAGGATCGCATTCATGATGGCCGGCGGCGCGCCGGTGCACCCGGCCTCGCCGACCCCCTTGACGCCCAGCGGGTTGGTCTTGGCCGGCACGTTGTGGAAGGCGACGGCCATGGGCGGGAAGTGGTCGGCGCGCGGCATGGCGTAGTCCGTGAAGCTGCCCGACACCAGCTGCCCCGAGCCCCGGTCGTAGACGACGTGCTCCATCAGGGCCTGGCCCAGTCCCTGGGCCAGCGCGCCGTGGATCTGGCCCTCCACGATCATCGGGTTGATGACGAGACCGAGGTCGTCGACGCAGGCGTAGCGCGCGACGGCAACCGTGCCGGTGTCGGGGTCGACCTCCACCTCGCAGGCGTGGCAGCCGTTGGGGAAGTTGCCGGGCTCGCTGGCCCAGGAGCCGTGCCCTTCCAGGCCGACGCCCAGGTCCATGGGGATGCCCATGGGCCGGAAGAAGGCCTTCGCCACCTCCTGCAGGGGCATGGACTTGTTGGTGCCGCGCAGGCGGTAGACGCCGTCGCCGAACTCGACCTCCTCGGCCTTGCCCTCCATCAGGAACGCCGCCATCCGGCGGCCCTTGGCGATCACGTCGTCGGCCGCGGCCTTGAGTGCGCAGCCGCCGTTCATGACGCTGCGCGAGGCGTAGGTGCCGCGCCCGACCGCCACCTTCTCGGTGTCGCCCTGGACGTAGCGGATGCTCTCGAAGGGGATGCCGAGGAACTCCGAGACCATCTGCGCAAACGCGGTCTCGTGGCCCTGCCCGTGCGAGTGGGTGCCGGCGATGATGGCCACGTCGCCCTGGGCATCGAAGCGCAGGTCCATGCGCTCGTTGAAGATGCCGGCCTCCTCGATGAAGTAGGCGAGCCCGCGCCCGCGCAGGCGCCCGGCCGCCTCCGACCGGGCCTTGCGCGCGGCGAAGCCGTTCCAGTCGGCGAGCTCCAGGCACTTGCCCATGGCCTTTTCGAACTCGCCGCTGTCGTACGCATAATGGGTCTGCGTGTGATAGGGCATCTGCTCGGGCCTGATGAAGTTGCGGCGGCGGATCTCGACGGGGTCGAGGCCGGTCTGCAGCGCCGCCTCGTCCATCAGGCGCTCGATGAGATAGGCGGCCTCCGGCCGGCCGGCACCGCGATAGGGGGCCAGCGGCGAGGTGTTGGTGAAGACCGCATCGGCGACGGCGTGCATGACCGGGATGTCGTAGGGCCCCGTGGTGAGGCGCAGGCCGTAGAAGACACAGGCCATCACGGCGGCCGAGGTGTAGGCGCCGAGAGCATCGAGGGCGTGCGTGCGCACGGCCAGGACCCTGCCGCTGTCGTCGAGCGCCATGTCGGCGCTCACCACCTGGTCGCGGCCGTGGTAGTCCCCCATCAGCGCCTCGGCGCGGGTGGAGACCCACTTCACCGGCGCGCCGCCCAGGCGCCGCGAGGCCCACAGAACCAGCACGTCCTCGGGGTAGCAGTCGCCCTTCATGCCGAAGCCGCCGCCCACGTCCGGGGCGATCACGTGGAACTTGGAGATCGGCTGGCGGAAGGCGACCATGCCCAGCGTCTGGCGGATGCCGAAGGGATGCTGCGTGCTGGTATAGAGCGTGTACCTGTCGGCCACGGGATCGTGCCAGCCCAGCGACACGCGGCCTTCCATGGAGTTGGCCGAGACGCGGTTGTTCTCGAGCTTGATGGAGACGACGTGGCGCGCACCGGCGAAGGCCGCCTTGGTCGCCGCCTCGTCGCCGAAGCCGACCGTATAGGAGATGTTGCCGGGGCACTCGGGCCACACCGCCGGCGCGCCCGGCTCGACCGCGTCCTCCAGCCAGACGACGGCGGGAAGCGTCTCGTAGTCGATCTCGATCAGCTCGGCGGCATCGCGCGCCTCGGCCTCGGTCTCCGCCACCACGAAGGCGACGCGGTCACCGACGCAGCGCACCTCCTCGGCGCACAGCACGGGACGGAAGGTGCGGTAGCCCTTGGGTCCGCCGATATCCTCCGGCATGACGGCCGGCGGCAGGGCGCCGATCCGGTCGGCCAGCGCATCGGCGCCGGTGAGCACCAGGAGCACGCCGGGCGCCGCCCTGGCCGCGCTCGCATCCACTCGCCCGATCCTGGCACGGGCGTGCGTGGAATAGACCGCAACGCCGGCGAGCTCGCCCGGCAGGTCGATATCGCCCACGTAATTGCCGGCACCCTTGAGGAAGCGCTCGTCCTCGACCCGGCGCACCGCCTGCCCGATCCCGAACCTGGCCATCCTTCCCTCCCCTCCAGCGTCCCTGCACCGGATCAGCAAGACATTTCGCGAGCCCCGCAGGGAACACTGCCTCGCGCCCGGGAGCAAGCGCACACCGTTGGGCAGCCGCCCATAGTGCCGCGTCGCGCCGCCCGCTGTCATGCCGGGCGAGCGCGATAGCGCGAGACCCCCCGCGATTGACAGGCCTGCCGGGCGTGTCCACCATCGCCGCTTCGATCTCCTCGGGGGAGCAACGATGAGACGCACCATCGAGCGCAGCGACGAGCGCATCCTGCAGTCCGACATTTTCTCCCGCGAGGATCAGCGCGCGCCGCGGCCCGACTGGGGCACCTGGGACGAGCCGGGCCGGCGCATCCCCATCTACCACCGCTGCGCGGTGCTGGTCGTCGGCGGCGGGCCCTCCGGCACTGCCGCCGCTGCCGCCGCCGCCAGGGAAGGCGCCGACGTCTGCCTGATCGAGCGCTACAACCACCTCGGCGGGCTGTCGACCGGCGGCCTGGTGGTGTGGATCGACCGCATGACGGACTGGAAGGGCGAGCTGGTGATCCGCGGCATCGCCGAGGAGCTCATGGACCGCCTGCCCCCGGACGCCGTCGCCGGCCCGCCGCCGGCGGATTGGGGCAGCCAGGACAAGGCCAAGGCGGCGCACTGGGCGCAGCGCACCGCCGCCTACCACGGGGTCGTCACCTGGTCGCCCACCATCGACCCGGAGCGGCTGAAGCTCGTCTCCCAGGAGCTGCTGATCGGGCGTGGCGTGAAGGTCGCCTACCACGCCTGGGCGGCGCAGCCCATCGTCGAGAACGACCGCGTCGTAGGCGTGGCCTTCGAGAGCAAGGAAGGCCGCATGGCGATCATGGCCGAGGTGGTGATCGACGCCACCGGCGACGGCGACCTGTTCGCGCGCGCCGGCGCCGCCTTCGAGATCGACATCGAGGAAGGCGACGTGCACCATTGCATGAACACGGCCTGGCTGTTCGCCGGCGTGGACATGGACCGCTGGATCGCCTTCCGCACGGGCGAGCCCAAGGCCTGCGCGGCGTTCATGGACCGCGGGCGGGAGGTCTGCGGGCTGTTCGAGCGGCCGTTCGTCTCCTGGCGCAACGACGTGGCGCTGTTCTTGGGTCCCCGCCAGAGCGGCTACTCGCCACTCAACGTCGACGACCTCACGGCAGTGGAGGTCCGCTCGCACCGCGCCATGCAGAAGCACCTCGACTACTACCGGGCCAACGCACCGGGCTTCGAGAACGCCTACATGATGCTCTCGGCACCGCAACTCGGCGTGCGCCACGCGCGCCGCCTCCAGGGCCTGGACGCCGTGCTGCGCTCGCGCTGGCCGGAGGGCCTGGCGCTGCCCGACGAGATCGGCGTCTCGCCGGCCGTCAGCCCGAAGTTTCCCAACATCTCCATTCCCTACGGCGCCCTGGTGCCGGAGAAGCTGGACGGCCTGCTGGCCTGCGGGCGCCACATCTCCTGCGACCGCAACTCGCACGGCTTCATGCGCGAGATCCCGCAATGCTGGATCACCGGCCAGGCGGCCGGCGTCGCCGCCGCGGTCGCCGTCGCCCAGGGGGTCGAGCCACGTGCCGTGGATGTCGCGCGCGTGCAGGAGGCCCTGCGCGCGCAGGGCGTCTACCTGCGCCGGCCCGAGGCCGCGCGCACCGCCGCCTGAGCTGCAAAAACCGGCCGCCGAAGAAGAGCGAGATCATGGCCGCAGCATACCCTCCCCCTTGCGGGGAGGGTGGCGGGTCGACGCGAAGGCTTGCCTTCGCGGCGACACGCCGGGTGGGGGTCCCTCAGTGAGGTGAGCATCCATCCGCGGACCCCCACCCCTAACCCCTCCCCGCAAGGGGGAGGGGAATCCGGTCGAGGCTGTGGTAAGGGCGCATCCACCGCGTCTCTCGCGCTCGGCCGGAACTGTGGCAGCATAGGATCTCGCGCGAGAAACGCGCCGCGCGCCGCCCAACCTCGGAGCCTCGTCCCCATGCGCATCTTCGCCGCCACCCTCGCCACCGAGACCAACACCTTCTCGCCGCTGCCGACCAGCCTCGCGGCCTACAAGGAGCTGGCGTTCTTCAGGCCCGGCGAGCATCCCGACGATGCCCCGCGCATGTGCACGGCGCCCCTGTTCGTGGCGCGGCGGCGCGCGGCGCACGACGGCTTCACGCTCCTGGAGGGGAGCTGCTTCGCGGCCAGCCCGGCCGGCATCACCAACCGGGCCGACTACGAGGCCATGCGCGACGAGATCGTGGGCCAGCTGCAGGCCGCCATGCCGCTCGACGCGGTGCTGCTCGGGCTGCACGGCGCCATGGTCGCGCACGGCTACGACGATGTCGAAGGCGACATCGTCGAGCGCGTACGCGCCATTGCCGGGCCGAAGTGCGTGATCGGCGTGGAGCTCGACCCGCACTGCCACCTGACGCTCAAGCGCGTGCGGCTCGCGGACATCATGGTGCTCTACAAGGAGTTCCCGCACACCGACGTGGTGGAGCGCGCCCACGACCTCATCGACCTGACGCTGGCGACGCTGCGCGGGCAGATCAGGCCCACAATGTCGCTCTACGACTGCCGGCAGATCCAGAGCTATCCGACCACGCTCCCCCTCATGCGTGCCTTCGTCGACCGCATCATGGCGCTCGAAGGCAAGGACGGCATCCTGTCCGTCTCGATCGGCCACTGCTTCCCGTACGCCGACGTGCCGGAGCTGTCGGCCCGCGTGCTCGTGATTGCCGACGGCGACAAGGCCAAGGCGGACGCGCTGGCGACAAGGCTCGGCGAGGAGCTGGTCTCCATGCGCGGCAAGACCATGCCCCGGTTCTACGACGTGGCAGGCGGGGTTGAGGCCGCGCTCGCCTGCAATGAGGCGCCTGTCGTGGTTGCTGAGCCGTCGGACAACGCGGGCGGCGGGGCGCCGTCGGACAACACGAGCATCCTGCGCGAGCTGGTCGCCCGGGGCGCCGAGAGCGCCGCACTCGGGCCGATCTGGGACCCGATTGCGGTCAGACTCTGCTTCGACGCCGGCCTCGGGGCCGTCATCCCGCTGCGCATCGGCGGCAAGATCGGCCCCACCTCCGGCGCGCCGCTCGACGCCATGGCGACGGTGACCGGCCTCGTCCGCGAGGCTTGGCAGAGCTTCGGACCCACCAGGGTTCCGCTGGGCGACTGCGCCGCCGTGCAGATCGGCGGCGTCGAGGTCGCCCTCATTACCAAGCGCACCCAGGCGCTCGGGCTCGAGCTCTTCACCAACCTCGGCATCGACCCGCGGGCCAGGAAGGTGGTGGTGGTGAAGTCCACCAACCACTTCATGGCCGCCTTCGGCCCCATCGCCAAGCACGTGCTCTACATCGACAGCGACGCGCCCCTGTCGCGCGACTATCGCAAGGTACCCTACCGCAACGTGCGCCGCCCGATCTGGCCGCTGGACGAAGAGACTACGCCCGGCCTCATTCTGTGACGGCGGGGTTTCCTGGCTCTGCACCAGCGAGCTACCGCGCCGCGGCGACATCCCCATGCCCGGTGGGCGCCGGATCGAGGCCGAGGAGAGATGGTGCCGACGCCGCCGGCCCAGCTCCTTGCGGCGTCGCAGATACTCTGCGTGAAACTCTGTCAGACCCCGGCCTGCACCAGGCAGGCCGGCACGGTCTGGCTCCGGCACCGCTCGGCGGTCAGTCCACGATCGCCTGCAGCACCAGGTTGCGGAGCACGTTGCGATAGTGCACGCGGGTCTCGCCGGGCGCCGCCGACATGAAGACGACGACCATCTCCTCCTTCGGATCGACCCAGAA
>Ga0075421_100003811_pt1 | contig 18124 bp, 18 predicted proteins | sample SoiMetdeltSBSDD5_FD_75292 | JGI IMG/M metagenome (GOLD analysis project Ga0075421, IMG submission 75292) | Bulk soil microbial communities from a Populus tree surrounding site in Tennessee, USA - Soil MetaG P. deltoides SBSDD5 | ecosystem: Environmental > Terrestrial > Soil > Tree plantation...
GCGCTGGATATCGCCCGCATCGCCCGCGACATGCACGGCGGCAACGGCATCAGCGCCGAGTTCCAGGTGATGCGCCACGCCGCCAACCTCGAAACGGTCAACACCTATGAGGGCACGCATGACGTCCATGCGCTGATCCTCGGCCGCGCCATCACCGGAATTCCGGCTTTCTAGGACCGGCAACCGCGACTATGTTCCCCCCACATATCGGGGGGAGCATCGTCATGATCATGTGGATTTTCCTCGGCGCAGTCGTCCTGCTGCTGCTCTGGGGTGTCGCCATTTACAACCGCCTGGTCCGACTTCGGGCGCTGGTCCACGAAGGCTTCAGCGGCATCACCGTCCAGCTGCGCCGCCGCGCCGACCTCATCCCCAACCTGGTCGAGACGGTGAAGGGCTATGCGACCCACGAGCGCGAGACCCTTGAGGCGATCACCGCACAGCGCGGCGCGGCTACCGGGGCCGGGGGCGTTGCCGCCACCGCCCAGGCCGACGCGGCCATGACTGGCCTGATTGGCCGGCTGATGGTGGTGGCCGAGGCCTATCCGGAGCTGAAGGCCGATGCCAATTTCCGTGACCTGCAGGACGAGCTCAGCGGGATTGAAACCGAGCTTCAGTCGGCCCGGCGCTATTACAATGCCACCGCGCGCGACCTGAACACCCACATCTTCTCCTTCCCCGACATGCTGTTCGCCTCGCCCATGGGGTTCAAGGAAGAGCCCTATTATGAGGACGCCGACCCGGCGATCCAGAGCGCGCCCAAGGTCGAATTCCAGCGGCCGTAAGCGCCCATGCGCCCCTTCCTTGCCGCGCTCGCTGCGCTTGCCGCCCTGCTCCTGCCGCAGGCCGCGGCCGCTGAGGAGCGAATCCTCAGCTTCGATAGCCAGGTTTCGATGCAGGCCGACGGCTCACTCGACGTTACCGAGACGATCCTGGTCCGGGTTGAGAATGTCGCCATCAACCATGGCATCTATCGCGACTTCCCGACCCGCTATCGGGCGACGGGCGGCCGGCGGGTCAAGGTCGGCTTCGAGCTCATGGACACGCTGCTCGACGGCCAGAGCGAGCCCAACAAGGTCGAGACGCTGGCCAACGGCGTGCGGATCAGGATCGGCAGCGCCGACCGGATCGTTCCACAGGGCGAGCATCGCTATACCATCCGCTATCGCGCGACGCGGATGATCGGCCGGTTTGAAGGCTATGACGAGCTTTACTGGAACGCGACCGGCAACGGCTGGGACTTCCCGATCGACAAGGCCTCGGCGACGGTCACGCTCCCCTCTGCCGCCCGCTTCGGCCAGCGCGCCGCCTATACCGGCCCGCAAGGTTCGACCGAGAGCGCGGCGCGCGTGACGGATGAGAGGCCCGGTTCGATCCGGTTCGAGACGACCCGCCCGCTCTATTCGCGCGAAGGGCTGACCATCGCCGTGTCATTTCCGAAGGGAGTCGTCGCAGAGCCATCGGAATCGACCCGCCTGGCCTGGCTCCTGTCGGATTGGGCCCCTCCGCTGGCCGGGGCGGCGGGCCTTGTCGGAATCCTCGGTTACCTCTTCTACGCCTGGCGCAAGGCGGGCCGCGATCCAAGGGCTGGAACCGTGGTTCCGCTCTTCTCGCCGCCCGATGATCTTTCTCCTGCGGCAATGCGCTACATCGTCGAACAAAAGCTGGACAACCGCGCCTTTGCCGCCTCGCTGGTCGACGCCGCGGTCAAGGGTCATGTTCGGCTGGTCGAGGAAGACGGCGGCTGGTTCGGCGGCAACGAACGCCGGATCGAACGGCTCGATCGCGCGTCGCCGCAGCCGCTTGCCAGCGCCGAAATGGCGTCGCTCAACAGCCTGGTCGGGCCAAGCGAGACCCTGGTGATGGAGCAGAAGAATCACGCCAGCTTCTCGGCTGCCAAGAAGGCGCTGAGCGAAAGCTTTTCCGAAGCCTATGATGGCAAGATTTTTCTCCGCAACTATGGCTGGATCGGCGCAGCGATTGTGGTCTTCATTGCGGCGCTGTGGCTTTCCGCATCCGCTGTCGTCTTCGCCGAAGGAGCCGGCAGCCGGCTGCTGGTGCTGTTCTCTGCCGCGGGCATGGCCATCGCCGCCCTGGTTTTCCACGCCGCGCCCAACGACAAGAGCAGTGGCCGCTGCCTGCTTCATCTGGTGGCTGCCGTCATCGGCGGTGCTGCGGTGCTGATTGCCCTCCCCGTCATTCCGGAAGCGCTGAAGACCGGCAACTGGATCCCCCTGGCGATCCCGCTGATAGGCCTGCCGTTCGTCATAACCAGCTTCTTCTGGATGTCCGCGCCGACCAAGGAAGGCCGCGGGGTGCTCGACCGTATCGCAGGCTTCAAACAATATCTGTCGATCACTGAGCAGGACCGGCTGGACCGGATGCAGGCGCCGAAGGACACGTTGCAGCTGTTCGAATGCTTCCTGCCCTACGCCATTGCACTGGGCGTCGAGAACCGCTGGGCCGACCGCTACACCGGCCTGCTGGCGGCGGCCGCTGCCGCTCCGGGCGGGGCCCAAGGCTTTGCCTGGTATTCGGGTAGCTCGAACCCCTGGAACGACACCGGCGGCTTCGTCGATTCATTGGGCTCGTCGCTCGCCAGCACGATCAGCTCGGCGTCGACCGCCCCGGGTTCGTCGAGCGGTTCGGGCGGCGGAGGCTTCTCCGGCGGGGGCGGCGGTGGCGGCGGCGGCGGCGGCTGGTGACGCCGTCACCCCGGACTTGATCCACTCTACGTCATGCCGGGCTTGACCCGGCATCCACCAACTCGTCACCCCGGACTTGATCCGGGGTCCACCTTCTTCTTGATCAACGACTCAAACCCGAAATCCTCGGCCAGATCGCGCCAAGTAGGATTCTCGCGCTCAATCAACTCAATTTTCCACTCACGCCGCCACCGCTTGAGCTGCTTCTCTCGAACGATGACACTTTCCATCGTGTCCCCGGTTTCGAACCAGACGAGCCGCTTCACGCCGTAGCGAGCTGTGAAACCGCGCGTGATCTCATCCCGATGCTGCGAGATGCGACCGAGTAGGTTGGATGTAACGGCCGTGTAAAGCGTGCCGTGAAAGCCGCTGGCGAGCAGATAAACGCAAGGCAGTCGTTCCATGGCCGCAATGAAAGGAATAGGTGGATACCGGGTCAAGCCCGGCATGACGACAGTTCAGCGCCCGGCCGGCCGCCTGAAATACCCTATCGGCTCGCCCCGGTAGACCGCATCGGACTGCCGTTCGAAGCCCAGCCGCTCGGCAAGGCGCATCGACGCGACATTGTCGAAGTCGATAATCGCCGGAATCGAGACGTTCCCGATTGTCGCATCGAACCAGCCAAGCGCGGCCGTTCCTGCCTCGGTCGCGTAACCCTGCCCCTGCCCTTCGGGGCTGAAGATCCAGCCCATTTCCGGTTCCCCGGAAATGCTCGGCTGCATATCGCGCTGAAAATCGAAGTAGCCGACATGGCCGATGGTCTTTCCATCCGAGCGGCGCTCAACCGCCCACAGCCCGATGCCAAGCACGCCCCAAAAGCCGGCGCCGGTCAGCGCGCGGCGCCAGGCGTCTTCGCGGCCGACAGCGCCGCCAACGTGCTTCATCACCTCTTCGTCGGCGTGCGTCTCGGCGAAATAGTCGACGTCGGACGGGCGCACATGGCGCAACAGCAGCCGCTCCGTCTCAAGTGACGGCGCGATCGGCTGAGCAATATTTGGGAGGCGGAACGGGCTAGGCACCCGCTTCGCTTACTTCTTGCCGAGCGAGAGGCCGCCGAAGCGCTTGTTGAAGCGCGCGACCTGGCCGCCGGTGTCGAGCATCTGTCCGCGGCCGCCGGTCCACGCCGGGTGTGCGGTCGGATCGATGTCGAGGTGCAGCGTGTCGCCTTCCTTGCCCCAGGTCGAGCGGGTCTCGAACTTGGTGCCGTCGGTCATTTCGACCGTGATGAAGTGGTAATCGGGGTGCGTCCCGCTCTTCATGATCAATTCCTCTTGAGTGGCTGGTTCCGACCAGCCTGTAAGTTTTGGCGCGCAGCCATGCTGGGAGCATGGCGAGCACGAAACTGAGCGGCGCCCCTAGCTGAAGCCGCCGCGCTTGACAAGTTGCGGCCCATAGGAGCAGTTCGCCGCCAGCGACCAGGGTTCCCGCGGTGTAATGCCGTGGGCGAAGGGGGAAGCCGGCGAACATCCGGCACTGTGCCCGCAACTGTGATCTCAGCATCCGCTGAGCGTAGTCAGATACCCGCCTTGGCCCGTCGTCCGCTCTCCGGCCGGGACCAGCCGCGGGACGTGGGTAAGGCGCGCCTTCCCTCCGTGACGACTTGTCATGGAAAGGAAGGACCGCAAATGATTGATAACCCTGCAATTGAACAACCAGCGATCGTCGTCACCGCTTCGCGCGTCGAGGAGGAGGCCGACAAGTCGCCCGCCAGCGTCACCTTGATCGATGCCAGGCGCGTCGAGCGGCTCGGTTCGCCATTGGTGCCCGACCTGCTGCGCCTCGTACCGTCGGTGTCGGTCGCCACCAGCGGACCCGCCGGCTCGCTGACCCAGGTCCGTATCCGGGGCGCCGAGGCCAACCACACGCTCCTCTTCGTCGAAGGCATCCGCGCCAACGACCCGGCGGCCGGCAACGAGCCACGCTTCGAGCTGTTGAACGCCGACCTGGCCAGCCGGATCGAGGTGGTGCGCGGCCCGCAATCGGCACTGTGGGGCTCGGAAGCGATCGGCGGCGTCGTCGCTGTGAGCGGCGAAGCGCCGGGTTCCGGCGGCACCCAGGCCTTCGCCGAGGGCGGCAGCTTCGACACCTGGCGCGGTGCGGCGCGGTCCGAGCTGGGCGATGCTGATCGCGGCCTGTCGATCGGTGTTGCCGGCCAGCGAAGCGACGGCATCGACAGCTTCTCAGGGGACGGCGACAAGGACGGCTATGCTAACGTCGGTCTCCGCGCTTCGGGGCGATATCGCCTGTCCCCCGCCCTGCTGCTGGGTGCATCGGGCTTCGCGTTGAGAGGCAAGAGCGAATTCGACGGATTCGACCCATTCACTTTCCTGCATGCCGATACACTCGACGAAACTCACAACAAGCTCGCCGCGGGCCGCCTGTACGCCGAACTGGGCGATCGTACGGAGAGCTTCGCCCTTGCTTCGGCCAGCCTGCTCGGCTCGTCCAACCGCAACGAGCTTGACGATCAATTCCTGAACAAGACCGAGGCGACACGGCGCACTTTTGGTCTGGAAGGAGGCCATCGCTTCGGCAGGCACCGGCTGATCGCGGCAGTCGAGAGCGAGCGCGAGACGTTTGAGGCGCGCGACACTGCATTCGGCGGCTTCACCGACCAGGACCGCAGGCGCAACCATCAATCCCTGACCGTGGAATGGCGCGGTGAGGGCCTTGGGCCAATCGATGCCGGCCTTGCGGTCCGCCATGATATCTTCTCACGGTTCAAGGACGCGACCAGCCTGCGCGCCTCGCTCAGGGCGAATTTGGGCAGCGGCTGGTCGGCGGCGGCCGGCTATGGCGAAGGCATCGCCCAGCCGACCTTTTTCGACCTCTACGGCTTCTTTCCCGGCTCCTTCGTCGGCAACCCGGACTTGAAGCCCGAATCCAGCCGTGGCGGCGAGATTTCCCTGCGCTACTCCGGCGACCGCTACGGTGGCTCACTGACCTATTTTCGCCAACGACTGAAGGATGAGATCGCGACGGTCTTCCTGCCCGACTTCACGTCGACCGCGCTCAATGCCGACGGCAAGAGCAAGCGCCAGGGCATTGAACTGGAAGGCTATTACAACCCTTCCGATGCTCTTCGACTGACCGTCAACTATGCCTGGCTGGACGCCAGCGAGCCGGAGTTCGGCGGCGGCCAGCTCAAGGAGCCGCGGCGGCCAAAGCACAGCGGCAGCGTCGCTCTCGACGGAACCAGGGGCCGCCTGACCTACGGTGCGGCCATCACCTACACCGGCAGGCGCACCGATAGTGACTTTGACGTCTTCCCTGCTGCGCTCGTCCGGTTCGATCCTTATTGGCTGGCCAGCGTGCGTATCGCCTACCGCGTCACGGACCAACTGGAAGCGCATGTCCGCGTCGCCAACGCCTTTGATGCCGACTATCAGGACGTGGTCGGATACCGCACAGAGGGAAGGAGCATCAATGCCGGGCTTCGCGTCGCTCTTGGCCGTTAGCGCGGTCAGGGTCGCATCGCTCAACATGTGCACCGACGAGTATCTCCTGCTGCTGGCCAGGCCGCAGGAGATCGCCAGCGTCAGCCGCCTGTCGCGCGACCCGGCCGACAGCTCGATATGGCAACTGGGCCGGCGCTTTCCCGGCAATCGCGGCGATTTGGAAAGCGCATTAAAGACACGCCCTAACTTGTTGATTACAATGGGCGGCGGCGGACGAGCGACGGCCATGATTGCGCGCAAGTTGGGACTGAGAACGCTCGACCTGCCCTTCCCGGCGGCGATCGACGACGTCAGCAAGAGCATGACCCTGGTTGCGCACGCGTTGGGCAACGAGCGGCGGGCGAACGCGTGGCAGGGCCGGCTGGCCCGGCTCAAACGCGCGGTTCCGGCAGGGCGAGACGCGATATTCCTCGGTGCGGGCGGCAACAGCGTCGGCGCGAAGTCGGTCGAGGCGGAATGGATGCGGCTGGCCGGCCTCACGCAGCGCCCGCTACCCGGCGGACGGGCAACCTTGGAACAGCTGGCAACAGATCCACCGTCGGTGCTCCTCCGCTCGACCTATCGGCGAACCGAACGTTCGCTTGGGCAGACGTGGCTCGATCACCCGCTGGCACGCCCCAAGGCATCGAAAATCGTCACCATTGACGGGCGTCCCTGGACCTGCGCCGGCCCGCTGATGGTGGGGGAAGTAGAGCGGTTGAGGTCCCGGCTGTGAGGTTGCTGCTCCTCGCCCTGTTCCTCATCTTCGCCGTTGCGCACTTGCTGCTGCCTCTCGGGCCGTTGCGCGAGGCGCAGGCGCTTGATCCGGGCCTTGCCGACCTGATCCTCACTCAGCTCCGCCTGCCGCGCACTTTGCTGGTGCTCGGCTATGGCGCGGTACTCGGCATCAGCGGCGCTGCGCTGCAGGCGACCTTCGCCAACCCCCTCGCCTCGCCCGATATCAGCGGCGCGTCGAGCGGCGCGGCATTAGGCGCGGTCGTCGGCGGCTATTGGCTGGGGCTGACCCAACCGCTTGTCCTGGCCGCCTGCGGGGCTGCTGGCGCGCTCGGAACGCTGGCTCTGTTGGTGACCCTGGCAGGCCGCAAGGCCGATACGGCCACCTTGTTGCTGGCCGGCTTGGCCATCTCCTTGGCAGCCGGTGCCGCCACCAGCCTGGCGCTGGCCCTCGCCCCATCTCCTTTCGCCTTCTACGACGCCTACGACTGGCTGATGGGCAATTTCGCCGACCGCAGCCTCTCGCAGGCCGCGGCGGCGCTCATCCCGGCGTCGATTGCCGCCGCCCTGCTCCTCCGCCATGCCCATGCGCTCGACCTGACCGCGCTTGGCGAAGATGTCGCCGCATCGCTTGGCCTGAAGCCTCGCCGCCTGGCGATGGAGGTTATCGCGCTGTCGGCAATCGCCGTCGGAGCGTGCGTGTCGGTCGCCGGGGCGATCGGTTTCGTCGGCCTCGTCGCACCGGTGTTCGGTCGCCACCTGACCCGCGGCCACCCGGGACGAGCGATGTTTCCGGCGGCACTGATCGGTGCAATCTTGCTCAGCGTCGCGGACCTGGTCGTCCGCGCGGTCCCGCTTGATCGGCCGATCCCGGTCGGCGTCGTCACCGCCTTGTTCGGAACGCCTTTGTTCGTCTGGCTGGTCGTCACCATGCGGCGGAGGGTGACGGCATGACGTCACTCATCGCGCGCCAGGTCGGAATCGCCGGCCGCCTCCAGCCGATCGACCTCGATGTCAAGGCCGGTGAACTGGTCGCACTGGTCGGGCCCAACGGCGGCGGCAAGACCAGCCTGCTCCGCGCCCTGGCCCGGATCGAACGCGCAACCGGCGTGGTCGCGATCGACGGCGAGGATGTGGACGAGGCCCCCCTCGCCCGCCGCCGTCAGCTGCTCTCCTTCCTACCCGCCTCGCGCGATGTCACCTGGCCCATCTCGACCCGCGATGTGATCGGGCTAGGTCTCGCCAAGCCCGATCCCGCCCGGGTGGACGAGCTTATCGCTTTGTTCGAACTGGAGAAACTGTCCGACCGCCCGGTCAACCGCCTGTCGACCGGCGAGCGGGCCCGGGTCCTCGCCGCCCGCGCCCTCGCGGCAAATCCTACAGTGCTGCTCCTCGACGAGCCGCTGTCCAACCTCGACCCCTATTGGGTCCTGCGCTTCCTCTCGATCTTTGAAACTGCTGCTCAGTCCGGTCGGGTCGTGCTGGTCGCGCTCCACGACCTTAGCCAGCTCCGCCATTTCGGCCGTGCACTGCTCATTGCCGACGGCAAGGTGCAGATGGACGAAGCGCCCGCCGGCATGGTGGCCAGCGAGCGCTTCCAGGAGATATTCCGAATCCAGGCCGCAGGTGGCGGCTGGGCAATCAGGCGCCAGGCGGGTCGGCGATCATTGCCGTAAAATTGGCTTCAGCGACGATCTTCCCATCGACCGAGGCCTTGCCGGCGAACTTGCACACCGTCGACCGTTTCTGGACGAACTCGACGTCGAGCTGCAGCAGGCAGCCGGGCTCGACCGGGTTGCGGAACTTCGCCCCCTCGATGGCCATGAAATAAACCAGCTTGCCGCTATCGGCGAGGCCAAGGCTCTCGACCGCGAGCACGCCGGCCGCCTGCGCCAGCGCCTCGACGATCAGCACGCCAGGCATGATCGGGCGACCTGGGAAATGCCCCTGGAAGAAGCCCTCGTTCATGCTCACCGCCTTGATGGCGGTTATCGACTGGTCAACGACGATCTTTTCGACCCGGTCGACCAGCAGCATCGGATAGCGATGCGGCAGCGCCGCCATCACCCGCCGGACGTCCAGCGGACCTATAACGGCGCTTGAGCCTTCCTCGCTCACCGGCCCTGCGGGTTCTGCTGCTGAGGCTGTTGCGGCAGCGGCGTGACGCTGACCGACGGCAGCTGCTGGTTGAGCTGGGCCAGGACCTCATTGGTGATATCGACGGTCGTCGCAGCGAACAGCGTCGCATCCTTGCTGACCGCGAGGTTGGCGCCGCGCTGCGTGGCAACCGTGCTGATGATGGTGCGCAACCGCGCGCCGATCTGTTGGTTCACGTTTGCCTGGGTCGACTGCAGGTTGCGCTGGCCGTTGGCGATCTCCTGCTGCGCGCTGCGCTGCTTGCCCTGGAAGGCGGTAACCCGCGCCTGAAGGGCGGCATCGGGCGCCTTGCCCTTAAGCGCGTCGATCGCGTCCTGAATCGGCTTGCCCTCAGTCTGCAGCTGGGTGTCCAAAGTCTGGGCGCGCGAGCGGAGCTGCTGCTCCTTCTGCTGGATTTGCTGGCTCGCCGAGCGGCAGGCGGTGCACTCCGAACCGATACGGTCGGTGTCGATGACCACGACCACGGCGGCCGGGGCGCGCTGCGCCATGGCAGGAGCGGCAAGGGCGGAAGCCGCAATCAGGGCGGCGGCAAAATGCTTCGTCATCAGAATTGAGTTCCTACGTTGAAAGAAAAGAGCTTCGTTTCATCGCCTTCCTGCGTGAGCAGGGCTTTGGCGATGTCGATACGCAGCGGGCCGAAGGGCGAGACCCAGTTGACGCCGATGCCGACGGACAGGCGCGGCTTGATCGAATTGCCGACGAAAAATTCCTTGAACCCGTCACCGCGGTATGACGCGCCCGTGCCAAACCGCTGTTCGCAGGTTTGGGTGTTGCCGACGGGCAGCTCCTCGATGGTGTCGTCCGCGCTGCCCACGCCCGGTACCAGGCAGGTGCCAGGAATATCATCCAACTGAGGTTTCTTGATGTTCCACACCGAACCGACGTCGACAAAGGCCGACGGTCTGAGGCCAAGGCTGCGCAACGACGAGGTGGTCGGGAATTCGACCTCGACCCGGCCCATATAGTAAGCCCGGCCGCCGATCGCGTCGCTGCTCAGCCTGCCATCTTTACCCTCTATGAGGGAAACGCCGTCGTCATAGCGACGGCGCAGGATACGCGGGCCGATGCCGCGAATGTCGAAGCCGCGCATCTGCGGACCGAAAAAGCGGTCGGTCAGGCGAATGGCATCCTGGCCCTCACCCGGCGAATTCTGCAGCGCATGGATGTAGCCGCCCTCGCCATGCATCGAGAGGGTAAAGCCGAGCGGCAGCCCCCAATATTTCGTCGCATCGCCTCGAGTGCGGATATATTTCACCGCGCCGCCAAGCCCGGCGAAGTCCTGGCTAAGGATCAGGCGCTGGCCGCGGGTCGCGCGAATGCCGTTGGTGTTGTCGAAGGCAACCGTATAGCCGATCGCCGACGTCATCTTCTTACCGAGCTCGTTACACAGATATCGGCCAGCCAGGCGCGGACTGCATTCCGGCGGCAGGGGGCCGTTGGGCGCCGGCAGCGGCCCTGTACCATCGGGATCCTCTCCCAGATCCGGGTCGATGAAGAAGATGTCCTTGTCGAGCGTGATATCGTCCTGGACCAGCGAATAACGGGTGCCAAAGGTCACATATTCGGTGACCGGGAAGCCAAGCCGGACGACGCCGCCGATCGACTTTTGCCCATAGGTCTGGTTGCGGTCGCCATGCTCGTCATAATTGAACGAGCTATAGTCGCGATAGAATAGCTCGCCGCCCAGCAGGATGTTCTTATCGAAAAGGTAAGGCTCGGTGAATCCGGCCTGGATCGATTTCGAGTAGCGAGAGTAGTTGATGCCCGTCTGCAGGATCTGGCCCTTGCCCATGAAATTGCGCTGGGCGACCGAGGCCGAGATGATGAATTTCTCGAGGCTCGAATAGCCGGCTGACAGTTGCAGCTCGCCGGTCGATTTCTCTTCGACGTCGAGATTCAGGATGACGCGGTCGTTGGACGAACCCTGGGCCTGTTTGATCTCCAGATTCTCCTGGAAGAATCCGAGGTTCTGGATGCGGTCCTGGCTGCGTTTCACCTTTAGGGCGTTGAACGCATCGCCTTCATTCAAGCGGAATTCGCGGCGGATCACCTTGTCACGGGTGACGGTATTGCCTTGGATATTGATCCGCTCGACATAGACGCGCGGCGTCTCGCCGACGCGGAAGGTGATGCTCATCTCGTGCTTTTCGGCATCACGCTCGAAATTGGGGCTGACGTCGGAGAAGGCGTAGCCACGGGCGCCGGCAACCTCGTTGAGGCCGGTCACCGTATCCTCGACCAGCTTGGCGTTGAACCAGCTGCCGGGCTTGATCTTGACCATCGACTTGACGAATACGGCGTTGAAGTCGCGCAGCTCGCTCTCCGCCTCGATCGAGCCGAATTTGTAGCGGGGCCCCTCTTCGATCACATAGGTGATGATGAAGTCCCTGCGGTCCGGGGTCAGTTCGGCAAGCGCCGAAACGACGCGGAAGTCGGCATAGCCCTCGGTCAGGTAGAAGGCGCGCAGCTTTTGCTGGTCGGCTGCCAGACGGTCCGGATCATAGCTGTCGTTCGACTTGAAGAAGCCAAGCACGCCGCCGGCTTCCTTGGTGAACATTTCCTTGCGCAGCCGGCCGTCGGAATATTCCTGGTTGCCGATGATGTTGATCGCGCGGACCTTGGACTTGTCGCCTTCGGTGATCTCGAAGATCAGGTCGACGCGGTTCTGGTCGAGCTGGACGATTTTCGGCTCGACGGCGGCGGCGAAGCGGCCCTGGCGGCGATACAGCTCGATGATCCGGTCGACGTCGGCGCGGACCTTGGAACGGGTATAGATCTGGCGCGGCGCCAGCTTGATCTCCGGCGTGATCTTGTCGTTCTTGATTCGCTTGTTGCCCTCAAGGACGATGCGATTGATGACCGGATTTTCCCGAACCGTGATTATAAGGTTGCCGGTCTCCGCGCCAGTGATGACGACGTCCGCGAACAGTTCGGTCGCGAACAGGTCCTTCAGCGCTTGGTCCAGCGTCTCCGCACTATACTCCTGGCCAGGAACCAGGTTTGCATAGGAAATCACCGTCGCCGGTTCCAGGCGCTCGCTGCCGGCGACCCGGATCGAGCGGATGACCCCAGTGGTCGCGGCCGGTGCCGGTGCCGGCGCGGCTTGCGGAGCGGGTTGTGCCGCTTCCGGGGCGGGTGCGGCGGGCGTTTCCTGCGCAAGTGCTGGTACGGACCAGCCACCCAGGATGGTGCTCACCAAAAGCACGCTGCCCATCCGCTTGGTATATCGAGTACTGCTGCTACCCACGCTTCCCCGCCTAATTAGCTGAGCGGCCCGCTGCCCACGGCGCCGCAGATGATGCCTAGCCCTGCCCCATCGGCTCTATCCAATCAAGCGCCCAAGTCGCTCGAACAGGCCAAAAAAGGCCAAGTCGTTGACCGTGGTGAACAGAAGGAGTGCGAGAAGCAGGGCGAGGCCGCCGCGAAATGCCCAATCCTGCGCCCGTTCGCTGACCGGACGCCGGCGGATTCCCTCCGCGACGTAGAATACAAGATGTCCGCCATCGAGCATAGGGACTGGCAAGAGGTTGATGAACCCGAGATTTATGGAGAATGCTGCGATCAAATAGACAAATTCCGGCCAGCCCAGGCTGGCCCGTTGACCTGCCACCTGCGCCATCCGAAGCGGCCCGCCGACTTCCTTGGCCGATCGTTCCCCGGTGACAATCTGGCCAATGATTTCGACGATCAGCCGCGTCATGTTGTACGTGGCGCGCGTCCCGGCCGGGACTGCCTCGACGAGCGACCGCCGCTCCAGCCTGGTCGGCGGCGGCTCGAGCCCGAGAAGACCGACGTCGTAATGCTGTCCGAATTCGTCGTCCCGGCTGTCCCGTCCCAGCTTGACGCTGACCTCGTGCTTTGCCCCGCCGCGTTCAAACTCGACGAGCACCTGTCTGTCCGGACGAATGCCAACCGTACGGCGGAGGTCCTCGAAGGTGGCAATCGCCTGGCCGTCAACTGCCACGATTCGATCGCCTGTTCGGATGTCCGCCATTGCGGCGGCGCTGCCCCGTTTGATCCCCGCCGCAACGGGCGGCGTATTCGGCATCGGATAGGCCATGAAAAAGGCCGAGAAAATCGCGATCGCCAGCAGGAAATTGGCAACTGGACCTGCCAAGACGATGAGAAAGCGCTGCCACCACGGCCGGAAGTGAAACGCTGAGGCCCGAATGGCATCGGGCACGACGGCATCGGGGTCGGGCTGGCTCGCCGGATTCATGTCGCCGACGAAGCGGACATAGCCGCCCAGCGGCAGCCAGCCTACCTTCCAGCGAGTGCCTCGCTTGTCCGTCCAGCCGGCAATTTCCCGCCCAAATCCGATGGAGAACTGCTCGGCGCCGACGCCGAACCACCTCGCTACCCAATAGTGGCCAAGCTCATGGAAGAAGACGAGCGGCCCGATCGCGCACAGGAAGGCGATGATGATGAACCATAGCGGCGGCTGTGCAAACATCAGGCGGCCATCTCGCTCATGAGGTCTTGTGCCAATGCTCTCGCCTTCCGATCAATGTCGATGACCTCGGCGATGGAACGGGGCGCAGCTGCGTCCGTCCGAGCCAGCGCCTCCTCGACGGTGCGGATGATGTCGAGGAAGCCGATCCGGCGCGCAAGGAACGAAGCCACCGCTTCCTCATTGGCGGCATTGAGGATGATTGGCGTGGCGCCGCCGGCCTCGAGAGCATCTCGCGCAACTCGAAGAGCCGGGAAACGATCAAGGTCGGGTGCCTCGAATGACAGGGAGCCGATCCGGGCCAAATCAAGTCTCAGCGCCGGTGTCTCCATCCGTTCCGGCCAGCTTAGCGCATAGGCAATCGGGATGCGCATGTCGGGACTGCCGAGCTGGGCCAGGACCGAGCCGTCAACATATTCGACCATCGAGTGCACTACCGATTGCGGATGAACCAGAACATCCATCCGGTCGCTTGGAACGCCAAACAGGTGGTGGGCCTCGATCAGTTCCAGTCCCTTGTTCATCATCGTGGCCGAATCGACGCTGATCTTGGCGCCCATCGACCAGTTGGGGTGGGCCACCGCCTGGTCCGGCGTTACCGAGGCCATCTGATCGCGGGTCCAGCTGCGGAACGGGCCGCCGCTAGCCGTCAGCACCAGCTTCGCGACGTCACAAGAACGATTGTCAGCAAGGCATTGAAATATTGCATTATGCTCGCTGTCCACGGGCAAAATGGTTGTGCCGGAGCGCCTTGCGGCGGCAATCATCAGCTGGCCGGCAGTGACCAAGGATTCCTTGTTGGCGAGTGCGACCGTTCGGCCCGCTTCGATTGCCGACATGACCGGCTCAAGGCCGGCGCAGCCGACAATCGCCGCCATCACCAAATCAGCCTCGCCCGCGGCTGCTTCGGCCAGCGCCTCCCGGCCGGCCGCGGCGCGGCAGCTGCTGCCATCGAGGCGGCGTTCCAGCTCGGCAAGCAGGGCCGGATCATCGATCACTGCCAGCTTCGCGCCGGTCCTGATCGCCGCATCGCCGAGCGCATCGACTTTCTTTGCGGCAGTTAATGCCACCACTTCGAATCGGTCGGGCTGACGCTCGATTAGATCGAGCGTCGATGTCCCGACCGAGCCTGTAGCACCCAGAATCGAAATCTTCCGCCGCGTCATAGCGTGCCCATCACCATCAACGCGGCCGTCAATACCGCGACTGGGACCAGCCCGTCCAATCGATCGAGCAGTCCGCCGTGACCCGGCAGCCATGTTCCGCTGTCTTTGACGCCGGCCCTCCGCTTCAAGCCGCTTTCGAACAAGTCTCCGGTCTGCGCGGCAAACGCGAATGGCGGCGCCAGCCAATAGAGAATTGACGGCAGCTTGGATGCGCTCTCCCAATTGACGAAATTCACCCAGAACATGGCGATCACGGTCGCGGCCAGGATGCCGCCAATCAAACCGGCAATGGTCTTGTTGGGACTTATCGAGGGAGCAAGCTTGGGCCCGCCGATGGCCCGCCCGGCGAAATAAGCGCCAATGTCCGTCGACCATACAACCAGGAACACCCAGATCAGCAGGTCGAAGTCCTTGCCAATTCCGGCCGGCTCGGCGCGCTCGCGGATCCACAGCAGCGAAACGGCCGGAAGCAGGCAATAGAAAAAGCCGTAAATCCGCCAACCCATGCCCCAGTGGCCGACCATCCGCGACCATTCAAGGTACATGACCGTGGCGATCAGCGCGACCAGGACGGCGAACACCGTTCCACCGAAGAGCGCCGAGGCCAAAGCGATGCCAATCAGGATGATCCCGACCGACGTGCGGGTGGCAAGCTCGCTCATCGGCCGCCGAATCTCCGCTGCCTGCCCGCAAACTCCTGAAGCGCGGCATTGAAAGCGGCTTCGTCGAAGTCCGGCCACAGCACGTCGACGAATATCAGCTCGGCATAAGCCGCCTGCCACAACAGGAAGTTTGACAGCCTTTTTTCACCCGACGTGCGGATCATGGCGTCCAGCTCGGGAAGTCCCGCAGTCGTAAGTTCATTGCCGAACCGGGCCTCATCGATCTCAGCCGGATCCAACTCGCCGGTTGCGACCTTGGCCGCAAGCTTCTGCGCCGCGCCAGCGATTTCGCCTCGCGCGCCATAGTTGAGCGCGACAACCAACGTCAGCCGGTCGTTCTGCTTGGTTCGTTCGACCGCCCGCTCCAGTCGCTCGACCAGCTGCGGACCGAAAGCCTTGTGATCGCCGATGAGGAGCAGCCGGACCCCTTCGCGCGCCAGCTCGTCCAGCTCGCGCTCCAGGTAATAACCCATGAGTCCCTTGAGATCGCTGATCTCATCTTCGGACCGCCGCCAGTTCTCGGAAGAAAAGGCGTACAATGTAAGGACTTCCACTCCGGCCTTCGCGGCAGCCTTCAAGGTCGTGCGAACTGCCTCGGCGCCGGCCCGATGGCCGGCGGCACGCGGCAGCCTGCGCCGCTCCGCCCATCGGCCATTGCCGTCCATGATGATGGCGACGTGGCGAGGCCCTCCCCCGCGGGCGCCGCCGGCGAAGGTCACCCCCTCTGTCGGGGCGGCGTTGGAACTCACTTGCCGAGGATTTCCTGCTCCTTCGAATGGGCGACAGCGTCAATCTCCGCGATCACATTGTCGGTCAGCTTCTGCACTTCGGTGCCGTGGCGCTTGTGCTCGTCCTCGCTGATTTCGTGCTTCTTTTCGTCGGTCTTCAGCGCGTCCATGCCATCGCGGCGAACGTTGCGGACGGCGACGCGAGCCTTTTCTGCATATTGGCCGGCAAGCTTGGCCAGCTCCTTGCGGCGTTCCTCGGTCAGGTCGGGGATCGGCAAACGGATCATCTGGCCATCGACGATCGGGTTGATGCCCAGCCCGGCGTTTCGGATCGCCTTTTCGACCGCGCCGATATTGCTCCGGTCCCAAACCTGAACCGACAGCAGGCGCGGCTCGGGGACCGAAATGGTCGCAATCTGGCTGATCGGCATCATCGCGCCATAAACCTCGACCTGGATCGGATCGACCAGTGCCGTCGAAGCACGCCCGGTGCGGAGCCCGGCAAGGTCATGTTTCAGCACATCGAGCGCGCCGTGCATGCGGCGGTCCAGATCTTGCTTGTTGTAAGCGGGCATCCTCTCACTCCTTGTTCTGGACGATCGTCGCCGTCCCGCGCCCGGCCAGCACCTCGGCAAGATTGCCGGGCTGGCGGATGTTGAAAACCACGATCGGAATATCGTTGTCGCGGCACAGGGCAACCGCACTGGCATCCATCACCTTGAGGTCGTCGGCCAGGACCTGGTTGAATGTGACGCTGTCATAGCGGGTCGCGCTCGACACCTTCTTCGGATCGGCATTGTAAACGCCGTCGACGCTGGTGCCCTTGAACAGGGCGTTGCAGCCCATTTCGGCGGCGCGGAGCGCCGCGGCGGTGTCGGTGGTGAAATAGGGGTTGCCGGTACCGGCGGCGAAAATGACAATTCGCCCCTTCTCCATGTGGCGAATAGCCCGGCGGCGAATATAGGGCTCGCATACGCTCGACATTGGGATTGCCGACTGAACGCGGGTATCGACGCCGATTTTCTCGAGCGCATTCTGCACGGCCAGCGCGTTCATCACCGTCGCCAGCATGCCCATATAATCGCCGGTGGCGCGGTCGAAGCCCTGGGCGGCGCCGGCGATACCGCGGAAGATGTTTCCGCCCCCCACAACCAGGCACAGCTCATGTCCTGCAGCCTTTGCCGCCGCGACCTCGCCGGCCATGCTGGCGACCGTCTCCGGATCGATCCCGAACTGGTTCGGCCCCATCAACGCTTCGCCCGACAGCTTCAGCAAGATGCGGTGGAAGCGTGGTCGGGTCATGCGGGCAAATTCCTTTGAGCCAGATATGCGAAGGGCGGATGCGCTCTTACGGCGCACCCGCCCCTCTGCCAACCGCCTTTGATGGACCGCGCTTGCAATAGCGCCAGTTCCCAATCACCATCGTCACATAGAGGGAGCGGCTGATGGCCAGCGTGTTCCTGAGCTACGATCACGACGATGCTGATCGCGCCGAGACGATTGCACTGGCCTTGGAAAAGGCAGGTCATTCCGTCTGGTGGGATTTCCACGTCCGGGGCGGCCAACAATTTTCGAAAGTCATCGAAGATGCTTTGAAGGCTGCCGACGTTGTTGTCGTGCTGTGGTCCGCCAATTCGGTCGAGTCCGGCTGGGTTCGAGATGAAGCGGCGGTGGGTCGCGACAGCGGGCGACTTGTGCCAGCCTCAATTGATGGCACCCAGCCGCCGCTCGGTTTCAGGCAGTTCCAAACGATTGACTTGTCGACCGGATTTGGCGCCAGACGAAATCCGAAGATTGATCCGCTCCTGGTCTCCGTCGCACTCGCCGCAGGCGCGGATGGCCAAGCGGAGAGCACCCCCGCCAAGCTTCCACGACCTTCGGTGCGGGCGCGAAACATGCTGGGAGGAGCTGCTGCGGCGGTTCTGGCCGTGGCCGCAATTGCTGCCGGGCTCGCCTGGCAGGCTTACGGGCCTGCCGATCCGATTACAGTTGTCGCCGTCGCGCCAACTGACTCCTCGCCGGCGTCTCACGGCCTGGCGCGCGACCTCCTTGCGAGGCTTGGCGAGACCGAGCCGGGTCAAGAA
>Ga0075421_100003813_pt1 | contig 18119 bp, 18 predicted proteins | sample SoiMetdeltSBSDD5_FD_75292 | JGI IMG/M metagenome (GOLD analysis project Ga0075421, IMG submission 75292) | Bulk soil microbial communities from a Populus tree surrounding site in Tennessee, USA - Soil MetaG P. deltoides SBSDD5 | ecosystem: Environmental > Terrestrial > Soil > Tree plantation...
CTCAGCGGCTCACGGTAGCATCGATCTCTTGAAATGAGAAGCTCATTTCCACTCCTCCAGATCGTCGTCCAGCTCCACGCCGAACGTCCGAAGCGCCATCGCCAGCACCTCGTAGGCGCCGACGGTGAAGACCAGGTCCATCAGCTGCTGCTCGTCGAAGGACTTCCCCAGCTCGGCCCAGGTCGTGTCGCTGATCCTTGCTCCGGCGATCAGCTCGTCGACGGCCTGGAGCATCGCTCGGTCGCTTGGTGTCCAGCCCGGCGCCTCGGGCCCGTCGGCGACACGGGCGATCTCGTCACCGGTGAGGCCGGCGCCGAGAGCTTGGACGACGTGCTGTGCCCACTCGTACTCGGCCCGGCGCACGGCCGCGACCCGGAGGACGAGAAGCTCGCGCTCCCGCGACCCGAGCGTCGTGGCGAACAGAACGTGGCCGTTGAAGGTGTGGTACGCCGTCGTGAGCGCGGGGTGGCGGGCGAACGTGCCGAGGAGGTTGAGGCCCTTCGGTCGGTCGTCGCGCCGTTCCGGCAGGGGGTGCCGGGGGTTCGGCGGGACCAGCGCCGCCAGCGCAGCCCGCATCGTTTCGGGCCACTCTCGCGGCTTCAACGGCGTGAGGCGTGGCTGCTCGTCGGTCTCCCCCATGCTGCGAGAATAGCCTTCTTCTCTCAGTGCAATGCTAATCTCCGTCCGGTGAAGGAGCGGACGCTCTCCCGTGCCTGACCACGGCTTCCACGACCTGACCGTGGTCGAGATGGTCGACGAGACCCCCGACGCCCGCTCGTTCGTGCTTGCGGTTCCGCCGGCGCTGCGATCGCTGTTCATGTACGAGGCAGGGCAGTTCTGCACCTTTCGGGTGCGGATCGACGGCGAGGAGCACCTGCGCTGCTACTCGATGTCGAGCGCGCCGTCGACGTCCAGCCCCACGCTGACGGTGACGGTGAAGCGGGTGCCGGACGGTGTGGTGTCCAACTGGCTCAACGACTCGGTGTCGGCCGGCGACGTGCTGTCGGTGACGAAGCCGGCTGGCGTGTTCTGCCTGCGGGACGCCTCGACCCCGGTGATCGCGTTCTGCGGCGGCAGCGGCGTGACGCCGGTGATGTCGCTGGCGAGAGTGGTGCTCTCCGGCACGGACCGCCCGCTCCGGCTGCTGTACGCCAACCGTGACCGCTCGTCGGTGATCTTCGAGTCGGCGCTGGAGTCGTTGACGGATCGCCACGCCGACCGCTTCGTGCTGCAGCACCACATCGACGCCGACGCCGGGTACCTGACGGCGCCCGACATCGCGACGTTCGTCGGCGACCAACTGGACGCGGACTTCTACATCTGCGGCCCGACCGCGTTCATGGACCTGGTGGAGAAGACCCTTCTCGACCTGGGCGTCGACCCCGATCAGATCTGGATCGAGCGGTTCACGACCCCGCCGACCTCCGCGGCACCGCCCCCGTCGTCGACGACCGAGGCGGTGACCCTGATGCTGTCCGGCAAGCGGACGACGGTGCCGTACCAGCCGGGCGACACGGTCCTGGAGACCGCCCGGCGCGCAGGGCTGCGTCCCCCGTTCTCCTGCGAAGCCGGCAACTGCGCCACCTGCATGGCCCTGGTGAAGGACGGCTCCGCCACCCTCCGCACCAACAACGCCCTCACCCCCGAAGAGCTCACCGAAGGCTGGATCCTCACCTGCCAAGCCCTCCCCGACTCCCCCACCCTCACCGTCGACTACGACGCGTAGCGGTGTAGGAGGCGGGCCGGGCGTACCGTTGCCGCATGGCGGCCATCGAGCTCCGGACGGATCCCGCAACGGTGGTCGTCCAGCCGACGCCGCTGTGCAACCTCCGCTGCACGTACTGCTACCTGCCGGACGTCAGCGACCGGAGCCGGATGCCCGTGGCGCTGTCGGCCCGGCTGGCGGAGGACCTGGCCTCGCTACCCGAATCGCACGTCACCGAGGTGCGCTGGCACGCCGGCGAGCCGCTGACCGTCGGGGTGGAGCACTTCGTCGCGCTGCTGGAGCCGTTCGAGCCCTTACGGTCGGCAGGTCGGCTGCGGCACAGCCTGCAGACCAACGGAACCCTGGTCAGCCCGGCGTGGTGCGAGGTGTTCCGCCGCTTCGACGTCGACGTGGGCGTCAGCCTCGACGGCCCCCGCTGGGCCAACCGCCAGCGCCGCACGCTGTCGGGTGCCGAGACGTTCGACCGCACGCTCCGAGGCATCGCCTGCCTCAACGACCACGAGGTCCCCTTCTCGATGATCGCCGTCGTCTCCCTGTCGTCGATCCCCCGCATCGTCGAGCGGACCGCCGAGTACCTGGGCTTCTTCGGGGGGCTGGGCGCCGGTGTGGTCGGCTTCAACGTGGAGGAGACCGAGGGCCACCACCAGGTCGCCGGCGACGAACGGCTGGTGCGGCGGTTCTGGACCGCCCTGTTCAGCGCCTGGTTGCAGGCCGAGTGCCGGCCCATGGTCCGGGAGTTCCTCGGGGTGCTGGGCTTCGCCGAGGCGTCGCTGGCCGGCGCCCGCGAGATGCGCCCGGTCGACCTGTTGCCGACGATCAGCTGGGACGGCGACGTCGTGGTGCTGTCGCCGGAGCTGGCCGGCTACAGGGACGAGCGCTACGGCGACTTCAAGGTCGGCAACCTGTACGAGCAGCCGCTCGGAGCGATCCTGCGGGAGGCGATGGCCGCCCGCTACGTGCACGAGTTCGTGGCGGGCACGGCCGAATGCCGGGCCACCTGCCGGTACTTCGCCTACTGCCGCGGCGGCCAGGCCAGCAACCGCTACTTCGAGCACGGCGACTTCACGACGGCGGAAACGGTGTTCTGCCGGACGACCCGCCAGGCACCCTTCGACGCCGTCGTCGGCCCGCCCGACTAGCTGTCACGATTCGAACCGGACCGGCTACTCTCAGGGTTCCTCGTCAACGGCGATGTGGCTTTGTGCAACGGGTGGAACTCTGTGGGGAGCGACGCATGACGCAATCGACGCACGACCTCATCGCCGCAAAAGCGGCCCGCCTCCGCGCCCTCATGCGCCTCACCGAATCGGCGCCGGACGCTGCCGAGGACGGAGGAACACCGACCGAACAACCCCGGTATGGCCCCACTTGGAGCGGGGGCTGGGCGAACTGAGCGCTCAGAGCGCCACGCTGACCTCGACCACGTCACGCATTCCTCGGACCGGCCTGTACATCCCCAGCGCCGAGGCGTGGATCGCACCCTCCCGGAAGCTGAGGGATCCCCCATCATGCACGAGGTTCTCCGTCGGCGCGATGTAGGCCCACCCGGGAGGCACGAGGAGTCGTAGGACCGCAGGCGGCGGCTTCGCACTGGTCAACAGCCGCCGTGTCGTCTCGGTGTCCGGAACGACGTCGGACGGCTGCCCTTCGGTGATGTCGAGATCGACGAACAACAAGGCCCGGGGCACTGGACCGAGGTTCACACTCGCCCGGTTCCGGCTCTTGTGACGGAGCGACGCGGGAAGGCGATCCCAGTTGTCGAGGTGCAGACCGATCAGCAGTGCGTTGCGGGGGTTGATCGTCAATGTCGGCAGCCCAGGGATGTCCTGGTCGATCCCGAGGTAGCGGTCTGCGTCACCCAAGCTGTTCAACTGACGCTCGGGCGGGAGCTGCGTCACCGCCCGGGGAAGGCGCACCAGGGCGACGTCGCGGTCCGTCCGGAACTCCCTGGTCACCCAGCGCGTCGGCGCCCGTGAGGCCCGCAGTTTGCGCCAGGGCCCGGTGGGTATCAGCGCTTCACGCTCCCAGAGCGTCTCGGTCGAGCCGGCCACACGAACGGACGAGGCGAACAGGCCAAGGCGGTCGACGAGGTCACCGGGCAGCCACAACCTGCGGCTCGACAGTTGCACGACGACCCAGCCCGCGACACCCACGCCTTCAGGATGCGGCCTCCAGAAGGGCGATCGCCCGCCGACGGGTATGAACCACATCTGGGCGCAGGGCGGTCCCCGGCTCCAGCCGGATCGCCTTCTCAAGATCGGCGAGTGCTGCTGCGGCGTCGCCCCGTTCGGCGTAGACCGCCCCCCGACCGACCAGCGCATCGATGTTCTCGGAGGCGAGATCGAGCGCCTTGCTGTAGTGGCCGAGGGCCGCGAGGTGTTGACCGGATGCCTCGGAGACCTGCGCCAGTTCGACGTACAAGTCAGGGTCACCCCGCCGACGTTCCAGCGCGCTCTGCAGCAGATCGAGGGCTTCGGCCATGTGCCCGCGAATGCGCTCCAGGCGGCCCAATACTGCGAGGACCCGAGCGACTGCGGTGGTGTTGTCGCGCGCCTGGTAGAGCTCCATGGCCGCCGCGTAGTGCTCCGCAGCTTCCCGGAAAAGCTGTTCGGCCCGGTCCCCGGTCGCGTCCTGCGCCTGCTGGAGGAAGATCTCGCCGAGCAGCGAGTGCGCCTCCGCGAGAGTCAACACGTCGTCCGCGCTGCCTGCGACAGCATCCGTCGCGTACTGCTGGGCAAGGCTGAACATGCCCTCGGCGAGCGCCGTCTCCGCCATGCGCAGCAATGTGCTGGCCGTCCGATCGGTGGAATCGAGGACGTGCACCACACCGGTGGGCCTTCCCCTCCGCTGAATCGGGCCGATGAGCCCGTCGTGCTGGAGCTCGAACCACACCGAACCAAGGCGCTTCTCCGATCGCAGGATCCACCGCTTCTCGAAGGCCCGGGCGACGGAGTGCGGCAAGCCCCCCGTGGTCCCTCGCCCCTCGTAGGCCGTGCCCCGTGTACCCAGGTCCGTGATCAACGTGTCGGCGAGCCAATCCCACAACACGCTCTCGGAGATGCCTTCCAGCCGTGCGACATCTGCGACTGCCTCGGCGCAGAGCGAGCCCAGGGTGGCCTCGACGTCGGCGTAGGCCTCAACGTGCCTTTGCGTGATGGTGGTGACGCCATCGGGGAGGCCGCGCCAAAGAGCGCTGCAAACGACCTGCAGATTCGCCGGCTCGACCGCGCCTTCGACCTTCGTCCATTCGTAGCCGAGCGCGTCGATGATCGGTGTTGTGCGCAACCGGTCGATGAGCTCCTCGGCGACCCCGGGAGCAAATGAGCGGCCAGTCGCGGCGAGCGGCTCGGTGACTGCTTCGAGCGCGGCGTCGCGTTCGAGCGGCAGGACGCGGTAGTAGCTGCGGTCACCACCGGACAGGCGTGCTTCGTGCGGAAGCAGCTCGCCGAGCGCGCTCTCGTTCATCGAGATGAGCAGGTGCATGCGGTCGACTCGCCGCATGGCGAGGGCCAGTTCCTCTATGAACTCCATGCGTTGCACCGACCACAAAGGTGTGTCCCCAAACACCTCCTCGAACTGGTCGATCACGGCCACCAAGGGAAGGGCCGCCCCGTAGCGGTCGTGCTCGGCATCAAGGCCGTGAAGGAATTCATGGATCGTCAGGCCCCGGATCGCATGCGCCGGGAGGTGGGGTGCCCACGACGACAGCAGCGCGTAGGTGAACGGGTTGTAGTCGGGTGCTGACGCTGTCGGGAAGGCCGAAGTGTGCACGGCGCGACCGATCGGTAGGACGGACGATTCGTCGGTTCGCAGGCCGGCGATGAACCCGGCCCGGAGAAGCGACGTCTTGCCCGACCCCGAGTGGCCGTACACGACCACCAGCCGGTTTCCAAGTGCGAGCGAGGTGAGGTCTTGGGTCTCGGTCTTGCGTCCGAAGAAGAGGTCAGCTTCATCGACCTCATAGGGACGAAGCCCCACATACGGCCCGACAGTGAGGTCCGCGCTCACGCCAGCTCCAGTCTTTGTGCAAGCTCAGCGCAGAAGCGATCCACCGTTCCCCAGTGCACCGAGATCCTGAGCTGGTCGTAGTGATAGCGAAGGTAGTCCTCGGCGCGCCGACGGGCTGCCCGGTCGCCACCGCGGACTGGGGTTAGTTGGATGCTGACGTGACGCCGCCGCTGCACCTCGGCGAGCGTGCTGTACAGACCGCGGAAGAGCATGCGAAACGACATATCGCGCAGGCCGTAGCCGAGAAAGAGCAGGGGCTTGCGGGTCATCGCAGGCAGGACCTGCTTGGGGACGAGACGATTGCTTCCCATGCCTCGGTCCTTCGCGAGCGTGATGAGGAACTCGAGGTAGTCCTCCTGTGTGAGGACCATTGATGGCGGATGCTCGAAGCTCCCGTGCAGATGGTAGACGAGCGGTCGTTCCACCGACGGGATGTAGTTTTTCGGGAAGTGGGTGGCCTCATCGTCCTCCGCCCCCAGGTACCACGGGCAAACCACCGTGACCGGATCCTTGCGGGCGTTGCTCAACGCCTTGGTCATGAAGTCGTCATAGTTGGTCGTCAGGAAGACGCTGATCGGCTGTTTGGCGAGCACCAGATGCGGTTGATGGGGCCGCGAGAAGTTGGGGAGGCCCCGGGCTTTGAGCTCGGCGGCAACCTTCCGCTTGACGAAGACGGCGTCGCCCTCGGTCCTCGCCACGACGTACTGGATGACCTCGGCAAGGTTGGCGTTGTCGGTGAACGGATAGTCGTGGAGCTCGGCCCACTCGCGGCTGAGCTCGGCTGCCAGCGGTAGGGTGCCGCTACACGCCCCAGCACCGAGGAAGGGCGTGCAATCTCCCTGTTTGATCTGTTCGACGAGCCGGTCCCACTCGCGGTCGTCCAATTCCGTCGCTCCCGCCTGTGCCGAGGGGCGAATGTAGCTCGCGCCGGTACCGATCGGCGGCGCGCACGGGCGGAGAGTATGGTTTCCGTCAGGACTATCCGAAGTTCATAGGCTCCGCTGAGTATTTCGTATACTCCGCTGAGTATCCCGTCCAAGCCGGAGCGGGGCTTGGAGGCGTGATGAAGCGGACCCGTTGGCGGGGCCAGCACGAGACCAAGGGGTGGGGGCCGTGACTGACGATCTGGCCGTGCGACCTCCCGAGAGCAGCACGGGCGAGGCGCCGGTCGTGTGGGGCAATGTGCCCCAACGCAACAAGCACTTCACCGGTCGGGCTGACCTGCTGTCCAGCCTGCGTCAGCGCGTCACGGGCAAGGTCCATGCCGTGCTCGCACATGCCCTTCACGGGATGGGTGGTGTCGGCAAAACACAGCTGGCAGTGGAATACGCCTATCGGTTCATGGGTGACTACCAGCTGGTGTGGTGGGTCTCGGCGGACCAGCCCACGCTGGTGCGTTCGTCGCTCGCCGCGCTGGCACCGCGGCTCGAGATCGACATCCCCGAAGGCCGTATCGAGGATCGCCTGCAAGCGGTGCGGACCGCCTTGCTGCGAGGCGAGCCCTACGAGCGCTGGCTGATCATCTTCGACAACGCCGACCAACCCGAGGACCTGCGGGAGTTCATCCCCACCGGTCCGGGCCACGTCATCGTCACCTCGAGGAACCACCGATGGGAGAGCGAGGCCGACGTCGTCGAAGTCGATGTCTTCCCGCGGGCCGAAAGCCTTGAGTTCCTACGACGTCGTGTGACTGGGATCACCGACGAAGAGGCCAACCGGCTGGCCGAGGAGTTGGGCGACCTGCCCTTGGCACTGGAGCAGGCGGGCGCCCTTCAGGTCGAGGCCGGGATGTCGGTCGACGAATACCTCGTATTGCTGAGTGAGGAGTCGGGCAAGCTGCTCGCCGCCAACCAGCCAACGGACTACCCGCTGTCGGTGGCAGCAGCCTGGAGCCTCTCGATGGCGCGTCTCAAGGAGAAGACGCCGTTCGCGTGGGAACTGCTCCGCCGCTGTGCGTTCTTCAGCCCAGAGCCGATTCCCCGAGAGCTCCTCAAGAACGGGCGCTACGTGCTGGGCCCTCCACTGCAGGAGGGTCTCAGCGACCCCATCGTGCTCGCACAAGCGACACGTGAGCTGGGCCGCTACGCGCTCGCGCGCGTTGACAACAACCGACGGACCCTCCAGGTCCACCGACTCATACAAAGGCTGATTAGAGAAGACATGGACGACGAGCAGCGTGGCTCAATTCGTCATGAAGTGCACCAGCTGCTCGCGGCAGCTGACGTGGACGAACCGGACGACATCAACAACTGGCCCCGGTACGAGGAGCTGCTGCCCCACGTCCGGCCCTCGGGGGTACTTACCTCAACCGACGGCGATGCACGGCGACTGGTGCGCAACATCGTCCGGTACCTCGTCAACATCGGCGACCTGACGACCAGCGAGGAGCTCACCCTTGAAGCGCTCGCCGCGTGGACGGAGGCTTCCGGCCCGGACAATGTCGATGTTCTGATCCTGTCCGGCCAGCAGGCCAACCTGCTCTGGACCCAAGGCAAGTACAACGAGGCCTTCGAGCTCCGGAGAGACACGCTCGAGCGCATGCGGAACATCCTGGGCGAAGAGCATGCCGAAACCTTGCGCGTGATGAACGGCTACGGCGCCGACCTGCGGGCTCGAGGCGAGTTCGCAGATGCCCTCAACCACGATGAGGAAACGCTGTACAGGCACAACCAGGTCTTCGGTGAGGACGACCCGCGTACGTTCAACATGGCCAACAACGTTGCGTTGGACCAGGGACTCAATAGCCGCTACACCGACGCGCTGGCCACGAACGCACGTACACATCAGGACCGCATCGACTTCTACGGCCGCAACGATCACCCGCTCGTCGTACTCTCCATTTTTGCGACCGCCCGTGAGCTCCGACAGGCAGGGAAGTACCGGGAGGCTTTGGCAACCGGCGAGAAGGCCTACGCGGCCTACCAGCAGCTCGTCCGCCAGCGGACCCTACGGCCTGACCATACAAACGTGATGGGCCAGATGAAGGACCTATCGGTCACCCGCCGGAAGATCGGCCAGATCGAGCAAGCCCTCGACATGGCCGAAGACATCCTCGACCGCTACGAGGCTACGTTCGGCGAGCGGCACCCTGACACCTTGGCTGCTGCGACGAACGTCGGCAACGCCCGCCGCGTGTCCGGTGACATCACACAGAACAACGCACTCATGGAGATGGCCGAGGAGCAGCTCGCCGCTACCCACCAGGCGTATGGCGAGGTCTACAGCCCCGACCACCCTTATACCTATGGCGCTGCTGTGAACTTGGCAGTCGTTCGGCGACGACTCGGGGACATCGAGGGCGCAAAGCGGCTCATGGAAGAGGCGCTCGCCGGCCTCCGCGCGCGCTTGGGGGAGGAACACCACTACACGTTGGTGTGCAAGGTGGGGCTGGCGACGTCGCTGGCCGACGTCGGCGACGTGGAGGAGGCCCGCCAGCTCGGCGAAGAGGCGCTCGACGCCTTGCGCCGAGTCATCGGCGAGGACCACCCTCACACCCTGGCCTGCGCTGCCAACCTGGCCATCGACACCCAGGCCACCGGCGATGCCGAGGCGGCCGATGCTCTGCACGCCGACACGGTCGCTCGGTACAAGGCCATCCTCCCGCCGGACCACATCGACGTGCGCGACGCCGAGACCGGCCGACGTATCTCCCTCGACTTCGAGCCGCTGACGCTCTAGGCGTCAGCGACTCTCTCACCGGGTGGGGTGGAGGCCGACCAGAGGGATTCGAATTGGTCGAGCCAGTATTCGTACCAGTGCTCGGAGTCGCGGCGGCGGAGCTCGATGTGCATGCGGCTGGCGACGGATTCGTTGTGGAAGCCGTGGAACTCCACGATCAGCACGCCGTGCTTCTCGTGGGGGTCCACGGCGACCAGGCTGAAGCCCGGGTTGTAGCGGGCGAAGCGGTGCTCGAAGCGGCCGGCGACCTTCCAGGTCGCCATCGACCGCAGCAGGACCACCGTCCGGTCGAGGGCGTCGGGCAGGGTCTGGATCGGGTAGTCGACGGCGTCGTCGAGCTGCTCGGCCGCCATCGCCAGCACGTCGGCGGCCGACGGGTCCAGCACGGCGATCCGCACCGAGCCGTCCCGCTGGGCCAGCACCGACGACCGGAGCTGGTCGACGGTCTGCGGCGTCAGCACGTTCACTGCCGAAGGGCCGAAGATGCACACCGTGTGGGCCGACCGCAGGCGGGACGCCAGCGACACGTCGTCGAACGCCACCCGGCTCCGTAGCACCGTCTCGACGTCGCCAGCCGACTCCGGCAGCGTCACCCGAAACACCAGCAGGCCCAGTGCGGCCAGCACCACCGACCATCGCACGTCGTCGCTGACCAGGTCGCCGTCCAACGACAGGACGGCCAGCACCAAGGCAAACGCCGCGACCACGTAGGCGTCGAGGTGCCGCCGCCGCGCCAGATCACGGCCGATCCGTCGTAGTCCGCCCACCACCCCGATCATCCCATGTGTGCCACCATGCCCCGGACAGGACAGGGACAGGACCGGGACAGGACACAGGGGGGCGTCATGGATCGGCGTGAGTTCTTGGGGACCGGGCTCGCTCTCGGCGGGGCGATGGCGTTCGGCGGCACGTTGGGGGCCTGCCGACCACCCGGCCAGGGCCCGAAGCGGCCCACCCGCCGGGCGATCAGGCACTCGATACTCGAGGACGCCCCCGCAGACAGCGGCATCGACACCGTCGTGGTCGTGATGATGGAGAACCGCTCCTTCGACAGCTACCTCGGCTGGCTCGCCCGGGACCGCGACTACCTGCACGCCGGTCGCTCCCGCTACGGCGGCCACTTCCAGGTGGACGGCCGCTCGTTCCAGGAGTTCCCCGCCCCGGACGGCACCCTCACCCCCACCTACCGCCGCATCGAGTACCCCGACAGCGACCCCTGGCGGGCCTGTGGCCACCCCGACCCCGGCCACGGCTGGAACGCCGGTCGCGCCCAGCGAGACGGCGGTTTCCTGGCCAGCGGCAGCGGCAATGACATCTTCGCTCTCGGCTACTTCGAGGGCGAAGACCTCCCCATCTACGACGCGCTCGCCCGCCGCTTCGTCGTCTGCGACCGCTGGCACGCCTCGGTCCTCGGCCCCACCTACCCCAACCGGGAGTACCTCCTGTCGGGCCAGTCGGGCGGCAACAAGACCAACGCCTTCCCCACCGGCGACGGCTTCCCCTGGGAGAACATCGTCGACCGCCTCGTCCGCGCCGGCGTCACGGCCACCGACTACTACAGCGACCTCCCGCCGCTCGCCCTCTGGGGCTCCCGCATGGCGCCCTACTTCCACCCCATCGCCAGCTACTACGAGGACGCCGCGGCCGGCCGCCTGCCCAACGTCTCGTTCCTCGACCCGGCCTTCATCGGCGACAACCGCTCCGACGACCACCCCCTCGGCGACCCCCGGGCCGCCCAGCGCTTCGTCCGCGACGTCTTCGCCGCCTTTGCCCGCTCGCCCCAGTGGGAACGGGGCCTCTTCGTGCTCACCTACGACGAGTGGGGCGGGTTCTTCGACCACCAGGCGCCCCCGCACCTCGCCGACGATCGGGCCAACGCCAACGACGCCGACGACTTCAGCCAGGCCGGCTTCCGGGTTCCGGCGATCCTGGCGTCACCCCGGGCGCTGCCAGGCGCGGTCGATCACGCCTTGCACGACCACACGTCGGTTCTCCGCTTCCTGGAGTGGCGCTTCCTCGGCGCCCCTGCCCGAGGCCCCGAGTCGACCTCCACGACGCCCTGGTACCTCACCACCCGAGATCGCAACGCCACCAACCTGGGCGAGCTGCTCAGCGCCGAGTACTTCGACCCCGAGCTCTTCTTCGACCCCGATCTCGACATCCCGGCCCCCTCCCCCAGCTGCGGCGGTCCCGGCGGCCTCCTGACGGCGACCGCCGAAGCCGGAACGACGGCGAGCGCCGAGGTCGATGCAACGGCCGGCGCCGAGCTCGAGCCCTCGCCCTGGGAGGAAGGTCTCGACTCGGGATTCTGGGAGCACTCCGGCTGGGTCTCTGACTAAAGTCAGAGAATGATCGACGAAGCGATGGTCACCCAGGTACGGCGGTTCAACCGCGCCGTCACCCAGCGGGTCGGGGCGCTCAACGACCGCTACCTCGCCCGCGACCGGCCGCTCGGCGAGGCCCGCGTGCTCTGGGAGATCGGCGCCGGGGACGACGGTTGCGACGTCCGCCAGCTGCGGTCGCGCCTCGACCTGGACTCGGGCTACCTCAGCCGCCTGCTGCGCGCCCTCGAAGCAGCCGACCTCGTCGCCGTCGACCGCAGCGCCGACGACAAGCGCGTCCGCACCGCCCGCCTCACCGAAGACGGCACCAAGGAGCGAGCGGTCCTCGACCAGGGCAGCGACCAGCTCGCCCGCGAGCTGCTGGAGCCCCTCAACACCAGGCAGCGCCAGCGGCTGGTCGACGCCATGGGCGAGGTCGAGCGCCTCCTCACCGCCGCGCTCGTCGAGGTCGAGGCTGTCGACCCGGCCCACCGTCACGCCCGCCACTGCCTCGCCGCCTACTACAACGAGCTCGACCAGCGCTTCGACAGCGGCTTCGACGTGGCCGCCAGCGCCGCGGTCGACCTCGACGAGATGCGCCCGCCCGACGGCGTCTTCCTGCTCGCCACGCTGCGGGGCGAGCCGGTCGGCTGCGGCGCCCTCCGCACCCCGCGACCCGACGTCGGCGAGATCAAGCGCATGTGGGTCGACTCGGCAGCCCGCGGCCTCGGCGTCGGCCGCCGCCTGCTGACCGCCCTCGAGGCCGAGGCCCGCGCCGCCAACCGCCGCACTGTCCGGCTCGACACCAACCCGGCCCTGACCGAGGCCATCACCATGTACCGCTCCGCCGGCTACCACGAGGTCGACCCCTTCAACGACGACCCCTACGCCCAGCTCTACTTCGAGAAGCAGCTCTAGCCGAGCAGCTGCGCCACCTCCGCGGGGGCCAGGGACCCGGAACCCGCCAGCTCGTAGGCCGGCAGCTCGCCCACCCGGGATACAGCGATGGCGACGAAGCTGGCTAGCGACGGGCTCCGCTCGACCAGCGGGTTCCAGCCGAACGTGCCGGAGTCGAACGACGACTCCACGAGCGCTGCGAAGCGATGGGCATGGGCCCCACACGGGGTCAGCCCCGGCAGCGCGTCCGGCGACAGCGACGGGTAGACGACCGCCGCCACCGGGAGCCGCCGGCCCGGCGAGGCAAGCGGCAACTCGGACCGTCTCGAGCGAGGGGCGCCGACGGGTGGCACGTCGGGCCAACCGGCGACCAGCACGTCGCCGGTCCCACCGCTGCCGGGCAGCAGTAGCGCCTTGCAGCCACTCACCAGGCGGCCCTCGTGCCGCACCACCAGGTCCAGAGCGTCGCCGGCGCCGTCGGGACCTGCGATGATCACCGCCCGCCCGCCCAGCTCGACGACAGCGGCGTGGGCCACCACCACCCCGTGGTTCTCCTCGTTGCGGAGCACCAGGCTGTGCACCACCTCGATCAGCTCACGCCCAGGTCGCGATCCCGGCACGTCGAAGCGCACCACCCGCTGGCCGACGTCGAAGACCAGGTGGGTGCCGCTGTCCTCGCACACCAGGCGCAGCTCGCCCGAGGTGCGGAAGAGCCGGGCGCGCACGGTGAAGCGCTCGGTGCACCCTCGGCGGAGCACGACCCGGGCTGCGTCCGAAGGCACCCGATGCCGCGCCGTTCGCCGTAGCACCAGGGTGGCGTCCGGGGGACGATCCGGGCCCGAGGTGAACGTGAAGTGGGTGCGGAAGATGTCCAGGTCGTCGGTCGCCACGCCGGAGGCGTCGACGGCCAGCTGGGTGTGCAGGTAACCGAGGCCGAGCACCCTTGACACCCTCCACACACGCCGCTGGGGGCGCAAAGACCGGTTGGGTTCCGGCCCATATGCTCCCGGTCATGTCGGTGGACCTACGGCTGATGCGGTACGTGGTCACCGTCGCGGACGAAGGCGGCTTCCAGGCCGCCGCCCAGCGCCTGCACATGGCGCAACCGCCGCTGAGCCGGCAGATCAAGGAGCTGGAGCGCCAGCTCGGCGTCACCCTCTTCCATCGCCGGCCGACCCGCCTGACCGAGGCCGGCGAGGTCTTCGTCGCCTCGGCCCGGCGGGTGCTCGCCGACGTCGACCTCACCATCCAGAAGACCAGCCGGGTGGGCCTCGGGCGGCCCGGCTCGGTCAACGTCGGCTTCACCGTCACCACGGCCTACGACGAGCTGCCGAAGCTGCAGCAGGCCGTCCAGCTGCACGACCCCGAGATCGACATCGTCGGCCACGAGCTGTGGGACCCGCAGCTCGACGCCGCCCTGCGCCATCAGCAGATCGACATCGCCGTCGGACGCGGCCTGCCGGTGAGGGACGGCTTCGCCGCCGAGACCCTGCGGGCCGAGCCGTTCGTCATCGTCGTCCACCGCACCCACCGCCTGGCCGCCCGCACCTCGGTCGAGTTCCGCGACCTGCGGGGCGACGTCTTCCGGCTCTACCCCCGCTACCTGGCGCCCCACCACTTCGACTTCGTCATGCGGGTCCTGGCCAGCGGCGGCGAGACGTTCGAGGTGATCGAGAACCCCGGACCGCTCTACCGCAACGCCGGGGTCAACGAGCCCAACGAGTTCACGCTGGTCGCCCGGTCGTTCGGGCGCCGCCTGCCGCCCGACCTGGTCCTGCTCGCGGCCGAGGACGACCTGCCCCCCTCCACGGTCGAGCTCATCTGGCGGCCCGACGTGGCCTCGCCCGCCACGGAGGTGGTCGTCGGCGTCGCCCGCCACCTGTCGGCCACCGGCGCCTGGGACTGAGGCCGGCGCCGTAGGCAGTCGCGGGTTCCGGTTGGTACCCAACGGGTCTTTGCTTCGCCGATCCCGCCCGCTGATCGTGTGACCCGTGACCTACAAGGTGCTCGTGACCGCCAGCACGGCCGCCAAGGCCGACGTCGAGCAGGCGTCCGCCGACGGCCTCGAGCTCGACGTGCGGGGCGACACCCTCCGTCCCGACGAGCTGGCCGAGGCCCTCGCCGGCAAGGACGCCTACATCCTCGGCGGCGTCGAGACCATCGACGCCGCGCTGCTGAAGGCCGCGACCGACCTCAAGGTCATCGCCCTCCTGGGGGTGGGCTACGCCGGGGTCATCGATCTCGAGGCCGCGACCCGCCTCGGCATCGCGGTGACCAACGCCCCCGGCACCACCGCCCGCGCGGTCGCCGAGCTCACGATCGCGCTGATCCTCGACACCACCCGGCGGGTGACGGCGCTGGCCAACGCGACCAAGGCGGGCGGTTGGCCGTCGTTCCGGGCCGCCGGCCTGGCCGGTGCGACCCTCGGCGTCCTGGGCATGGGCACCATCGGCGCCCGGGTGGCCGAGATCGCCCACACCGCCTTCGGCATGGACGTCGTGTACCACAGCCGCCGCCGCAAGCCCTGGATCGACACCCGCCTCAACGCCCGCTTCGCGACCCTGCCCGACCTGCTGCGGAGCGCCGACGTCCTCTCCCTCCACGCCGGCCTGACGCCCCAGACCCGCGGGATGATCGGCGGCAGCGCCTTCGACCTGCTGTCCGACCACGCCGTGGTCGTCAACACGGCCGAGCCCGAGCTGATCCACCCGCTGGCGCTGCGAGCCGCGCTGGAGCAGCGCCGGATCGCGGCCGTCGCCATGGACGGCTACTACGTCGAGCCGGTGCCCCACCCGGCCCACGATCCCCACGGCCTGCTGGCCCTGCCGGATGCCCGCTGCCTCGTCCTCCCCCGCACCGCAGCCGCCACCGCCGAGGCGTTCGCCAGCAGCCTGCGGGTCAACATCCGCAGCATCCAGAACCTGCTCACCAAGGGCACCGACCCCAACCTCGTGAACCCCGAGTTTCTCTGCGCCCCCCGCTGGCACCTCTGATCAGACGAAGAACGTGCTCCCAGGGCCGGCCGCGCCGTTACCGCCGGACCTTCTCGGCGAGGAGCTCGTAGGAGCGCAGCCGAGCCTCGGGCGAGTGGATCATCGAGGTGACCATCAGCTCGTCGGCGCCCGTGCGCGAGATCAGGGCGTCCAGCGAGGCGCGCACCGTGTCGGGCGAGCCGACCACGTGGGACGCCTGCCACGTCTTGATGATCTCCCGTTCCCGGGGCGTGAACGTGTAGTCGGCGGCCTCCTCGGGCGTCGGCAACCGACCCGGGCGACCAGTGCGGTGGCGCAGGAAGCCGAGCATCGACGACCCGGCCAGCCACTTGGCGTCCTTGTCGGTCTCGGCGCACACCACCGCGACGCCGAGCATGAGGTACGGCTCGGCCAGGGTGTCCGACGGCCGGAACGTCTCCCGGTACGCGGCGACCGCGGCGTCGGTCCCGTGCGAGGCGAAGTGGTGGGCGAACGAGAACGGCAGGCCGAGGTAGCCGGCGACCTGGGCGCTGTAGTCGCTCGACCCGAGCAGCCACAGCGCCGGCTCGTTGCCCCGGCCGGGCACCGCGGTGATCCGGGCGAACGGGTGGTTCTCGGGGAACTCGCCGCTGAAGTAGGCCCGCAGCTCGGCCAGCTGCTCGGGGAAGTCGTCGGCCAGCAGGTCCTGGCGGTTGCGGATGCGGCGCAGGGCGATGGCCGTGAGCTGGTCGGTGCCCGGCGCGCGGCCGAGCCCGAGGTCGACCCGCCCCGGGTGCAGGGCCTCGAGCATCCCGAACTGCTCGGCGACGATCAGCGCCGAGTGGTTCGGCAGCATGACGCCACCCGACCCCACCCGGATGGTCGAGGTCGCCGACGCGGCATGGGCCAGGAGCACCGCCGGCGACGAGCTGGCGATCCCGGGCATGTTGTGGTGCTCGGCGACCCAGTAGCGGTGGTAGCCGAGCCGCTCGGCGGCCTTGGCCAGCTCGATCGACGCCCGTAGCGCGGAGCCGACCGTCGACCCCTCCCCCACGGGCGCGAGGTCCAACACCGAGAAGCGCACGTCTCCTGTCGTCACACGAGGGGCAACGGCCCCACCCCGTCAGTTGTTCCGCGGCCGATCCCAGCGCAGGAGGCGCTTCTCCAGGGCCGCGTGGGTGGCGGGGTCCTGCAGCCAGGCGATCACCCGCGCCTGGTTCGGTCCGCCCGGGCCGTGGTCGGTGACGAAGAAGTCGTCGGCGAGCCGGCCCCGCGCCAGGGCGTGGCTGTTGTCGGCCAGGTAGCGCTCCAAGTTCCTCGCCGCGGCCGGGGTCTCGAACGCCAGCCACCTGTCGAGGTACCAGTCGATGTCCGGATCGGCCGCCGCGACGGCGGTCAGCGCCTCACCGATGCGGCACGGCGGGCCGGCGAGCTGGTCCTGCCAGTAGGCGTGCAGGAACCCGCGGATCGCCCCCGCCTCGGGCGCCGGCCAACCGGTCCAGAGGTTGGCGTAGGTGAGGTTGCTGCCGATGATCTCGAGCTCGGGATGGTCGAAGGCGTTGGCGGCCGCGAGCTCGAGGAGCCGGGGCAGGTAGTGCTTGTAGACCTCGATCGTCCCGCCGAGGTGGGGCAGCTGGATCGCCAGCTCCTCCAGCTCCTCGGCCGTCAGCGTGCGGAGCTCGCGGTCGCCGCCCGGGGCCGTCACGGCGACGACACCCCGGTCGGTCGGGGTCCCCGCCCAGCAGCAGGCGCAGCCTTCGAACCACGGGGGCCGTGGGTAGTCGGCGAAGGCTCGGTACAGCTCGTCGGTCGCGGTCCCCAGCACCGCAGGGTCAGCCAACATCACGATTCGGTCCACTCCACAACTGATCGAAAACTGACGCTGTCCGCCGCGCGCCGGGGGTTCCGGGCGGGCGGACAGCGGTCCAACGCGTTGCTGATCGTCAGGCCGTCTCGTTGGCCTGGTCGTACAGCGGCTCGGTCCGGTCGGACCGATCCAGGCTGCTCGGCAGGGACCCGTTCTTGCGGGCGTCCCGATTCTGTTTCATCTTCTTGGCGACAAGCGCGGCACCGACTGCGGCGCCTCCGATCGCGGCGATCTTCGCGATGTTTCGCATGATGGTTCCTCCAGGGCGAGGGTGCGGCAGGGGACCTCGCCTCGACGGGACTATCCCCAGTCGCGGGGGCGAGGCCCATCCCCCGTCGCGGGTGATCCTTCGAAGCGTGGGCTGTCACCCCCCTTGGGTGACGACAAAGCCCAGGTCGCAGCCCATGCTGCCGCCCAAAGATCGCGACGACTCGACGGAAACCACCCATGACCGACACCTACGAGCTCAGGTTGCGCGGGCGCCTGAGCCCCACGCTCCTCAGCCAGTTCGAGCACTTCGGCCTGGTCCCCGACCGCGAGCCGGTCGAGACCCTGCTGCACGGCCCGGTCGTCGACCAGGCCGCGCTGCACGGGCTGCTCCGCCGGATCGAGGCCCTCGGCCTGGAGCTCGTCGAGCTCCGCCGAGTCCCCGATTGACACCCCTCCACGGG
>Ga0075421_100003814_pt1 | contig 18116 bp, 9 predicted proteins | sample SoiMetdeltSBSDD5_FD_75292 | JGI IMG/M metagenome (GOLD analysis project Ga0075421, IMG submission 75292) | Bulk soil microbial communities from a Populus tree surrounding site in Tennessee, USA - Soil MetaG P. deltoides SBSDD5 | ecosystem: Environmental > Terrestrial > Soil > Tree plantation...
TACGACCTCATGACCTTCGCCAACAACGGCCTGCGCCTCTGGCTCGACGGCACGCTGAAGATCGACAACTTCCGCCAGGGATGGCTCCCCTGGTGGGACGAGCTGCGCGTGCAGTGGCAAGCGCACGAGCGTCACCCGATCCGTATCGAATGGCGTCGCGAGGACACGGAGGGCACGCTGCGCCTCAAGTGGAAGACGCCCCCGCGCAGCCCATATACCTCGCTCTGGTCCGAGGTCGGGGACGGGATCGACTACTACTTCGTCTACGGGGACGACCTCGACGCTGTGGTGTCGGGCTACCGCGAGCTGACCGGACGCGCGCCGCTCATGCCGCGTTGGGCACTGGGCCTCTGGCAGAGCCGGGAGCGCTACAAGACCGCCCAGGAGACGCTCGACGCGCTCGCGGAGTTCCGCCGGCGCCGCATCCCCATCGACACGATCGTCATGGACTGGCAATACTGGAAGGAGGACCAGTGGGGCTCGCACCAGTTCGACCCTGCGCGGTTCCCCGACCCCGCCGGCTGGATCCGCGAGATCCACGACCGCTATCACGCGCGGCTCATGATCTCCGTCTGGCCCAAGTTCTACACCGCCACCGAGAACTTCAGGGTCATGAAGGAGAAAGGGTTCCTCTACCCCGAGACCCTGAAGCGTCCGACCAAAGATTGGCTCGGCTACGTGCACACCTTCTACGACGCCTTCAACCCCGAAGCGCGGAAGCTCTTCTGGAAGCAGATGAACGAGGCGCTCTTCAGCAAGGGAGTGGACGCGTGGTGGATGGACGCCACGGAGCCGGAGCTGGTGGGGGAGGGCACGCCGGGAGCGCTCAAGGCGGCCATGAACCCGACCGCGCTCGGATCGGGCGCGCGCATGGCCAACGCCTACGTGCTCCCGAGCAGCCAGGCGGTCTATGAGGGACAACGCGCCGCGGACCCCGACAAGCGCGTCTTCATCCTCACCCGCTCCGCCTTCGCCGGCTCGCAGCGCTACGCTGCCGCCACCTGGTCCGGCGACATTGCCGCAGACTGGGCGGCCCTGCGCGCCCAGGTCCCCGCCGGGCTCAACATGGCGCTCTCCGGCATTCCCTGGTGGACCACGGACATCGGCGGCTTCACCGTGCGGCGCAAATGGTCGGGGCCGAACCCCCGCCCCGAAGACGTCGAGGAATGGCGCGAATTAGCCACGCGCTGGTTCCAGTTCGGCACCTTCTGCCCGCTCCTGCGCGTCCACGGGCAGTTCCCGAACCGCGAGATGTGGTTCTTCGGAGGGGACGAGGGGCACAAGGCCTACAAGACCCAGCTCGCCTTCGACCAACTCCGCTACCGCCTGTTGCCCTACACCTACTCGCTGGCCGCCGGAGTGACGCGCCGGCACGCCGCGATCATGCGGCCGCTGGTCATGGATTTCAGGGAGGACCCTGAGGTGCTGGGGATCGGGGACCAGTTCCTGTTCGGTCCTTCGCTCCTGGTCAACCCCGTCACTGCCCAGGGAGTCTCCAGGCGCGGGGTCTACTTGCCGCGCGGCGCAGCCTGGTACGACTTCTGGACGGGCGCCCATCACGAGGGCGGTCGCCGCGTCGACGCACCTGCCCCCTACGAGTCGATGCCGCTCTACGTCAAGGCCGGCTCGATCCTGCCCATGGGGCCCGAGCTTCAATACACCGCGGAAAAGCCGGCCGACCCCCTGACCCTGTGGGTCTACACGGGCGCCGACGCCGACTTCGAGCTGTACGAGGACGACGGCGTGAGCTACGGCTACGAGAAGGGCGCCTTCGCCACCATCCCCCTGCGCTGGGACGAGAAGACGGGCACGCTCACGGTTGGGGAGCGCGCGGGGTCGTTCCCGGGGATGCTCGCCACGCGCGAGCTGCGGGTGGTGTTCGTGTCGAAGACAGCCGCCGTTCCGCACTCGCCGGCGCCGAGCGCGGCACGCGCGGTCAAATACGAGGGCCGCGCGCTGGAAGTGAAGGCGTGGAGCTCAACTCCGTGAACCAAGTGAAGACCAAGTGGAAATCAAGTGAAGAGCGGTAGGCAGAACACGCCGCGACGCCGTCACGCGAAGGTCACGATCAGCGACGTCGCCGGTCTCGCCGGTGTTTCGCCGATGACCGTGTCACGAGTGGTCAACAACGAAACCAACGTGCGCGACAGCACGCGCCGCGCGGTCAACGCCGCCATCAAGAAGCTGGGTTACTCACCCAACCGGGCGGCACGCAGCCTGGCGAGCGCCAACCAGGCCCACGTGGGTTTGCTGTACACCAACCCGAGCACCACGTACCTGAGCGCCATGCTGCTCGGCGTGCTCGAGCAGGCGCGGCAAAGCGACAACCAGGTCGTCGTGGCCGAGTGCGACGTGGGCGCCGATGCCGTGAGGGCCGTCCGGCGCATGTTGCGTGGCGGTATCGACGGGATTCTCCTACCCCCGCCGCTGTCCGACTCTCTGCCGGTGCTGGAGCTGCTCACTCGCAGCGCGACGCCGACGGTCACCATCGGCACGCAGCGCATCGACGAAGGGATCCCTTCGGTCAGCATCGACAACTATCGCGCCGCGCAGACCATGACGCAGCACGTCATCTCGCTCGGGCACACCCGCATCGGCTTCGTCAAGGGCAGCCCGGACCAACTCGCGAGCGAGCAGCGCCTGAGCGGCTTTAGCGACGCGATGCGCGGTGCCGGGCTCCCGGTCCCGGACGAGCTGATCGTGCAAGGCCGGTTCTCCTACAAGTCGGGTCTGGATGCTGCCGAGCGGCTGCTCCGGCTACCGCAACGTCCCACCGCGGTGTTCGCCAGCAACGACGAGATGGCGGCCGCGGCCATCGCGACCGCTCATCGGCACGGAATCGACGTCCCGCGAGAGCTGAGCGTCTGCGGCTTCGACGACACCCTGCTGGCGACGACCATCTGGCCGCAGATCACGACCATCCATCAGCCCATCTCCGCGATGGCGCAGAAGGCCCTCGAGTTGCTGGACAACAGCATCCGCTGCCGGCGCTCCGGCCTCGAGAACGAGTGCCAGCACTTGACGCTGGAGTACCGGTTGATTCAGCGCGACAGCGTTGCCCCGCTGGCCGGCTCGAAGCGGCTCGGCATGGTAGGACGGGGGTCTTGACGGCGATGAACCCGGCCATCGGTCGGCTCGCCCGTCGCGCGGCGTTCCTTGTCCTGGTCGCCGTCACGCTCGTCGGCGCCAACCAGATGGCGCGCCGCGTCACGTCCTACCGCAACCCCGTGCTGCCGGGCTTCCACCCCGATCCCAGCGTCGTCCGCGTCGGCGAGTGGTTCTACCTCGTCAACAGCTCGTTCGAATTCTTCCCCGGCGTGCCGATCCACCGGAGCGCCGACCTCGTGCACTGGGAGCCGATCGGCTACGCGCTCAGCCGCGATTCCCAGCTTCCTCTGGACAAGGCCTGGCCCTCGGGTGGCATCTTCGCGCCCACCATCCGTCATCACGCGGGCACCTTCTACGTGGTCACGACCAACGTCTCGCGCGGGAACTTCTTCGTGACGGCCCCGGATCCGGCGGGGCCGTGGTCGGAACCCGTGTGGATCGAGGGCCAGGGCGGGATCGATCCGAGCTTCTTCTTCGACGACGACGGTACGGTCTATTTCACGTCGACCGGGGGTGCCCCCGGGGCTCCGTCCGAGTCCGGGATCTGGCAATCGACGATCGACATCGCGACGGGCAAGGTGCGGACGCCGCCGCGTCTGGTCTGGAAAGGGACCGGCGGGCGCTACCCCGAAGGACCACACCTCTACCGCATCGGCGGCCGCTATTACCTGATGATCTCGGAGGGCGGCACCGAATACGGGCACATGGTGACGATCGCGCGCGCCGATTCGCCCTGGGGCCCGTTCGAGCCCTGCCCGCGGAATCCCATCCTCACCCACCGCAACACTCCGCTCGAGCAGCCGATCCAGGGAACCGGCCACGCCGACATCGTGCAGGACGGCGAGGGGAAGTGGTGGATGGTCTTCCTGGCCTTCCGCCCGGTCGGCGGCTCGTATTGGCATCACCTCGGCCGTGAGACGTTTCTCGCGCCGATGACCTGGGACGAGAGCGGCTGGCCGGCCGTGAACGGCGGCCGCACGATCGCAGTGGAGATGGCTGTCGAGGGCCTCCGCGAGCAACTCGCACCCGCAGCGCCGCTGCGGGACGACTTCGACGGGCCCATCCAGGTCGCCTGGAACTTCCTGCGCAACCCGGTGCGCGAGAGCTACTCGACGTCGATGCGGCGCGGCTGGCTCACCCTGGGCGGGACGGCCCTCACCCTTGCCGACGGGGCGTCGCCGACTTTCATCGGCCGCCGGCAGGAGCATCTGCGCGCGCGCATGGCGACGCGCCTCGACTTCTCAGCCGCAGGCGACGGCGACGAGGCCGGGATCGTCCTTTACCGTGATCCGCACCACCGCTACGAGCTGGGCGTGCGGAGGGCGAACGGAGCGCGCGAGGTTTTCGTCCGCCAGACGATCGGGACACGGCTCTCCGCCGTGACCGCGACCGCACCCGCGCCGGGCAACGGTCCGCTCATCCTCCAGGTGGAGGCCGAGCCGACCGAATACACGCTGTCGTGGGGGCCGTCGCCCGATCGGCTCACGCGTCTCGACGCCGCGGTCACGCGGTACCTGTCGAGCGAGGTGGCGGGCGGGTTCATCGGGACCTACGTCGGCCTCTACGCGACGGGCAACGGCCGGCCCGCCGCGCCCCCGGCCGCCTTCGACTGGTTCGACTACGAGCCTCGGCCCGACCGCTGAAGCTCGACGAGCCGACGGAACGGCTGTAGTTCTTTACACGCCCCCGCGAGTAGCGCTACTATTCGTGGTAGCGGTACCATAACCCGACAATCCGAAGGGGAGAGTCGACGTGAGGCAGGCGTGAGGCCGTCGCGGGCCTGTCCGCCCCAGCGTGGCGTGCTGACGCGAAATGTGGTCCCGAGCCCATCGTCGGCCTGGCCCGACGATGGGCCGCCACGGGGCGCACACGGTCGGTCCGCCGGGATCGTGCGCGGAGCCACGGCCCGACCTTCGACCCCATCGACCGCCAGGATGCCATTCGGAGCGTCGAGCCGGACGAGTCGAAGCCGAACGGATCAGTCACATGTACGAAGGGGGAATCCATGGACACCCAAGCGCGCACCCGCCGTCACTGCGTCGTGAGGCAGAGCCTCGTATCGAGTGTTGCCTGGCTTCTCCCCTTCATACTGATTCTCGCGGCGGCATCCGCCGCTCCTGCACAGGAGAGCACTCCGGCGCCGAAAGGCGCTCAGAAAGAGGAGGCCGAGGAGCCGGACGAAACCGGCGCGAAGGAACCCGCTGAAGAAGACGCTGTCGTCGCGACGGTCGAGGAGGAGATCGAAGTCACCGGCGAGCGGCTCGCCATCAGGACCGCCCAGGAGGCCAAGCTCTCCTCGCCCGAGATCCTCGATTCCGTTGTCGCGACCGACATCGACAAGCTGCCGGACCGCAGCGTGACCGAGGCCGTGCAGCGCGTTCCCGGCGTCACCATCACCCGCTTCAAGACCCTGGGCGATCCGGAGCATTTCTCCGCGGAGGGCTCCGGCGTGATGGTGCGCGGCCTGACCTTGGTGCGCAGCGAGCTGAACAGCCGCAACAGCTTCACCGCCGACGGCGGGCGGGCGCTGAGCTTTCAGGACGTGCCGCCGGAGCTCATGCAGCGCATCGACGTCTACAAGAACCAGAGCGCCGAGCTGATCGAAGGCGGCGTGGGTGGCAGCATCGACCTGATCACGAAGAAGCCCTCCGACTACGACGGCTCGAGGCTCGCCGCCGTCGTGGAGGGGAACTACGGCAATTTCGTCGACGAGGTCCGACCGTCCGGCTCCGTCCTCTTCAGCCAACGCTGGAAAACGGACGCCGGGGACGTCGGCGTGTTGCTCGACGTCGCCTATTCCGAGGCGGCTACGCGCACCGACGGCGTCTACACCCGCGCCTTCTTCCCGCGCAACGACCTGGTTCCGGGAGAGACCGTCTACGTACCGCGCGGTGCCGACTGGCGAACCTACGCGTTCGACCGGGAACGACAGGGCGCCTACGGGGTCATCGATTGGCGCGCCAACGATACCGTCCAGATGGCTCTCCAGATCTTCGACAGCGAATACCAGGAGCGCTGGGACGAAGGCTCCATTTTCGTGGACAACTGGCCCCTGGACATCATCCCGGCCCAAGGGACTTCGTTCCAATTCGATGCGCAAAACCGGTTCACGTCCGGGAGATTGGATTCGTCCTCGGGCTCGGGCGGGATTCCCATGGGTATCGCGGCACGTTTCCAGGACCGCGATTCGCACACGACCGACTATTCCTATGACCTCAACTGGCGTCCCAGCTCCCGCTGGGATCTGGACTTCGACCTGCAGTACATCAGGGGCGCCAGCAGAAGCCTCGACTCGACGGTCGCTGCCGGCGTGGAGCTTCCCTACTTGGACGTGAACCTCACCGGAAGCCGCCCGCAAATGCAGAGCGATCCGGGCTACCTCGCTAACCCGGCCAACTACTACATGGCCTTCACCATGGACAACCGCACGGACAACGACGCCAAGCAATGGGCCGGCAAGATCGACGGCGCCTACGACACCCAGCACCCGGTTCTCCAGACGGTCAAGTTCGGCACGCGCCTGACCGACACGGAGTCCGAGAATCACGACACGGGCTACCTCTGGCAGCCGATCTACCAGCAGTGGATGCGCTGGTGGGCGCTGGATGGAGTGGCGCCCATGCCACAAGCCGATCCCCGCTATCTGTCGCTGTTCAATCTGAACAATTTCTACCGCGGCAGCGGTAGGCATCCGGGCCTCTTCATGGCTCCGAGCCTCGCTCTGGCCGGAGGATTCCCGGGGACGCACTTAGACCTGCATCAGCAAGCGGCGGCTTCCGGCAACTATCTTTGCTGCTACGGTGCGATCACACTGCGCGATCTCGATGCGGACGAATTCACCAACCTGCAGAACGAAGAGACCCGCGCGTTCTATCTCCAGGGAGACTTCGCCTGGAACGACCTGAAGTACCCGATCAGCGGGAACGTCGGAGTGCGCTTCGTCGAGACCAAGATGGCCACGCAGGGGTTTGTCGTGTACCCGACCACGATCACCGATACCGCCGGCAACAGGGGCTTCGATCGTGCGCCGGAAAAGATCGACGTCGCCAACGACTACACGAACGTGCTGCCGAGCCTCAATCTGCGCATGTACGTGCGGGACAACCTGGTCCTGCGCTTCGCGGGCTCCCGGGCGGTATCGCGTCCCGCCTTCGGCGACCTGCAGTCGTACCGGATCCTGGGCGCGAGCCTGCCCTCCGGAGTCGGCTTGGAAGACGGCCCTGCGCTGGAGGACTTCATCCTCACCGCGGACCTGTACGACAATCCGTCGCTCGAGCCGGTGAAGGCCGACCAGCTCGACCTCTCTCTGGAGTGGTACTTCAACCGCAACGGTGGCCTGGCGCACGTCAACCTGTTCCACAAGGACATCGACGGCCTGATCAGCCGCTCCTTCACGGAAGAGGTGTACGGCGGCCACACCTACACGGTGACGCAGCCCACGAACAACGGCTCGGGCTCGCTCCAGGGCTTCGAGGTCGGCCTGAAGAAGTTCTTCGATCACTGGCGCAAGCCCTTCGAGGGCTTTGGCGTCGACCTCACGTACACCTACATCGACAGCGACTTGGCCCTGGAGGACGTCTCGCGCCCTGTCGATACGGACTTCTCGAGCTACGGGGCCCTGCCCTTCATCGGGATCTCGAGGGACGCCTACAATCTCACCCTGCTCTACGACCATGCCCGCTTCTCGTCGCGGGTGGCGTACAACTGGCGCAGCCGGTTCCTGATGGGCGTGGGGCAGAACGGCTTCAACGGCAACGTCAACGGCGTGTGGCGTCTGCCGGTGTACACCGACGACTACGGTCAGTTGGACGCTTCGATCCAGTACCACCTGACCGACCATCTCTCCCTCAGCCTGATGGGGATCAACCTCGCCAACGCCGAGACGACGCTGATCGCCGCGCAGAATTCCGCCGGCAGTCACACGAGCTCGTACGTCAACGACACGACGTTCATCCTCAGGGTGAGCCTGAATCGATAGCTGGCGTCAGAGACCGGCGCCCCCTCTTGGGCGGTACGGCATTCGCCGGTACGTCATTCGCCTGGTTCCCGTCGCGGCCATCGGGCTGCTCGTTGGCGTTGCTGCGGCGCACTCGAGCTCTCCTGAGCTCTGGTACTCGTCTCCGGCGGCCGATTGGGAGCGCGAGGCACTGCCCATCGGCAACGGCGCGATGGGTGCCATGGTCTTCGGCGGCGTCGAAGCCGAGCGGGTGCAGTTGAACGAGAAGACGCTCTGGACCGGGGGTCCCGGTTCGAAGCAGGGCAACGATTTCGGGGTGCCCGAGCGCTCGCTGGCCAAGGTCGTCGCGGAGGTGGCCGCGAGCATCGATCGGCATGGAAGTCTCGATCCGGAGTCGGTGGCGCGGCGGCTGGGCCGCAAGGCGGGGGGATACGGCAATTACCAGAGCCTCGGCGAGCTCGTGTTGTCTTTCCCGCCGTCGGCTGCCCAGGGATCAGATGATCGAGTGAAGGGCTACCGCCGCGCCTTGGATCTCCAGCAGGCGGTGGCGAGCGTCCGTTACGAGCAAGGCGGCGTACGCTATCGGCGCGAGTACTTCGCCTCCTATCCAGATGGCGTCATCGTGGTGGCCCTGTCGGCCGACAGCCCCGGCCGCATCGGCTTTCGCGCCACGTTGGCGATTCCGGACAACCGCAGTCTGCGGCTCCGATCGCAGAAGGGTCGGATCACCGCCGCCGGCGCGCTGCACGACAACGCCTTGCGGTACGAGGTGGCTGCCCAGGTCGTGACCGCCGGTGGCGTGCTGACCGACCTGGACGGCGGGGAGGTGCGCGTCAGCGGTGCCGATGCAGCCATGATCGTCCTGGCCGGCGCGACCGACTACCGGCAGCGCTATCCCGACTATCGCGGTACCGACCCGCATCAGTCGGTGCAGACCCGGATCGACCGAGCCTCACGCTCGGACCTGCGCGAGCTGCGTGCGCGCCACAGCGCCGACCATCGTGCGCTCTTCGATCGCGTCGCGCTCGATATCGGCCAGGCGCCGACCGAGCTCTCCACGGCGGAGCTGCTGGCCCGCTACGGTCAGGGCGAGCCCGCCGTCGACCGGGCGCTGGAAGCCTTGTATTTCCAGTATGGACGCTATCTGCTGATCGCCTCGTCGCGGCCAGGCTCGCTGCCGGCGAATCTTCAGGGCGTGTGGAACCATTCGAAAACACCACCGTGGAATGCGGACTATCACGTCAATATCAACCTGCAGATGAACTATTGGCCGGCGGAGACGACCAACCTCGCCGAAACCGCGCTACCGCTCTTCGACTTCATCGATAGCCTGGTCGAGCCGGGGTCGCGCGCGGCGCGCCGGATCCTGGATGCTTCCGGCTGGACACTGTTTCTCAACACCAACGTCTGGGGCTTTACGGGCCTGATCGACTGGCCTACGGCGTTCTGGCAGCCGGAGGCGGGCGCGTGGCTGGCACGGGACTACTACGAGCACTACCGCTACCAGCGCGACGACAGATTCCTGCGCGAGCGCGCCTGGCCGGTCATGAAAGGGGCGGCGCGGGTCTGGCTCGCTGGATTGCGCACCGATCCCGACGACGAGCTGCTGGTCGTTTCGCCCAGCTATTCGCCGGAACACGGCCCCTTCACCGCCGGCACGGCGATGTCGCAGCAGATCGTCTACGACCTGTTCACCAACGTGGTGGAAGCGGCGCCGCGAGCCGGCGACGAGGCCTTCGGCAAGGAGGTCGCCGCTGCGCTCGCCCGGCTCGATCCCGGCATCCGCGTAGGCTCTTGGGGACAACTGCAGGAATGGAAAGCGGATCTCGACGTTCGCAACGACGATCATCGGCATGTGTCGCATCTCTTTGCGTTGCACCCGGGACGCCAGATCTCGGTCATCGAGCAGCCGAGGCTCGCGCGTGCGGCACGGGTGTCGCTGGATGCGCGTGGCGATGGCGGCACCGGCTGGAGCAAGGCCTGGAAGGTCAATTTCTGGGCACGCCTGCTCGACGGCGACCGTGCGCACAAGCTGCTCGGCGAGCAGTTGCGCTCGAGCACGTTGCCGAATCTGCTCGATACGCATCCGCCGTTCCAGATCGACGGCAACTTCGGGGCGGTGTCCGGTATGGCCGAAATGCTGTTGCAGAGTCAGCACGGTGAGGTCCACGTGCTGCCGGCCCTGCCCGGAGCGTGGCCCGCGGGATCGGTCCAGGGCCTGCGGGCGCGCGGCGATCTCACCGTGGACGTGTGCTGGTCGAGCGGCGAGCCCGAGGAGGTGGCAGTTCGAGCGGGCCGCTCGGGGCCCGTAGCCCTGCGCACGAGCTTGTTTCTGGGTCCCCACGATCTGCTCGATGCGGACTCGGGGCTGCCGGTGGCTGCCACCGGCGAAGCGACGCTGCGCCAGTTTCAGGCCGAGGCAGGACACCGATACGTGGTGCACCGAAGACGAGCGAGCCCGTCCGCCGTCGTGCAACCGGTCGACGCCGCCATCGCGGCCGCGCCGCCCGCCCAGGCCTGCGGAGGACGGCACTGATGCGTGCCGTGCTGCACAGGCTCGTCACGTCTCCCCAGGCCGGTCTGCTCCTCGTCATCGTCGCGCTCGGCGGCGCGCTGGCGCTGTTCGCGGGCACTCACGTGGACCGCGCGACCGGCCGCGAGGTGAACAACTTCCTCAACGCGAGCACGCTCCTGCAGACGGCGACCGACGCCAGCTTCTTCGCCATCATGGCCGTCGGCGCCACCGTCGTCATCGTCGCCGGGGGCATCGACCTGTCGGTGGGGTCGGTCTACGCGCTGTCGGGCGTCTCCATGGCGCTCCTGCTGCGAGCGACGGGCGGGATGTCCCCCACCGCGACGGTGCTCGTCGGGCTGCTCATCTGCCTGGGCGTCGGGCTCGCGTGCGGGGCGGCCAACGGGGCGATGGTCGTCGGCCTGCGCGTGCACCCGTTCATCATCACGCTCGGCACGATGTGGATACTCCGCGGGATCGCCTTCGTCACCAGCGACGCGGAAAGCATCCTGGTGCCGCCCGCGCTCACGGGGGCAGCCAAGACATCGCTCGGCTTCGGACCAGCGCTGCACCCGGTGCCGCTCGTCGTGATGGTGCTGACCGCCGTCGCCGGGGCCGTGTACCTCGACCGGACCGTGATGGGGCGCCATGTGTTCGCGCTCGGCGGCAACCCCGAGGCCAGCCGCTTCGCGGGTCTGCCCCTCGGCCGCATCCAGCTCGGGGTCTTCGTCGTTGCCGGCCTCAGCGCCGGCCTGGCCGCCTTCCTCGGCGCGAGCTACTACGGGTCCGCCTCCTGCGGCGACGCCGCGGGTTACGAGCTCTACGTGATCGCGTCCGCGGTCGTGGGCGGGGCGAGCCTCAGCGGCGGCAAGGGGAGCGCGCTCAACGCCATGCTGGGGGCGGTCCTGATCGTCCTCATCCGCCAATCGATCCGTACGCTTCGCTTCGACCAGAACTACGAGTGGATCATCATCGGGTGCGCGATCATCATTGCCGTCGTGATCGACCAGGGCAGCGCGCGGGTGGCCGCGCGCCGCCTGAGGAAAGTGGCTTGAGGAGGAGATGGAAATGATGCGAATCGAACGTGTGGCGGCTGTGGCCCTCGGGCTGACCCTTGTCGCCTGCGCTGGCGAGGCGCCGCAGCCCTCCCCGGCGGCTTCGCCGGCGAGTGGGTCCGCCCTGAAGATCGCGCTCATCGCCAAGAGCTCGACCAATCCCGTGTTCCTCTCCGCGCGCGTGGGCGCGGAGGCGGCGGCGAAGGCGCTCTCCGAGCAGCACGGGCTCCAGATCGAGATCGCCTGGCTGACGCCGCCCCAGGAGGACGGCCAGGTCCAGGCCCAGCGCATCGCCCAGGCCGTCAACGAGGGAGCGGACGCGGTGATCCTGTCCTGCTCCGACGCGGGGAAGGTCACCGGAGCGATCGACGACGCGGTCGCGCGCGGCGTGCCCGTGATGACTTTCGACAGCGACGCGCCAGCCTCCAAGCGGTTCGCCTTCTACGGCGTGGACGACGTCGAGACCGGCCGGGCCGTCTTCCGCGAGCTCGCGCAGCAGATGGGGGACAAGGGCAAGGTGGCGATCCTTGCCGGCAACCAGAACGCGCCCAACCTCCAGAAGCGCGTCCAGGGCGTGCGCGAGGAGGCGGCGAAACATCCGGGGATCGAGATCGTCGGCACCTTCAACCACATCGAGACGCCGCAGGATGCGGCGGCGGAGGTCATCCGCGTCAACAACGCCTATCCCGAGATCAACGGCTGGGCCATGGTGGGGGGGTGGCCCCTCTTCACACCGACGCTGCTGGACACGCTGGACCCCGCACGCATGAAGATCGTGGCCGTGGACGCCCTGCCCGTGGAGCTCGCCTACGTCGAGAAGGGGCTCGCCCCGGTGCTGCTCGCGCAGCCGACCTACGAGTGGGGCAACGTCAGCGTCCGCACGGTCGTCGACAAGGTCCATTTCGGGAAACAGGTGCCTGCGATCATCCCAATGGAGCTCGTGCGCGTGAGCCGCGACAACCTCGGGGACTGGGCCCGCCAACTCCAGGCGTGGGGCTTCACCGACGTGCCCGAGAAGTACCTCACGCAGAGGGCCGCCGCGAGGTGACGATCGTCCGCTTCGAGGGCATCGGCAAGCGGTTCGGCGGGGTCACCGCTCTCGAAGACGTGACCTTCGACGTAGGGGCGGGATCCTTCCACGCCGTCTGCGGCGAGAACGGAGCGGGCAAGAGCACGCTGGGGCGGATCCTGGCCGGCGTGCTCGCGCCCGACACCGGCCGGCTCGTGGTCGGCGGGGCGCCGGTGCGCTTCGCCGGGCCGCGCGACGCGCTTCACGCCGGCATTGCGATGGTCCACCAGGACCGCGCGTTCTGCGCGAACCTGAGCGTGGCCGAGAACCTGTGCCTTTCCCGGCTGCCCTCACGCGGCCTCCTTCTCGACCGCGCCACGCTGCGGCGGCGCGCCGCGGGCGTCCTGGAGGCGGCCGGCGTCGAGGTGGACCTCGACCACCTGGCGGGCCAGCTCAGCGTGGCGCAGCAGCAGATGGTGCAGATCGCCGCAGCCACGGGCGCGGGCGCGCGGGTCATCCTCTTCGACGAGCCCACGAGCAGCCTGGGCGAGCACGAAGCGCAGCAGCTCTTTCGCCTCCTCGGTGGACTGAAGGAGAAGGGCGTCACCTGCCTCTACGTCTCCCATCGCATGCCGGAGATCTTCCGGCTGTGCGACACGGTGACCGTGCTGCGCGACGGCCGCCACGTGGCCACGCGGCCGCTTGCCGAGGTGGACGAGAGCGCACTGGTGCAGCTCATGATCGGCCGCCGGCTGGACGAGTACTTCGCGACGCATCCCCACAAGGAGGTCGGAAGGGAGCTCCTGCGCGTGGAGGGTCTGACGAGCCCGGGGCGCTTCTCCGACGTCTCGTTCACGCTGCGCGCCGGGGAGGTCGTCGGCCTGGCCGGGCTGGTGGGGGCCGGGCGCTCGGAGATCGCGCAAGCCCTCTTCGGCCTCGATCCCGACGTGCAAGGGCAGGTGTTCGTCGGCGGGTCTCCCGCGCACATCGGCCACGCCGGCGATGCGCTGCGGCTCGGCCTCGGCTTCGTGCCCGAGGACCGCCAGCGCCAGGGGCTGGTGGCGGCCCTCGGCGGGCGCATCAATACCACGCTGCCCATCCTGTCCCGGCTGGCGCGGCTCACCTTCGTCCGTCAGGCGAAGGAACGCGACCTCGTGCGGGGTCACTTCGAGCGGCTGCGCGTGCGTACGCCGCACGTGGACTTCCCGGTGGCCGGCCTGTCCGGGGGCAACCAACAGAAGGTCGTGCTTGCCCGGTGGCTGGCCGCGCGAGCGCCAGTCCTGATCCTCGACGAGCCCACGCGCGGCGTCGACGTGGGCGCCAAGGCGGAAATCCACGCGTTCGTGGACCGGCTCGCGCTGGAGGGGCATGCCGTCCTCCTGATCTCCAGCGAGCTCCCGGAGCTGCTGGCGCTCTCGAGCCGGATCCTCGTGCTGCGCGGGGGACGCATCGTGGGCGAGGTGCCCCGCGCCTCCGCGACGGAGGAGACCGTCCTGCGGCTCATGGCCGGCGTGACCGCGCCCGCTCCGGAGCGGCAGCCGCCACGACTCGCACGCCGCCAGCCGGCGTGACGAGGAACACACGGCCGCTGCGGCCGACCCGTGCGTGGTACGCGGGCTCCACCGCAGACGCAAACGCCTGCGCGGCCCCGCGCTCGAGGAGCGCCACGGCGCAGCCGCCAAACCCCGCGCCGGTCATGCGGGCCCCGAAGCACCCGGGCTGAGCGCGCGCAATGTCCACCATCGTGTCCAGCTCGCGCGACGAGACCTCGAAGAGCGTCCGCAGGCTCTCGTGCGACTCGTCCATCAGCCGGCCAGCGGCGGCAAGATCGCCGGCACGCAACGCCTCGGCCATCAGCGCCGGACGGAGGTTCTCGTTCACGACGTGCGCCGCGCGGCGCCAGACGACGGGATCGAGCTCCGCGCGCGCCGCCTCGAGCAACGGCCGATCGACGTCCCGCAGCGCCTGCACGGGCGACAGGCGGCGGATCGCCGTCACCGCGGCCTCGCAGTCCGCGCGCCGATCGTTGTACGCGCTCCCCGCCAGCGTCCGCGGCGCCGCCGTGTCGAGCACGGCGATCGCCGCGCGGCTCGGAATGGGCACGTCCTCGGTCTGCAGCGACCGGCAGTCCAGGAGCAACGCCCTTCCGGGCGCCGAGAGTGCCGAGGCGAGCTGGTCCATGATGCCGCAGGCCACGCCGACGAAGGCGTTCTCCGCGCGCTGGCAGAGACGGGCCATCGCCACGCCATCCCACGCGATCCCGCTGGCGGCGGCGAGCACGCGCGCCGTGGCCATTTCCAGCGCCGCGGATGACGACAGACCCACGCCCATCGGCAGGTCCGACACGATGGCCAGGTCCGCCCCGGACACTGTGTGTCCGGCTTCGCAGAGAGCCCAGGCGACGCCGGCGACGTATGCAAACCAGCCCGCCTCGCCCGCCGGGGCGAGCGCGGACAGCAGGGCCTCGTGCGTCTCGTCGAACGCCGCGGCCCACGCGCGCACGACGCCGTCGGATCGCGGCGACCCGGCTATCGCGACTCCGCGATCGATCGCGGACGGCAGCACGAGCCCTTCGTTGTAGTCGGTATGCTCGCCGATGAGGTTCACACGGCCCGGCGCGAAGACGACGACCGAGGGCGCCTTACCGAATACCGACTGGTAACCGTGGTGCGCTTGCTCGGCGAGCCGGTCGATGCCGACGCCCTCAATCCGCATCGCGATAGTGCCGTTCGGGCATGGCGCGCAGCCTGGCGGCGGCGTCTTCGGCCGTCAGATCTCGCTGTGGCTCCGCGGCCAGCTCGTAGCCCACCAAGAACTTCTGCACGCTCGACGACCGCAACAGCGGCGGCATGAACGTCGCGTGCAGGCGCCAGTGCGGATGCTCCTCCCCGTCGCATGGCCGCGCGTGCCAGCCCATCGAGTACGGAAACGAGCACGCGAACAGGTTGTCGTAGCGCACGGTCAGTCGCTTGAGGATGTCCGCCAGCGCGTCGCGCTCGCCGTCGGCCAGCGACGGCAGATCGCGCACCTGCCGGCGCGGCACCACGAGCGTCTCGAACGGCCACACCGCCCAGTAGGGAACGATGACCACCCAGGCATCGTTCGCGCAGACCATCCGGTCTCCCGCCTGGACCTCTTGGGCAAGATAGTCGCCGAGGAGATCGGTGCCGTGTGCCCTGAAGTAGGCGCGTTGCATTATTCCCTTACGCGCGGGCAGCGAGGGCACGTGCGTGGTGGCCCAGATCTGACCGTGGGGGTGCGGATTGCTGCACCCCATCATCGCGCCCTTGTTCTCGAACACCTGCACGTAGCCGATCCAGGGTTGTGCCGCCAGGCCCGCGGCTTCGCCGGCGAAGAGATCGATGGTGGCGCGAATGCCCGCGGGGTCCATCTGCGCGAGCGTGAGGTCGTGCCGCGACGAGAAACAGACCACGCGACAGAGGCCGCGTTCCGGCGCCGCCGCGAGCAGGCCGTCGCGGATCTCGGCGCCCGACGATTCCGGCAAGAGCGCGGGGAAATCGTTGTCGAAGGCGAATGTGGAGTCGTACGCGGGATTTCGCGCGCCGCCGGCACGAAGGTTGCCGGGACACAGATAGCAATCCGGATCGTACGGCGGAAGATCGCCCGGCGCGGCCGGCTCGATCTGTCCCTGCCACGGCCGCGCGAGACGCTGCGGCGAGACGAGCACCCATTCGTCGAGGAGAGGGTTGTAGCGGCGGTGTGGGCCGCCAACCTCGAGATCCCGCGTCATGCCGGCTTCCGCGCAATCCTAACCCGACTGGTCGCCGCGCGTCCCAGCTGGGACGGAGCGCCCGGGCAAGCGCCGGGCGACTTCGAAATCGTGAAGGCCGGGGAAGTCCAGTGTGGCTCGCCGGCTTCGGCCTTGTCGCACCCGCCATCCCCGGATCGCTGCGGTGGGCGCGGCAGGCGGTGCAGTCAGCGCGACGGCGAGCGGCAGGGGGAGGGTTTCATCCGATTGGGCTCCCGGCCAGACGCCATTCTCGGCGACTCTGGCACCTCTTCTCGGCGCAGAGCCGTCTCATGTACCTGCCTCCCCTTCCCGTTCTTCGCCGGTTCACGCGTCTATTGAGTGAAGGCTAGTCAACCGAGCAAGGGGACGGCCTCGTCACGACACAGTGGAGGGAGGCCGCCCATCGGCCCGCGGGCCGAGACGATTTCCCTCTGCGGGCCCTCTTCCCCCGCTTCGGTACACACGTCTTGGCGTCTCCGACCCAAGGCAAACCACTTAACTGACCTCAATTCGACTAGAGAAGGGGAGAACCATGAGTCTCTGGGATGACATTGGCGATGCGGTAACTGACGTTGTCGACGCTGTCGGAGATGCTGGCGATCTGATCGGAGATATCTTGAAGTCCGTTTCGCCCTTCCTGGCGGCGATTCCCGGCATTGGTACCGCGTTCGCCGTCGCCGTGTACGCCGCCGGTGCCATCGCAGCCAAGGACAAGCTCACCGACGCGCTGATCGGAACGGCGAGCGCGGCCATGCCGCCTGGGATTCCAAAGATCGCATTTGATGGCGCAATCAACATTACGAGAGACGTCGCTGAAGGGCGCAGCGTCCAGGACTCGGCTCTCAGTGCGTGTCGCCAGGCAGCCGCCAAGGCCGGCGGTGGCGGGGCTGTAGACGCATTCGATTCAGGGCTGGCGATGATCAGGGGCGGGCGGGTCGATCAGCGCCTGATCGATCAGGGCAGAGCGCTGGCTCTGCAAAACGGAGGCACCGCTGCCGCCGCCAGCTATGACGCTGCCGTCTCGATTGCTCAGGGGCACGAGGCCGATCAAGTCGTCATCGACGTGGCGAGGGGATACATCAATCAAATGGGCGGGGCGGTCGCCCTTGCCGCTTTTGATACGGCCGTGGCCCTCGGCTACGGGAAGACGCTGCAGGAAGCCGGATACATCGCTCTTCATACCTTCGCCCGAGGTAACAACAACTTCGAGAAGGTTCTGAACTTTGTCGAGAAAGTCGGCCGCGCAAAGAACCTGGGAATGGGGGTTCAGCAGTTGCTCGAGGGCGAGCTCACCACCGATTTCCTGCACGGCCTATCAGCAGCGGGCGTGTCGGTGAACAGCGACGCAGTCGACACTCAGCTGAAGCCCTACATCGACGCAATTCGGGGGAACCTGAAGCTCCTCGAATACCCAGCCGGCGAGTTGGCCGGTGGAGGAAGTACCAACGAGGCAATCATCCGAGCGGCACAAGCTGTCATGCGTCGCGGCGATGGCACGATCGACGAGAATCTGCTGGCAACCATCAAGGCCTTCGCAGCGGTTGCTATTCAGAAGTTCGACTTCAGCGAGAAGAGCCCCGGTGCCAATGACCAGCTCGCGCTCAAAGGGCAACAAATCATCAACGACGGTGCCAAGTGGCGTGGAGTTCTCCTGTCGGATATCCGGAAGAGAAGCACGTTCACGATGACCCACGCGAGGTTCGATTCGCTGACTGGAATCACGA
>Ga0075421_100003815_pt1 | contig 18114 bp, 17 predicted proteins | sample SoiMetdeltSBSDD5_FD_75292 | JGI IMG/M metagenome (GOLD analysis project Ga0075421, IMG submission 75292) | Bulk soil microbial communities from a Populus tree surrounding site in Tennessee, USA - Soil MetaG P. deltoides SBSDD5 | ecosystem: Environmental > Terrestrial > Soil > Tree plantation...
GCCCGCGGCCCCAACATCAACCGCACCAGCTACAAAGCCACCCTCAACATCGACATCCTCGCCCCGCCAAACCCTTGACACCAGGCCAAATGCCTTATCTACACGGCCTTGCCGCTAGCCCGCGTCGCAGTGGTGCTGGTGGTGGTGTTCATTGGTACTCCACAGGGTCAGAGGGAAGTCAGGGGAGTCGGCGCAGGTCACCCGCGCGCCGGGAAACGGGATGTGGCCGCCACGCACCCGGCCGCAGCGGCCCGCGCGGGGATGGGAGTGACGGAGGTGGTGGGTAGGTCCCGCACTCGCACCATCGGCCGGGGATCACTGGTCGGGGCGGTACGGTCATCGGCCGTCGGGTCGTACACCACAACCCCGGACCGGGAGGTCTTGGCCCGGTACATCGCCGCGTCCGCTGCCGCCAACGCCGCAGCCAGATCCCCGTCGCTAGGGGCGAGGCCGATCGAGGCGGTCACGGTCACCCGGTGGTCGTCGGCCACCGGGATCGATAGGGCGACCTCGGCGGCGGCCAGCACCGCCACCGTGTACGCATGGCGCATCGAGCCGGGCAGCACCAGGGCGAACTCGTCGCCACCGAGCCGGGCCACTAGACCACCCGCGACGCCAGCCACCCGGGTGCGTAGCCGGGCGGCGATCGTGGTCAACACCACGTCACCGGCGGCGTGCCCGTAGGTGTCGTTGACAGGCTTGAACCCGTCCAGGTCGACCAGGGCCACGACCGAAGCAGTCGGGGCAAAAGCGGGCCACGCCGCGTGCAGACCAGCACGGTTAGGCACACCGGTCAGCGAGTCCACACATGCCTTACGGCGCAACGAGGCCACCCGCGAACCCGTCACCGCCATCGCGGCGGTCACACCGGCTACAGCCCCGACCACGAACGCCAAGGTCTTCATCACGCCGCCGCCCGGTCACACTCAACCGGCCGTCCGAGCACCGAGGCGGTAAGGTCCAGCAACTCGACCAGGGCTCGCAACCGACGACGCTCCGCGCGACGCAACCGGCGCCAATCCAACTCACTCGGGCTGGTCGCGGTCAACACCGCAATCTCGGCCCCGACCAACTCCAGCTCAGCGGCGATCAACGGCCACTCCAGCTCGATCGCGGCAAGCTCCACATCGGACGGCTCATCGAAAACGTCCAGGTCCATCGGAAAGCTCATTTCCTTCCACGGGGACGCGCCGCCGGCCTCGACCGGCGGGGCGTGCGACCGGACCGGCAACAAGGGCAGCGGTCCTCATCGGGAGACAGGGGCGCTAGCACGTCGCAGCTCGCGCAGCTGCGCCAGACGGCCGACTTACGGGCCGTGATCCGCACGGAAGCGACGATGGATGAGACCATGGCGATACCTCGTTTCCTGTTCGTCAGGGAATGGATGGAACCGGGGCGCGGTCTGGGCCTCGCAAACCACTGACCGCGCCTCGGGGAAGCGCGCTAGGCGCGCCTCAGCTCCCGCACCGGGATTCGAACCCTTACCGCGCGATCTCCCGGTATTGCCGATCGCCGAATGCGGGAAAACCAATGCTCACGGAGGGTTTGAGAGCTGAGAGCCTGCCCGCTTGGCCGTTCAGGTAGGGAGTGCACTATGCGCATCATTTCGTCATTTACGCGATCACACACGCACTGTGGATGCACCTACCGTCGCGTACCTCGCAGGTGGAGGAATCGCTCTCTCACCAGCCGTCGTCAGGATCACCAATCGGCCTACCCTGACCTGGGAGCTTTCGCCTGTCGCTGTTTAGTTCTCAAAAGACGATCCGCAAATCCGCTCTGCCGGTGTCCGGTGATCGCCGATCCCGTCTTGCAGATCTGTCGGTCTGTATGCAGACCGACAAGCATGCAGAGAGGCTAAGGCTGCGGGTGCGGAAATGTCAACCCCTCTGTATGCAGACCTTCAAAGTGCAGCTAGAGTGGGGGTATGACCGCCTCAGGTAGCTACACAGACGCGCGACCACTCCAAGTGCGGATCGCTGACGGCATCCGCATAAAGATCAAATCGGGAGAATTGAAACCAGGCCAGCAGCTCCCGACGCTGGATCAGATCGCGGAGGAGCGCGGGACCAGTCTTGCCGCCGTTCGTAAAGCCCTTGACCTGTTGCGCCAACAGGGTCTTGTGGTCACCGTCCAAGGCAAGGGGTCATTCGTACGGGAGCGGCCGTCAACGCGCCGACACGGCATCGATCGCTACGCCAAGAGCAAGTGGAAGAGCGGCAAACCACTCCATACCGCTGAAGCCGAAGAGCAGGGACACAGCGCAGGGCAGGTCCTGCGTGAGCTGGCAGAGGTTCCCGCGCCCGCCGTCGTCGCAGAGCGGTTCGGAGTCCCGGAAGGCACGCCAGTTTGGGTGCGCAGAAGGACAACGTTCATCGATAACCGCCCGAACCAGCTCGCCGACTCGTACTACGAGCTTGAGGTGGTCCGAGGAACGCTGATTCAGCAGGAAAACACAGGCCCAGGCGGTGGCTTCGCACGGCTTGAGGAGGCCGGCCGCATCCTCGATCGCATGCGCGAGGAATGGACAGTGCGCATGCCAACCGGCCCAGAGTCGGTGGAGCTGCGACTTCCCGCAGGTACGCCAGTGGTCGATCTCGTACGCACGACCTTCGACACCACGGGCCGCGCTGTTGAGGTGATGTTGGCGACGCTTGCCGGCGACATGGTGAGCTTTGCGTACGAGTTCAAGATTCCGGATTAGGGCAGGCGCAGCCGTGTTTGAGACACATGCAGTGACGGAAGCCGCGCCGGGCAGACCGAACGAGGACTTTTACCTCATGGCTGCCGACTGGCTTATCGTCCTTGACGGCGTAGCTGCTACGCCTGGCCAGGCAAACGGGTGCATTCACGGCGTGCGATGGTTCGTCGGCCGCTTAGGTGCCCGACTCGCTACGACCCTCGCCACCGGCACCGATGAGTCGCTGAAAGACGTGCTCGCCAACGCAATCACCGAGACAATGAGCGACCACGGGCCGCAATGCGACCTGTCGAAGCCGCTCACGCCTGCCGCCACCGTCGCGATCGTCCGGCAAGCAGCGGAACAAATCGACTGGTTGGCGCTCGGTGATGTCACCGTGGCATGGCAACTCAGCGATGGCACAACCGACTCGTTCACCGATAACAGGCTTGACCTGCTGCCAAACGCTCCCATAATCGTCGCTGATGTGCGAAGGTACGACCCTGAATATGTGATCACGGTTCGTAACACGCCTGGGGGCTTCTGGGTGGCTGCTGCCGATCCTGCTGCCGCCTACGAGGCCATCACGGGCTCAGTGGCGTTAGATCAGGCGCAGACCCTCGCCGTGTTCACCGATGGGCTAGCGCGACTCGCGGAGCGCTATGGACACCAGTGGCGGGACGTCTTCGAGTTGGCTCATGTTAAGGGCATGCGCGCCCTAGTCGATCAACTGAGGCAGGATGAGATTGCCGATCCGGATCCCACTAGATGGCGCGGCAAACTACACGACGATGCGACAGGCATTTTGTGGCGACGCGTTGGCAAACCATCGAAGCCGCCCAGCTAGGCCCAGACATGGGCCACGTCATCATCGAGGCGCGACGCCGAAACTCCTACCTAGCCACATACGACGGCCCGCAAGCGTACGCGAGCTTCCACCACGACGCGTACTCCAACTCGAAGACGAATAACAGCCAGCGTCGCGTGTCGACGTGCGCGCCTTGGCGGCGTGACTGGCAGGCAATCAGCGAGTGTGATCCGGCCGTGCCAGTTTGTCCATCTCTGACGGCGCCTCGTTGCGCTCGATGATCATGCCAATCATCGGATCAGGATTGATCTCGACCACCGGATACGGATCTTCAACTGGCGGAGACGGTGCTTGTGGCGCGTCCTTGGGCTCGCTCATTGGTATTCCCTCATTACAGATGCTTACGAAGTAGGTCGAAAGACATTCCCAACACGACGAGCACGATCGCCGCCGCTAGCGAGCCAATGGCGATCTTGAGGCAGGCGTACTTGCCGCGCTTCCCATCGACCCACTCAAGGTTTTTCTGGTAATCAGCAACACGCCTGGTAAGCGCCTGATGCTTGGTGACGCTTTCAGGTTTCGCCAAATACAGTCGGTATAGGTCAATTGGGTTGAGGGTGTTCATGGGTCGTGGCCATAGCACCCTTGTCGCGAACACGGCGGATACTAGCGCCACCGCCACTCCAGGCAGAACCCACAAGGATTTTGCGTTTAGCGCCAGTGCGGACAACGCTCCGGCTGAACCGAGGAGAACCCCCGCCCGGCTGTCGGCGGCATCTCCTCGCTTGAGCAGCGCTTCCTGCTCGACGTTCAGCTCAGCCCTTACGGCCTCGGCCGATGGGTACTCGGGTGGAGCTTCCAAGGGGCATCTCCTCATCTGCTCGACCGATTCTCGCACCCTCATCTGATCAATCGTTCACGGCACGGCATGACGTGTTTCGACCCATGTAAATGAAGATCCCGAGGCTGGATTATCGTGTTCCCACATTCCGCGATCCATCCAATGAGGTCCTTTATGAGCGACATGGACAACACCGAACCTACGCCAAAACCTTTACCGGAACCGGTTCCACCGGATCCAGGCTGGGAGCTTGAGCAGATCCACGGCACCAGCGCGCCAGGAATCGTCTGGGAAACCGGAGGCATTGAGCTGGGGTCGGAACCAGAGTGGGATGCTGGTGAGTGAGCCCGATCAGGGCGTCGTTTACTCGGCCTTCATCGACCAAGAGCTGAAGGACGAACAGGCACGACGCGATCGCTTGGACGCTCGCTCAACCACTGTCCTTACATCGTCGGCAAGCCTTGTCGCACTACTTGCAAGCGTCGGCGCGTTCGTGCTGCGCGGCGATAAGCTCGCCATGCCGTCATCGGCGTTCGTCCCACTGGTGGCAGGGGTTTCGGCGTTCGGGATATCTGGCTTCATCGCATTGATCGCTGCATGGCCCGTCAGCTACGGCAAGACACCTGTCCGTGTGCTGACTGAGCTGCGCACGGAGCGATGGCCTGAGAGTCAGATCACGGCACGTAATCACGTCGCAAACCTTAAGATCAAGGAGATAACGGACCTTCGTAACATGAACAATCGCCGAGTCCGTGTCCTCTTCGCTGCTCTTGCCGCTCAGCTTGTCGCCGTCTGCATGCTGATATGGGTTGTGGGATCGCTGGTTGTGGTCGCGCTCAGCTAACAAATGGGCACGTACGAAGGTCAACGACTATGGTCTCAATCTCGGTCTCATTCGCCTACGTTCGCGGGTGTCCGTCGAGCCTGCACACAGCACTTGAGCAGGGATGCAGTACAACGCCATCCGCATGCGAACAATCAGCCCAGGGCCTTGTAAGCGGAAGGTTATCGGTTCGAGTCCGATACTGGGCTCCACGATCAGCTAGCGGCAAAAGCCCCCCCGACCAGCGCCAACACCGGCCAGGGGGTTGATACCGCGTGGTCATGCTCGCCTGATCGCTTCCCGCGACGGTTCACGCCGCAAGCGTGGCGTCCTACGGGGTTTCATGATCTTATACTACTCGGCTAGGATAACGGTATGACCAGGAAGCTAAGCATCAGCTTGCCAGACGATGTTGCCGAGCACCTCGACCACGTGGACAACGCCTCGGCCTACATCGCCGAGGCCATCCGGTTGCGCCGAAAGCAAGAACGCACAAGGGAGTTCTTCGCCCGGCACGGTATCCAGATCACCGACGAGGGTGTGGCCAGGGCCGGGGAAAAGCTACGCGCGGCAGAAGAGCGACGGCGGCAGGCTAGGGCCGCGTGAGCATTCGCCTGATCCTAGACTCCTCCGCCCTACTGGCCTACGTGGCTGGTGACGTACGAACCCTTGAGCTGAGCGAACTTATTGCCAACGTCGAGGAGAATGGCGATATCTGTGGTATTCCCGCCTTGTGCGTTGTGGAGTCATACCGACAGGTCGATGCCGATGGCAAGGTCAAACTGTTGGAGCTAGCCAGCAACGACGATGGCCGGACCGAAGTTCTACCTCTGCTGGCCGCAGATATCGCACGGCTGGCCGACTTGCTCCGGCGGCTTCCTCATGACCAGGCACAAGCGGTTGTGGCAAGCGAAGCTCATGATGCCTTGCTGGGCACCTACGATCGACGCGCATACGCCGATGTAGTCGACGAATACGAAATCCTGGATCTCTAGCTGATCTATGTGGCGAGGTACACCCTTTCTTTGTCGCACCTAGGCTCACCCGCCACCCCGTGGAGCGGCTAGCCCGAGGACGCAACGGTGGCGGCAAACAGATCCGGCACTCAGGCGGGGGTACGCGTCATTGCCAGCACATCCAGGGCTTCATCCAACTGGCGCAAGGTGATCCTTCCGCTGTCGACGTGGCCCCGGGCGATGACGACGTCGCGGATCGACCTGGAGGTGGCCAGTGCCTCCTTCGCGATCGACGCCGCCTCCTCGTAGCCGAGATAGCGGTTCAACGGCGTGACGATGCTTGGCGAACCCTCCGCATAGGACCGGCACACATCCTCGTTCGCCGCAAGCCCTTCGATGCACTTCTCCGCGAAGAGCGCGGCCACGTTGCTCAGCAGCTCTATGGATTCAAGGAGATTGAGCGCCATCACGGGCAGCATGGTGTTCAGCTCGAAGTCGCCCTGGGACCCGGCAAAGCCGACCGTGGCATCGTTGCCCATGACCTGGGCGCAGACCTGCCTGACGGACTCGCAGATGACCGGGTTGACCTTGCCGGGCATGATGGACGATCCGGGTTGCAGGTCGGGCAGGCGCAGCTCGCGCAGGCCGGCCCGCGGGCCCGAACCCATCCACCGGATGTCGTTGGCCACCTTGTAGAGCGACACCGCCGCCGTGCGCAGCTGGCCGGAGAGCTCGACCAGGGAGTCCCGTGCGCCGTGCGCCTCGTAGTGGTTTTCCGCCTCGGCCATGCCCGGCAGGTACCCGTACACCGCCCGCCGGAACGCCCCCGTCGTGTTGACCCCCGTCCCCACCGCCGTCCCGCCCAGCGGCAGCTCGATCAGCCGGGGCCGCACGGACTCGATCCGTTCCAGAGCGCGCCGCACCTGTTGCGAATACCCGGAGAACTCCTGTCCGAGGGTGACCGGTGTCGCGTCCATCAAGTGGGTCCGGCCGGCCTTGACGACCTGGGTGAACTCGACGGCCTTGGTATCAAGCGCATGGACCAGCCGCTGGAAGGCGGGCTTCAGCTTGGAGTCGAGCTCGTTCACCGCCGCCAAATGGATCGCTGACGGGAACACGTCGTTGCTCGACTGCGAGGCGTTGACGTGGTCGTTGGGGTGCACCGGCTGGCCCGAAGCCTCGGAAGCCATGTGCGCCAGTACCTCGTTCAAGTTCATGTTGGTCGACGTCCCGGAACCGGTCTGGAAGACGTCGAGCGGGAAGTGCTGCGCGAAGCCGCCTCCCCGCACCGCCCGCGCGGCGTCGGCGATCGCCGTGGCGACGGCGGGCTCCAGCGCCCCGGTCTCGGCGTTGGCCAGAGCGCAGGCCTCTTTGATCTGCGCCAGGGCGGTGATCAGCGGCTCGGGCATCCTGCGGCCCGACACCGGAAAGTTGGCGATGGCTCGCTGCGTCTGTGCACCCCAAAGCGCCTCCGCAGGCACTTCGACGTCGCCCATCGTGTCGTGCTCTACCCGGTACCCCTCCATAAAGCTCATCATAGATCGTCCACGAATGTGGACGCTTGGCAAGATGATGTATGTTAACGCCCATGGAGTCCACGCAACGAATCCTGATCACGGGCGGCGCCGGCAAAGTGGCCGCCTTGCTTCGTCCCCTCATGCAGCGGCCCCGCCGGGTGCTGCGCCTGCTCGACATCAAGGAACCCAGCGATGTCGCGCCCGGTGAGGAGGTCATCGTGGGCTCCCTCACCGATCCGGCCACCCTTCAGCAAGCTCTGCTCGGCGTCGACGCGATCGTCCACTTAGGAGGGCAGAGCCGCGAGTCGGACGCGCGCGACGTCATCGAGACCAACATCTACGGCACCTACCTCCTCCTCGAGGAGGCCCGCAGGCAGGGCATCAAACGCGTCGTGATCGCCTCGTCCAACCACGCGGCCGGTTTCTACACCCGTTCTGAAGCCGACGAGCCGCTGCCCGCCGGCCTGGCCGGGCGCGGTGACACGCTCTACGGCTGGAGCAAGGTCGCCATGGAGGCGTGCGGCCGGCTCTACGCCGATCGTTTCGGCATGGACGTGATCTGCCTGCGCATCGGGCTGTGGTTCCCGGTGCCTCCGGGCCTGCGCGGCCTGGCGATGTGGCTGTCGCCCGCCGACGGCGCCCGCCTGGTCGAGGCCAGCCTCGGCGCCGAGAGCCCCGGATTCCGCATCGTTTGGGGCATCAGCCACAACACCCGCCGCTGGTGGTCGCTGGCCGAGGGCGAGGCGATCGGCTACCTGCCGCAGGACGACGCCGAGGAGTACGCCGACAAGCTGATCGCCGAGCACGGCGAGCCGGACTTCCTCAACGACCCCATTCTCAACAGGGTCGGCGGCCAGTGGTGCGATGTCCCTTTAGGACAGTCCTACTAGCGTATCCCGTTGCGTCGCAAGACGTTTGCCATGGCGTTGGTGTGCGCTACCACCGCCTCGGCCACCCGCTTGACCTCGCTGTCGGTCGCGGCCGAGGCGGGCATGGAGCAGCTGATGGCGTCGCTGGCCGGGATCCTGTAATGAACGGCCGCGCCGATGCACGCCACGCCCGGCGTGCCCTGCTCGCGCTCGAGCGCCCAGCCCCGGTCGCGCACCGCGCTCAGCTCGGCGTGCAGGCTTTCCTTACTGGTGAAGGAGTTCTTGGTGTAAGCCTCCAATGTGGAGGGAAGCACCTTCTCCACCTCCTCCTTGGTCAGCTCGGCGAGCAGCGCCTGGCCCAGCGCCGTGATGTGGGCGGGCAGCCGCCGGCCGACCCGCGACACCACCCGCACAGCGTTGCGCGACTCGCGGCTGGCCAGGTAGAGCACGTGCGCCTCGTCCCGCCGCGCGTAGTGGACCGTGTAGCCGATCTCGGCCCGCAGGTCCTCCAGCGCCTCCACGGCGTGTGGCAGCGCCGGATCGCGATCGAGATAGGCCGTCCCGCTGATGAGCGCGTGCGGCCCGACACCGAACGAGGAGCCGCTTTCGTCGGACTCGACCCAGCGCAGCTCACGCAGGGTCCTCACCAGGGCATGCAGACTACTCCGGGGGTACCCCATCTTCGCTTGCAACTCGGCCAGCGTTAATCGGGTCGGGGAGGCGGCCAGAGTCTCCAGGATGCGGACCGTGCGCTCCGCCGACTTGACCGGTGAGATCTCTGACATGGTTTCCCCACTCCAACAAGAGACGTTGACGGGCATGGTACAGGACGCTACCTTTCTCTTGCACCGCTGCCACAACAACAGATGCGATCCACATATGTAGACGGGACACCTGGGATGCGACTGCATGGGCTCCTCTCCTTTCCTTTGACCCCGTTCACCGGCGAGGACAAGGTGGACCTCTCGGCATTCGCTGACCATGTCGAGCGGCAGATCGGCTGGGGACCCTCGGCAATCTTCGTCGCCTGCGGCACGGGCGAGTTCACCGCGCTGTCGCTAGAGGAGTTCCGCCAAGTGGTGGCGACCGCGGCCGAGGTGGCGGCGGGCCGGCTCCCGGTCGTCGCCGGCTGCGGCGGCGGACCCCAGCTTGCCCGCGAGTTCGCCCGCCTCGCCGCCGAATCAGGCGCCAACGGCCTGCTCCTGCTGCCGCCCTACCTCGTGGTCTCCACGCCGGCCGGGCTGCTGCGCCACATCGCCTACGTCGCGGACGCCACGGGCCTTCCGCTCGTGGTCTACCAGCGGGCCAACGCCGTGCTCGATACCGCCACCGCGGTCGCGCTGCTCGACCTGCCGACTGTCGCGGGCATCAAAGATGGGCGCGGCGACGTCGATGGCATGCTGCGGCTGGTGACCGCGGTGCGCACGAGCGGCCACCCGCGCGCGGCGGAGTTCGGCTTCCTCAACGGGTTGCCCACCGCCGAGCTGTCGGTGCAGGCATACCGGGCCATCGGCGTCGACAGCTACTCCTCGGCGGTGTTGTGCTTCGCCCCGGACATCGCGACCACCTTCTACCGCGCGGTCTCCGCCGGCGACCTCGAGACCACGCAGCGGCTGCTGAAGGAGTTCTACCTTCCCTTCGCCGCCCTGCGCGACAAGGTCCCCGGTTACGCGGTCTCGCTCGTCAAGGCCGGCGCCGGGCTCGGGCCCGTGCGGCCGCCGCTGGTCGAGCCCACCCCGGAGCACCTGGCCGAGCTCAAATCCATCATCGAACGAGGGAGGGCAGCGCTGTGAAAGTCCGCGAAGTACGGGTCACGCCGATCGCCTTCCCCGACCCTCCGCTGCTCAACGCCTCCGGCGTGCACCAGCCCTGGGCCCTGCGCTCCATCCTGGAGGTGGACTGCGGCGACGGCCTGATCGGGCTGGGCGAGACCTACGGCGACTCGCCCCACCTCGCGCTGCTGAACAAGACGGCGCCGCGCATCGTCGGCCTGGATCCCTTTGACACCAACTGTTTGGCGCGCCTTGTGCATGAAGCGACCGAGGGTGTCGACGCGCCCGACAAGCACGGGCTCACCGGGCCGTCGAGCGCGGAGAAGACGGCGCTGCGCGTGCTAAGCCCGTTCGAGGTGGCGTTCCTCGACATCCAGGGGCAGCTCGTCGGCCGCCCGGTCGTGGACCTGCTGGGCGGCAAGGTGCGCGACAGCGTGCCCTTCTCCGCCTACCTGTTCTACAAGTGGGAGGGCGACGACCCCTATGGTGAGGCCGTCACCCCGGAAGGCATTGTGGCGCAGGCTAAGGCGATGGTAGGCCGCTACGGGTTCAGGTCCATCAAGCTCAAGGGCGGCGTCTTCCCGCCCGATCAGGAGGTCGCGGCGATCCGAGCTTTGCGCGACGCCTTTCCCGGATACCCGTTGCGCCTCGATCCGAATGCGGTCTGGACGGTACCCACATCAATAAAGATCGCCAGGGAAACCGAGGGATTGCTGGAGTACCTCGAGGATCCCACCCGGGGCCAGGAGGGCATGACGCTCGTGGCGCGCGAGTCGCCCATGCCCTTGGCCACCAACATGTGCGTGGTCAAGCCTGAGGACATCGCGCCCGCGTTCGAGAACAGGACCGTGGGTGTGGTGCTCTCCGACCACCACTACTGGGGTGGGCTGCGGCGCAGCGCCGAGCTGGCGGCGATCTGCCGCACCTGGGGCGTGGGCATCTCCATGCACTCCAACAGCCACCTGGGCATCAGCCTGGCGGCCATGACGCACCTGGGCGGCGCGCTGGCAGAGCTGACCTACGCCGCCGACACGCACACGCCTTGGCAGCTGGGCGTCGACGTCCTCGAGCGGCCTCTGTCCATCGTGGATGGTGCAGTTTCCGTTCCGGAGAAACCCGGCCTCGGGGTCTGCCTCGACCGGGACGTGCTGGCTCGCCTGCACGAGAACTACCGGACTTGCGGCGTGCGTGAGCGCGATGACACCGGCTATATCCGGAAATTCCAGCCTGATTGGGAGCGGCCGTCGTGGTGATCTCGGCGCACGCCTATCCGTGGGATGTCATCGGGGATGCGGCTTTCGTTGAGCGCGTCCGGGCGTCCGGAGTGGACAGTGTGACGCTGGCGGCGTCCTACCACACGACCCGCGCCGCGACCCCCAACCACCCGCGGCACAAGCTCGTCGACGTGCCTTACTCGGCGCTCTACCGCCCGGTCAAGCCCGGCATCTGGGGCCGCCTGACGCCCCTGCCCTTTGGCCCCGGTGACCCTTTCGCCTCGGCGGCGGCGATCCTGCACGACGCCGGAATCCCCGTCACCGCCTGGGTCGTGCTCGCCCACAACACCCGCCTCGGCCACGAAAACCCCGACCTCACCGTCGTCAACTGCTTCGGCGAGCGCTATCCCTACGCCCTGTGTCCATCGTGGACGGAGGTGGTCGACCACTGCACAACCCTTGCGGCCGAGGCGATCCGGGACGCACCGGTCAGCGGCGTCTCGCTGGAATCCTGCGGGCAGATGGGCATCGCCCACCTTGGCTGCCACGAGAAGACCGACGGCGCATACACCCCCTTGCAGCAGCGCCTGCTCTCCATCTGCTGCTGTGACGCCTGCGGCATCCCCGCGGCTCAAATCCGCACGCTCTTCGAGGAGGGCACGGCGCCGCCAGAATCTGTCCTGGAGCGCAGGCACACCGCCACCGACCGCCTCCGCGCCGCCGTCCTGCAGGCCGTGCAGTCCCACGCCCCCAACGCCTCCGTGACCCTGCACGCGCAGGCCGACCCGTGGGCCACGGGACCCTCCCCCGGCCTGACGCCCTCGGCCGCGGCCGACGTCGACGCCGTCCTGATGCCGTGCTGGCCGCTTGACTCGACCATCGCGCCCGGTGCCCAGGCCTACGTCTCGACCCTCCCGCCCTTCGGCAACTCACCAGAGGCCCTGCTTGAGCACGTCGTCCGCCTGCGACAGGGTGGCGCCACCGGCCTGGCCCTCTACCATTTGGGTTTGAGGCTCGACCCGGTACCACTCTTCTCGACCATCGCCCATGCTTGGAGACAAGCCCGAGCTTGGACAGAAATTGGAGAGAGAAGTTGACAGCCCTTTACGACTGCGCCTCGGCTCTCGAGTCGAACGCTGACGAGGTCGTCGCCGTCATCGGCGAGGAGACCGGCCTGCTCGAGCCGCGGATCCGCGCCGAGCTGGAGCGCACCAGCAACCAGATGCGCCTGCTCAGCGACTATGCGGTCAAGCCCAATCGGCGCGAGTCACCCGGCATCGTCACCGTGACCGTGCCGGTCGGGCCGGTCGCCGTGTTCGCCGCCTCCAACTTTCCCCTCGCCTTCGGCGTGCTCGGCGGCGACACCGCGTCGGCGGTCGCGGCGGCCTGCCCCGTTGTCGTCAAGGCCCACCCCGCCCAGCCGCGCACCAGCCAGCTGCTCGCCTCGATCGGCGAGTCGACCCTGCCCGACTTCGAGGTCGTCTACGGCGGCCCGGAGAGGTCGCTCGAGCTCGTACGGGACCCGCGCATCAAGGCCGTCGGCTTCACCGGCTCGCTCGCCGGGGGGCGCGCCCTGATGGACGCCGCCGCCTCCCGGCCCGACCCGATCCCCGTCTACGCCGAGATGAGCTCGCTCAACCCGGTCTTCGTGCTAAGCGGCTACGAAGGCGATGCCTCGCAGCTCGCCGCCAGCGTCACCGGCTCCAGCGGCCAGCTGTGCACCAAGCCCGGCCTCGTCGTTACCTCCTCCGAGCGGTTCGCGCAGGACCTGGCCGCGCGGGTGGCCGCCGGCCAGACCCACCGCATGCTCACGCCAGCCATGGCAGCCGCACACGACGCCTGGCTCGCCCGTGCGCAAAACCTCGGCACGGTGTTCGCCGGTGACGCCGACCCGAAACCCTTCGCGGTCATAGCGCACGAGTTCCACCCCGACTTCCTCGTCGAGCACTTCGGCCCGTCCGTCGTCATCTACGTCGGCGACAGCATCCCCGACTGGGAGGGCTCGCTGACCGCGACGATCCTGGCCGGCGAGGACGACGTCGAGGAGGCCCGGAAGTTGTTGCCCGCCTTGATGTCCAAGGCGGGCCGGGTGATCTGGAACGGTGTCCCCACCGGCGTCGCCGTCGTCGACGCCATGCAGCACGGCGGCCCGTGGCCGGCCACCTCGGCCCCGTGGTCGACCTCGGTCGGCACAGCCGCGGTCGAGCGCTTCCGCAGGCCCGTTGCGCTGCAAGGGTTCCCGCCGGGGCTGGTGGGCTGACGCTAGCTGCTTGAGGTGGCGGGCACCGACCGTGACAGCCATTCGCTGAGCGTGTCACCGGCCATCGGCGCGCAGATGACCGGACCCTGCACGGCCGCGCAGCCATACCCCGAAACAGCGTGGAACAGCGCGGCCGAGTCGATCCCATCGATCACGGTCGCCATGCCGAGCGAGTTGGCAAGCTCGATGGTCAAGCGCAACACCGCCGCGTCCTGCGGGCTGTTGAGCACCGGGCGCACGAAGCTCGCATCCAGTTTCAGCTCGTCGATCTGGATCGCGCGCAACCTGTTGAGCGAACCGGCCGACCGTCCATAGTGGTCGAGCGCCATCCTCATGCCGAAGTGCCGGAACTGGCTGAGCGCATTGGCGGTCAACCGTGCGTTGATGTGCAGCACGTCCTCGGGGATCTCCAGCGTCACCACGGATGGCTGCAGGCCGTGCTTGTTGATGGTCTTGGCCAGGTCGTAGGGCAGCCGCGCGTCGAGGACGTCGGCCGCGCTGAGGTCGATGGCCACGCCCAGGTCGATGCCCTGCCGCCGCCACTGCGCGCAGCGATGCACCGCGGACTCCAGCAGGGATCGGGTCAGGTGCCGGGTCAGGCCGACGCGTTCGGCCAGCGGCTTGAGGACATCGGCCTCGACCAGGCCGCGGCCGGGGTGGTGCCAGCGCAGGATGGCCTCCATCCCGACGGCTCTTCCGTTGAGGGGGTTCACTTTCGGCTGGTACCACGTGACAAGCTGCTCCCGCCCGACCGCCTGTAACAGATCCGAGGCGAGGCTCAGGTCGAACTCGCCGCCCAGGTGCAATGACGGGTCGAAGAACTCGACCTCCGAGCGGTTGGCCTTGGCCGTGCTGAGCGCGTCCTGCGCCCGCTTGAGCAGATCGGCGGGTGTCGTGGCGTGTTCCCCGCCGATGGCCACCCCGGCACTGAGTTCGACCTGCACCGGGACCGAGGCGATGGTGATGGGTGCGGAGATGGCACTGATCAGCGCCCTGGTGTCGCGCTCGACCGCGGCCCAGTCGGCGCGGCTGATCACGCGCAGGACCGCGATCTCGACTCCGCCCAGACGAGCCGAGATGGCGTCCTCGGGCAGGTGCTGGCGCAGCCGTTGGCCGATGGTGTACAGGACGGTGTCCCCCGCCGAGTAGCCGAGCACGCTATTGATCTCAGAGACGTGGTTGACGCTGATGATGGTCAGCACCACGGGCGAGCCCGAGGTCAGGCCGCGCATCAGGTGCGGCAGCTGCACATCGAGCACGCGCCGGTTGCCCAGCCCGCTGATCTCGTCGGTCTGCGCCTTGATCTGGGTTTGCACCAGCTCCCGGGTCTGCTCGAAGGTCAAGGCCGTGCGCACCCCGGCCGCGAGCAGGCAGCCGCTGGCAAGGACGATCGTGACCGGATGCATCGGCTGGAAGCTGCCCCAGATCAGCACCGCCAAGGCCGACAGCGAGAACAGGATGGGCACCAGCAGCGCCACGAACCCGTGCACCTCGGCCGCAGGACGGCGCCGGTTGAGCGAGCCCGCCAGCGTCATGAAGGTCAGACCGAGCATCCACAACCCGTCAACCCACCCACCGTCCGCATAGGTCCCGTTCTCCAATCCGAAAAGGTATGCCGTGTCGGCGACGGCGAAGAACGCGGCGCCCAGCCCCAGCAGCCACCAGATGGGATCGTTGCGCCATCGGACCATCGCCAGGGCGGCCACACTGATGACGATCAGCACCAGATCGCCGATGGAGTAGAACAGGTTGGTCAGCGTTCCGGCGGTGATCGTCGAGAGCACCGCGGCCAGCACGACCGCGCAGAATACCGCTCCCGTGGCCAGTGAGGTCACGATGCCGTCAAGCCAGACCGAGGCCGGCAGGCGGTTCACCGCCGCCCGCGCCAGCAGGATGAAACCGCTGTAGGCCAACGGATACATGCCGATGTAGAAAACGTCGGCAAGCGACGGCACCGGGATCTCGTCAGCGGGCATGTCCGAGAACGCAGCCGACCAGTAGATGTCCCCCACCGACCAGGACGCCACCGCCAGGGCGATGCACGCCCAAGCCGCGCGATGGCGCCCCACAAGCAGCGGGCGCGCCAGGCCGAGCAGCATGGTGCAGACCAGAACCGACGAGTAGAACCAGGTATCCAGGAACCCAGGCCGCTCCCCGAGCGGCAGCACTGTGCTTATGGCGTATGCCAGCCCGAGTCCTACGACGATGTATCTGACGGCTTTGTAAAGCGGTGCGTCAAGTATTTTCGTTTCCCGATCGCCTGCCCTGCGCCCACGGTTGATGGTCGTCATGACGTCCCCCAAGTCCACACCGGATTGCCCCGCGGCAGATCTTATCGCCACCCTTCGATGCAGGCGAATCAGGCTTTCGGGTGGCGCGCGACGTGGGGTGTTGTGCGCTGCAGCGCGCGGTGTTCTACAACCAGCGGCGGCGGGCGATCTCGGCCAGGGCGACGGCGGCCGCGACGGAAGCGTTGAGCGACTCGACCTCCGTCGCCATTGGGATGCTCACGCGCAGGTCGCAGGTCTGGCCGACGAGACGTGACATGCCACGCCCCTCGGAGCCGACCACGACCACCACCGGCCCGATCGCGGCTTCCAGGTCATAGAGCGACGTCTCGCCGTCGGCGTCGAGGCCGACCACGATGAACGCCTCGTCCTGCGCCTGCTTCAGCGCCCGCGTCAGGTTGGTGACCTGGGCTACCGGCATGCGGGCTGCCGCACCGGCGCTTGTGCGCCAGGCGGTCGCTGTCACACTGGCGGAACGCCGCCCGGGTACGAAAACCCCTTGGGCTCCAAAGGCCGCGGCGGACCGGATGACGGCGCCGAGGTTTCGCGGGTCGGTGACGCCGTCGAGCGCGACCAGCAGCGGCAGCGGGCTCTCGAGCGCCGTCGCGAGCATGTCCTCGTAGGGCTCATAGTTGAACGGCGGCACCTGCAGGCCGATGCCCTGGTGCAGTACGCCGCCGGTGAGCCTGTCCAGCTCGGCCCGGCTCACCTCCAGGATAGCGATGCCACGGTCGGCCGCCGCGCGTACGGCCTCATTAATACGGTCATCGATATCGATGCCTTGGGCGACATACAGCGCCGTGCCCGGCACGTGCGCGCGCAGCGCCTCGACCACCGGGTTGCGGCCGACCAGCAGCTCGGGCGCCTCTTTCGGCGGCGGAGCCTTGCGGCCGGGGGCGACCCTCGGCCCCGAGGGCCTGGAATCCCTCGGGCTGCGGGGCACCGTACCGCCGCCCGGCCAGCCCCTGCCCCAGGTGGTGTCCTTGGTACCGGGCTTGCCGATCTTGGGTGTGCGCCCTTCGGTCGCGGCGGCCCTGCGCTCCTTCTCCTGCTTCCAGGCCGTGCGGGAAGGAATAGGCTCCGTGCCCGAATAGCCCTTGTGCCACGGCCGTTCGTCGGCCGGGAGGGTCTTGCCGCGCCCCTTGAGCGCGTCGCGACCCTTGCCGCCGCTGCCTTTCGTGGCGCCCTTCTTGCTCGTCTGGCGCACGTTGCGGCGCTGCGAACTACCCGGCATGTCCTCGGATCACTCTCCCACTGTCCATCGGGGACCGTGGGGCGTGTCCTCCACGGTCACTCCGGCCTGCTTCAACTGGTCTCGCACCGCGTCGGCCGCGGCCCAATCCTTGCGCTCGCGCGCGGCTGTGCGCTGCTGCAAAGCCAGCGCCACCAAAGCATCCACCGTCTCGCGCAGGCCCCGGTCGCCGGCCTTCGCGAACGCCGGGTCTGCCGGGTCGAGCCCGAGCAGCCCGAGCATGGCCCGCACGCTTCCCAGCGCGCCCTTGGCCGTTGCCAGATCGCCCGCGGCCAGAGCAGTGTTGCCTTCGCGCACCACATCGTGGATCGCGGCGACAGCCGCCGATGTGTTCAGATCGTCGTCCATCGCCTCCCCGAACTCGGCGCAGATCACCGTGGGCTCCGTGGCCCCGGCAAGCTCCGTCGCGCGCTGGATGAAACCCTCGATTCGCTGGTACCCGGAAGCGGCCTCCTCCAAAGCCCCCCAGCTGAACTCGATCCTGGCCCTGTAGTGCGGCGCCAGCATGTAATAGCGCAGCTCCACAGGCCTGATGCCGTGCTGCACCACGGCGGCGATGTCGATCACATTGCCCACCGACTTGGCCATCTTCTCGCCGCCCAGGTCGAGCATGCCGTTGTGCAGCCAGAAGCGGGCGAACGGATGGCCGGCCGAGCGGGACTGCGTCATCTCGTTCTCGTGGTGCGGGAAGATCAGATCCGTCCCGCCGCCGTGGATGTCGAATTCGGGGCCCAGGAACCGCAGGGTCATGGCGGAGCACTCGATGTGCCAGCCGGGCCTGCCCCGCCCCCACGGCGACGGCCAGTAGGCGTCCTGCGGCTCGTTGGGCTTCAC
>Ga0075421_100003817_pt1 | contig 18112 bp, 17 predicted proteins | sample SoiMetdeltSBSDD5_FD_75292 | JGI IMG/M metagenome (GOLD analysis project Ga0075421, IMG submission 75292) | Bulk soil microbial communities from a Populus tree surrounding site in Tennessee, USA - Soil MetaG P. deltoides SBSDD5 | ecosystem: Environmental > Terrestrial > Soil > Tree plantation...
GACATTCTCAGCGCGAAGCGCGGCATACTCTTCGCCCCCACGACCAAACACGAATGGGTCGCCGCCTTTGAGTCGAACGACTTTGTGTCCACTGCGCGCGAGCCGTATCAGCAACCGGTTGATTGCCTCCTGACGCCGCTCATTGCCGTCACCAGCACGCTTTCCGACGTAGATGCGTCGAGCCGTCGCTGGTGCCTGCGCGACGAGCGCCGGATTCACCAACCGGTCGTAGACCACGACGTCGGCATGTTGGAGCGCCCGAAGGCCGCTTACCGTGATGAGTCCGGCTGCGCCGGGCCCGCCGCCGACGAGGTAGACCGCGCCGCGCCGTCTCCCGTCATCGAGCCGATCGTTAGGCGGCGAGGCCGGGGATGATCGGTCGTTGGCATGTTCGACGGCCCGACGTATGAGCGCCGCAATCCGGGCACGTGCGCCACGTCGGTCGCCGCGACGGAGCCGGCGCCGCACCGCGGACGAGGCGACGATCTCGTGCCAGAGTCGTGCACGGGCGGCGTGATCAGGCACCGCTCTGGCGACTTCGGGACGCAGTGAAGCGAGAAATGACGCGAGCTCCTGATACTCCGAACCAACGCGTCGAGCGATCGAGTCACGAAGTCGAACCGCGAGTGCCGGGCTTGCTCCGCCAGTCGAGACGGCGACGGTGACACCGCCTTGCCGATGGATCGCCGGAGCGATGAAGTGGCAGTACGTGGCGTCGTCCGCTGCATTGAGCAGGACGCGTCGCCGTTCCGCTTCGCGCCAGATGGCTGGATGGAGGCTCCGCTCCTCGGCGGTTTCGAGCGCGGCGATCGCCAGGAATGCCCCCTCGAGGTCCCCGTCACGGTACTGCCGCCGATGCAGCGAGATCGCCCCTTCCGCAGCGAGCTGCTCGAGTTGCCCGGCCGGCGCCTGTGCGATGACCGTCACGCTCGCACCGGCGTCGCGAAGCCCGTTCACCTTGGCTTCGGCGAGCGGGCCACCACCGATCACGACCGCGACACGACCGCGGAGATCGAGGGAAACAGGGTAGTAGTGCGACGTGGACACGCGTCTCGTTAGGACCGATCGCAACATGGAGGGGGTCGCGTGGTCCGCCAAGAGAAACGAGCGCCCTCACCTATGCCGCTCACGCATTCTTATGGTGCGTGGCGTGCATGGGGTGCGCGCCTAACGCTGAGTCCGCTCGTTCAGTTTCTCGTACGCTGCCGGCCGAGTTTCCCTGAGGAAGGCCAGACCCCCGGGTGTTGCTCGAACAACGAGCCGACCGTCAGCGACCGCCCGCTCCACGAGGCCGCGCTCGGTGGCGTCTTCCCACACGGGAAGTCTCGGGCACGACGTGCGCCACGCATCCATCGTCTCGCGATAGGTGCGCTCAGTTCGTGCGACCCATTCAACGAGATCCAGGATGAGGTTGTCGACTGTATCAGTCATAGGCGCGGGCTAGACACCTTGGAATACGCAAAACGAATAGAAAGGCGGGCATTGCCGCTTTCCGTTGCCCGTCCCCGTCGCCCGGTTATCGGGGCGACGCCTCGGGCTGGAGCGCTGGCGAAACCTTCCAGCCGCGTTCCAGCGCACCCGTCGCGCGCAGACGCCGGCACCGCGCGCGCAGACCATCGAGGCACTCCTCGCGGCCGTAGATCGTCCGCGACGCGAGATCGCGGAGCTCCGGCGCTGTGGTCTCCAGCACCGAGTCATCGTCCGTTCGCAGGTTGTAGTGAAGGCTGGCCTCGCGCACCGCTTCGTCGGTCGTCACGACGATGAGGCGAAGGCCGGACTCCTTTTCGTGCAGCAGCCAGACGGTCTCCGAATCCTCGGGCGTGCCGCGCTCGAAATTCTCCGACACCTCGAACCCTTCGCGCCTCGCGAGCGCGAGATAGCGATACGGCCCATCGGACGCGGTGGTGTCTTCGATGTCCGGCAATCGAGCGACTTTCGGCGCTTCACGCTTCGACCCTTCGACCTCCACACGGGGGCGCGCGAGTCGATCTCTGATGGCCGCCACTTCCACGGAGATCCGAAGTGCCTCGGCTTCGGCAGCTCTTCGGCGCGCCTCCTCTGCCGCCTCCGCTGCCCTCCGCCTCTCCTGCTCCTTCGCTTCTTCCGCCAATCGCTGCGCTTCGGCTTCCGCGGCTATGCGCTCGGCTTCGTCGTCGGCCTGCCGACGAGCCTCCGCCTCGGCCGCCTGTCGCTGAGTTGCGGCTTCCGCCTCTGCCAAGCGGCGCGCCTCCGCTTCTGCAGCCGCTTGTCGAGCATCGGTTTCAGCTGCCTGCCGCCTGGCCTCTGCTTCCGCCTCGCGCCGACGTTCCGCCGCTTCGAGCTCCACCAAGCCGCGCCGTTCTGCTTCCTCACCTTCCGCTACGCGGCGTCGTTCTTCTTCTTCAGCTGCCGCTACGCGGCGTCGCTCCGCCTCCTCGGCGTTTCGGCGGCCCTCCGCTTCCGCCACGCGACGGCGTTCCGCTTCCTCGGCTTCGGCGATGCGGCGACGCTCTTCTTCCTTCGCTTCGGCTATGCGGCGACGCTCTGCTTCCGCGGCGGCCTTGCGCTGCGCCTCCGCTTCGGCAGCCTGACGACGAGCCTCTGTTTCGGCCGCCTTGCGCCGCGCCTTTTCCTCGGCCGCCTGGCGGCGGGCCTCGGCTTCGGCCGCGCGGCGCTGTTCTTCCTCGGCTGCTTTCCGCTGCCTTTCCTCTTCTGCCTTGCGCCACTTTTCCTCTTCCGCTTTGCGTCGCGCTTCCTCGTCGGCTTTTCGGCGAGCCTCCAACTCCGCGGCTTTGCGTTCGGCCTCTTCCGCCGCCTTACGGCGAGCCTCCGCTTCGGCCGCTCGGCGAGCCTCTGCCTCTTCAGCGCGACGGCGTGCCTCCGCTTCCGCTGCCTGACGCTTTGCCTCCGCTTCGGCTGCGCGACGTCGCTCCGCCTCTTCGGCCTCTGCTATTCGACGACGCTCCGCTTCTTCCTCGGCCTTGCGCCGCGCCTCGGCTTCAGCCGCGCGGCGCTGCTGCAGCTCTTCAGCCGCCTTACGGCGCGCCTCCGCTTCGGCTGCACGACGGCGCTCGAGCTCTTCAGCGGCCTTTCGCTGCTCCTCGGCTTCCGCGGCTCGCCGCGCTTCGGCCTCCGCCGCGCGGAGCTTCGCGGCCTCGACCGCCTTCCGCTGCGCCTCCTCGCGCGCCGCACGTCGCTCGGCCGCTTCCTTTGCCTTCCTCTCGGCCTCTCTTGCCTTCCTCTCCGCCTCTCTCGTCCGGACCGCGTCGGCCTCGGACTTCCGCTCCGCAGCGCGCGCAATCCACCGCGCGCGAATCCGGCCGATTTCGTGAGCGACGAGACGATAGGCCGCGACCGCCCAACCGCCCAACGCCTTCGCGAGGTGAAACACCGACCGGCCAGCCGCACGTCCCGCCTGGGCGATTGCATCCCGGGTGGGAGTGCGTCGCATCCGGATGATCGGCCGCGCGAGCGCAACGGGACGCCGAGGAGCGGGAGAGGAGACCGCTGCGGAGACCGCTGCGGAGACCCGTGGGGAGACTGGTGCGGAAACCGAAGCCGAGACGGGAGCCGCCTGCCGAGGGGACGCCACCGGCTGCGGCCTCTCGATCAGCGGAACGACCGTCGCAGTTGTTAGGTAGGCGGGCCACGCAACGCATGTGGGTTTGGGCGCCCGACTGCCCGCTTTCGAGTCCGTGACCTCGTAGAATGGCGCGTGGAACCAACGCCCGGCGCGCGAGTCGAGAAGATAGAAGGCCCCGGCGCCACCATCTGCCCCAAAGGTCAGCGCGGTATGCCAGGGCTCGTCGAAGAACGCGGCATGTACCGCCTCGAGCGTTGGCGAGACCGCTGCGTCCGAGGATCGCCCACTGCTATACCAGCCGAGAACCTCGCTCGAGTGACGTCGGCCGAGGTGCCCGAGGAGTGTTTGAATGGCGTCGGTCGCGGCCCCCTTTTCGAGCCATGGCACCGCGGTCGCCAGGTGCGCGTCGATGAGCAGATATGGCGTGAGCGTGATCGAGCAATCGAATCGCGTCCCGAGGAGGAGTCCGACGACGGACTGTGCCGGATCGCGTACGAGGGTCTGGACCTCCTGCAGGGTGGACTGCCGGACAAAGATCTGGCGCACACCACCGCCACCGGGGTGCAGCGACGCGACGACGTAATGCGGATCGCGCAGCGGCTTCCACAGTATCGAAGTCGCGACCGGCATCGCCTGTCGCTTGACGCGTTCACTCTTTCGTAACTGCACGCCCATCTCGCTTCCGGCTACGACTGATTTGAAATTGGTTGCCACGTCATGCTTGCCGGCAAGGTGCCTGTGGTTTTGGTAATGGGTCCGGGGTGGTTACGGTGAACCGAGGCACGCGCCGGCGCAAGCTGACCTTGGTAGCCGCCGTCCTACGCCAACTCGTAGTCCAGCACGAAGGGATGCTCCAGGCCATGCCCAACGGCCGACGTTCCCGTGCCGACCAGGCCACGGAGGTCCCCGGTCGCGGAGCCGGGTAGGACGGAATAGGACTCCTTCGCCTGCCCGCCCTCGAACACTCCGGTGCGCTGAAGCACGAACGAGCCGGTCCTGCCCCCGATGCGTCCGCTTATCCGCTCGAGCCCGAGGAACGTGGCCGACCCATCGCTCCGGTACATCATGAGGTATTCGACGTGCCCCTCGCCTTCGATGTCGCCGGTGAAGGTCTTGGTGACTGTGGCCCGGGTCAGCTTTGGCAGGTCCGGGCCCTCGCTGTAGGGCTTTTCGTCCCAGTTCTTGATGGCGAACCGGGCATTCGCGCGGTTTTTCATGGGTCTGTGCCTGGACGCGTTCCGTCGTTCAACATACTCAGTGTGCTAGTTTCGCGGAAAGCTCGCCGAGTGCCTAACGCGCTCCGCCTGAAGGAGGTGGCGTTGGTTGTGGCGAGCGATGATCTGAAGGCCGGTGCCGATGGTGAACCGGATCACTGGCACGAACGGGTTTCTGAATCGCACGCGGTTGACGTCGTGCCCGCGGGCGCGCGAAGCGACGTCGCGCACGGCCGCATTGCTGGCGATGAAGCGGTCGAGAATGGACGTGTCGATGCGCGGCGCGACCGGCGCGATCTTCCTTGGCGCCCGGGCGCGCCGCTGCTGAGTCGTCGGCTCGATGTACCTCCGAATGAACCAGCGCCCGAACCAGCCGGGTGCAATCTCGTCCACGGCTCCGGTCGGCTCGACACCTAACGATTCATCGATCGCGACGATGTAGACTTCGTTGGATAGGCACAGATGCTCGAGGCATTGCCCGACGCTCCACGCACCAGCGCCGGGCTTCCAGTTGAGCTGATCGGCGGTGAGACCTCCTGCGATCGCGTTGGCACGAGCGTCAGCGGCATCCAGCTCGGATGTGATGCGAACGCACCAGGGCGGAACGACCGCGTGATCCCTCATCGTGGTCCGTCACGTCGGTTGGAACGCTCTCGGTCGAGGAACTGCTGGGGCAGCCCAATGAGTAGTTCGTTGGCCGCGCTCACGTCCGGCTCGGGCGGTAGCGGTGACCGGGCGCGCGCAGCCTCGACTCCGGCGAACAGCCCCTCCGCCTCCGCTTTCACCTGATCGAGGGTCCACCCGCCCCGTTTGATCACCTTCAGCTCGTCGGCGTCGCTGGTCCGGTGGACCTGCAATGCTCCCGTCCCGAGAAACTCGCTGCCCATCCGCAGCAGTCTGATGAGATGGGCCGCGTTCTTCACGTCGTACTGGTACTTCCTGACCATCGCTTTGCGCTTTCCCCCATGTAGCCGCTGAAGTGCTCGCGGTGGAGCTTCCGGAACCTCGTGAGCAGCTCGTGGCTCAACCCCCAGTTGTCGGCGATGTGCCGGAGCTTTTGGGCGTCCGCCTCCAGCACCTCCCGCAGTGGTCCCTGCGCGGTGATCGAGTTGGTCAGCGCCTCGTACTCGTCCATTCGCTCGACGTCGAACGCCTCCATGCGTTTGAGCTGGTCTGCCGCGTAGCCGGCGAACGCCTCCGCGGCGGCCTGCGAAGAGAAAATGTCGCGATGCGCTCGGAGGAACGATGTTCGGGTTGCTCTTCAGCAGAAGTCGCACCGCCTTTTCCAGGCTGTAGAGCACCACATCGAGCTCGTCGACCTGCAGAGTCCAGTGCTGCCAGCGTGGAAGTCCCAGATGGTATTCGAGAGGCGGAACGACGAACCCCATGAGGTCGATGTCGTCAACGGCGTTCGGCTCCTCGGGCGGCAGGTACGTCCCGTGGCTGTGGGAGCCCATGAGTGCGAGCACGACGAGGTGGGGCTCGAGGGGGAACCCATTCTGTGTCTCGAACGCGGCCGCGATGCGGGGATCGATCGTCATCCCGGAAAATAGGGTGATTCGTTGGGGGTCAGATTCATTGGGGGCTAGGCTGGCTCCATTGACCACGAGCCTCCGCAACCGCGGAAGCGTGGATGAAGCGGATCGTGAACGGCGATCATGCGGATCGCTCCTTGCCATCGACGTCTCCGCTCGCAACGAGCCGTGTTCTTAAACACCTGCGTCGGGAAGCGCTTATCTGGCTTCCCGACGCAGTTGAACAAGAATCCCGGCCGCTTGCGATGGGACGCGTACCGCCAAACGGAGCGATCCGCGTGATTGCCGTTTCGCAGATCCGCTTCATCCGTGTTCCTGCGGTTGCGGAGGCTCGAGGCAAAGCGATGCCGGAACCTCAGGGACCTCCCTCGCGTGCAAAACGACTTGGCGACTTGCCGACCTGTCGACTGAACGCCGTACTGAAGGTGCTCGCCGAACCGTAGCCCACACGCCGCGCGACCTCGGCGACGCCGAGATCGTGACGGCGAAGCAGATCCCTTGCGACCGCCATGCGCCACGCGAGCAGATACTCCATTGGCGGCAATCCCACGGTCCGCGTGAAACGCTCGAAGAACGCCGAACGCGACAGCGCGGCCGTCTTCGCGAGCTGAGGGACCGTCCACGACCGCGCTAGCTGCTCGTGCATCTGCTCGATTGCCGGCGCGAGCCGCGCGTCCGCCAACCCGCGAAGCAGCCCCGCCGGCGCTTCGTCACGCGGCGTCGATCGGAGCGCTTCAATGAGCATGACCTCCACGAGGCGTGCGAGCACGAGATCGCGCCCCGTCCTCCGGTTACTCGCCTCCTCGCCGACGAGCTGCACCAATCGTGAGAGACGATCATCGCCCCGCACGTGCACGACTGACGGCAGCAGCGACACCAGCAAGCCCGCATCCGGCGAGTCGAATACGAAATAGCCGCCGAGCAGCCTAACGTCGGGTCGCCCACCGCGTGTGCCGTGGCGGACTTCACCCGTCGGCGCCGGCGTCACCTTCGGATCTATATGCACCGGCTTCGTCGGCTCGAACCCCGACATGGTGAAACCCGGCGTCGCTGGCAGAAGCAGGAAGTCGCCGGCCTCGAGCGTGAGCGGCCGGTGGCCGTCGACGGCGAGTCGACAACGACCCTCGAGCACGGCGCAGAAGCTCGGGGTTCCGAAGGCGGAGTAGCGGACAGCCCAGCGTCCGGCGCCGCTGATGCCCTTGGAGAACACAGTGCGCGGCTGCAGAAGCGCGATGACTTCCGAGAGTGGATCGTGCATTTCTGGACGCTCACAAAAGAAACGCGGACTCTGGATTGTAGTGAGTCCGGATGTCATTCGCTATCCTCACGCCGTTCACCACGGACTCTGTCTTCCGCCTTCGTGTACAAACCTCCAGAGAATGTGACGACCCATGAAAACCGTGCTCATTACAGGCTCCTCCTCCGGCTATGGCCTGGAGACCGCTCGCCACTTCCACGCGAAAGGGTGCAACGTGATCGCCACCATGCGAACGCCGCGCGCCGACATCCTGCCGCGATCGGATCGACTGCGTGTCCTCGCGCTCGATGTGACGAACCACGACAGCATTGCGGCTGCGCTCGAGGCGGCCGGCCCCATCGATGTGCTCGTCAACAATGCCGGGATCGGGGCGTTAGGCGCGTTCGAGGCGACGCCGATGACCACGGTCCGCGAACTGTTCGAGACAAACACGTTCGGCGTGATGGCGATGACCCAGGCCGTGCTGGCTCAACTCCGCGCGAGGAGGTCGGGCGTGGTGGTAAACGTGACGTCGAGCGTGACGCTCGCGCGGATGCCGCTGGTGGCCGCGTACACGGCGACGAAGATGGCGATCGCGGGATTCACGGCGTCGCTCGCGCTCGAGCTCGAGGAGTTCAACGTGCGGGTCAAGCTGGTCGAGCCGGGTTATGGCCCGACGACACGCTTCACGAGCAACGGCGGCCAGCGCATGGAAGGGTCGATTCCCGAGGCGTACGCGCCGTTCGCGCAGCGGATCTTCGCCGGAATCGGGCAGACGACTGTGGTAACCACCGAGCGCGACGTGGCCGAGGCGGTGTGGCGTGCCGCGAACGATGAGACCGGGCAACTGCGGTTCCCGGCGGGTCCCGACTCTGTAGCGCTGGCTCAGGCGAGACTGTGATTGCGATCTCGTGCCCGGAACGAAGACTGCAGAAGGGTGTGAGCGTCGGCGGAGCGTCGTGCCGGATCATCCATCGGCTCCTCGAGCGTTCTGACCACGAAGGGTGGGGGAGACGACGATTCGGAACGAACAGGTCACGTCCATCGTGGCGGGGAGGCGGGTCGCGCGTCGCCTGGTTGCTGCTGCGCTCGGTGTCGCGCTATCGGGAGAAGCGAGCGGCCAGGGCCTCCCGCGCCCCGTGCCGACCGCGGAGCAGTATCTCCAGAGCCTCGGCGTCGGCTCGTCACTGCTTCGTGCAGCCGATGGCGGACAGGTAGTCGTCAGGCTCATCAAGACCGATGACCCGCGCGACGTGGCGGTCCTCGGGGTGATGACCGTGCGCGCGACTCGTGAGACGGTCGTCGCTCGCGCCCTCGAGCTCGAGGGCATTGGCGCGGGCCAGACGGGCCGGGTGGGTGTGTTCGGTCAGCCGCCGGCAACAGCCGACGTAGCTGCCGTCGAGTTCGATCGGTCCGAGTACAAGGGTCTGCGGAGCTGCCACCCGGGCGACTGCAAATTCAAGCTGTCCGCGCCGGCGATGCAGTCGTTCATCGCAGGTGTGGACTGGTCCTCGCCTAACGCCAAGGCGCAGGCGGACCAGCGCCTGCGCGGCGACTTGGTGCGTTTGGTGGCGGACTACGAGCGACGCGGCAGCGCGGCCATGCCGACGTACGATGACGGGCCCGGCGTGAGGTCCGCCGATGCGTTCGTGGCGTTGCTGGCGCAGCACGCTCCGACGCTGACCGCGTATGCGCCAGAGCTCCACCAGTACCTCGCGACGTATCCGGCGGTCCGTCCAGCCGGGGCGCACGACTTCGTATACTGGTGGGAGAAGCGCGTGCCGCACATGCGGCCGACCCTGATGGTCGACCACGTGGTGGTGTACGCACCGCCTGACGAGCCGGCATTCATCGTCCGGAAGCAGATCTACGCCAGCCACTACACGGAGGGCGGGCTCGAGCTGCTCGCAGTGCTCGACGGCGACCCCTCGGCGGCCGCACCCATCGCGTCTCTCATCACCGTGCGGCGGTTCCGGTTCGATAACCTGCCGGTTGGCCTGTTCAACATCCGGGGCCGCGTACGGAACCGCCTGGCCGAGGCGACGCGTGATGACCTGACGCGCGAGCGGGCCGCGATCGAGCAAACGCGACCGCGGCTCTCGTGCGGCTCATGTTGGCCGAGGTAGATTCATCGGTCGAATGCGTACCTCGATATGGTTGTTCTCCGCGGCATGCGCCGTGTGCGTGCTGCTGGGCTGCGGTGACAATCCTGCTGGCCCCGCGACCGACGGGACGAGCACCCTGAGCTTCACGTATACAGGCGACGCGAGCGGGTCCTACACGGCCGCAGGGCTGCCCACTCAACCGGCGCCGGAGTATCTGGCCCCCACGAACTACGCGGCCGCGATGTCCTATCCGGCCGGATCGAGCCGCGCCGGCACGTTGAGCATCGTGGCAAACGACGCCTCGGGCACGAAGGGTGGCAACATGCTGCTCATCCAGGGGATCCCCACGCGCCGAACGACTGTCTCGCTGTCGTCCTCGGTCGGCGGCTTGCTGCACATGGGACTTACGTGGACGCCGAGCTATTTTGGGTCGCAATTGATGTACGTGCTCGATGCGGGCGAGCTATCGGTCACGGAGTACAGTGCGACGCGTGTGCGCGGCACGTTTCGTGGCACGGCGTTCCGATACATCCGCGGAAGTAGCGACCGCACGCGTACCATCACAATCACAAATGGCCGCTTCGACCTGACGGTCGACGACCCTAACGCGGACGCCTTCCGCTGCAGCTTGTTCGCGTGCTAGGAACGATCGCGCACCTCGGCCTTGATCGCGAACGTCGAGGTCATTCGCGGCGCGCGTACCAGTCCAGCACACGCCGAGCTCGCAGCGTGACCCACCGATTCGGCTCTCCGACGGCGCCGGCAAACTCCTCGTAAAGCGTGTCGCGATGCCGGACGTCGAGCAGCCAGCGGCCATCGCCCTGACGCCGCTCGAGGATCACGATCCCCACCGCCTCCTCGACCCTCGCATCTGGGTCCACGCCGGCCGCTCGCAGGTAGTCGAGCGCCCGCAACACGTCGTAATGCCAGAGCGGCGGGAACGCGAGCTGGGCCCACTCGGGATTGATGATCTCGCCCGTGGACAACCGTCGGAGCAGACGACGCTCGAGTAGATACTCCTCTCCACGTTTTCGTGCTTCGGTCACCACCTTCGCTGCGTCGAAAGCCTGCTCGAACGCGAGCAGCCCCTCGAGCACACAGATGGTCGTGTGGAACGACGAGCGCACCGACCCTCGCTCCGCCTCGCAGTTCCAGCCGCCGTCCGCGAGCTGCTCGCCGAGCAGCCTGTCAACCAACCGGTCACTCCGCACGCCGAAGTACGCGCCTAACGCCACCACTCGGCCATTGATACACGGCTCGACCTCGCCCTCGAAGAACGGCGAGTGTCCCCACTCGGGACCCCAGGTCACGGTGTCCCTGACGAGATCGATCGCCGCTCGCACGCGCGCGCTCGCGGGGTCGATCCCGAGATCACGCAGGAACACGAGCGTGTACATGTTCGTCCACCAGAACGGGTCAGCGACACCGTCGCCCCACTGGCCGTCGGGACGCTGCAGCTCGAGCAGCCGGGCGCCCCATCCTTCCGACGCCACGCGCGACCGTTCGGCCGCGACAACCTCCGCCGGAGTGTCGGTGAGGTCGCGCATCACCTGCCAACGGATGGACGGATCGGCGTCGAGAAGCCAGTCGATGAGCGTGTCGTTCCCTGATGGAGCGTACGCGTCGGTCTGTGGTCGCGTCATTCACTCAATCTACCTTGCTTCATGCCGTGATTCCGGTCGACCTCGATCGTCGGTACATTCGTCGTGCGCCGTCACCCGTTGCTGGCACCAGCTGACGGACACCAACAAAGGAGACACCCATGCGCGCAGGACTCGCCGTCGTACTCGCCGGACTCCTGCTGCTCGAGCCGCCACCGCCGGCCCGGATCGGAATGACGCGGGTGTTTCCTTATCCAGGCCAGATCGGCGCATTCATCGCGAACGCCGACGGCACCGGCGAACGACCGCTCGTGTCACCCGCGGACATCGACTACGACGCCGCTTGGTCCCCCGACGGCCGATCCATCGTCTTCACATCCGAGCGGAACGGCTCGGCTGACCTGTATCGAATGCATGAAGACGGCAGTGGTCTCGAGCGACTCACCGACAGCCCCGCGTACGACGACCAGGCCGCATTCGCGCCCGATGGCAAACGCGTCGTGTTCGTCAGCACTCGGGGCGACGGCACGGCTGACCTGTTCACGCTTGACCTAACGACCCGGAAAGTGAAGCCACTGACGCCGGGCCCTGGCGGCGACTTCCGTCCGTCGTGGTCGCCTGACGGTCAGTGGATCGCGTTCTCTTCCGATCGAGCGAGCAGTTTCCCATTCGCACACGGGCGCTGGGAGCGACTGCATGTCGCCGAGGTCTACGTGGTTCGTCCCGACGGCTCGGGGCTCAGGCGACTGACGCCCCATACCGACAGCACATTCTGCGGGAGCCCGAAATGGACCGGTGACAGCAAACGCGTCGTCGCGTACTGCACGACCGCCGAACAGACGCTCGACAATCGTCGCGCCTCGCCGGACCATCCCGAGGACTCGCGCATCGTCTCGATCGACGTCGCCAGCGGCGCAATGGCCGACCTGTCCGTTGGACACGGCGTGAACTTCAACCCCTCGCCACTCGGCGCGGATCTCGTTGGTTACGTCAGAAAGGACGGGCCCGACCGCGGCATTCGGTATTCGGATGGCCGCCGAGGCCCGGCTGGCGATATCCTCGTGGCGTCCTGGTCACCCGACGGGCGGCGCGTCGCGTTCCACCGGCGCCTAACGGTTCAACGACGGCCATGGGCAAGGACGTGGAGCCGTGACTCGCGGTTCGACCTGGCGTTCGTCGGTGGCGGCTCGTCGTTCAGCCCGACTGGCGATCGGTTCGCGTACGTTGGCGGGGGACAAAATGCCAAGGGCGCGGCCATCATGATCGCCACCGCCGAGGGGGACTCAGCCCGAGCGCTCTATCGTGACTCGACGCGCAACATTCTCGCGCCCCAGTGGGCGCCTAACGGCGACCGGATCGTCTTCGGCATCGGTATCTTCAACGCGTTCTTCAACGGGTTCCGCGGACTGTTTCTCAACCCCGAAGATCGTGTCGAAGGCGGGGCGCAGGTTGCGATCATCAATGCCGACGGCACGGGATTCCGCGAGCTGACGTCGGGACCTAACAACAACGCATTCCCGTCCACGTCGCCGGATGGGCGGAGGGTTGTGTACCGGACGTTCGGCCCGGATGGCAACGGGCTGCGCATCATGGATATCGAAACGGGGCAAGTGACTTCACTGGGCAGTGGGTACGACAACTTTCCGCTCTGGTCACCGCGCGGTGACCTGATCATGTTCGCTCGTCAGGCAGCAGGCGCGTACGAGATCTACACGATCAAGCCCGACGGATCGGGCCTCAAGCAGTTGACGCACAGCCGGGGCAACGACGCGCACATGGCGTGGTCGCCTGACGGCGAGTACATCGCGTTCGCGTCGTCACGGAAGGGGTTCAAGGATGAAGCGATCTACACCAACGCTCCGCAGCCATACGGCGAGATCTTCGTCATGAAATTCGACGGCACGGACGTCCGGCAGCTCACCGACAATCAGTGGGAGGAGGGCACACCGGTGTGGCGGCCGTCGGCTCGGTCGACGGCGGCGCGGTAACGCAACAATTGTCCATCTGACCGTGTCCAACTCCCGTATGGTTCTCGCGTTTAATGGGGACCAGGCATTACTCGGGAGATCTGACGATGCTCAGCGCCGCAGCGCTCGCGCTCACATTGCTGGCTGCCCAAAATGATTCGACGCCGTCGTGCGCGACCACGCTCGCGCTACTCGAGCGCACGATGCACCTCGATTACGCCGGCTACACGCTCGAGCTGCGTGGCGATCGGCTGACGCGCTTTGCCGCCATGAAGGCGGCGCTCCAGGAGCGCGCCAGCCGCACGCATGGCGACGACTGCTACTTCGTGCTCCGCGACTTCGTCGAGTGGTTTGACGATCCGCATCTGTTCGTGTATCAAACGATGCGCGTCGACACCGCGGAATTGCGGCGAAGAGCCGCTCAAGTCGAGCGGCGCAGCGTGACGGAGGACGGCGTGCGCGAGTACTATCGCAAGCGCGGCGCTCGGCTCGACGCGATTGAAGGCATCTGGTACGACCGCGGCATGCGCGTCGCCGTCGTTCCCGACTCGAGTTCAGGTGCGGGACATTACGTAGCCGTGCTGCTGACGAGCGACACGACCGGTTGGACGCCGGGGACAGTGCGCGCGCGATTCACGCGTCGCCCTAACGGCGGCTACGATGCGCAGGTACTCGAGCGCAATTACGCGCGCGCCTATCGACGGGCGGAGATCTACCGCCACGTGGTGTTGCGCTTGTCGCCCGGTCTCTGGGGAAAGGAATTTCCCGTTCCTTCAGCGGACACCGGGACGCTCGATCCCGTCGACCCGCATCGCCCTGTCGTCTATCGAAAGAACGGAACCATCGTGTTCGCGATCCCGTCGCATAACGGGTACAAGCCGGCGCTCGACAGCCTCGTGGCGAAATACCGTGAGGAGATAAGCTCGGCCGACAGACTGATCATCGACCTGCGCGGCAACGAGGGCGGTGGATCGTTCATGACCAACGATCTCGAGCCGTTCGTCTCGCTCGAGCAGGAGCTGCCGAACCCGTTTCCGACGGATCGTCCGCTGATGCTGTCCTCGCCCGACCAGATTGCCTATGCGCGCCGAGCGTTCGGATCGGATACGTCGAAGTTCGTGCGCGGGCTCATCGCGCGCCTCGAGGCGAGTCCTGGTGAGCTCGTCCCACTGAACGATCCCGCCGATACGGTGAAGGCCCCTGATCCACGCGACTGGGTGGTGTCGAGCGGGCCGCGTCGAGTCGGCGTGCTGGTGGATCACGGGACGGTGAGCGCCGCGGAGGTTTTCGTACTCTATGCCCTCAGGAGCCCACGCGCGACGGTGTTCGGTGAGCCGACTGCCGGTGCGCTCGACTATCAGACCGCGAGCATCGTCTCGATCTCACCGCACGAGCGACGATGGTTCCTGGGATACGGCACGATCACGCGCGGGCCGGGGTTGCCGGCGGGCGGCATGCGGGGGAAGGGAATTCCGCCGCAGGTGCGCATCGACCTCCGTGCGGTGGCGGATCCGGTCGCGTACGTGGATCGCGCGTTGAGCACGCGACCCTGATCGTGTCGCCGCTCACGCGTCATCCGCTCCGGTGGGCAAGCGCGATAACGGCGTTTATGGTCGTCGGATCGGCGGCTTGCCATAACGATGGCGTGAGCGCTGTACGACGGCCGACGACTACGAACCACGTGCTCCGCGTGCAGGCGAACGGCGCTGGTTCGGGCACGGTTACCACGCCGGACGCGTCGCCACAACTCTCCTGTACCATCACGCGGGGCGCGCTGTCTGGAGTGTGCGCAATGGCGTATCCGGCCAACTCGGCGGTGCAGCTGGTCGCGACACCTAACGCGGCATCGACGTTCGCCAACTGGAGCGGCGACTGCACGGGAACGGAGGGGTGTGTGGTCGACATGTCACAGGAGCGAACAGTCACTGCGGCATTCGCGGAGAAGCAGCCTCGAGTGGGTCAGCCGAAAGGGATCTTCTCGCCGAGGTCGACAGCCTGTTGCGTTGACTGACGCGACGCCGGCGACGCGATGACCGGATTCCCGAGCCCACCGATTCCGGCGATGTTGACTTCCATTCGGTCTCCCGGTTTGAGAAACACCGGAGGCTTTCGTGCGAACCCCACGCCGGCGGGCGTCCCGGTCGCGATCACATCCCCCGGCTCGAGCGTGATGCTGTCCGTGATGAACGCGATCAGCTCCGGCACGCGGAAGATCAACTGACTCGTGTTCGAGTCCTGCATCACAATGCCGTTGACCGTGAGCGAGATGCGCAGCGTATGGGGATCGGGGATCTCGTCCGTCGTGACGATCGTCTGGCCCATCGGCGCGAACGTGTCGCATGACTTACCGCGCTGCCACTGCCCATCGCCGAACTGGAAGTCACGCGCCGTGACGTCGTTGAAGGCCGTGTACCCGAGCACGTAGTCGTATGCGTGGTCGGCGGTCACGTGCGACGCGCGACGACCGATCACGACCGCGAGCTCTGCCTCGTAGTCGACCTTGTCACTGGACGGGGGAATGACGACGGGCTCGCCCGGCGCGATCACGCAGCTCGCGAACTTCGAGAAGATGACCGGCGTCTTCGGCACCGCGAGACCACTCTCCGCGGCGTGGTCGCGGTAGTTCAGCCCGACGCACACGATCTTCCCCGGCCGCGGAACGGGGGCGAACCAGTACGCATCCCGGCTCGGTACCAACCATCCGTTCGCGCGTGCTTCCGCGAGCGCGCTCGGATCGCGCTCGAGTTGCACGGCAGTCTCGCGTGCTCGCTGAAACCACGGGCCATCCATGTCGAACCATGCGAGGAGACTCGACGGACGCGCGGTGGGCGCGAACAGCTTCTCGCAGTCGAGGCGACGCCCGCTATCAACGCCATTCATGCGGAGGATGATCCCCATTCGGGGAGACTTCCAATCCGTTTCCTGAGTAGCGAAGGAAATGATTTGCATGGTGAACCAAGCTAGTGGGGCAATTCGCTGTGGCGGTGCGTCATGGAGCATAGCCCCGCCACAGCCATTCCAGCGCCGCTGGAAGCGTCTGAAGTTTGACGTCCCGATCGACGTGCGCCGCGTTGCGGGCAAAGACGTACTGATAGTGATACCCCTTCGCCGCCAATACGCGGGCCATGTTCTCGCTCGCGAGCACCCAGTCGTGCATTTCGTCGCGCATGACGTTGGGGTTGAGAAAGTCCCGGTCACCGACCGCGAGCCAGACGCGAATCGGCTTCACGGGACTCGACGGGATGAGTCGCTCGTGCAGCTCCCACGCGCCGTGCGGCGTCTCGTCGCTGTGTGGCCATTGCTGGTTGATCGCCGTGATCGAATAGGCCAGGACTCGGTGGTAGAGTTCTGGATGGTACCATGCCATGATGAAGGCGGCAGAACCCCCCGAGCTGCCGCCCATCGTCGCGCGCCCATCGGGGTCCTTCGTTAGGCGCACGCCGTACTGCTTCTCGACGAGCGGGAGCACCTCCGTCTCGACGAACTCGGCGTAGCGGCCCGACATGGTATCGTATTCCAGGCCGCGCTGGCTACCTTGAGCATCGCCGCCGCCGTTGCCGATCGAGATGGCGATCATCACCGGCACGCGCTTCTGTGCGATCAGATTGTCGAGCGCCGTGAAGAGCAAGTTGTCGGGGCCGTCCGCACCGACGATGAATGGCGCGACCGTACCGGGGACATACTGCGCGGGGACATAGACGGCGACCGTGCGCTTATACGGCGCCGGGTGGCTCGTCGTCACGATCAACGTCGCCGGGTCGTTAGGGCTGACCGTGCCGAACGTCCCGGAATCCCGCGCGATGCCCGGGTAGCTCCGGCTGTCCTCCGAGCGCATCGTGAAGGTGTGCACCACGCCACGGGGCGTTCCTTCGTGCACCGTCATCTCCGGCGCGCGCGGGTGAGTCGCTCCGATGACGAAATTCCCGTTGTCGTTAGGCGACGGCACGCTGCCGTCCGGCAGCTCCGTCTTGGAGACGAAGCCCGGCGTAAACGGATCGCGTGTGGGAGGCGTGGGGCGTGTCGTGGCGGATGTCGACGCTCTCTGCCGTGAAGTCGTGTCCCGCAGCCAGTCGTTCGTCCGTATGTCCGGCATGGCACGCACCGCCGCACGCAAGGCGTCGAGGTCGCCGTGGCGAAAGAGCTTCCCGCGCAGCACCACGGCCGAGATCCGCTGGGTATTCTTGATGTCGGCGAGCGGGTCGGCGTCGAGCAGGACGAGGTCCGCCACCTTGCCCGATGCGATCGTCCCCAAGGAATCCGCAAGCCCAAGCCACTCGGCCGGCTTCCGGGTAGCGCTCTCGAGCGCTTCCATGGGGGTCATGCCAACAGAATCCACGAACAGCCGTAACTCCTCGTGGAGTGAAAGCCCGGGAAAGATGTTCAGGACCGCGACGTCCGAACCGGCCATGATTCGCACCCCGGCCTCGCGCATCTCGCGGACGTGTCGCAGCCAGATGGGCCAGGCGCGCTCGAGGAGGGCGCGACGCTGCGGTGTCGCTTCCTCCACTTGCTCGCGCCAGTCGAGAATCATGAACTTCGAGACGTATGGCCGGAGCGGATGCGTGGCGCCCGTCGTGTCCGCAACGAGCGCCTGGAAGTAGCTGAGCGGTCGGAACGCGGACTCGATCATCACAACGAGCGTCGGTACCACGCCGACGTCGCGCTTCGCGAGCTCACGCCAGAACGCCATCCGCTGATCGCGGGACATGGACTCGAACGTGAGGGGAAATCCGTGCTCGACCCCATCCTGACCCGCCTCCAGGAACAGCGCGGGCGACGCGGCGACGTAGTGTCCGACCAACCGCTTGCCGTGCTCGTGCGCGGCCCGTGCGAGCGCGAGATACGTCGCGCTGTCCTGCACCGTGCGGACCTTGAAGTGGTCGATCTCCAG
>Ga0075421_100003818_pt1 | contig 18110 bp, 14 predicted proteins | sample SoiMetdeltSBSDD5_FD_75292 | JGI IMG/M metagenome (GOLD analysis project Ga0075421, IMG submission 75292) | Bulk soil microbial communities from a Populus tree surrounding site in Tennessee, USA - Soil MetaG P. deltoides SBSDD5 | ecosystem: Environmental > Terrestrial > Soil > Tree plantation...
CGTGCCCCACAGCGAGTGCCGCTCGTCCTTCGCCGCCAGGATGCGCTGGATCACCAGCCCGCCGCCGTCGGCGTTCTTGTTGGCGCACCAGAGCAGGCCGCACATGACCACGAACTCCCAGAGCGGCGCGCTCCAGTCCGCCGGCGAGCCCGTCAGCCGGTCGATGTCCTGGGGCAGGCCGGAGAGCTTGGAGGCATCGACCTCGGCCACGCGCGCGATCAGCGGCTGCAGGCCGCCGAAGTGCCCGACCACGCACACCGCCAGCGTGATGGCGCCCGCCATGGCCACAGGGAACTGCACCAGGTCCGTGAGCACCACGCCCCACAGGCCCGAGGCCTCGCAGTAGAGGAAGGTGAGCGCCACGCAGGCCCCGAGCGAGAGCCAGGCGGGCGTGACGGCCACCCCCGCCACCGTGAAGAGCGCGTCGTTGCTCAGACCCAGCACCGTGCCCAGCAGCTTCTGCATGGACAGGAACACCCAGCCCAGCACCAGGCAGTGGACGAAGGTCACCTGGTAGATCGCCTTGAAGCCGCGCAGCACGGTGGCCGGCAGGCCGGAGTACCGCAGCTCGATGAACTCCACGTCCGTGATCACGCCGCTGCGCCGCCAGAGGCGGGAGAAGAGCACGACCACGAGCAGCGTGCCGACCATGTAGCCCCACCAGCGCCAGTTCCCGGCCACCCCGCCCACGCGCGTCCAGCCGGTCACCACCAGGGGCGTGTCCGACGAGAACGACGTGGACACCAGCGACGTGCCCATGAGCCACCAGGGCAGGTTGCGCCCGGACAGGAAGAAGTTCTCGCGCGTGCCGCCGGCGCGCTTGCTGCCCCACAGGCCGAGCAGCACCGCGCCCAGCAGGGCCGCCGCCACGACCAGCCAGTCGATCCAGCCCAGCGTGGCCGGCGGCGGCAGCTTCAGCGCATCCTGCACGCGGCCATCATGGCGGCGCGCAGGGCGCTTTCAATCACGGCCCGAGCGGCGCGACCAGCGATTCGCTCGGGATGCGGATGGTGGGCGTGATGAAGAACAGGATCTCGCTGTTGCGCACGCGGCTGCTGCGGCTCTTGAAGAGCCAGCCGAGCACCGGGATGTCGCCCAGGATCGGCACCTTGGTGATGGACTCGATGGACTCGCGCGACCGCAGCCCGCCCACCGCGAACACCTGCCCGCTGTGCACGTGCACCGTGGTGCCCGCGTCGCGCGTGCTGATGACGGGCGTGCTCACCTCGACGCCCGACAGCACGAAGGGCACCTCGCCCGTCACGGCCGAGACGTCCACGGACAGGTCGATGCGCACCACGTCGTCCGCCACGATGAACGGGATCAGCTCCACCCGCACGCCCGTGTCCTCGAACGTCGTCGTGACCTGCGCGTTGCTCCCCAGGCCGGTGGCCGAGAAGACCGGCACCTTGCTGCCGGTGTTGATGACCGCGCGGTGGCCGTTGAGCACCGTGACCGTGGGCGTGCTGATGATCTCGCTGGCGCCGATGGTCTGCAGGAAGGACAGCAGCGCATCCACCTGCACGCCGTTGTGCACGCCCTGCAGGCTCAGCAGGAAGCCCGTGATCGAGGTGGGCGGCACGAAGCTGCCGAAGGCCGCGCCATAACCGGACGGGGCGCCGTTGTCCTCGATCGGGAAGCCCGCGCCGAAGTTGCCGTTGATCGGGTTGGACACCGGGTCGAACGGCTGGCCGGGGTTCTCGAGGTGGTTCGCCGCCACCTTGGCGTCCCAGTCCAGGAGGTCGTCGAGGTTCACCTCGACCAGCCGCACCTGCAGCTCCACCTGCGGCAGGTCGGCCAGCAGCTTGTCCAGCAGCTGGTCGACGAAGAGCAGCACCTCGGGCGGCGCGGTGATGACCAGCAGGTCGGCCACGTTCAGGTTGGGCAGCGACTCGAGGATGCCCAGCTTGCTGCCCGCGCCGTTGTTGGCCGTGAACGTGCTGTCCTTGTAGAAGGCCTCCCTGTGCACGTACTTGATGATCTCGGTCGGCAGGCCCTCGGGCGGCGAGGGCGTGTTGGCCGCGGCCGGGAAGCCGGGCACGCTGGCCTGCAGCACGGCGAGCACGCCGGCGGCGCGCTCGGACTTGATCATGTACATCTTGGACCAGCTGCCATCGACGCCGCGGATGACGTTGCGGCCCAGCCGGTGGAAGGGCGTGGGCGGCGCCTCCGCCAGGTAGTCGGGCTCCTGCGCTTCCTCGGTGGCGGGCTGCAGCAGGTGCAGGAGGTCGGGCGTGGGACCCTGCGGCGCCTCCTGGCCGTCGGGCCCGACGGGCACGTCCTGCGCCGGCGGCAGCGCGGCGGGCGGCTCGCCGGCCACGGCCACCACGGGCTGGTCGGCGCTGAACTCCCAGACGGGCGGCGGCGGCGACACCTGTTCCGTCACGCACGCCGGCAGCAAGACCAGGGCCAGCACCGCCGGCATCGGAAAGCGCATCGTCAGCACCCCAGGGCCGCGATGGCGGCCTGCGTCACATCGGCCACGGGTCCGAGGCGGCAGGTCGTGCCACCCTTCTCGGCCACGGCGTCGTAGCCGCCGTCCCGGGCCACCTTCTTGACCGCGCGCTCGAAGGCGTCCAGAGCCTGCTTGCGCAGGAAGTGGAAGTTCACGTCGTTCTCGGTGAGCGACTGGCTCTCGCGCCAGGCGGGAATGGCCGCCAGCAACTGCTCGCTGTCCAGCTCGACGATGAGGCGCGCGTCCGCGGCATTGCCGGCGAGCACGCGGCCCTCCACGTGGTACAGCGGCAGCTGGTCGATGACCGCGGCCGTCAGGTCGCGGATGGGCTCGCTGCCACCCGACAGCCCGCCGGGTACGGTGATGACGTCCAGCTTCTCCGCGTGCGCCACCTTGACCAGCGACCTGTTGGTGGTCACCTGCGCGTCCGCGAACATCTTGCTGCCGCGCGCGCCGTCCGTCTCGGACAGGCGTTCGGCCTTCATGCGCATGTAGATCGGGTTGCTGGCGTACACGGCCAGGATGTCCACCACCGCGCCGCGCTGGGCCTTGTCTGCGCTGCCGTACAGGATCTGGCCGGTGACCTGCAGGGCGTCGACGGCGGCGCAGAACAGCAGCGCCAGGCTGGCCAGCAGGAGGACGCCTCCGACTCGTCTCTGTATCGCTCTCGCCATGCCCGACCTCCTCCAAGCGGCCGGCGCGCCGCGACTGGCGACGCCGTCAGCCCGATCTGTCCGTCCAACCGACATCCTAAGTCCGGTCGCAGTCGACGGAGCCCGGGAAGCGGGCGGCAGCGGCAAAAAAAAAAGCCGGGACCGGCCCCGCCCGCCAGCGAGCGCGGTCGGCCCCACATCCCTTCATCGGAGGCCTTGTCGCCGAACTTCAACGAGATCGACAAAGACTTGAATTCGAACGGCCCGACACGCCTATCGCGAGAGGACGTGGCTCGTGGTGACGTCGGCGAGGAGCTTGCCCGATGTGCCGCGGACGAGCGTCCGCACCACGCTGACCGTGCGGCCCTTCCGGACGAACGTGGACGTCGCCGCGAGCGTGCCGTCGGCCTGATTGGCGAGGAAGCTGGCATGCAGCGCGATGGCGAGGGGAAAGCCCCGCATCCCGGGCTCGGCGTGCGGCGAGCCGAGGACGAGGGCCGTCGCCGTCACGTCCGCGAACCACAGCATGGCGCCGGCCTGCACGACGCCGAAGGGATTCAGGATGCCAGCCTGCACGGGCATCTCGGAGTCCACCCGCTCGGGAGTCTGCGCCGTGATGCTGAAGGCCAGGGAGCCCTGGAAGCGGACGGACTCGTTCACGTCCGCGGGTTCAGTGCTCGCGTCGATCTCCGCGACCGCCGCCGCGTCCGCCGCCGCCGCCGCCGCCGCGATAGCCGCCGCCACCACCACCACCACCGCCGCGTCCGCCGCGATCCCGGCCGCGATCGCCGCCGCCGTGACCGCCGCCGCCGTGGCCGCCCGCACCGCCGCGCTCACCGGCCGGCACCGCCTCCTCCTTCTCCTTCCAGTCGGGGTCGACCTGCTTGATGGAGAGGCGGATGCGGCCGTTGTCCTCGATGTCGAGGACCTTCACCTTGACGGTGTCGCCGATGTGCACGTGCTCCTCGGGGTCGCGCACGAAGCCCGCGGCCATCTCGGAGACGTGGCACAGGCCCTCGGTGCCCGGCAGCACCTCGATGAAGGCGCCGTAGGGCTTGATGGAGGTGACGCGGCCCTCGTAGATCTCGCCCACGGTGGGCATCTGCCGCTCCACCGGCGGGCCCCCGCGATCGCCGCCGCGGCCGCCGCGGCCGCCGGCCGGCGCGCCGACCTCGGCGTCCAGGTTCATGGACACGCGCACGCGGCCGAGCTCGTCGATGTTCACGACCTTCACGTCGACGCTGTCGCCGATCTTGAGCACGTCGCCCACGGCCTTCACGAAGCCCTTGCCCATCTCGGTGATGTGCAGCAGGCCTTCCTTGCCCGGGAAGATCTCGACGAAGGCGCCGAACTCGCGGACCGAGACGACCTTGCCCTTGTACACGCGCCCCAGCTCGGCGTCGCCGCACAGGGCCTCGATCTGCGCCACGGCCGCCTCGAGGTTGCTGTCCGGGCCGCCGGCCACGGTGACCGCGCCGTCGTCGTTGACCTCGATGCGCACGTTGAACTCGGCCTGCAGGCCCTTGATGGTCTTGCCGCCCGGGCCGATGAGGAAGCCGATCTTGTCCACCGGGATCTGCTTGAGGATCAGGACCGGCGCCCACTTGCTGACCTGCGGGCGGGCCGACGTGATGGCGGCGCTCATCTTCTCGAGGATGTGCAGTCGGCCCTCGCGGGCCTGGCCCAGCGCGCGGTGCAGCAGCTCGCTCGACAGGCCCTTGATCTTGATGTCCATCTGCAGCGCCGTGATGCCCTTGGCGGTGCCGGCGACCTTGAAGTCCATGTCGCCGTTGTGGTCCTCGCTGCCGTGGATGTCCGACAGGATGTGGAACTGGCCGCCCTCCTCGATGAGGCCCATGGCGATGCCGGCCACGGGCGAGCGCAAGGGGCAGCCGGCGTCGAGCAGCGCCAGCGAGGCGCCGCAGACGGAGGCCATCGAGCTGCTGCCGTTGGACTCGAGGATCTCGGACACCACGCGCATGGAGTAGGGGAACTCCTCGGGCGTGGGCATGACCATGTTCACGGCGCGCTCGGCCAGGTTGCCGTGCCCGATCTCGCGCCGGCTGGTGCCGACCATGCGCCGCACCTCGCCCACCGAGAAGGGCGGGAAGTTGTAGTGCAGCATGAAGCGCTTGCTGTACTCGTCCTGCAGGCCGTCCACGATCTGCTCGTCGCGGCCGGTGCCCAGCGTGACGGTCACGAGCGCCTGCGTCTCGCCGCGCGTGAACAGCGCGCTGCCGTGCGTGCGGGAGAGGACCCCGAGCTCGATCTCGATGGGACGGATCTGGCCGAGCGCGCGCCCGTCGGTGCGGCTCTGGCTGTGCGCGATGAGCTCGCGCTCCACCACCGACTCCAGCTCGCCGAAGGCGGCCTTCACGAGCTTCTCGGCCGTCTTGCGCTCGGCTTCCGGCAGCGGGTCGAGCAGCGTGCTGCTGGCCTCGACGATCACCGCCTTCACCGCGGACTTCTTGGCGTGCTTGCCCGGCACGGCCAGCGCCTGCTCGAAGGCGGCGCGCGACGCGAAGACCTGCTCCTTCCACGGATTGGGCGCCGGCGGCGGCACCACGAGCTTGGGCTTGGCCACCTGGCCCTGCAGCTCCGCGATCATGTCGCAGATCTCGATGATCGCGTAGTGGCCCTGCAGGATGGCGTCGGCCAGCACGTCCTCGGGCAGCTCCATGGCGCCCGCCTCCACCATCGTGACCGCGTCGCGCGTGCCGCTGACCACGAGGTCGAGCGTCGAGAGCGACATCTGCTCGAGAGTGGGGTTGATGACGAAGTGGTCGTCCACGCGGCCCACGCGCACCGTCGCGCCCGGGCCCTGGTAGGGCAGGCTGCTGATGGACAGCGCGGCCATGGAGGCGATGCCGGCCAGGATGTCGGGCTCGTTGCTGCGGTCGTAGCTCATGACCGTGACGATGATCTGCACCTCGTCCGCATAGCCCTCGGGGAACATCGGGCGCACGGGCCGGTCGATCGAGCGCGCCACGAGCACCTCGTGGTCGCGCGGCCGCATCTCGCGCTTGAAGAAGCCGCCCGGCACCTTGCCCGCGGCGTAGGTCTTCTCGCGGTACTCCACGGTGAGCGGGAAGAAGTCGATGTCGGGCCGGCCGGCGGCGGATTGCACCGTGGCCAGCACCGAGGTCTCGCCGTAGGTGGCGAAGATGGCGCCGTCGGCCTGCTTGGCGAGGCGGCCGGTCTCGAGGGTGAGGGTGCGGCCCGCGATGGTGCGCGACACGCGGATGGGATGGTTCAGGCTCTCGGTCATGGAATCTGCTTCTTCTTCATCGAGGAGTCGGCGACGGGTGCCGCCGGGAGGGAGGCGCGACGGACGGAGCGCCGCCCGCGCGAGTTGCTGGACACGTGGCCACCTCTCGAATCGTCGAGTTGGGGCCGGGGGGCGCTGTTACGCGCCGGACTTGACACCGCGGATCCCCAGCTTGTCGGTGAGCGCGTCGTAGCGCTTCACGTCCGTGCGCTGGAGGAAGCGCAGCAGCCTGTTGCGCTGGCCGACCAGCTTCATCAGACCGCGACGCGTGGAGTTGTCCTTGAGGTGCGTCTTGAGGTGCTCGGTCAGGGCATTGATGCGGTCGCTGAGCAACGCGACCTGCACTTCGCAGGAGCCGGTGTCCTTGGGATGGGTCCGGTGCTCCGCGATCCGGGCAGTCCTGGCTGCCGTCGTCGTCATGGAGTCTTCTTTCTGGGGGGCGGCGGCTTCCGCAGTGTGGCCGCCCACGTCTCGATCAGGGTTCTTGCTTCGCCAATTGAATTCCGCGCGAGGTTAGCACAGGGGCCGCCGGCCTCACAAGGCGGAAGCCTCGGCCCGCGCCCGCCGCAGGCAGCTCTCGCACAGGCCGCAGGGAGCCTCGCCGCCCTCGTAGCAGGACCACGTCAAATGCAGCGGAGCGCCCGCGGCGCGGCCTTCCGCGAGGAGCTGGGCCTTGGTGAGGTGCAGCGTCGGGCACTCGACCCGCACGCGGCCGCGCGTGCCGTCCAGCAGGCAGGCGTTGAGGCTCGCGACGAAGCGGGCCGAGTTGTCGGGAAAGGTCGCGCCTTCCTCGGCATTGAAGCCCACCACGACCACGGCCAGCCCGCGCGCCTCGGCCAGCGCCGCGGCCAGGTTCACCAGCACGCCGTTGCGGTTGGGCACCCAGACCGCGTCGGCCGTCGCGCGGGCCGTCTCGTCGAGACGCCGGCTGTCGGGCCGGGGCAGCGGCCGGGTGCGGTCCACCAGGGCCGTCGCGGTCACGCGGGCGAGCAGCGGCAGCTCGGCCAGCTCGACGGGGAAGCCCAGCGCCGCCCCCACCGCCTGCGCCGCCGCGCTCTCGCGCCGCGCGGCGCGCTGGCCGTAGTCCACGCACAGCCCGAGCTGCACCGTTCCGTGTCGCGCGCGGTACAGCGCGGCGGCGACCGTGGAATCGAGGCCACCCGAGAGCAGAGCCAGCGCTGACACGCGGTGCGTTGTAGCGGCTCCGCCGGCCGACCGCGAGCCGCCGGCACCCGGCTCTCCCCCTCGGTTGCCCGCCCCGGGAGCGACCGTTACAACGACCGGCCTCTCGCGGCAGCCCACCGTCCGCGCCCCCGTCGAGCGAGTAGAAAGGCCCGTGACGCCACGCTCCCGCCTCTCCCGGCTCAGGCTGCCTGCCCTGCTCGCCGTCGCGGCCGGGTGCGCCCAGCCGCCCGCGGCGCCGCCGGTCGCCGCGCCTCCCGCGGCGGACGTCCGGAGCGAGAATGAGACCCGGTCCGCCGGCGCGGCGCACCCCCTCGACCCGGCCGCCACGGACCGCGTCCTGCGCCCGGCGCTCCGGCGCCTCGACGAGGCGCTCGCGCTGCGCCATCGTAACGAGCAGTGGGAGCAGGTCGCGGAGACCGCCCGGGAGGCCGCGGCCCTGCTCGACGAGGCGCGCGAGGCGGGCGCGCGCGGCCCTGCGGCCGACGCCGCGCACGCCGCCGTCGAGGCGCTGCTGGCCTGGCAGGCGCTGGGCGAGGCCGGCGACCCGGCCCGCGCCGAGTGCAGTGCGGCCCTCTTGCGCCTGCTCGATCTCGTCGGCCGTCAGGTGCCGCAGACCCACGCGCTGCGCGCGGTGATCCTGCTCGAGACCGGTCGCGACGCCGAGGCCGGGGCGGAGCTGCTGGCCGGCCTGCAGCAGTTCCCGGCGTACCCCGAGCTGCATGACCTCGCCCGCGGCGCCGCCGACCGGCTGCCCGGCCCGCAGGCGCTGGCGAAGGTCGTCGATCAGGCCGCCGCGCGCCGGCCCGAGCTGCTCGGCGAGGCTGCCGCGACGCGCGGCTACCTGCTGCTGGCCGCGGGCATTCCTGCCGAGCGCGACGGCAATCCGGCGGGCGCGGCGCGGCTGTACGAGCTCGGCGCGGAGGCGCTGCGGCAGGCGCGCGAGGACGAGAGCCAGCGCCTCTCGGACTGGACGCTCGCCCAGCGCCGTGCCGACTGCCTGGCCAACGCCGGCCGCCTGCACCTGCAGCGCGCGCAGGACCTGCTGGCCGCGATGGGCCTGCCCGCCGCGCGCCCCGAGCTGGCCGCCGCGGAGCAGGACTACGGCGACGCCCTGGAGGCGGTGCCGGATGACGAGGAGTCGCACGCCGGCCTCGCCGCCACGGCCGACACCTACTACCAGGCGGGCGACCTGGACGGCGTGCGCGACGCCTTCGGGCGCCTGGCCGCGCGCTTCGACGACGCCGAGTGGTGGAACAACCACGCCTTCTTCTGCCGCGAGACGGGCCTGTACGAGGAGTCCTTCGCGGCCTACGAGAAGTGCGTGGCCCTCGAGCCCTGGAACGCCCGCTACGTCAACGACACGGCGCTCATCCTGCTCTACCATCTCGACCGCGACCTCGACCGCGCCGAGGCCATGTTCCGCAAGGCCATCGAGCTCGGCCGGACCGCCTGCGACAACCCCTTCATCGACGAGGCCTCGCGCGAGGCCAACTTCGGCGCGTATACGGATGCCATGCTGAACCTGTCGCTGCTCCTCGCCCGCGACGGCCGCCTCGACGAGGCGGAGACGCTGGCGAACGAGCTGCTCGTGCTGTCCCCCGAGCGCGCCGACGCGCGCGGGCTGCTCGCGCACATCGAGGCCGCGCGGCGCGGCGAACCCGTCCCCCGGAACCCCTGACCATGAGCCTCCTCCCGCTGCTGCTCGCCCTGTCCCTGCTCGCCCCGCAATCCGGCGCCGACAAGCTCGAGCAGGCGCGCGCCCGCATGGCCGACGGCAAGGCCGACGAGGCCGAGCGCCTGCTCTCGGAGATGCTCGCCGCCGGCGAGGGCGACGCGCACGACGTGCGGCTCCTGCTGGCCGACGCGCAGCTGGCCGCGGGCGCGCCGGACCGCGCGCTCGAGACGCTCGAGCCCATCGCCAAGGACGACGACCCGGCCGCCCTGCGCAAGATGGGCGAGGCCTTCCGCGCCAACGGCGAGCGGGTCGCGGCCGGGGGCGGACGGCGCGCGAAGGACGACGCCGAGTTCCAATTCGGCCAGGCGGTCACCTTCCTGGTGCGCGCGGGCAAGGCCGGCGACGCCGCGGCCGACGCGCAGGCGGGCTTCGTGGAGCTGTACAACCTGGGCGACGCCGACGCCGCGCGCGAGCGCGCCGACAAGCTGCTCAAGCGCGACGCCCAGGACGGCGAGGCGCTGCTGCTGCGCGGCTGCGCGCACGTGTCGGCCAGCTGGGCCGCCAGCCAGGCCGGCGACGAGAAGATGGCCAAGGCCGAGCGCGAGAAGGCCGTGGCGGACCTGACCGCCGCCGACGCGGCGCTGGGCGGCAAGCGGCCCGAGCCCGTGTTCCAGCTGGCCTGGCTGCACGAGCAGTCGGGGGAGGCCGAGAAGGCGGTCGAGGCCGCCGCGGCCTGGTCCGACCGCCTGCCGCACAAGGACTTCTCGCGCCTGTACCAGCTGGCCCGCCGCTACGCGGGCGAGCGCCAGCTCGCCGCGGCCAGCTCCGCGCTGGTGGCCATGGTGCAGCGCGACGCGGCGCTGCTCACGGAGTGGGTCAAGGCCGAGGAGGACGTCACGGCGGCGGCCGTCTCGCTGAGCTGGGGCCTGGGGCCGCTGGTCGACAGCAACCGCGGCCGGGTGGCCAAGGACGTGCTCGCCGCGCTGTGCGCCGCCGGCCCGAAGGACCCGAACCTGTGGAACGACTACGGCCTGATGGCGCGCGACGCCAACGCCTTCGACGAATCCCTGCGCGCCTACGACCAGGCGCTCGTGCTGCGCCCCGACGACGCCAACCTGATGAACGACACGGCGGTGATCCTGCACTACTACCTGCACCGCGACTACGACCGCGCGCAGGAGCTGTACGAGAAGGCCATCGAGATCGCGGACGAGCTGCTGGACAAGCGCGACAAGCTCACGCCCGAGGCGCTCGCGCTGGCGGAGAAGGCCAAGAAGGAGGCCACCGACAACATGCGCAACCTGGCCCAGGGCGTGTACGAGTGGGGCCGCTGACGGGCCGGCGCGCGGCTCAGTTCTTCTTCGTCGGCGCGTAGGTCTCGAGCACCCACGCCTTCCACTGCGCCTCGAAGTCGAGCACCGAGAGGCCCCAGGTCTCCCGCAGGATGTCGCGCATCGCGTACTTCTGCTTGCACATCTTGAGCGCCTTGCCCATGGCAAAGGTGTCCCGCGCCAGGAGGAAGTCCGTCCACGACCACGAGAACTGGTGCTCCTTGGCCGTGAGCGACGAGTTGGGCTTCACGATCACGTCCGTGAACACCGGGATGTCCTCGTTCGACACGGCCTTGTAGATGTTCTTGCGCCAGTCGGAGCCGCCCCAGCGCGAGTCGACATTCTGCTCCCGCATGCAGTAGGTGTCCGCGCGCTTGTCCAGGTCGATCTCGAACCAGTGCGAGAGCCCCTCCGCCAGCCAGCCGTACTTGTCGTTGAGCCAGGGCGGCGCGAGCCCGATCTCGCCCGGCTTGAACCACGAGATGTCGTAGAAGATGGCCGTGAACTGGTGGATCATCTCATGCACCTCGTGACGCCAGAGGTCGGCCTCCTTGGGGAAGTCGCCCTTGTCCCACCAGGTCACGATGACCGAGTCGTGGTTCACGCCGCCCGAGCGCTGCACGGTCGGGAAGCCCTCGAGACCGGTGTAGGCCGGCGCGGCGCCGGCCTGCTGCTCGGGCTTCTCGAAGACCATGAGCGTGTGCACGTTCTTCATGTTGTTGGCGTCGGTGATGCCGAACATGGACTGGAACCTGGCGTACAGCGCCTCGAGCCGCCGCACGTACAGGTGCGCCGCCTCGTGCGCGTCGTAGCTCTTCTTGTTGGCCGTGGTGATGCGCGGCGTGTTCCAGACCACGATGAAGTGCGTGCTCTGCACCTGCACCAGCGGCGCGTCGGCGCCGGCCAGCTTGTCCACGCGCCGCCGCTCCTTCAGCCAGGCGTCGCCGGCCGTGCGGTGCTCGGTCCACTCCTTCTGCGACGCGGCCTGCAGCGAGGGCGTCTTGCAGCGCGCACACGGCTGCCACGACAGGCCCATGTTCTCCGAGGCCAGCGCCTCGCTGCAGTAGAGGATGGTCCAGCCGGGGCCGCTCTCCTGCTCCAACTTGAACTCGTCCTGGATGTCGAAGGGCGTGCGCCCCGTGGTCCCGCACCAGCCGCAGCGGGCCTCGCCGGCCTGTGGGGCGGGCGCGCCGTCGACCGCCGGCCCGGTGGCCGGCGGAGCGTCGGCCGGCGAGGCCCCGGGCCGAGGCGTGCCGGCCGGCGCGTCCTGCGAGTGCAGGCCCGCCACCGCCAGCAGCGACGCCTGCAGGGCGCCCAGGATCCCGCGCAGGACCCTCACCGCAGCCCCGCCCGGCGCTCGACGATCTGCCGCTCGGGGTCGAAGTCACGCAGCTTGATGCGCCGCGCCGCGTCGCCCGGCAGCGCGGCCGCCGGCGCCAGCCCGACGAGCTCGCTCTCCAGCGGCTCCACGCCGGCCTCGCGCGCCAGGCGCTCGATGGCCTCGTACACCGTCGGCAGCGAGGTGGTCTCGTAGTCGGTCATGTTCATCGACACCTGCGCGAGGTCGCGGTCCGCGAGTTGGAAGCCCATGGCTTTCACGCACTTGAAGCCGCCGTCCTTCTCGCGGATGGACCTGGCGATGCGCTTGGCCAGCTTCACGTCGTTGCTGGCGAGGTTGACATTGTAGGCGATGAGGAACTTGCGCGCGCCCACCGCCGTGGCGCCGGCCGTGGGATGGATGCGCGCCGGCCCGTAGTCCGGCACGCGCGTGGGGTCACTCCCGATGCGCTCGCGCAAGCCCTCGAACTGGCCCTGGCGCACGTCCGCGAGGTTCTTGCGCTCGGGCCGAATGGCCGCGGCCTCGTACAGGAAGACCGGGATGCCCAGCTCGTCGCCGATGCGCTTGCCGGCTGCGCGGGCCAGCTCCACGCAGCGCGGCATCGTGACGCCGGCCACGGGCACGAACGGCACTACGTCCGTCGCGCCCATGCGCGGGTGCTCGCCCGTGTGCTCGCGCAGGTCGATCAGCTCGGCGGCCGTGCGCGCCATGCGGACGGCGGCCTCGACGAGGTCGTCGCCCGAGCCGACCAGCGTGATCACGCTGCGGTTGTGGCTGGCGTCGCTGGTGCGGTCGAGCACCTGCACGCCCGGGGCACCCGCGCCGGCGGCGACGATGCGGTCCACGACCTCGAGCCGCCGGCCCTCGGAAAAGTTGGGGACGCACTCGACGAGCGTCTGGCTGGGCATGGGGGGCCGATCATAGCTGGGGAAAGCGGGCGCGACCCGTTTCGAGCGCGCCAGCTCAGGCGTACCACGCCAACTTGAGTGACGTCACGACCCACGCGACCCCGCGCAACTCGACCAGCGCTGTGACGGAAGCGCCATGCGCCGAGGGTCCGATGGACGCCCGGACGATCGCGCGCTGACCGTCGCTCGAATAGCCTGGCAGCCAGGCGATGGCCCAGCCGCGCGCCTCGCTGAATCGATCCCTGAAGGGCCTGAAATCGTCCAACTGCATCACGGGTGCAAGATCCGCGACCAGGATTCGATCATCGAACTTCAGGCTGGACCAGGACGCTCGACGACAGTCGTACGTGCCCGGTACCTGGTTGCGGAGCACCAGGGCCTCGATGAGATCATCGGGGACGTTCCGCTCGGGCCACGCCTCGGCCCGTACCTGCTCGGGCGAGATGGAGCCGGTTCCCGGTGGCGACCAGTCGCCAAGCACGATGTACGAGCCGTCGGCGGCCGCACCCGCCATGTCGAATCTGGAATCGGCGAGGAGCGCGAGCAGCGCAGCCTCGACAACCTGTCTGTCACGCTCGTCGGCTGCAGCCGGTGGCGCTTCGGGCAGCGGGGGCGCCGCCGTCGGTGGAGAGCCGCACGCCATCGCGCCGCACAGCAGTCCAACCAGGACCAGCGCCTGACGGCTCACCAGGTGCGGTTTCATTTCCGCTCCCACGCCACCTTCCCCTCCTTCACCACCGCCGCCACCGGATCGCGCCCGAACTCGTACCCCAGGAACAGATGGCTCGGCACGTCGAGCACCACCAGGTCCCCCACCGCGCCCGGATGCAGCAGCCCTCGCGGCCCCGGCAGACCCAGCGTCGCCGCGGCATTGCGCGTGGCGGCCTGCAGCGCTTCGGCCACCGTGAGCCCCAGCAGCGCGACGGCGTAGCCCACGACCGCCGGCATCGACGTCAGGTAGCTCGTGCCCGGGTTGAAGTCGCTGGCGATGACGACCGGCAGCCCCGCCTCGATCATGCGCCGCGCCGGCGGCACCTTGCGGCTGCGCAGCGAGAGGCAGGTGCCGGGTAGCAGCACCGGCGAAGTGCCGCCGCGCGCAAGCGCCGCGAGCCCCGCGTCGCTGACGTGCACAAGATGATCGGCCGTCTGCGCCGACAGCCCGCCCGCCAGCTCGGCCGCGCCCACCGGCGCGATCTCGTCGGCGTGCACGCGCAGCTCCAGCCCCGCCGCGCGTGCGCCGGCCAGCACCGCGCGCGCCTCGTCCACGCCGAACGCTCCCTGGTCGCAGAACACGTCCGCCGAGCGGCACAGGCGTCGCCGCGCCGCCTCGGGCAGGATTTCCTCCGCAACCGCCCGCACCCAGCCGGCGCGGTCCGCCGCGAACTCCGGGGGCACCTGGTGGGCGGCGAGGCACGTGGCGTCGATGTCGATCGGGTGCCGCACGTGCGCCTCGGCCAGCAGCTCCAGGGACAGGAGCTCGTGCTCGGGCGACAGGCCGTAGCCGCTCTTGGCTTCGATCGAGGTGGTGCCCGCGCGCAGCATGCGGTCGAGGTGCCCGCGCAGCCGGCCGGCCAGCTCGTCGCGGGTGCTGGCCCGCAGCGCGCGCACCGAGGAGAAGATGCCGCCGCCCGCGGCGTTGATCTCGGTGTAGCTCCGGCCGCGCGCGCGCAGGTCGGCCTCGCGCTCGCGGGTGGCGGCGAAGACAGGGTGCGTGTGAGCGTCGCAGAAGCCCGGGACGACCGTGCCGCCGCGCGCCGAGAGCCGCGCCCGCGGCGCGAAGCGGGCGAGCAGCGCGTCCTGGCCGTCCACGGCCACCACCCGGCCGCCGCGCAGGGCGACCGCACCGCCCGGCAGCAGGCCGGGATCATCGAGGGCCACGCCGGTGAGCGGCCGGGCCGAGGCCCCTCGCGGGCCCGTGCGCTGCCCCCAGGCTGCCGCCACGTCCGGCACGCCGGCGGCCAAGAGGTCGGCGGCGGCTGTCACCACCTCCGCGGCATCGGTCACGAGCAGGTCGACTTCTTCCTTCACCTGGGCTCCGCGGCCGGGGAGACGACAGCCCGTTCCGAGCCTGCGAACGGGCCCGGATCGGCCGTTTCTGGCACGGTCGCACATGCGGGGGGCCGGGGTCTATACTGGCTTGTCGCGCGGTCGGGGCGCCCGCCAGCTCTTGGCGCGGGGCGCGGCCGCGGCTCAACATGGATGCCCCCCTGCCGTCCGCCGCCATTGCTACCGTCCTCGGGCTGGCGGAGGGTCTCCACGGGATCGGCTGGAGCCTCGGGCTGGCCCTGCTCACGGTGCTCCTGGCCGCCCTCGAGCAGGGGTGGCAGAGCCTGCCCCTCGCCCGCCTGGCCGCCTCCGGCGAAGGGCCGGCCGGCCGCGAGCGCCTGCAGCGCCTGCTGGCCGAGTCCGACCGGGCCGAGACGGCCGTGCTGGTGCTGCGCGTGGCCAGCCAGATGGGCTTCGTGGCCGTGCTGGTGCTGCTGGCCCAGGAGTGGGTGCCCCAGTGGTGGCCCACGGCCGGCCCGGCGGTACCTGTCCTGCTGGCCTGCGCGGTGGCCTTCGGCTGGATCACCCTGTTCTGCCGTGTCCTGCCGGCCGAGATCTCGCTGCGCGTGCTGGAGATGCTCGTGCGCCCCTCCATGCCGGTGCTGGTCGGCCTCGGGCGCCTGCTCTCGCCACCCATCGAGCTCTTCCGCCGCCTCCTGCGCGCCGCCGGCGGCAGCTCCCCGGAGGCGCAGGCCGAGGCCTACCAGGAGGAGATCCTGGCCACCGTGGAGGAGGGCGAGCGCGAGGGCCACCTGGTCGAGCACCAGGCCGACATGATCGAGAAGGTGGTCGGCCTGCGGTCACTCGAGCTGCGCTCGATCATGACGCCGCGCACGGACATGGACGTCATCCCCGTGGAGGCCAGCGTGGCGCAGGCGCGCGACATCGCGCTGCGCACGGGCCGCTCGCGGTACCCGATCGTCGACGGCGACCTCGACCACGTGGTCGGCATCGTGCACGTCAAGGACCTGCTCAAGATGCCGCGCGAGGAGCCGGTGCGACGCGTCATGCGCCAGCCCTGGTTCGTGCCGGCGAGCAAGACCTGCACCGAGCTGCTCAAGGAGTTCCGCGCGCACCGCACGCACATCGCCATCGTGCTCGACGAGTACGGCGGCACGGCGGGCCTCATCACCATCGAGGACGTGCTCGAGGAGATCGTGGGCGACATCGACGACGAGTTCGACGTGCCCGAGGACGGCGAGGACCTGCAGCTCGTGGACGACCGCCACGCCCTCGCGCCCGGCTCCCTGCGCGTGGACGAGGTGAACGCCCGGCTCTCCATCGGGCTGCCGGAGTCGGACGACTACGACACGCTGGGAGGGCTGATCTTCTCCACGCTCGGCCGGCTGCCTTCGGAGGGCGAGCTGCTGCGGCTCGACAACGTGCAGCTCACGGTGAAGAAGGTGGACGAGCGCCGCGTGGAGCAGGTGGCGATCGAGATCCTGCAGACGGTGGGGTGAGCGCGGGGGCACGGGCGCCCGCGAGCGCAGACACGCTCCACGCGGCCACCAGGAGAGCCAGCGGATAGAGGTGCGCCACGAGCCGCCCGCTCGTGAGGCGCAGCAGGTGCGGCAGGTCGCCGCGATAGCCGGCCAGCACCCACACGTAGGCGGCCAGGGTCAGCACGACGATGGCGGCTGCGGCGAGGCAGCGCTCGCGGACGCCCGCCGCCCGAGGCCGCCTCGCGCCCGCGACGAGCAGCACGACGACCACGCCGAACACCGCCCACCCTGCCAGCATGCCCGGGTCGGCCGCGCGCCCGGCCATGTCGCGCAGCACCAGGACGAGATTCCCGAGGCGATCCGGCGCCGGCGGCTCGCCGCCGACCGGCTTGGTGAACTGCAGCGGCAGGCCGAGCGACGTCGCCAGCGCCCACCACGCGACGAGACCGAGTACCCCCGGCACCACCACGGCGCCCGCGCCGCGCAGGGCCCGCAGCACCCGTCCTCGGCCCGCCGCGCCTCCGCACGCCAGCCGCAGCGCACACGCCGCGCCGATGGCCAGTGCCGCCGGCAGGCCCTCGTTCTTGGTCAGGAGCGCGCCGGCCACCGGCAGGGTCAGCAGGCGCACGAGGGCACGCGGCTCGTCCACACCCAGCAGGAGCGCGCCCGCGCACAGGATGTGGAAGGCGAGCGGCAGGTCGGCGATGCCCCAGATGCCGAGCATGACCAGCGTGGTGCAGCCACCGAGCGCCAGGGTGAGGGCCAGCGACGCGCCGCGCGCCGGCAATCGCCGTAGTGCACCGTGCGCGACGAGCAGCAGCGCGGCGTAGAAGGCCGCCGACAGGAGCTTCGCCGACCGCATGTCCGCGTCCCGTCCGACCTCGTGCATCCAGGCGGTGGCCAGCGAGACGAGTGGCGGATAGGCGCGTCGGTCGTGGGCGCTGTGCCACTCCTGGAAGCAGGCGCCGCCGAATCCCTGGTCCAGGTAGAGCGCCTTGCCGCGCAGGAGCCATACCTGGTGCGCGTCCGGGAAGCTCGCCGCGGCGCGCCAGCTGGCGACGGCGACGGCCACCGCGAGCGCGGTGATCAGCGCCGCGCCGACGAGCTGCGCGGGGCGGGCGAGCGACACGCCGGATGGCGCCAACGCCGCGTCCGTCGCCGCCCGGCCGCGCCGCCGTGCGCGCCAGGCAAGCCAGGCCCACGCGCCCAGCGCCGCCGCACCCACAAGCAAGCCGGGCGCCGGCAGGCGAGCTGCGTAGGCCACTCCGAGGCCGACCGCCACCAACGTGACGCCCGCCCCGAAGCCGAAGGCGGCCTCGCCGCCGCGCCCGAGCGCCGCGCGCAGCTCGCCGCCGCCGAGCGCCCGCACGAGTTGCCGGCCCAGGAGGAGCGGCACGAGCAGCCCGCCCAGGGCCGAGAGGAGCGCTGTCGCTGCCGCCATCATCGGAGCACGCGGTACGCGGCGACCTCGTCACCCGCGCGCGCCACCTGCTGCAGGCGCGGCTCCGCTCCACGCGCGAGCCGCTCGAGATCCTCGAGCCGCTCGACGTCGCCGTGCCGCGAGACCAGCACGAGCGCACCGGCCTGCAGATCGGCCAGGGCGGCGCGCACCGCCCGTTGCTGGCGCACCGAGGCGAGGCGCACGATCGCCGGGTAGCAGAGGTACTTCGCGAAGGCATACTCCTGGGCGTCGACGGACAGCATGAGCACGTCACGCGCACCGGGTGCGACAAGTCGCGCCTGCACCACGACCTGCTCGAGCTGCGCCTGGCGTGGGGACAGCCCGCCGCCCGCGGTCTCGAATTGCA
>Ga0075421_100003824_pt1 | contig 18100 bp, 16 predicted proteins | sample SoiMetdeltSBSDD5_FD_75292 | JGI IMG/M metagenome (GOLD analysis project Ga0075421, IMG submission 75292) | Bulk soil microbial communities from a Populus tree surrounding site in Tennessee, USA - Soil MetaG P. deltoides SBSDD5 | ecosystem: Environmental > Terrestrial > Soil > Tree plantation...
ATCACACCGAGCTGCTGGTCTCGGCGGCGAAACATAAACCTGATGTCATGATTACGTGCATCAACGGCGGCTTCAATAATATGTCGCACTGGGAGGCGGCCGACATCGCGGGCAAGATTCAACCGCGCCTGGCAATTCCCTGTCATTACGATATGTTCGCCGATAACGCGGTGGATCCTGGCCAGTTTCGCGCCTCGCTCAGCCTGCGCGCGCCGAATGTAAACTACTGCCGATTGGCTCATGCCGAGCCATTTCTAATTGAGTCGTAGCTCATGCGCGCGGCGCTCTGGACAGTCCGGATCGCCTTGATTTTTCTATGCGTTTTCGACCTCTGGCTGATCTTCCGCCTGGACCGGTTCGGACCAGGTATGCTTGCCGAATCCGCCGAGGGAGGGTCCATCCGGCTGGTTCCTGTACAATGGGCGGCTGCCGGATACGCGTTGCTTGGGGCGCTTATCTCGTTGCAGTTGCTATTGGTTGCGGCAGAGATCGTGTTGCGCGGGAAGCTGCGCCGCCGCCGCCCAGTTGCGGGAGTTAGCCCTACCCGCTAGACTCAAATCTTTGTGGACCATCTGGAGGATCCATGGCCGTTGAACAAAAAGTAAAGCAGATCATCGTCGAACAGTTGGGTGTAGATGAGGCTCAGGTCGACGACACGGCCTCTTTCGTTGAAGACCTCGGGGCCGATTCGCTCGACATCGTCGAGCTGGTGATGGCGTTTGAAGAAGCGTTTGACCTCGATATTCCAGACGAAGACGCCGAGAAGATTGGCACCGTCAAGGATGCGGTCGAATACATCAAAGGCAAGAAAAAGTAGAGAACCCATGGGCGTGCGCTGGTGTGATCGAGGCGTACTGTGCCCGCACCGGAATGTAGAGCCATTTCGGTTCTTCCACGGAGACAGAATTTGTCACGGAGAGTAGTGGTTACCGGCGTTGGAATTGTGTCCGCGCTGGGCATCGGTACCCAAACAACCTGGGAAGGCGTGAAAAACGGCCGGAGTGGCATTCGCCTGATCCAGCAGTTTGACGCCTCCGCGTTCAGCGCACAAATTGCGGGCGAAGTTCCCGATTTCGATCCTTTGCAGTTCATCGAAAAGAAAGAATCGCGCAAGATGGGGCGTTTCATCCATTTCGGCGTCGTAGCGTCGAAGTTTGCGATGGAACAGAGCGGGTTGGAGATAACCGAGGAGATCGCCGAGGACGTTGGCGTCTACATCGGAAGCGGCATCGGCGGGTTCGAGGTGATTGAACGCGAGCACAAGAATCTGCTCGAAAAAGGGCCGGGGCGCATATCGCCCTTCTTCATACCGGCGACCATCATCAACCTGGCCTCGGGGCAGGTCTCGATCGAGTACGGCGCCAAGGGGCCGAATTCGGCCACGGCGACGGCTTGCGCCAGCAGCGCGCATTCCATTGGCGATTCGTTCCGCCTGGTGCAGCGAGGAGAAGCGGTAGCCATGATCTGCGGCGGCGCCGAGGCGGCCATTACGCCCCTGAGCGTGGGCGGATTTGCCGCCATGCGGGCGCTATCCACGCGCAACGATGAGCCGCAGCGGGCATCCAGGCCGTGGGATCACGACCGCGATGGTTTCGTTGTCGGCGAGGGCGCGGGCATTCTGGTGATCGAAGAGCTTGAGTTCGCCAAGAAGCGCGGCGCCAACATTCTCGCTGAGATCGTCGGGTACGCCATGACGTCGGATGCCTATCACATCACCTCGGGCGCCGAGACGGGTGAAGGAATCATCCGGGTGATGAAGCGCGCCATCAAAGACGCGCAGATCAATCCGGATCAAATCGACTATGTGAACGCGCATGCGACATCGACGCCGGTAGGCGACCAAATTGAAGCGTTGGCGTTGCGCACCTACTTTGGCGAGCACGCAAAAACGATGCCCGTGAGTTCGACGAAGTCCATGACAGGCCATCTGCTGGGCGGCGCCGGCGGTTTGGAGGCCGGTATCACGGTGATGGGCTTGGGCGAGCAGGTTGCCCCGCCGACGATCAACCTCGAAACAATCGATCCCGATTGCTCGGGCCTGGACTTCATTACCGGTTCGGCGCGGGAGATGAAGATGAAGTACGCGCTGAGCAACTCGTTCGGTTTTGGTGGCACCAACGGCTGCCTCATTTTCAAGAAGTTCGACGGATAGATCGCCAGGGGCGGTGTTCCATGAAAATTCTGGTCGCCATCAAGCAGGTTCCTTCGCGCGATTCTTATCTCAAGGTGGATGCCTCGGGCCGTTGGGTTGACGAGTCGGACCTGACATTCGAGATCAACGAACCCGACGCGTATGCCCTCGAAGAAGCGCTGCAGTTGCGCGAGAAGCATGGCGGCGAGGTGGTGGCGCTGTGTGCCGGTGCTGGACGCGCCGTCTCGTCGGTTCGAGAGGCATTGGCGAAGGGCGCCGATCGTGGCGTGCATGTTGCGGAAGAGAATCTCGCGGGTGTCGATACGTTTCATTTGGGCCAACTGTTGGCCAAGGCGATGGCCGCGGAGAGTCCGGATCTGATACTAACCGGTTTGCAATCGGACGATCTTGGGCATGGGCAGAGTGGCGTGGTCGCGGCCGAATTGCTCGGACTGCCGCACGCGACGATCATCATGCAGGTGGAGTTGGGCGAAGGTTCGATTCGCGTGAAGCGCGAATTGGAGGACGGCTGGTTCCAGCACATGACGCTACCGCTGCCGGCCGTGCTTACGATTCAGAGTGGTATCAGCAAGCTGCGCTACGCGACGTTGATGGGCATCAAGAAGGCTCGCACCAAGGAGATCAAGACGACGACGGCGGCTGAGCTGGGAGTGGACCTGGGCGCTCACGCGTCGATCGAGAAAGTGTACGCTCCGCCGCGTTCGAAGCAGACTCTGATGCTCAACGGCTCGGCACAAGAGCAGGCGGCGCAATTGGTGGAGAAGCTGCAGCGCGAGGTGCGGGTGCTATGAGCGTGCTCGTCGTGATGGAACAATCCGGCGGACGTTGGCATCGCATGTCCTGGGAGACGCTGGCGGCGAGCCAGGAGATTGCGGCGGCGTTAGGTGTCGGTGCGAGCGCGGTGGTGGTCGGCGCGGGCGTTGGTGCATTGGCCACAGAGCTGGCGGACAAGAAACTTGACAAGGCGATTGCCGCCGATCATGCGCTTCTCGGAAGCTATTCGGCTGACGGTTACACGGCAGCGCTGGCGCAACTAATCGAACGTGAGAAGCCCACGCTCGTGTTGTTCCCGCATACATATCAAGTGCGCGACTTCGCGCCGAAGCTAGCCACGCGGTGCGGCCGAACGCTGGTCTCCGACGTTGTGAAAGTACGGGCCGAGGGTGGCGCGCTCGTGCTGGTGCGCCAATTATTTCAAGGGAAGCTGAGCGCCGACTATCGTTGCGCCGGCGAGGGTCCGCACTTTGTATCCATTCAGGCCGCCAGTTATCGCGCCGATGCATTGGTCGCGGGTACGGCGAATGTTGAATCATTCACGCCGGAGCTCGCAGACTCCGCGATTCGTACCAAGGCCGACGCGCCGTTCCGTGAATCGGCTCGCGCCGTGGATCTAACGAGCGCGGAGTTGATTGTCAGCGTAGGGCGCGGCATCAAGGAGAAGGAAAACCTTCCCGTGGTGGAAGCTCTTGCGCAGGCGTTGGGCGCGGAGATGGCGGCCTCGCGGCCCATCTGCGATAACGGCTGGCTGCCGATGGAGCGGCAGGTGGGTTCGAGCGGCCAGACTGTAAGCCCGAAGGTCTACTTCGCCGTGGGCATCTCCGGCGCCATTCAGCACCTGGTCGGCATGAAGGGCGCGAAGACGATCGTGGCCATCAATAAGGACGCCAACGCGCCCATCTTCGACGTCGCCGACTACGGCATCGTCGGCGACCTTTTTGAAGTCGTCCCCGCCCTCACCGAAGCCGTGAAGAAAGCCAAGGGCTAAGCCGCCACCTACCAAGGGCACCGCGGGTGCAGCATTCCGCGAAACAGCGGCAGATACCGCGGCTGACAAAGGGCGATCGCCGCGGCAAAGAAGCCCGTCGTCAAAGCGAAAGCTGCCGCGAACCGCCCTAAATCGCCCCACACTCTCTCCCGCAGCCGCATATATCCCCAGGCCGAGCCGACAATCACCAGTAAGTTCCCAATCCACGCCGGCACGGCTAGAATCAGGTCCACACGCTGGAGCTCACCCGTGCTCATCCACATCCACAACCAGTGCAGCCCGTTACGAAAAAACGTGTTCACAAAAAGACTTGTGTAATCCCAGAGACCCGCCGCTGAGAGTCCAACAAAATAACCCCATCGGTTCCTCCGCACCGCCAACCACATCGCGGCTACGTACATCCACGCCTGAAAGAAATGAAGCCGCCGGATATCCGCCTCAAAGTACGCCGACAACCACAACACAAAGATAAACACGCAGCTTCCAATGACAATCAGCCATTCTGGGAGGCCAATCCTCCAGCCAACGCTTTTCATAAAGGCTCACTACGAACAATCCCGGCAGAAAGTTGAACTTATCCCTAACGGAATTCGTATTATGTTCGTCTACAATTGACGACGAACTAGGCATACATGGCAAAGCCCACTGATCTAGTCCAAGGCACCCTTGATCGATTGATTCTGAAGACGATATCCATCGAACCCAAGCACGGCTGGGCGATTGCGAAGCGCATCCAGCAGGTCTCCAGGGATGCTCTCCAAATCCAGCAGGGCTCCCTCTACCCGGCCCTCCACCGCCTGGAGCAGCAAGCGTGGATTGAGGCGGGTGGCGGCCCACCGAAACGGGCCGCATGGCAAAGTTCTACTCGCTCACCAAGGCCGGCCGGGAGCAGCTCGAAAAGGAGCTCGCCTCCTGGAACCGCCTCTCCGCCGCCATCAACCTAGTCGTTCAGGAGGTTTGACATGCGCGCCTTCGACAAACTGCGTTTGCGCTTCCGCTCGCTCTTCCGCCGTCACCGCGTGGAGCACGAGCTCGAACACGAACTTCGCTTTCATCTCGATCATCTGATCGAGGAGAACATCGCAGCAGGAATGGGTCCGGGCGAAGCGCGCGCGGCGGCGTTGCGCGCGCTGGGAGGCGTTGGCCAGTTGCAGGAGGAGTGCCGCGATATGCGCAAAGTGAATTTCATGGACGACTTCCTTCGGGACCTTAGGTATGCGGGCCGGTCGCTGCGCCGGAGTCCCGGCTTCGCGGCGCTCGCCATTTTGATCATGGCGCTTGGAATCGGCGCCAATACGGCTGTGTTCAGCGTCGTGAACGCCGTTTTGCTGAAGCCTCTCGCGCTCAATGATCCTGCTCGGATCGTTGCCATCAACGGCGTCCCCTCCAAAGAGGACGCCTCCGATCCACTCTCCAAGCAAGTCTCCATCGTGAACGTCTGGGACTGGCACGACCAGGCAACTTCTTTCGAGGCCATGGCCTTTTACGCGTCCCGCGAAACCTCGGTCGCCACGGGCACAACGGCGGAGTATGCGCGAGCCGCTCGGGTGAGCCGTGGCTTCTACGATGTATTCGCCGTCAAGCCCGTCGTTGGCCGCATTTACACAGCGGAAGAAGACAAGCAGCTAACTGGCGCGTCCCTACTGATCAGCTACGACTTCTGGAAGAGTCATTTCGGCGGCGATCCCAACATCCCCGGCAAGTCGATCCGTATCTACGGTCGAACAGGTGTCGTCAGCGGCGTCATGCCGCCTGGCTTCCACTTCCCGGGCGACACCGACTTCTGGTCTGTCATCCCTCGCGAAACCAGGCAAAACCGCGGTGCTCACAACTTCCTCGCCGTGGGCCGGCTTAAGCAGGGCGTCACCCTTGAGCAGGCGCAGGCGCAGATGGACGCCATCACGCGCCACATCGAACAACAATATCCCGACGAAAACCGCACCGAGTCCGTTAAGGTAACCCGGCTGCGCGATGACATGGTGGGCAACGTTCGCCTGACACTCTATCTTCTCTGGGGCGGCGTGAGCGTAGTCGTGCTCATCGCATGCGCGAACACCGCCACTCTCCTGCTCGGCAAGGCGGCCGCGCGCAGCCGCGAAGTGGCGGTCCGCTTCGCCATGGGAGCCAGCCGCCAACGCATCGTGCGCCAGATGATCACCGAATGCCTGCTGCTGGCCGGACTCGCTGGTGCACTTGGGCTGCTATTCGCCTATTGGGGCTCGGCTGCGCTCGTGGCCTTGGCCCCGGCCAACCTTCCTCGCGTGTCGGAATCGGGAATCGATGGTTCAGTCCTCGCCTTTACGCTCTTTGTATCCATCGCCACCAGTGTCGTGTTCGGACTTGTCCCGGCGCTCTATGTCTCTAGGTCCGGCCCGCACGGCGCCATGAAGCAAGGCGGCACACGATCCATCATTGGCGGTGGCCTGGCGCGCATGCGCGGATCGCTCGTCATCGCTGAGGTTGCCCTCGCCGTGGTGTTGCTTTCGGCCGCCGGACTTCTGCTCAAGAGCTTCGCGGCGCTGAGCACCGTGGCGCTCGGCTTCCGTCCGGAGAATGTGCTCGTTATGCGCGCCACTGTGTCGCGCTTGAACACCCCGGAGGAGGTGCGCCGCGCCAATCAGTACTTCACTGACGTTCTTGCCCAAACCAGGGCACTGCCCGGCGTGATCGCAGCGGGAGCCACCATGGCCCCTCCGGGTTATGTGGATTCCACCGGCAGCTACTCCATCGACCGCATACCCGATCGCCGCGATCCCGCAGCGCGCACAGGCGCGGTTCTCTCGATCATCGCTCCCGGCACCTTTGCGGCGCTCGGCATTCCCGTCACGCGCGGCCGCGAGTTCCGCGAGGCCGATACCCCCGACGCTCCCATGGTCGCCATCGTCAACGAAGCGATTGTCCGCAACTCGCTGCGCGGTCAGGATCCCATCGGCAGGACGGTCTTTTGTGCGTTTGACACCAACAAGCCGATGACTATCGTGGGCGTCGTGGGCGACGTGCGGCAATACGGCCCTGCTCGCGAACCACAGCCGGAATGCTACATGCCTTACATGCAGCACGCCTATAACGGCAACACGCTGAGCTTCGTCGTGCGCACGAGCGGCGAGCCGGCGGCACTTGCGGAAACCGTGCGAAAACTTGCGCGGGAGCGGTCACCCGATGTGCCGATGAAGTTCACGACGATGGAGGCGGCGATTGCGGAGAACGTCGCCACGCCCCGATTTCGCAGCCTGCTCTTCGGCGTATTTGCCGCGCTTGCCGTGTCTCTCGCAATGGCCGGTGTCTATGGCGTCATGGCATTTTCCGTCACGCAGCGCTCAAGCGAAATCGGCCTGCGCATGGCCCTGGGTGCGACCGCCACTTCCGTTCTCCGCCTCATCCTCGCACAAGGGTTCTGGCTGGCGGCCGCTGGATTGGCGATCGGTCTCGGCGGAGCCTTTGCGGCAACCCGGCTGCTGGAGACCATGCTCTTTCAAGTGAAGCCAAACGACCCCACTGTCTATGTAGCCGTCGGGGTGCTGCTTGCCGCCGTAACCCTTCTCGCTGGCCTCATTCCCGCGCGCCGCGCGTCGAAGATCGATCCGCTGGAGGCGCTGCGGCAGGAATAAACAAACGAGGAGCGGCGCACTAAGCCAGTGCTTCGATCTCAATCGCGCCGTTGCCCCATACGGTGTGGCGGCCGACGCCGGTCCAACGCGCGGCTTCGAGGTAGGGAACGAACTCGCTGAGATCGCCCTCGTAGTCCACTTCGCCGAGGAAGCCTCCGATGGGATGTGTCTGGCCGGTGCGCGAAGAGCGCCGCGCGACGGGGCTACGTTCAATTTCGCAACGCGTAATGGCGATTGACGAAGCGCGTTCGGAGAACGCACGGAAGTCGAGCGCCAGCGGCCCCGGTCCATAGAGGGCGCGGAGCGTCGAGACGCGGTCGCGGATGCGGCTGATGAGTATGGGGAACTCGGGCTCGGCGACGAGCCTGCCGTCGGACTTCATTTCGGTGGGCGTCACGAAGCGCACGCGTACGCCACCGACGTGGCCACGCCGGGGCATCAAGCTGAGTTGAACAGCGCGATGATCGGTGGAACGCAGAGCGGCTTTGGAACGGTTCGCTCCGAACCCCGCTTCGGCTACGCGGGCGAAAGCGCCAGTAAAGGCATCGATCGCCGGGTCACGCGTATCGAACAAATGCAGGTCAAAGTGAAAGCCTTGGCCTCGCCCAATCGTACGGCCATCCAAATGCCCGGCGCGAAAGACGAAGGGGCGTGGTAGATCGCCCAGGCCGCTGGGAGCGCGTCCTTCCAATTTCTCGGTAAGTTCGGCCTGTTCTTCGATCGCCGGTTGGAAGATGCGTTCGAACAACTCAGGCTGGCCAAGTTGCTCCGCCATCTCACGAAAGTGAATGCCGAAGGCGCCGCGCACGATATTGCCCGCCTTGCCGGCGCCGAAGTAGATGGGCTCGACCGCCTCAAAATGAAAGCGGAAGGAGATGAGCTCAAAGTTCATGCGTCCCGCCTACGCTATCGTATTTTGCGGGGATCGCGCTAGAAGCGAATCTTGGCGCCCAACTGGAATTTGCGTGAACTGCTGGAGATAGTATCGCGGATGCGGCCAAAGAGCGTGCTGCTCAATACCGCCGTGGGCAGGCCGAATTCCGGAGTATTGGTCAGGTTCGTGACGTCTGCACGGATCTCGAGCTTGAAGCGCTCGGTAATGGCGGTCCGCTTGAGCAACGCAGCGTCCATCGAGAAGCGGCCGGGCCCGCGGAAGAAATTGCGTCCGGTGTTGCCGAAGTCGCCCGCGGCGGGCTGGCTGAACTTGGCGCGCTCCGTAGGATCGACGTACCAGACGAGTCCGCCTTCATCGTGAACGGTGCCGTCCTGCCGCGTGCAGCCATTGCAGTTGGCTGTCGAGTTCACACTCTGGCCGACAGTATTGAAGCCGCTGTAGATGGTGTACGGGCGGCCCGAGCTGATGGTGGCGAATCCGGTGACCTCCCAGCCGCCGATGAGGCGGTTGCTCCAGGGGCCGGCGTCCCGAAAGAAGTGCTTCCCCTGACCGAAGGGCAGCTCGATCGTCCAGTAGCTTTGCACCACGTGTGTGCGGTCGAAGTCCGATGGCGCGTAGTTCAACTTGCGGTTGCCCGCATCGAACGGGGTCGAACTGGCCGATTGCGCATTGCCTGTTGAGAGCACCGTCAGTGCAGGATCGAAACTGCGCACGTCGAGCGACTTTGACAGCGTGTAGCTCAGTTGCCAGGAAAGGCCGCTCGAATAGCGGCGTTCGATTTGTGTCTCCAGCGCGTGATAGGTGGAGAAGTCGTTCGAGTCGATCACGTTGAAGCCGTTGGCGAATTGCGGGAAGGCCTGGAAGAACGACGTGCCGAGGCCGGCCAAATCGGGAAGTGAGCGATTGTTCTGCACGCGCCTGGCGAGCTCGAAGGCAACGGTACCCGCGGCGTTGTTGGCGACGTCGGTGGCGTATAGGCGGCGCATGGCCTGCGATCCGGTTTCGCCCGCGTTGAGGCGTGAGTCGGCGCCCATCAATTGATTGATGAGCGGGCTGTTGCCGCCACCGCGAACGACGTTGAACGCATCGACGAATCCGTTGCGGAACACGTCCACCTGGTTCACGTTGTACGCGCCGAAGAGGTTGTGGCCGCGGCGGCCGATGTAATTCACCTCCAGCACCGTGCGGTTGAACACTTCATGCTGAATGCTTAGTCCCCATTGATGCGTTTGCGGCGTCTCGAAGTTGCGATCCAGCACGGTGATGTTGTTCAGCGAGAACGCGGGCGGCTGTGAAAAGCTGCTGGGAGCTTGCGTCGGCGCCGCGATGGCTTGTACGTTTCGGAAGCGCGTATTATTTGGCTGCTGTGTAACGGCAATGGCGACCCCGGGAAGATTCTGCAGAATCGTCGACGAGATAGCGAAGGTGGCCAAACGGTCGTAGGCGAGACGATAGTTCACGCGGACGCTCGTCTTGCCCTTTCCGGTTGGGTCCCAAACCAGCCCAATACTGGGACCGAAATTGTTCAGGTCGCTGGGGAAGAACTCACCAGGCTCCCAGCGCAGCGTGTTTGACGCCGGCGCGCCGAAGGCCACTGCCTGGTTCGGACGGCGGATGCGGTCGCCATCGGAGGTCGGCGTCATTTTCGCCTCCCAGCGTAGGCCGAGGTCGAGCGTCAGGTTCTTGCGCAGTCTCCAGGTGTCCTGGACATAGAGGTCGTACTCGTTGTATTTCGCCGTCACATCGTAGAGCTTGCTTACGAAGGCATCGCCATCGGCCACGAATGATTTGTTCGTGGAGCCAACGCGGCCCAGCAGGAAGTTGATCGTAGTTTCGAGGTTAGGCCGGTCGTTCGCCTGCTGAATGGCAGCCGGCAGATTGAACGCCGCCGGATCCACCGTGGCAATGGTGCGCGAAAAGTTCGCCTGCTGCGTGGCGTTGGCGCCGCCGATGGAACCTCGCGTGTCCTGATGCCGCGCCAGGCGCAGGTTCATGCCGAACTTGAACGAGTGCGCACCCGTAAAGTAACCGACATTGTCGACGATTTGCCAAGTGGTGAGGCGGCGCAGATTGCCCTGCAGATAGTCGACGGGAATCTGAACGGGCGCTCCCGACGGAGCAATTTTCGAGGTATCCGCGGTGGGAGTAACGAAGTCGAACGCAAAGCGGTTCAGACCGAATACGAATTCGTTGGTGATGCGCGAGTTCGGCGTGGTGCGCCAGTTGAAGGCGTAGTTCTTGGGGTCGCGCTGAGTGTTTACCAGACAGCCGGTGCCGGGGAATGCCTCGGAGCCGCCGTTGACGCGGTCGCAAGTAGTATCCTGGCGGCCGAAAGAGATGCGCGCATAGACCGCGTTCTTATCGTTGATCACGTGATCGAACTTCATCGTTGTGTCGTACTGTTTTTCCAACTGCAGCGCGGTGAAGCTGAATAGCGCCGTGTTCAAGCCGTCGCCGCCGGTGAAGTTGTTGGGCAGCGGAGCGAAGTCGATCCAGCCCTTGATCGTCGGATCGATGCCAAGCCGGTCGGGATCGTTAGCCACGATATTGTACGTTCCGATGTTGGTTCCGGCGATCACGTTGCCGCCTGTGTCTACCGAAGCCCCGGCGACACCGGCGGGATTGTTCCGTCCGCCGATCACATAGCGGAAGATGCCCTGCCGCGCCGTCTGCGTGTAGACCGTGCGGTTGGTCAGCGACGATTCACGCGCGCGCAGGAACTGCTGGTTGTAGAAGAAGAAGGTTTTGTTCTTGATAACTGGGCCGCCGATGCTCCAGCCGGGTATGTTCTGCACGAACTGCGTCTTCCTGATGTTGTTGATGTTGTTCTGCCACTCATTAGCATTTAGGCGTGGCGTGCGATAGAACCAGAAGACGTCGCCGTGGAACTCGTTGGTGCCCGATTTGGTGACCATGGCCACTTGACCGCCGGAGTTGCGCCCATACTCGGCGGTAAAGTTGCCGGTGAGGACTTTGAATTCGGCAAGCGAATCGGGGTTCGTGCGGATGGGCGAGAAGTTCGAGCCGCCGGCGGAGGTTTCGTTGGAATCGATGCCGTCGATGGTGAAGTTCCAGGCGCGATCGCGCGCGCCGTGCACGTGTGTGCCGCCGCCCGTGTTGGCGCCGGTGACGACACCGGGCTGGCGCAGAACAAGTTCGAGCGGGTTACGGCCACGCGTGCCGACGATGGGTAAGTCGCGGATGACATCGCCGGCGAAGATGTTGCCGAAGTTGCCGGACGTGGAGGTTTGCACGGTCTCATAGCTGGCCGCCACTTCTATCGTTTCCGACACTTGGCCGACTTCCAGGGTGACGTTCACGGTCATTGGCTGACCGATGTTCAGTTGGTTACCTTTGGAGGTGAACTTCTTGAAGCCAGCCGCTTCAATTGTCACCGTATAGCTGCCCGGCTGGACCGCTTCGAATACGTAAGCGCCTACGTCGGACGCCCGCGTGGCAAACGCAGCGTTTGTGCCCTCGTTGATGATGCGCACAGTGGCTCCGGCAACCGCTGCTCCGGAGGAATCCTGAACTGTTCCTACTGCGCGTGAGGTGGTGCCTTGCGGAAATGCGGCAGCATTGAGAAATAAAGCCGTAGCGACAACCCGAAAACCCCTATTGACCATCCTGCAATGTTAGCAAAGGGATTTCGAACAAGAAACAGTACTGTCGAGTGGAGGCTACGGTTCCGGTTCCAGGACGGAACTCAGGTCGCCGAGCAATTGGCGCTCTTCGGCGCTAAAGCGGTCCCTGAGCTCGGAGCTCTCCAGGCGGCTTTGACGCTCTTCCTCGTTGAGGGCGCGAAGCTCCTGAAGTTCCCGCGCGATCAGACGCCGGCGTCTGGGGGGCATCTCACTAAGTTGCCGCCGCATCTGGCGGATCGCCTTTTGCCGTTCCGGGGGCAATTGTTGAAAATTGTTGAGTTGGCGGGCAAGGCGCTCGCGCTCGCCCGGCGTCAAGTGCCGGTACTCTTCCAGGCGGCGTTCAAATAGTTCGCGACGATCCTGGGGAAGGGCATCCAAGGCCTTGCGGCGCTCCTCCGGCGACATCTTCTGAAGGTGGTCAAGCTGTTTTTGGAACTGCGCGGCATTGCGTCCGGACCCAAGGGAACCTTTGCCCGGAAAGCGGAAGCCGGCTTTGGGGGGAATTTGCGCTACCGCCGGCGTGGCGGCCAGTGCGGCCCACAAGGCGATGGCAAACGCGGACGTAGCCAAACGATACTTCATCCTGAAATCCCGCCTACAAGCTCTTGCTTCCAGCCGAATCCACCTTCAGCTCTTCGTTCAGTTCGCGCAACAGATTGAGATCGTCGAGCGAGCGGTCCACCTGTTCGACATCCAGGCGCTCGATGATGCCCGCCTGTTTGTTTTCCAGGTCGACAGGCTGGGGAGCGCGGAACAGGACGACGCCGATCACGAGCAAACAACTGGCGGCGATGGGAATGGCCGGACGGACCGGAAATGGCAGGGCAGCGTTAAATGCGCGTATCCACCAGGGCTGAGCTTGGCTGGCTTCGATGGCGCCGTACAAGCGGCGGTTGAAGTCCTGTGAAACAGTCTCCGGTTCCCACGCATCCAGGGCCGACCAAACCGCCTTTTGACCAGCTATCACCGCGCGGCAGGATGCGCAATCGCGGGCGTGCAATTCCAGCGCTTCCTCCTCTTCCGAGCTCAACGAGCCATCCATCCAGGACAGAAACATGGCGGCCTGCTCACCTTCCTGTAGAGGACACCGGAAGGAATCATGGCGGATCTCTTGTTCTTTCATGTCATCCTCCTTTCCGGAGTTAAGCGAAGTGCGCCAGCCGCAGGCGCAACGTTTCATACGCGCGGAATAGCAAGGACTTCACGGCCGATTCGGAACATTCCAGAATCCGGGCGATCTGCGAATATTCTAGCTCTTCGTACTTGTGCATGAGTACGGCGGCGCGCTGCTTGGCGGGAAGCGACTCAATGGCCTGGCGGATCTCCGCCATCCGCGCCTCGCGCACCATGCACTGCTCCACGCTCGGCCGCCGGTCCGACACCTGCCGCGCGGCGCCGTCAACTATCTCTTCGTCCAGACTTTCCTGCTGGCGAGTATTCCGATTGTCTCGAATCCAGTTTAGGGCCAAATGCGTGGCGATTCGAAATAGCCATGTTGTAAACTTCGCCGTCGGCTCATAGGTTTCGCGTGAACGGTAGACGCGGAGAAACACCTCTTGCGCCAATTCCTCGGCTACGGGTTGATTCTGCACCATACGGTAGAGGAAATGGATGACCGGGGACCGGTGCCGTTCGAGCAGAAGCGAAAAGCTGGCTTGATCGCCGGCTCTGACGCGGAGCATCAACTCCGAATCCCATTCGAGCATCGCCACGGCGGCCATATCAGTCAGAACACTGGAGTCGGAGGAATGTTGCGCGACTGGAGGGAACTGGTGTGAGGGTTGCCGGGGCCCAGGCTCGAAGTCGTTACGATCTTTCAATTTTCCGGACATGGCCCGACTGCTCGCCTCAACATGGACGCTGTTCAGCGGAGATGGTTTACAGGGAAACGCTGTGCAGGCGGGAATAGATGCTGCCCGATGGCCCGGGACGGCTTTCATATAGGTGAAACGCCTGCGCTTCGAACGAGCCCCAATCGGTCTGAGGCAGTTGAGCCACTTGGCGGCGCAATTCGGCGATGTGATCGCCGGGGTCCACGCGGGCGAGTGTCAGGTGAGGGGTATACGGGCGCTTTTCGAGGGCGATGCCGAGCGGTTCGAGAGACGTGTCGATGGCTGAGGCCAAGGTGCGCAGTGCCTCGCCGCCCTGTACGGAAATCCAGAAGATGCGCGGCGAATGGGGGTTGGGGAACCATCCCAAACTGCGCAGGCTGACCGGAAATGGACCCAGGCGCGGGACCGCGTTGAGAGCATTTTTGAGCTCGCCGATACGGTTTTCGGGCCATTCCCCGATAAACTTGGTAGTGATGTGCAGGTTCTCCACGCGCGACCAGCGGAGCTGGGCATGAGGCTTCCATCGGGCGATTTGATCGCCGAGGCGTTCCACGATGCCGGGAGGCAGGTCGATGGCGGTGAACAGTCGCATGATCTCCACCAGTCTGGAATGAAGGGCGAGTATCGGGCAACTCCGGTGTTGCCGCGGTCTTTCTACGCTCGGCCCCCGGCGGATGTGGCGCGCGATCTGTTGGGGTGCATTCTCGTGCATGGGCCCCGATCGGCGCGAATTGTGGAGGTGGAGGCTTATCTGGGGCACGGCGATCCCCCTTCGCACGCCTCACGCGGCCGGACCGAACGCACACGCGTTCTCTTCGGTCCGCCCGGACACGCCTATGTCTACCTCATTTACGGGATGTACGAGTGCTTAAACTTCGTCACGCAACCGGAGGGCGAGCCGGGGTGCGTGCTGATTCGCGCGCTGGAGCCGGTGTGGGGAGTAGCGCTTGCGACCAACGGTCCGGGACGTCTGACGCGGGCCATGGGGATCACCCGGGAGCACTATGGCACGGACCTGACCGGGGGTGCTCTGCGCGTACATTATGGTTCGCATCATGAACCGGCGGTCCGCGGGCCGAGGATCGGCATAGGTATGTATCCCGACCTGCCGCTGCGTTTCTGGCTTCAAGGTAATGTGTTTGTCAGCAGGGGTTAGATCAGGTCTTTTCCCGATTCTGTCGACTTCCGGCTGGACCGATGGATGGTCAGAGGGATATCCGCATGGGAATGAATGGGAAACTGCGACGTGTGCCGGCTCGAGACTTGAGCCGCGTGCGCACAGACGAGCAGTTTCGCAATGGATTGCTGGCCGTTGGCAGGCAGCCGGTTGGCGATATGACAACGGGGCTTTCGATCTTGCCCTGGTATGTTCGCTGGCCGATGCGATTTCTGCTGCGTAAGCAAATCCGCGCACTCAAGGAAACGCAGGGCCCGGATCAGGCCTCCAAGGGAACGGGCGAAGTGCTCGACCTTCACAAGTCGTGGCACGGTCTCCACTGGTTGATGTGCCAATCGGTGTGGGAAGGACCGGAGCCGTACCGCAGCGCCATCTTCGGAGGCGAGGAAATAGGCGAAGATGTCGGCTATGGCCCGCCGCGGCTTATGGAGCCTGAGAAGGTGGAAGAGGTCGCCCGCGCGCTTTCGATGCTAAGCGCCGCTCAACTGATGAAGCGCTACGACGGCAAACTGATGGAACGCGAAGAGGTATATCCGGGCAATTTCACCGAAGACGGATCCTGGAAGAGCGAACTGCGCCGGGATTACGAGCGGCTGCGTAAGTTCTACCAGGAAACGGCGGCCGAAGGCGGCGGCATGCTCTCCTGGATCGACTAACTCCCGTCGGCCTAAAGCTACACTGAGGGTATGAACCTGCGCCAGGCGGCATGGTGGGTTTTCCTCACCGCGCCGCTCATTGCCCAGACGCCTTCACCATGTCCGAATGCGCAAACTATTCGCGCCTGCGACATCGTGTTTGAAATGCCGGAGGCCGATGCTGCGCGCTTTCAGAATCCATATCTCGAAGTGAGTCTGCAGGCCGAATTCCGTTCGCCGAAGTTCCGCACGTTTCTGATGCCAGGGTTTTGGGACGGCGGGCGCCGCTACGTGATCCGCATCACGCCCGTGGAGGCGGGCGAGTGGATCTATCGCGTCTCGTCGAATGTCAAAGCCTGGGACGGGCAACGCGGGCAGTTTCAGGCAGCCGAATCGAACGACCCAGGATTTCTGAAGCCGGCGAACCTCTTCCATTGGAGCTACACGGAGAAGAAGCAGTCTCACTTGTGGATGGGCGACACCTGCTATACGTTCCCGTGGATCGACCGCGCGATATTTGACCAGATCGTGGCCAAACGCAGCGAGCAGAAGTTCACGCATATGCGCGGGCTGGTGATGCATCCCGACGAGACGAAGTACCGCAAAGCATTTTTGAATCCGGACCAGCCGAATGTGGAGCACTTTCGTGAACTCGACGGCCGCGTGCGAGCTTTGAATGACAAGGGCATGTTTGTCGATCTGGTGCTCGCGGGAGATCAAAATCATCTCGCAAGAGTCTTTCCCGAGTGGAAACAGCGCGAGCGATTTCTGCGTTACATGGTGGCGCGTTATGCGCCGTTCAAGATCACCTGGCAGGGGGTGCAGGAGTTTGAAGAATACGACGACGGCCGGGCGTTGCTGAAGGAGATTGGGTCGTTGCTGAAGAAAACCGATCCGTACGATCACCCGCGCTCGACCCACACAACGCGGACGACCGCTCCGCTGTTGGGTGACGGATGGATGACGCACCTGCTGTATCAGACCTCGGACGATCAGATCGGCGCGATCGAACGTCAAGTGGTGTTTGCGCCGCGCATCAACGCCGAGTTTGCCTACGAGGACTCCGGTGCGGGCAAGTCGCATCCGCACCATGTCGACACGGCGACGTTCCGCAAGCGGTTGTGGAACGCGACGATGAACAATCAGTATCCAACTTATGGAAACACGGGAACGTATGGCGGACGTGCTTTCGCCGTGGACGGCAAGTATCTCGACGCGCCCGGTGCCAAGGCCATGGCCGACTGGTTCGAGTTCATGTCGCGCACGCGGTTCTGGGAGTTGGAACCGTACTTCGACATCACCAGCGGGCGGGCTCTGAACCTGACCGGGATCGAATACATCGTCTATCTGGAAAAGGGCGGCGCGGTGGAGGTGGTAACGGAGAAGAAAAGCTACAAGGTCTACTGGTTCAACGTGGAGACGGGCGAAATTACCGCGGAGAAGAAGGAGTATAAGGGTGAGCGCTTCTCGGGAACGGCGCCGGGGACGGGACCGTGGGTACTGCACTTGTCGCGCGACGGGCGCAAGGAAGGGATGCTGAACAGCTACTACTTCGAATCGCGGCGGCAATTTGTGCAGGATGTGGAGTCGAACTCGCAGCGCGTGCCGTATGAACTAGTGGAGCCGCAGGAGGACGAAGTGAAGGCGGGCAAACCGGTGAAGTATTCCGTAAAGCTAAAGAGGGAAACGCGGGCGACGTCGCAAATGATGTACATGTGGACGACCGAGGCGACCAACGGCGGGCAGGGGTATCGCGTGATTGCCACCGGGGCTTCGGGTGAATTTATCATGCCGAAATCACTCTCGAAAACGTTTCCCGCCGTAGTGAATTTGCGCGTGTACGGGATGAATCTGAACGGCAAGGTGTATGCACTCGACCGCGTGATGAAGTTGGTGGAATGATCATTCTTGCCATCGACTCAAGCACGGAACATGGAGGCGTTGCCTTGTGGCAGGACGGTGAGCTGAGCGAAAGGGTGGTCCACTCGCCGGACGGCTTCGCGCATGTTGTGTTTGGTGAATTGGAGCGGCTGCTCACCGGATGCGGCGTGACGCTGGGCGAGGTGGATGCCTTCGCCGCGGCTTCGGGACCCGGATCGTTTACTGGAGTGCGAGTGGCATTGTCGGCTGCGAAGGGGTTTGCAGAGGTGCACGATAAACCGCTGTTTGCGGTCTCGAACCTGGAGGCGATAGCGTCTCTGGGAAGCGTCGCGTTGCGTGCGCCCCTGCTCGATGCGCGGCGCGGCGAAGTTTACGGGGGGGTATACGATCCGTCGTTGAGGCCGGTTCGCGCGGAGGTGGTGATGCCGTTGCGGGCGTGGCTTGACTCGCTTCCCGAAGGAGCGGTGGAAATCCTTTGCCCGTATCCGGAGCGCTTTGCGGAGGAATTGCG
>Ga0075421_100003825_pt1 | contig 18094 bp, 21 predicted proteins | sample SoiMetdeltSBSDD5_FD_75292 | JGI IMG/M metagenome (GOLD analysis project Ga0075421, IMG submission 75292) | Bulk soil microbial communities from a Populus tree surrounding site in Tennessee, USA - Soil MetaG P. deltoides SBSDD5 | ecosystem: Environmental > Terrestrial > Soil > Tree plantation...
GCCGACTACCTGCCGCCGCGCCGATTGCGCGAGGGGCCGGATCCGGACGCCGTCCGCGAGGCCGCCGGCCTGCTGTTCGCCGCCAAGCGGCCGGTGATCTATGCCGGGCAGGGCGTGCACTGGGCGAAGGCCTGGTCGGAGCTCAAGCGGCTGGCCGAGCTGCTGGCGATCCCGGTCTGCACCAGCCTGCAGGGCAAGAGCGCGTTCCCGGAGACGCATCCGCTGGCGCTCGGCTCCGGCGGCTTGGCGATCCCTGCGACCGTGCACCATTTCCTGCGCGAGGCGGACCTGATCTTCGGCATCGGCTGCAGCTTCACCCAGACCAACTTCGGCGTCGCGATGCCGAAGGGCAAGACCATCATCCACGCCACCCTCGATGCGATGGACGTCAACAAGGACGTGGCCTGTGCGCTCGCCTTGCTCGGCGATGCGCAGTTGACGCTTGCGGCGATCATCGACGAGATCGAGCGCCGGCATGGCACCAGCCGACGCGACCCCGCCGCCGTGACCCGGGAGATCGCGCAGGTCCGCGAGCCGTGGCTTGCCAAGTGGCTGCCGAAGCTGACCCACGACGGCGCGCCGTTCTCGCCCTATCGCGTGCTGTGGGACCTGCAGCACACCGTCGACGTCGCCAACACCATCATCACCCATGATGCCGGGTCGCCGCGCGACCAGCTGTCGCCGTTCTGGCGGCCGGTGACGCCGCTCTCCTATCTGGGCTGGGGCAAGAGCACGCAGCTCGGCTACGGGCTCGGGCTCGCCATGGGCGCCAAGCTCGCGCGGCCCGACAAGCTCTGCATCAACGTCTGGGGCGACGCCGCCATCGGCTTCACCGGCATGGATTTCGAGACCGCGGTGCGCGAGCGCATCCCGATCCTGTCGATCCTGCTCAATAATTTCTCCATGGCGATCGAGCTCAAGGTGATGCCGGTTGCGACCGAGAGGTACCGCTCGACCGACATCTCCGGCGACTATGCGGCGTTCGCGCGCGCCCTCGGCGGCTACGGCGAGCGCGTCGAGCGGGTCGAGGAGATCGTGCCGGCGATCCGCCGCGGCGTCGCGGCGACCGAGCGCGGCCAGCCGGCGTTGCTCGAGTTCATCACCACCAAGGAAGTCGAGGTGTCGCGGTTCCAAATGTAGCCCGCGTGAGCGCGAGCGAAACGCGGGAACGCCGCTGCCGCAGGAGGTGAGTCCCGGATGCACTTCGTTCATCCGGGCTACAGCAGGAGGCGCCATGTTCCACGACCTGGCCGAGCGCGTGAATGGCAACGCGGCCTTGGTAAAGCGGGGACGCTACGTCAATTGCTCGATGCTGATCGAGGCCGGCGAGGAGCGCCGCCTCGTGCGCATTCGCGAGGGCGCGGTGAGCGAGGTCGCGACTGACGGCCTGTTGATGTCGAACTTCACCTTCGCGCTGCGGGCGCCGCGCGAAGCATGGGAGAAATTCCTGGCGCCCCGGCCGCCGCCGGGCTTCACCGACGTCTTCGCGTTGCAGAGAAAGAAGCTCCTGCGCATCGAAGGCGACCTGCACCCGTTCATGGCCAATCTGCGGTACTTCAAGGACGTGCTCGCTGCGGTGCGACCGAAGGAGGTGACGTGATGGTCGCCGGTGCCGTCATTGGAGCCGCAGGCGAAGCAGGCCGGAATGCCGGTGCCGTCATTGCGAGCGAAGCGAAGCAAGCCGGGCTGCGGTGCCGTTTTCGGATTGATTCGTCGCTGATGCTCCTCGCAATGACCGACGGGAATGCCCAATGACTGCGCACTTCGAGCCCATCGTCGGGCGTTACCTGCGCCTCGATCTGCTCGGCCGCCCGCATCGGCTTTACGTCGAGGAGGCGGGCGATGGCATCCCGCTGCTATGCCTGCACACCGCCGGCTCCGACGGCCGGCAGTTCCGCGCCCTGATGAACGACGCACGGGTGACGAAGGATTTCCGCGTCATCGCCTTCGATTTCCCTTGGCACGGCAAATCCTCGCCGCCCGCGGGCTGGCAGGATGAGGAATACCGCCTCTCCGCACGCGACTACATCGACATCATCCTCACGGTCATGGATGCGCTCGCGCTCGAGCGACCGGTCGCCATGGGCTGCTCGATCGGCGGGCGCGTCGTGCTGCATCTCGCGCTCGAGCATCCGGCGCGCTTTCGCGCGCTGATCGGGCTGCAGTCGTCGGCGCATACCGAGCCGTACTACGACGTGAGCTGGCTGCATCGTCCCGACGTTCACGGCGGCGAGGTTTGCGCCGGCGTCGTTTTCCGGGCTGATCGGGCCGGAGGCGCCGCCGGCCGATCGGTGGGAGACGCTGTGGCACTACATGCAGGGTGGGCCGGGCGTATTCAAAGGTGACCTCTATTTCTACAAGGTCGACGGCGACATCCGCGACCGCGTCGGCGGCATCGACCCGCGGCGCTGCCCGCTCTACCTGCTCACCGGCGAGTACGACTACTCGGCCTCCCCGGCCGACACGATGGAGGTCAAGCGGCGCGTGCCCGGCGCGGAGGTCACCATCATGCCGGGGCTCGGCCACTTCCCGATGAGCGAGCACCCGGCGCGGTTCGCCGAATACCTGCTGCCGGTGCTGGAGACGATTCGTTCGACCTCGGCGCCCACACGCGCGATGCCGGCCGCGTAGCACGCGGCCGGCACGCGCGCCCGGCCCTATCGAGTGCCGGACGTCTCCGCCGCCTGCTGGTCGAGCAGCGGCGTGATCCGTCGCATCGCCACGCGCCGGTTCGCCCGCTCGGCGGCCTGCGTATTCACCTTCAGGTACTGCTCGCCGTAGCCCTGCGTGGTCAGGTTCTCGGCCGGCACCCCGAAGCGCTCGGTCAGCGCGACCGCGACCGATTCGGCGCGGCGGTCCGAGAGCGACAGGTTGTCGACGTCGGCACCGACGGCGTCGGTGTGGCCTTCGATCAGGAACACCTCGCGCGGGTTCTGGCCGACCGCGCGCTTGAGCCCGTCGGCGACTACCGCCAGGTGGTCGACCTGGTCCGGCGCGATCTGCCATGAGCCGCTGTCGAAGGTGACGGTGTCGAGGTCGACGCGCGGCATGCGCTCGCGCAGCGGCGCGCTGTAGCGCACCTGATCGAGCGTGTAGTGGCGGTCGATGCGTTCGACCGGCGGAGCAGTGAACACCTCGTAGATGTCGGCGGGGCGTGCCCGCTCAGCCTCCACGATGTAGCGCTCACGCGGGATGCGCACGACCGGCGGCGGCAGTTCGACGAAGTAGCTTTCGATCCGCCGCGGCCCGCGATAGTCGTTTTCGATGATGACGATCTCGCGCCCGGAGTGCTCGCGGCGCGAGCGCCGGATCAGCCGGCCGTCGGCGTCCGTCACGGTCACGATCCTGGTCCCGTCCGGCCGCTCGACGATCGACACCGTCTCATCGCCGCGCCGCTCGACGCGCACGTCGCGCGCGTTGACCGCGAACCGGTCGGTCTCGTTGTGGCGGATGATCGTGCGACCGCCTTCGCGGATGATGGTCCGGTCAGGCTCGCGGATCACCACGCGGTCGCCCTCGCGCACCTCGCGCCGCTCCTGCCGCACCTGATCGATGCTGCGCGCCGGTCCCTGGCCGTCCTGGCGGAGGAACTCGCGGGCGTCGCGCGCCTGCTCGCGCGGCGGAGGCGGTGCGGTTTCGGGCCGGCGCTCCTGCGCGGTTGATGTGGACGGCTGTCCGGGCCGCTCCTGCGCGGCTGGCCGTTGCGGCTGGGCTGGCTGGCCCGCCGCCGCGGGCGGCGTCGGCTGCGTCGGCTGGCCTGCCGCAGCCGGCGGCGGCTGAGCGGGCCGCTCTTGCGCGCTCGGCTGCTGCGGCTGGCCCCGACGCGGCTGCGCGGCCGGCGGTTGCTGCGGCTGTGTCGGGCGCTCCTGCGCGCTCGGCTGCTGCGGCTGGGCTGGCCGTGTCTGCGCGGCCGGCGGTTGCTGCGGCTGTGTCGGGCGATCTTGCGCGCTCGGCTGCTGCGGCTGGGCTGGCCGTGTCTGCGCGGCCGGCGGTTGCTGCGGCTGTGTCGGGCGCTCCTGCGCGCTCGGCTGCTGCGGCTGGCCTGGCCGCGTCTGCGCGGCCGGCGGTTGCTGCTGTTGTGTCGGCCGATCTTGCGCGCTCGGCTGCTGCGGCTGGGCTGGCCGTGTCTGCGCGGCCGGTGGTTGCTGCGGCTGTGTCGGGCGCTCCTGCGCGCTCGGCTGCTGCGGCTGGTCTGGACGCGGCTGCACGGACGATGGTTGCTGCTGCTGTGTCGGCCGCTCCTGTGCGGCCGGCCGCTGCGGCTCGCGTCGCTCCTGTGTTGTGGCCGGGCGCTGCTCCTCGCGGCGCTCCTGCGCGGCCGGCCGCTGCGGTTCGCGCCGCTCCTGCGTCGTGGCCGGGCGCTGCTCGTCGCGGCGCTCCTGTGCGGCGGGACGCTGCGGCTGCGATTCCTGTGCCGCCGGTCGCTGCGGCTGGCCCGGACCTTGTGCGCCTGGCCGTTGGCCTGGCTCCCGCCGCTCCTGCCCCGGTCGGTCACGCTGGTCGCGGCGCTCCGATCGATCCGGGGTATCCTGCTGCTGCTGGGCGACGATCAAGGGCGCCTCGGAGGCGCCCGCACGGCCGATTTGGGGCTGCACGATGGCAATTCCCGCCAGCATCGTGCCGGCGAGCAGGTCTCTTGTTTTCGCCATGTCTTGTCCCTTCCCTGGCTAATAGTCAGAGACAAGAAGCGGCGGCGCGAAAGGTTCCGTCGAGAACGGCCGTGTTCCCAATACGAGTGTGATTCCGCTCAGCCGAATCCTAGAGCGCCGCCACGGTCTGCACCTCGATCCAAAATTCCTCTTTCACCAACCGCTCGATGATCAGCAGCGTGTTGGGCGGATAGACGCCGCTCGGGAACAGGCGGGGAAACTCGCGCAGCCGGAATTTCATGAAGGCCGGGATGTCGTCCGGCGAAGTCAGGAAGGTGGTGAACTCGACCACGTTGGCGAAGGTGGCGCCGCAGGCCTTCAGCGCGGCCTCGATGTTGGCGAAGGTTTGCACGCATTGGGCGTCGAAATCGCGGATCCCCACCGACTGGCCGGCCTGGTCCGTCGCCACCTGGCCGGCGATGAACAAGAACTCCGATGCCTTCACGCGCGTTATCTGCGAGTACTGGCCGAGCGGCTTGCCGAGCGTGTCGGGGTTGAAGATCTGGATCTCGGGCATGCGGCTTTTCCTCCCTGCGGCTGATGCAGTGCGGCTGAAATGACAAGCGCCGCTCGTCGTCACCGTAACGCATGAGCACCGCATTCCCCAATCCATTGCCGCGCTTCATCCTGCCGACGGAGCGGATCGCGATGCGCAAATGGCTCATGATCGCAGCGGCCGCCGTGTGGTGCTGCCATGCGGCCGACGTCGGCGCCCATTCTCATAGGCAGAAGGGCTTCGAGATCGTGCATCCGTGGTGTTTCGCGACCGTCGATGCGGCCGTAACCACGACTGCGGTCTACATGCTGATCAAGAATCGTGGGCGGCGGCCGGACCGCCTGATCGGCGCGACCTCGCCGAACGCACGGACGATCGAGCTGCGCGTGCCCGCGGCCTCGTCCGGGGACGGAACTCGCGTTGTCGCGGCGGTCGCGCTCCCGCGCGGGCGCGAAGTCGCGCTCAGGCGCAACGGTCCGCACCTCGTGCTGTCGGGGTTGGATAAGCCGCTTTCGCCCTACGAGTCGTTTCCGATGACGCTGATCTTCAAGCGCGCCGGCAAGATCGACATCGAGGTGCCGGTGGAGGAAGCCGCAACGGCGGCGAAGCCGTAAGGCCGTCGCGCGCCGCCGCTTCGTCTTTTGCGAGGCGCGTCAGCGACGGGGCAATCCAGAAACGGCACGGCCGCCTGGATTGCTTCCGCTTCGCTCGCAATGACGGATCCGTCATTGCGAGGCGCGTCAGCTTGGGTTGCTTCGCTTCGCTCGCAATGGCGGCGAACGCCTAGTGCGCGGGAACCGTCGCCGGGCTCTCGATCTCGGCCAGGCGGTTCTTCACCGCCTTCTGCACCTTCTCGAAGGCGCGGACCTCGATCTGGCGCACGCGCTCGCGCGAGACGCCGAATTCCTCCGCCAGCTCCTCGAGCGTGATCGGGTCGTCGGCGAGCCGGCGCGCCTCGAAGATGCGGCGCTCGCGCTCGTTGAGCACGCTGAGCGATTGCGTCAGCGCCTTGTGGCGGTTGTCGGCTTCCTCGCTCGCGACCATGCGCGATTCCTGGCTCGCGCTGTCATCCACCAGCCAGTCCTGCCATTCGCCGGAGTCGCCGTCCTCGCGCAGCGGCGCATTGAGCGAGACGTCGCCGCCGAGCCGGCGGTTCATCTCGACCACGTCGGTCTCGGTGACGCCGAGGCGCTTGGCGATGGTCTTCACCTGGTCGGGATGCAGGTCGCCTTCCTCGAGCGCGGAGATCTTGCTCTTGGCCTTGCGCAGGTTGAAGAACAGCTTCTTCTGGTTGGCGGTGGTGCCCATCTTGACCAGCGACCACGAGCGCAGGATGTATTCCTGGATCGAGGCCTTGATCCACCACATCGCGTAGGTGGCGAGCCGGAACCCTTTCTCAGGCTCGAAGCGCTTGACCGCCTGCATCAGCCCGACATTGCCTTCCGAGATCACCTCCGAGATCGGCAGCCCGTAGCCGCGGTATCCCATGGCGATCTTGGCGACGAGGCGCAGGTGGCTGGTGACGAGCCTGTGGGCGGCCTCGCGGTCGCCGTGCTCGCGCCAGCTCTTGGCAAGCATGTACTCTTCCTGCGGCTCCAGCATCGGGAACCGCCGGATCTCTTCGAGATAGCGGGCAAGTCCGGATTCGGCCGACGGGATCGGCAACATCGCAGCACGGGCCATTTCAAGCGCCCTCCTAGAAGTTCAGCCCCCACACGGCGGGCAAGGCGCGTCGCCGCTTCGCCTCGAGCCGACGGCACGCCCCGTTGTGCAACGCAAAATACCCGAAACAAGGTGTCCAAGGGAAGGGCCTCGACGTCACACTGCTGTGACATCGCGACGCAGCAAAATTGACGGAAGTCATTGATCGAAAAGGCTTATCCGCCCAATCGCGAAATTGATCGATCAACTTGCCGCACCCGCGAGGCTGTCTCGTAAACGGGCGAGATCTACGGGCAGTTCCGAGCGGAACTCGACATATTGGCCGGTTGTGGGGTGTTCGAAGCCCAGCATATAGGCATGCAAGGCCTGCCGGCCAAGGGCTTCCAGCGCCTGGCGGGCCGCCGCCGGCAGCAGCGCGGCCTTGGTCTTGAAGCCGGGGCCGTAGACGCCGTCGCCAAGCAGCGGATGGCCGGCGTGAGCGAGGTGCACCCGGATCTGGTGGGTGCGGCCGGTCCCCAGCCGGCAGGCCAGCAGGCTGGCGACCGGCTTGCCGTCGGCCCCCCGGTACCGTTCGGCGACCTCCCAGTGGGTGACGGCCGCGCGGCCGCCGGCGCGCACCGCCTGCCGGTCGCGCGCCCGCGGGTGGCGGCCGATCGGTGCGTCGATGGTGCCCTTCGGCCGGTCCGGCACCCCCCAGGCGAAGGCGAGGTAGCCGCGCTTGAGCGCGCCGGTACGGCCATGGTCGGCGAACTGGCGGGCGAGCGCGCGGTGAGCCGCGTCGGTCTTGGCCACCACCATCAGCCCCGAGGTGTCCTTGTCGAGGCGGTGCACGATGCCGGGCCGCCTGACCCCCCCGATGCCGGAGAGGCTCGCGCCGCAATGGGCGATCAGCGCATTGACCAGGGTGCCGGTCCAGTTGCCGGCGGCGGGGTGCACGACGAGCCCGGCCGGCTTGTCGATCACGATCACCGCCGCGTCCTCGTGCACCACCGCGAGCGCAATCCGCTCGGCCGACGGGAGCGCCGGCTCCGGCGGCGGCACCGTCACGGTGAAGGCCTCGCCGGCGTTGACGCGGTAGGCAGGATCGCGGATCGTGCGCGGCCCGCTCGTAACCGCGCCGGCGACGATGAGCTCCTTGAGGCGCGAGCGCGACACGCGCGCGATCGAGGCTGCGAGCAGCCGGTCGAGCCGCTCGCCGGCCGCGACCGCCTCGGCGCGCACCGTGAACGTCTCCGCAAGCGCCGCCTCGTCAGCCATGGACGCAACCGATGGACGATAGGCCTCTCGATCCCGCCGCCGCGCGGATCGTCGCCAAGGTGCGGTGGCTGATGGCGATCTCGGTCATGCTCACCGGCGTCGCGGTCGCCGCCGTGCTCGGCGTCATCGGGTATCGCGTTTTCCGCGGCGAAGGAAGCGCGCCGCCGACCGCGGACGCAAGCGTGAGCCTGCCGAAGGGCGCGCGCGTGGTCGCAACCGCGCTCAACGACGGCCGCCTCGCGGTCACGATCGAGGTCGGCGGGCAGTCGGAGATCCACCTGTTCGACGCCCGCACGCTGGCGCCGCGCGGCCGCCTGCGGCTGCGGGTGGAGCCGTGAGGGCGCCGGTGCGCGCAGGCGGCAATGGCGCAAGCGAGCCATCGAAAGCCGTCATTGCGAGCGAAGCGAGGCAATCGAGGCTGCCGCTTGCGCAGCGCCGGCACGCACGGGGCCCACGCGACGCCGTATTGCACCACGGGCGGATCGAGGCTATTTCGGGGGTTCCCGCCGCGCTGCTCCCTTCGTCTAGCGGCCCAGGACGTCGCCCTCTCACGGCGAAAACAGGGGTTCGAGTCCCCTAGGGAGCGCCAATGATTTCAATCACTTATACTCATCATTGCCTCGCGAAAACGAGCTTGTACGGCAAATATACGGCGTGGATGTTCCTGGATTGCGGCAAACGAAGGCGGACACACACGCCTCGACCGCAATAGGTCCGCTCGCGTGAAGCGGTGGCATCGAGGGCGAAAATGAGGTTGCCACGACGCGATGTGGTGCTAACGACGTTGGCGAGCCATGTGTCTACTCTGGAGAATTTGGTCATCCGTACCCTCTACCGTTTGGGTGGCCTTTGGTGGACTTTCGTCATAGTTTTATCGGTAGGCCAGAAACTCTCAGGAGGGGGAGAGTGAGAGTTTCTGTAGGAGGGCTGGACCACGAGCCAATTGGCCACCAAAGGCCACCCTCACGACGCCAGCTGCCAGAGTGGATAGCCGTGCCGTGTGCCGGCGCGAATGATCCTCAGGCCCTTTTCAAATTTGCCGTTGACCTTGCTCAGCCACCGGCCAAGCCGATCGGTGCTGACTGATCCACGGTGCCGATGATCCTCGGCCACCGCGAGCAGGGCATCGCAAAGCCGCTGTCTGGTGGCTGGCTGCTGCAGGGCGAACTGGCTGAGACTAGCCGCCTCGATCAGCTCCCGCACGGTTACGATGGTGCCAAGCCCGAAGTGGTCGCGCCAGGCCAGCACCACGGCTTCGTGTTTCTCGCGCTCGGGATTAGCGGTACGGATCACCTCGATCGTGCCGCAGGGATCGGCACAGCCGAGCCAGATCAAGGCGTTGCGCACCGAGTGCGACCACATCTCGAACCCGCCCAGCGGAGTCCGGTCCGGCAACGGCGCAGCCACTTGGTACGCCCGCAGGATCGTCAGCAGTGCCGCCACCAGTTCACCGCGCCGGCGGCGAAACTCGGTTTGAATATGGGCGCCGGGAAAAACCCGCAGCTCCGGACGTTCGACCTTGGCGTCGATCTCGCAGCGCAGCGAGCGGCGGGGCAAATCGCCCTGCAGGATCAAATTGTTGCCGGTCGCCGTGAGCAGTGCCGACATCGTCACGTCGCGGTTTTGCGAATAGCCGAGCAGCCGCAAATTGAGCCGCGATTGCGACAGTGCCTGGCATAGCAGCGCATGGTCCAGCGGCTTGGTGCAGTTGTCGAACGAGATCACAGCGTCGCCAGCCATTAGCGAGGCCCCGAGCCGCTTCTCGAACTCTGCGTCGTCGATCTCGGCTGAGAGCACCGGCGCCGGCTGTCCTGACAGCAGGATCGATGCCAGGTCGATCAACAGTGACTTGCCGGTCCCGGGTGCCGGCGAGGACATCGCGTGCAGCGGCGCAAAGTCGAGCGTCCGCCGGCATACCCCCGTCAGCAGCAGCGAGAGCGCCACCGAGCGATCCGCCTCGGCGTTGAAAGGAAACGTGGCGATCGACTGCTTGACGGCCTCCAGCGCCCGCTGTGCGTTCTCTTTGCTGGGGTGATCGGGGATGTCAGGAAAGTACTCACCGTCCGGCTTGAACAGCAAGTGGGTCTGCGGGTCGTATCCTGGCGTCGTCAGCAGCGAGCCGTCGGCCCGCAGCTGCGGCGTGTGCACGACTCCGAGCAGCACCGGCACGTTCCACACCCCCTCGCGCGCCAGCAGCGTCTCGCCGATCACGCTTGGGCAATCCTTATCAACCCAAGCCCCGCGCCGCTGATCGTAGCTCTGGAAGCGGGCGACCCGTCCCAGCATTTCGATCAAGTAGAGCGGCTTGACCGGCATCAGCCGCCACGCCGCGGTGCCGCGCTTGATGCCGTGCCGGTTGGCGGCCGGCAGCCGGTGCATCACCGGGCGCACCATGATGGCGTCACGCTGATAGATGTCGAAGCCACCGGCCGCGATCAGCGCTTCTTCGGCTTCGTCGACGACGCGGTGGCGCTCGCCGTCGATCAGCTGGATCACCCGCCGCATGCCGGGCGCCGGAGCCGCTGTCGTACCGAAGCTTGCGCTTGCAGTCGCCAGGCCGAGACCGCCACCCGGCGCCGGGCTTGACCTGAAGGCTGCTGGCAGCGGCCGCACCCGCGGCTGTGTCCGCGCCCCTTCCGCACCGCTGGTAATGGTTCGCTCAGCGCTCTCCGCGCCGTCATCGGCCACTAATCCGCACGCCTCGGCCGCCTCAAACAGCCGCCGACGCACCTCCGCCTCGTCGAGCAGCCCGAGATTGCCCCACACGATCTGGAACACGTTGTAAGCGCCGAGATTGAGCGCGGCGTTGCGGGTGCCCGGTGGCGCGTTGGCAATCTTCGCGCACTCGGCGTCGAGCGCAGCCCGCGCCCAAGCTTCATCGCGCCTCACGTTTTTGCGGGCGACCGGAGCACGGTCCGGCGGCACACCGCCCTTTCCTCGCGCCGAATGGTTTTTGGCGATGACATAGCCGAAGTCGCAGACCAGCAGCGACGCAATGTCGTTTTGCAGTCGCTGGGCTTCGACGGCTGAAATCTCAGGCAGATCGCCGTAGGCAGTTGTGGTCGGATCACCGTCGGCCCAGGCATATTCTGTTTGCGTGTCGGGATGAATGCCATGGGCGACGAATTGCTGGCCTTCGCCCAGGAATTCGATCTTTTCCGAGTCGGCTCCGGTCGGCACGACAAAATTGGTGGTCAGCTTTTGGAATGGCTGTCGTGTGCGGAACGGAATCGCGCGCTTGGGCGCGCGGCCGACGCGGACTAGAATACGGCCATGTCCAGCAAAGCGCTCACGAATAAAATTCTCAGCCGCAATTGCCGCCGGCTCGCCGAGCAGATCAAGATCGATGGTCGGTGTAACTCTGGTAAGGACTCCCGTGTTGTTCGCGTTCGGCCATTCGTGGCTCCAGTCTTCGAGCATCGAGTGCGAGACGGTCGTGATCTTTTGCCATTTTTTGAGCAGTGGTTTTTTGCCCACAAGCGGGATGGGCGTGTAGCCGTGGGCTACCATGGCAAGACGAATTTCAAGGATCGTCATGACCTCCTCTCAAATTATTTTTGATCCAAATTTGCGCGCGAAAAGATCGCGCAGTAACTTCGCTTGCGCCGGCGAAGGACCGCTGCGGTATGATGTGAGCTGCTGGGCAATACTCTCGACGAACTCGAGGTCCTTGCCGTGGAACAAATACTTGTTAAGCACGCAGTGCTGGGCGATTTGTTGCCAGGTGTAACCGTTGATCTCGCTCTCGACGCGGGCCGCGAACACGCCGATCGGCTGCGCGGCAACGAGCACTGCGCTACGGCGGTCATGCTCGGCGCCGTCAGTAAAACCTTTTTCGTAAGCCGCATCGTAAATCTTCTGCATCTCAGCGGCGCTGAGCGATTCATTGCCGCCATGTTCGACCCGATCAGCAAGCGCATGAATGTCGAGCCCGACACTGGCCAGCAGCCGCAGCAGTGCGTGCACGGCGTTGACGATCTCGCCCTCGGCGGTGCTGCTCAGCATCCGCAGCAGCGGCGTGATCTTCGGCATCGCCGCGTCGAGCATCTCAGGCATGGCGCAGGCACCTCTTGAGGTGACTGCACATGCGGCAGCGGAAATCCTCGCAGCGCGGATCGTACCGCGGCAGCAGCTCGCCGGCGCGTGTCGCCTCGATCACCATCACCGCGCGATCGCTCGCTTCCTGGGCGCGCCGCACGTCGAACTCGATAGCGAAGTGCCGACGCTCGCAGGTATCGGCATTGACGATCGTGATCAGCGCCGGATTGAGGACATCGAGGAACGCCTGGTAAAGCGCGACCTGCGCCGCGTAGCGCGGGAACACCTTGGCCAGGCCATCGCGCTCTACCGCGCGGAAATTCTTGGCGTTGAGGCCCTTGTGCTCCCACAGCGCCGGGGTTGCGAGCTCGACACCAGCCGGGACGTAAATGATGAGGCCATCGGCATGGCCCGCCATCACCCCGTCCACGGCGACCAAGACCAGCGCCTCTGTCGGCGCGAACAGGAAGCCGGCGTCGAGGAGTTGTTGCTTACTCTCGATCTCGAAGTAGTGCCCGCGGGCAAAGATCGAATGCATCCGTGCCGGAAACTTTGCCCCGGCCATCCATTCGAACTGGATCTTCCGGCTGCATTCGTCGCCAATCAGCGACGCCCCGAGATAACCGCGCGGCCGGTCGCCGGCGTGCTTCGCCAGCGAAGCCTGCTCGATCGCCGCATTGATCGCGTCGTTAAGCGGATCGAGCGACAGGTTGGCGCGGTTGAGGTTGAGCACGACGGCACCACGTCAGATCCCAATCGGGTCGTTAGGCTCGCTTGGCGTCATCAGCGGACCGCCCGCCTCGGCGGAGGCGATGCGCTGCATCTGGTCAAGCGACTGGCGCTTGGTGGCAATACCGCCCCCGACGTCGCGGGCGATCATCGCCTTGTCGGTCAGCTTCAGCGCTTCCAGTAGGAAGCGGGTCATCATGTCCTTTGACCAGGCGCCGATCGGGTTGTTCCAGTCGACGTTCGGTAGTGCACCCAACTCCGGCAGGATCTGCTCGATCGCACCGGCGTCCCATGGCTGCGGGTTGAGGCTGGTCCGCCGCAACGTTTCTTCGACGTCCCAGCCTTCCGCGGTCGCCTGTTCGGCGCGGGTTTTGATCCAGCCGAACAGTGCCGCCGCGAACAGCCAGCCCAGCTCGACGTCGGTCAGCCGCGAGACCGGAGCTGCCGGCGGAATTGCACCTCCGCGAATGACATCGCGCACCGCGAGGATGGCAGCGGCGGTCGCCCGCCGTTGCCAGATGTCGTCGAGCGCCTCGGGAGTCGGAAATCCGACCTTGCGCATGGTGCGCATGGTCACTGCGCCCAGCTCGGTTTTGCGATGGCGCTTCCTGCCATCGCCGGCGCACCACCGGGTAGCACGGCGCCGCCATGCGGCTGCGCCGGCGGAGTCGAGCGCTCAATCGGCATCGTTGGCGGCTGGTCGAGCTTGCGGTAACCTTGGTCGCCGACGCGGAAAATTTTCCCGATCACGTTCTTGTCGCGGAAATTGCCGCTACCCTCCGGCCGCTTGCCGCCGCGCTCGACCTCCACCGTGCAGAGAAACGTCGCACCGTTGAAGCCGGCGAGCGAGGCACTCGCCAGGCGCGCAACCGTCGGCGGCGAAGTGTCTTTGGGATCGATACCGTTGATCGCCTCGAAGATCGCGCGCAGCTTCGCTCGGCTGATCTCGCCCGCTGTGGCATGGCCGGAGGTCGTGCCGTTCAGAGTCATCCAGTCGAAAATTTTGCGCCCGTCGAACTCACCGGCTTTGACGGTGAACTCGCAGTCGAGCCCCTCGCAGTAGCCTTTCGAGGAGCGCTTGCACAGATTTTCCAGGCCGAGGTTGCCGGGCTTGATCTTCATCACCAGCACGCACTCTGTGCCGGGTGGTATGACGTCGAGGCCTTGATTGGGATTGGCAGTGTCTAGTCCAAGTCCAGGTGTCATGGTTTAGTTCTCCTCTTGCTTACTGAACGGGAATTGATGATTGCGGCGCCTGCGGCTCCGCGGTGGCGCCATGGCTCGCCCGCGGCGGCAGCACCTTCGCGATCAGGGCGCCGAGATCGGGGCGCTCGATTTGATCGAGTTTTCCGCTGCGATCCTTTGCGGGGTAGTTCCAGGGATTGGGGCTGGTGCAGACGAATGCGCGCACCGGCTTGCTGTCGCCGTCGAAGCTAAGCCAGCCCATAGTCGCGACAACGTCGACGATGCCGCCGATCTCGCGCGGCACACGTTGGCCTTCTGCTTGTAGCCGGTGTTCGGTCCGGCCGTAGTCATCGGTCACGGTTTCGAGCGCGCCGATCAGGATGACGTTGAGGCCGCGGGCGCTTTGCAGATGGTGGAGCGCGAGCAGGAATTCACGCGCGTGAACCCCATAAGCGGCGCGCTGATCAAACCGGCCGCGCTCCGTAGTGCATTCCGGTTGCGCCGATGCCCAGCGGAAACAAAGCCGTGCCGCCGCGGTCACGGTGTCGAAGAAAATGTTTTGATGATGCTCGACGTCCGGGAGGAAGCCGCCGACGCGGTCGAAATGCGCCTGCGAGTAAGGCTCATGCGGAGCGAACGAACGGTTCGGGCCGGCGACGCGGGCGATCAGATCGCGGATCTCCGGCCAGGTCTCGGGTCGGGCGTGCGGCACCGGGATCTCGGCGATTGCTAGTCCGCCGTGCTCGACATCGACAAATAGTGTCCGGCTTGCAGTGAGCCCGCGTAAAAGTGAGGTCTTGCCGACTCCATTTGGCCCAACGATCAGAATGCGGGCGCCGCGTGGCTCGGCGAAGCGTTCCTCGGGTGAGATGATTACGGTCATGTGGTGACCTGCTCAACTTGTCGCCAGACCCGGTCGAGCAGATCAATGTTGCCGCCGATGAGGTCGGCCAGTTTGTGTTTGTCGACGAGGTCCGGCTCCGCGCGCGTGAGGCGTTTGAGCTCGTTGATTAGCCAGCGCATCTCGCGCAGGTCTTCGATGTTGCCGACTAAGTCGGCCGCCCCTATATTCTCATTGCTCACAGCCATCTCCTGTGATCTGACCGGTGTCGCCGTTCTGGGATCCAACCGCCGGCGACACCTGCCGTCTCTCACGAGCGGGATGCTCGCAAGCTTCATGCGCCGGCTATGCAGGCGGACCCCGTGGCCTCCCGGACACCGTGCACAAACTGCCGCCTGACCCCGTGCGCAGGTGACCTCCGCTAGGACCGGGTTGGGCTAGGTCGGACGCTGCCTCAGCGGTCTCGTTGTGGAGCGCGCCGCGTCCTGCCCTATGGTGAACAGTGGCTCGCCGGGAAAACTCATAGGCGCGCCCGGCCCCACGCTCGGCGCTCGCCTTGCGTGAGAACGCTGCTGGAAACGTGTTCACGCGGCAACCTCGTGCGCAAGCAGCCACGCCCTCAGCGCTTCAATGGTGATCAGCCGGCGCTTGCCGATCTTGATGCTCCTGAGCGTGCCTGCTCCGATCGCCGCGTAGAGGGTCGTGCGCCCGACTCCCGCCAGACGCGCCGCTTCGTCGGGCGCGACGGCAAGGACCCCAACCGGATCCCTTGGTTCCCGCTGTTCCCGCGTGTTCATGCTTCCTCACTCGGCTATTCCCGAATGAGAGCGAACATCGGATGCATCGCTTGCTCGAAAAAGGCTGCTCAGTTTTGATCAATCGAGCAGTTAGGACTTGGATGACCGCAGCCTGCCTAGATGTCTCCGGACTGTGCTGACGCCCGGAGGCGTACGGTCCGGACAGGTCTGTGTAAGCTCGGAAACGATCGCCCGGGCTTCCGCGCTGATCGAGACGAAAGGCTCCCGGCGCCGGCGCCGGCGGCCATACGCATCGACAGTCAAGTCTTCGACCGACGGCCTTCCGCCGCCAGCGCGAAGTCGAACCTGGTTCCCGCGTACATGGGCAGCGACCCGATATCGGTTGATCTCAAGGCAGCTTCCCTGGACACTAGCAATGTCGCGGAGACTGACGACCATGTAGCGGTTTGGCAGGGAAAACTGCGAATCGAGCAGCGGGCTGCTCGTTACGATCAGTCCGATTTCGGTTGCCGGTACTGTCGCGACAGCTCTGGCCAGTGCGCTGAAAGCCCGTTGGCTGATAATTCGACGGGCGAAGATGACCGTCAGCGAGGTCCGACCGACGATTGCCTCCCCCAGGTGCCAAGCTGTTCTGGGCACGAGTTCTCGACCGACAACGGGCAACACGGGAAAGGCGTCGACCAACAGATCGACCATTGCCCTGGCGCGGAGCTCGAAGATTTTTAGATCGCGCGGATCAACCTCGACGCGTCCCGCGACCGGACAGAAATGGAAGTATCGTCTGGCGACGCTATCGAACTCGGGCGTGGCCGCGTGATCCTCGTCGCAGGCGCGACAAGCAATCGTGCTCGGCAACGTCCCTCGCCGAAGCAATCCCATCTTGATCAGGCGGTCCGCCGTGCTATCACGAGGCTCCAGAATGCTGCCACCGATCCTTGACGACGGCTGCTCGATCAGTTCGCAGATCAGGTCGAGCAGATTGGTGCGCCTCTCTCTGCGCTCAGGCGCTCGCATTCTGTAACAGGCCCCAACGAAGCAGGTTTTTCTCAATCACAGTGGAGTAACGGCGCGGCAGGTCCTTGAGGTTTGTGCCATGCGGCGTTCGCATGTCGATGGTCATGGTCTTCGGCGGCCCACCGTCAATTTCGGGTTGGAACTCGATCCTGAGGCTTGCCTGAGTCACCGACCAGTTCGAGTAGGCCAACGGATCGGAGTCCCCAAACCACTCGCGGCTGCGCGTCCAAATGTCCTCATCAGTGGCTTCGTTTCCCACCTCGAGAGTGATCCGTCCAAAGCTGTCGTTGGCATCGCTTAGGCGAAGTAAGGTGACGGCCACACGCCGTACCCCGTCATTTGGATCGGTGGCGAAGGGCATCTTGGATTTCAACCCGTCGAGATACAGGTTACGCAGTCGCACAGCCTTCGGATCACTCTGCGATCCCATGAGGCGGCGCACGAAGGCGCGGGCGATGTCCAACCGGACACGACGACCACCTTTGCAAACCACGTCGATTGTTCCATTCGCTGGATCGTGGCAGAGAGCCGCCTCAAACACCGGGCGACGTGCACGCGGTACCAGCTTTTCACCCTCGAATTCATTGTTGGCCTGAGGAAGCCCTTCCACGAATACGGTATATTGAGTAATCCTGCGCGAAATTCTGGGGTTGTCGCGCTCAAATCTGTCAATGCTGATCCTCCGACCGCTTCCATCCAGCTTCATAAAAATTACGCGCACGTCCGTCTCGAAGGCAGTTAGTGCGGCTGTGAGCTTACTCGCACGCAGGACGCCTGCGGTTGGGCCGATCAAGAAGCCACTCCAACTCCTGCCAGTGCGGAGCCGATCAGCGAGTCGGACGGCCAACGCCTTACGGAAAGCAGTCTCATTCTCCATCAAAGCGGCCAAGCTCCGGGCTTCGCTGTTCTCCAGTCTTTCAAGTGCCAGCATGAACTGGGTCTGCTCCGCAAAGAGCGAACGGATCGCCAATTGCCCAGATTCATCAGCGAGCATGTCCGCGTATTCGAAGTCATGATAAGCGCGCTCGCGGTCCTTGTCCGGGAGATTCTCCACTGCCCCGCGGAGTGCGTTTAGAAAGGCCCTTTGTGCGGCTGACCAGTCAAACCCGACCGCAAGCGTGATAGCCCGGAATGCAAAATAGCTCTTCAAGCTGTCGCGCGGCGTGCGCCGAAGGAACTGCGGTAGGTTGAAGGCCATGGACCGTAGCTGCTCAAGAATGCCTAGACCGGAAACTGTTGCCGCGTCCACCGTATAATGAATTTCCGCGTCGTGGCGTTGTATGATGCAATCGGTCCACCGATGAGCGTCCAGGCGCGGGCGCGTGTTAGCTCGGGGACTGGGCAGCGTCCTCGAATCCCATGATGGAAGGGCCTTGGTGCCGATTCCGAAGAGAAGCACGAGCCCGCGAGCGACATCGACGCTGCAGTGGTGGGTAGTCTGAAAGCGCTTGACCCCAATCGGCCG
>Ga0075421_100003830_pt1 | contig 18085 bp, 21 predicted proteins | sample SoiMetdeltSBSDD5_FD_75292 | JGI IMG/M metagenome (GOLD analysis project Ga0075421, IMG submission 75292) | Bulk soil microbial communities from a Populus tree surrounding site in Tennessee, USA - Soil MetaG P. deltoides SBSDD5 | ecosystem: Environmental > Terrestrial > Soil > Tree plantation...
TGGATGAGGTCGAACCCGCGCACCTGATGGCCCTTCTTGGCAAGGTTGCCGGCCATCGGCGCGCCCATGTTGCCGAGCCCGATAAAGCCGATCTTGGCCATGCGATGTCCTCCCCGGGTGTGTGCTGTTCCGCTGACTCATAGAGTGTGTTGCACAGATCTGTCGAGGTGCATACGCGCGCAGCGCAAAGAGCAAATTGCCGCCAGTATGAGAACGGGCGAACTTGTTCATTTGCATGTGTGCGCGCAACTGCGGCAAACACCTTTCGTGATGGCCACGGCAATTGTGCCGGCAGCGCTTTTTGCAACCAGCCTGGCCGGTTGCGATCAGGCTGTGCGGCTATGCCGTGCGTTGGCTCATCATGCCGGTCCCGCAGCCGCGTCCATGGCAGCCAACGCCGCACGGCCAGCCGAGAAAGCAATTTGCCTGATAGCGAGCGCCATGGCTCCTCGACTACGTTCTGCCAATAGCCGGGAAAGCACCAAGGCAGCGCTGTCTTCAACCTGGCGCGGATCGGCAATAACGCTTTTTTCACCATGTCCGCGCAACACTCCGGCGGCCTCGGCGGAGAGCCGTGCGCTCCCGAGGATTTCAACGCGCGCCCGCTCGCATTTGGACGTCGGCCCCATGATGAAGCCTATGCTCATTGTCCTGGCCGTGCTGGCAACCGCCAAGGTGCTGCACCACGAATACCTGTTCCGCACCTCGACGCGCGACGTCATCATCCAGGCCTACCGGGAGCGCGCCGTACTGGCCTGCCAGAGGGACGCGCTGGGCACGATGCTTGGCGTCAGCCCGCAATCCTGGAGCACGCCCAACTCGATCACGCTCGCGATCGGTAAGCGCAATCTCGATGTGCACCTCTGGCAGGTCGACCACAAGAACTGGAGCGCGCGCTACCGCAACCCCTACCTGTTCATCAGTGCGGGGCAGCGATCGACGGCGGTCACGTGCGAGTATGACATCGTCAACGCCTCGGCCTTCGTCTACCGCTGATCGCAGGCGGCGGTGCACGTCTGCACCGTGCCAAACCTGTCGCAGCGCGCTAGAGTGGGCGCATGATCGATCACGTCTCCGTGCCGGTTCGCGATCTGGCCGTAGGTGCCGCCTTCTACGAGCGGGTGCTCGCCCCGCTCGGCTACACGCGGCTGGTTGAGCGGCCGGCCACGGTCGGCTTCGGCAAGACCTATCCCGAATTCTGGCTGAACCTGCGCGCGGGCATGCCGGCTCTGCCTGACGACCCTGGCATGCATGTTTGCCTGCGTGCGCCGAGCGAAGACGCCGTGCGCTCTTTCCATGCCCTTGCGCTCGAGCATGGCGGCAGCAGCGACGGGAAGCCCGGTCCTCGGCAGGGCGCGATGACAACGTACTACGGCGCCTTCATCAAGGACCCGGACGGCAACAAGATCGAGGCCGTCACCTTTGGCAGGCCGTGAGCGTCAGCCGCCGTCTCTCGACCTGCAATAGGTGCTGCACTGCCCCTCGCCTCGTCCCGACACCGTGCACTCGCGCATGCAGGAGGCGGATTGCGCACTCTGCACGGCCGGACGGGCACTCGATACGACGAAATCCGCGGCGGGGGTTGCGACCAGCAACGTGGCAAGCAGCACGCTGGCGCCAAGCATGATCCTCATGTTTCTTCTCCTCAGAAGAAATCCCGTCGGCCCCGCAGGCAAGGCACATAGGGCGGGAGGTTCACGCCGCGATTATAGCATCTGCCGGCCGCGCCGGAATTGGGTAAGAGTCCCGATACCGCAATGCACCTGGCGCCATCATTCCTCCTTGATGGTCACGGCAAGTCGGCGCACCATTCCTGCGCATTCCTCCGCACTCCTCTCAAACGGGGCCAACCGAATGTACGTGGTCGAAAGCAAGCGCCTGACCCACGAAGGTGCCAAGAAGATGATGGCCACGGCTATCGACCTGGCCGGCCAGGCCAAAATCGCCATCGCCTGTGCGATCGTCGATGCCGGCGGGCACATGCTCCTGCTCGAGCGCATGGACGGCGGCCGATTCCATACCGTGCACTCCTCCACCACCAAGGCCGTGTGCGCTGCCTCGAACCGGCGCCCGACCACCGCCAAAGGCGCGGTCGGCCAGGACCTCGATGTCAGCCACGCCATTGGCTTGGCACTGGCGGCCGGGCCCGAGCGTTGGACCGCAATGGAAGGCGGTATGCCGGTGCTGGTCGACGGCCAGTGCATCGGTGGCGTCGGCGTGAGCGGCGGCGACTGGGAGACGGATGCGCGCATCGCCAAGGTCGCCGTGGAGTCGATCGGCGCGGCCTGGAAGTAGCCTGCAGCCGAGCCTGACTGGCATTTTTGCAATCGTCGTTGGAGGAAGGCGCAGTGAACTCAGGTCCGCTACGCGTCGGCTGTGTCGGCATGGGATGGTGGTCCGACGTGCTGGCCGATGCCGCCCAACGCTCGGGCAAACTGCAGATTATCGCCTGCTACAGCCGCTCCGACGACAAGCGCAAGGCGTTCGCCAGCAAATACAAATGCCGGCCGGTCGATAGCTACGAGGCGCTGCTGGCCGATCGCGCGATCGAGGCGATCATCAATACCACGCCGAACGATGTGCATCTCGCCACCACCAGCGCCGCCGCGGCGCATGGAAAGCACGTCTTCCTCGACAAGCCCATCGCCAACACGATCGCCGATGGCCGCGCTATCACGCAGGTTTGCCGCCAGGCCGGCGTGCTGCTGGCGCTCGGCTATCAGCGTCGACGCGAGAGTCACTTCCGCTGGATCAAGCAGGAGATCGACGCCGGCAGGTTTGGCAAGCTCGTCAACGCCGAGGCCAATATCAGCCGCGATCGCCTCGGCAAGATCGACCTCTCCTCCTGGCGCTATCAGGCGACCGGCATGCCGGGCGGCGTCATGCTGCAGATCGGTATCCACTATACCGATGTGCTGGAATACCTGCTGGGACCGATCGTGGCTGTGCGCGGGCAGCTCGCCCAGCTTGTTCTGCCGGGCGACAATCCGGACGTGGCCAGCCTGCTGTTGGAGCACGAGAACGGGGCGCTTTCCACGCTCAATGCCAGCTACGCCTCGGCGTCGGAGTATTACCTGATGAACATCTACGGCAAGGACGCCACGGCCTACTACGACCTGCACGGCGGCCTGCGTGTTCTGAGGCGCGGCGAGCAATCGCCCGTCGCCGTGGCGTGCGCAAAGAACGACTCGATTGTCGAGGAGCTGGAGGAGTTCGCGGCCGCCGTGCGCGGTCAGGGCCGGCTCGAGGTCGGCGGCGAGTACGGCACGCGCTCGCTCGCCGTGGTGCGCGCCGGTGTCTTGTCGGCGCGCGAAGGACGGCGGATTGAGGTCGCCGAACTGCTGAAGGAGTGAACTCGCAACTGTAGCCGCTGCGCGGGGCAGCATGAGGAGGAACCACCCATGCAATGCGGAATGCGCATCTGGTCGGCCTGCGTCGTTGCGCTGGCATTCGTCTGCGGCAGCCTGCCTGGGCAGGCCCAGGATTATCCTTCGCGATCCATCACCGTGATCGTGCCGTTTCCTGCTGGTGGCGCCAGCGATGTGGTGGCGCGCATCGTCACCAACGAGATGGCCAAGATGCTCGGACAATCCATGGTCGTCGAAAACGTCGGCGGGGCGGGCGGGACGGTCGGCAGCGCCCGTGCTGCGGGCTCGGCCCCTGACGGCTACACGCTGCTGGCGGCGGCGATGGGCTCGCACGTGGCTGCTCCCGTGCTCACGCCCAACCTCAGGTATGACCCCGCGACCGATTTCGTGCCGATCGGCATCACAGCGCATTCGCCGGCCGTTATCATCGCCCGCAAGGATTTCCCGGCCAAGGACCTAAAGGAGTTTGTCGCCGCCCTGAAGGACAAGGGCGATGCACTGAAGCAGGGCCACGGCGGGATTGGCGCGTCCTCGCATATGGCGTGCGTGCTGTTCAACGCGGCTGCCGGCACCAAGCCGACGCTGGTGGCCTATCGCGGCTCGGCGCCGGCGCTCAACGACGTGGTCGGCGGACACATCGATTTTCTGTGCGAGCAGTCGGTGAGCGTGGCGGAGTCGGTCCTGGCCGGCAGCGTCAAGGCGTACGGGATCGGCGCCGGGCAGCGCCTAGCGCAGCTGCCGGACGTGCCAACCGCCAAGGAAGGCGGGCTCGATTACGAGATGAGCGTGTGGGCCGGCTTGTTTGCGCCCAAGGGCACGCCCCCCGAGGTGATTGCTAAGCTGGCTGCGGCCCTGGACAAATCCCTTGACGAGCCTGCGGTGCGCGACCGGCTGGCCCAGCTCGGCGGCTCGCTGCCCACCAAGGCTGAGCGGAGCCCGGCCGCCTTCGACGCGTTCGTGCGTGCCGAGATCGCCCGCTGGTCACCGATTCTCGCCGCCACCGCCAAAGCGGAGAAGCAATAGCCCCGCGCATGCTCTAACATCGGGGCATGGCAACGCAGCTCGACGGACCGCGACTGGTGCCGCGCGGCCAGGCGCCGGACGCGCTGGTGGTGCTGCTGCACGGCTACGGAGCCAATGGGGATGATCTGATCGGGCTCGCCAACGGCTGGCGCGAGCACCTGCCGGGCGCAGTGTTCGTGGCGCCCGATGCGCCCGAGAGCATTCCGGGCATGCCTGGCAGCTTGCAGTGGTTTGCGCTGACTTTGCGGGATCCGAGCGAATACTGGCGCGGCGTGGTGGCGGCCAGACCTGCCGTCGACCGCTGCCTCGATGCCGAGCTGGCCCGTTACCAGCTCGCCCCCGAGCGCCTGGTGCTGGTCGGCTTTAGCCAGGGTACCATGCTGGCCCTGCACGTCGGACTGCGGCGTCGCGTGGCGCCCGCTGCGATCGTAGGCTTCTCCGGCCTGCTCGCCGGTGCCGAGCACCTGGCCGAGGCGACCTGCCGTCCACCCATCCTGCTCATCCACGGCGAGGTGGACGACCTGATCCCCGTCGAGGCGATCCACACTGCCCGCGACCAGCTGGCCGCTGCCGGGCATCGGGTCGAGTGGCATGTCCGCGAGCGTCTCGGACACGGCATCGACCGCCTGGGCGAGAACATCGCCTGTCACTTTATCGCCTGTGCCCTGCGCGCCGCAAAACATCGGTAAGGCCACATTTCCTGCTTATTTGCCCGTGCCTTGGCCTCGGCTTCACATCCCTGATACGCGGCGCTAGTATTGCGCCGCTCGATGAGGCTGGGCCGTGATTCGCAACCATAGGGTCAAACGGATACAGGACTCGTGAACGCCTACGCCGCCACGCCAGATCGCTTCCCGGCGCTTGTGCTGAATGCCGATTTTCGGCCCTTGAGCTATTATCCGCTGTCGCTGTGGAGCTGGCAGGAGACCGTCAAGGCGGTCTTCCTGGATCGGGTCAACATCGTCTCCGAATACGAGCGCTTCGTGCGCAGCCCGTCCTTCGAGATGCGGCTGCCATCGGTCGTGTCGCTCAAGACCTATGTGAAGCCGGCGCTCTATCCAGCGTTCACGCGGTTCAATGTGTTCTTGCGCGACCGCTTCAGCTGTCAGTATTGCGGCTGTAAGGACGATCTGACCTTCGACCATCTGATCCCGCGCTCGCTGGGTGGCCAGACGCGCTGGGACAATGTCGTGACAGCGTGCGCGCCCTGCAACCTGAGCAAGGGCGGCTTCCTGCCCGAGCAGGCCGGCATGCGGCCGATGCAGGAGCCCTATCGCCCGACGGTGTTCGAACTGCACCGCAACGGCCGCCTGTTCCCGCCCAACTACCTGCACGATAGCTGGCTCGACTACCTGTACTGGGATACCGAGCTGGAGCCGTAAGCGCCGCCAAGGCCCTCGCCGCTTTTGGTTATGCCCCGCGCGCGGCCTCCTGCCGCCTGGCAAGAGCCGGGCGCTGCATAGCGCCGGGACGGCGGCGCACCTCGCGACGGCCGCCAGCCTGCTCCAGCATCAGCCGTCGGAACGGCGGCTCGTGCGGTGTGCCTGCCAGGAAGGCGAGATAGGGGGCCCACATTTTGCGACGCGCTTCGGCACGGCGGATCGGTTTGGGCACATGGCGGTCGGGCGACAGCGGCTCGAGCGCCTGCCCACCGAGCCAAGCGTAGGTCGCCTGCCAGATCTCAGGCGATGCCCGGCGGTTGCGGGCGGCGCGCAGCTGAACGATGTTGGGCATGGTGACCTCTTCATCGTGCAGACCGATTTCCACGCAGGCGACACGCCGCTCGCCCTTACGGATCGAGAACACGGCACTGCGGCCGGAGTGCAGATGGTCGGCATATTGGTCGAGGCAGTTGTCCAGGGCCTCGCTCTCAGCAATGAAGTCGTCGACGGTGCGCAGGGCCACGAAGTCGAAGTCGAGAGCGGTGCCGTCGGCCAGCCACGGGCTCTCGATGCCCGAGCCCAGGCATTCCACCAGGCGAAGCCGTTGACGCCACGCCGCCAGCTCCTCGCATGCCCGCCTAAAGCTCATCTCGAAGCTCCACGCCCGACGCAGCAGGCGATGGCCCGGCAGCTCCGCGCGCTGACTGAACCAGGCCCAGGCAGCCATCACTCGCGACATATCGCTGAGCGGATCGGTCAGATCCGGCTGGCGCGCAATCCACAGCGCGTAAGCCGGACCACACGCTTCGCAGGCGTGACCGACGTGGGTGAGCCAAGTTGGCAGCATCTGCTCGTCGTGCGGGATCAGATTGCTGATGCGGAATGTGAAGTCGCGGTCGAGGGGAAACTTTGGCAGCGGTGCCGCGAACGCTCGTGGCGGCAGCTTGCGCAGCCACCACGGTAGGTCGAGCGCGCTCGCGATCTCGCGTAGGGCAACGCCGGCGTGGATCATCTCGAGGGTGTGACGACGCTGATCGGCCGTCGCATAGTTGCTGGCCAGCGCAAACAGCAGGCCGGGAAAGGTGTCGGCCAGATCCTCTAGCGCGGCAGAAGAGCTTGTGAACTCGCCGATGACGCGGCGATAGTCGGGATGGAAAGCATCGAGCCGCAACTCACGGCGCAGCTCGGCGGGTTCAGTGTTAGGCGTGGTCCCGCATTTGGCCTTTACGGCACTCATTCTTGTTGTCGCTACTCGTGTGCACTACCCGCCAGCCATCATCCATGACTAGCGTGACAAAGTGGCAAAATGGCGGGGTGGCACAAGCGCGAGCGTGAGGGTGCCTTAGCAAAGCGTTTTGCACCGTTCAATCAATTGAGCGCAGCCAGCGCCTGGCCGAATCCGTTGAGAGATATCGGAATGCCGATACCGGCTTCCTCGGCCTGGAAGATGATGAAGACGGCAGTCTTGCCTTTCTTCAGCTGCTCAATCAGTTGGTCCTCCACCACGACCTGCGCGTAGCAGGCGAATGTATGACAGCGCAGAAAGGGCGCGTGACCCACGTCCTTGTCGTCGATTTTTAGGCCGAGCCCGGGTGGCAGCAGGACGCCAAGGGGGGCAAAAACTCGCAGCACCCTCTTGCCGTCCGAGAAGCGCTGAAAATAGACGGTCAGGCCGACGTTGTTGCGGTCCTCGGCGGTGACGCTCTGCACCAGCGCGCACACCTCGTTCTTGGCCCCCGGCGGCGGCGGCTTGCACACCACCTGCCAGTCGCCATGCTGGGCTTTGACCGTACCGCTCTCGGGCAACTGAGCCGCGACGGGGGTGCTGAGCCTGCTCAGCACACAGATGGCCGCGAGCATGGCCACAATGAGCGCGCGCGGTACCTCCAGCCTCGGGCAGCGCAGGCGGCGAATTATGGGGAGCAATGGCAAACCCTGCGTTTAGCGCGGCCGGTCTGTGGGAGCAGGATGGTGCCGCTTTGACCACCTGCATGCATCACAATGCGGATCCGCACTGGCATGAATTTCTGATCTGTTCTTAAGGCTGTGGGGTGAGACGGATAGCTGTTCAGCATAGCTTTGGAAGCGGCCCCGAGCACACCCCACACCCCTTCGCTTCGAGCCCGGCGCCAAGGACCCAGACTCACGCTCCCGCCGGTGCGCGTCCAGGGCCGTTTTGATCTCAATGATGATTTCGGCCAAATTGGGACCCGGTGGGTGTTTATTGCCTGGCCGCGGAGCCAGTTTTTTGCGGCCGCCTGTGGCAGCCGCTTGCGCGTGGATATGCCGCACAAAGGCGGCCTTGAGTCGGGTTCGGCCATTGTGTTGTTTGGTGACGCAATAGGCAGTTCCGAGCAAATCGGCCGGAGGTGCTGGCTCGCTGCGCAACCACGCAGGTGGGCCGGTACTGTTGAGAGGCCCGAGGCGGCACGGGACGACGGGGCGTTCGTGAGATAATAAGTGCATGGCGCAGCGGGCGCCTTGCCGGGCATGTAGGCCGGCGCGGCTCGCACGGCGTGCACGACAACGGACGTGCATGGCAACGAAACGTGCATGACGATAGACGTGCACGGCAACAGACGTGGGAGCGATGTTGATGATCCAGAGGCGCCTGAGCGACGGGATGCGAATCTGGCTCCTCGCCGCCCTGTGCATGGTCATTGCCCTGCCGGCGCTGGCCGGCTCAGGGCAGCCGTCTCCGGGCCAGCTCGGCTTCCAGGAGGCAGTAACGCCGATCGCCGAGGACATCCACTGGGTCCACGACTATGTGAACGCAATCATCTTCGCCATCACCGCGTTCGTTCTACTGCTGATGGTGTATGTGATGTGGCGCTTCAGCGAGAAGCGCAATCCGACGCCATCGCGCACCACGCACAACACCACGATCGAGGTGCTGTGGACGGTGCTGCCGGTGCTGATCCTGGTGGCGATCGCTATTCCATCCTTCCGGCTGCTCTACAAGCAGTACACGTTTCCGCCGCCGGGCGTGACCATCAAAGCCAGCGGACACACCTGGAACTGGACGCACGAGTTCCCCGATCAGGGCATCAGCGTCGATTCGGTGATGCTGCAGGAGAACGAGCGCGAAGAGCTGATCAAGGGCGGCTTCCCGGCCGATCAGGTGCCGCGCAACCTCGCAGTCGACAACGAGATCCTGGTGCCGGTCGGCAAGGTCGTGCATGTGCTTGTGACCTCGACCGACGTGATCCACAACTGGACCATCCCCTCGTTCGGCTCAAAGGTCGACGCGGTGCCCGGGCGCATCACGGCGACTTGGTTCCAGGCCAACAAGGAAGGCATCTACTTCGGTCAGTGCTCGGAGCTGTGCGGCAAGGACCATGCCTTCATGCCGATCGCCGTGCGCGTGGTGAAGGAGCAGACCTTCAACGATTGGGCGGCGGCCCTGAAGGCCCGGGATCGCCGCAAGGCGCGCGAGATCATCCGCAATGCGGCGCTTGAACTTGCAGCACGGCAGAAAAAGGTCGCAAGCGCGGCCAACTAGGAATGCAAGCGCGGCGCCTTAATCGCAGGCGGCCGGGCATGCGAAATCGCGAGCGGCGCGGAACGGAATTGCGAAGGTAGGCGACATGGCGATCACGACCAAGGCTGACGCGGGACACGCGCACGATCATGCGCATGAGCACACGCCCTATGGGATGGGGCGGTGGCTGTACTCGACGAACCACAAGGACATCGGCACGATGTACCTGCTGTTCGCGATTACGGCGGGCCTGATTGGCGGTTTCCTGTCGGTGGCGATGCGCATGGAGCTGCAAGAGCCCGGCATGCAGTACTTCGCCAACGGCCACGTGTTCAACGTGTTCGTCACCGGCCACGGGCTCATCATGGTGTTCTTCATGGTGATGCCGGCCATGATCGGCGGCTTCGGCAACTGGTTCGTGCCGCTGCAGATCGGCGCGCCCGACATGGCCTTCCCGCGCATGAACAATATCTCGTTCTGGCTGCTGCCGGCTTCATTCGCGCTGCTGCTCATGTCGATGTTCGTGGAAGGACCGCCCGGTATGGACGGCGTCGGCGCCGGTTGGACGGTCTATGCGCCGCTCTCGACCCAGGGGCATCCAGGCCCGGCCATGGATTTTGCCATCCTGTCGCTGCACCTTGCCGGTGCGTCGTCGATCCTGGGCGCGATCAACTTCATCACCACCATCTTCAACATGCGCGCCCCCGGCATGACGCTGCACAAGATGCCGCTGTTCGTGTGGAGCGTGCTTGTCACCGCCTTCCTGCTGCTCTTGTCGCTGCCCGTGCTGGCCGGCGCCATCACCATGCTGCTCACCGACCGCAACTTCGGCACCACCTTCTTTGCGGCCTCCGGCGGCGGCGACCCGCTGCTCTACCAGCACCTGTTCTGGTTCTTCGGCCACCCCGAGGTCTACATTCTGATTCTGCCGGGCTTCGGCATGATCAGCCACGTCGTTTCGACTTTTTCCAAGAAGCCGGTGTTCGGCTATCTCGGTATGGCCTACGCGATGGTGGCGATCGGCTTCATCGGCTTCATCGTCTGGGCCCACCACATGTACACGTCCGGCATGGGTGTGGATGCGCAGGCCTACTTTGTGTTTGCCACCATGGTGATCGCGGTGCCGACCGGCGTGAAGATCTTCTCGTGGATCGCCACCATGTGGGGCGGCTCGATCCAGTTCCGCGTGCCCATGCTATGGGCGCTCGGCTTTATCTTCCTGTTCACGCTCGGCGGCGTCACTGGCGTGATGCTGTCCAATGCCGGCGTCGACCGCGCGCTGCACGACACCTACTACGTGGTGGCCCACTTCCACTACGTGCTGTCGCTTGGAGCCGTGTTCGCTATATTCGCCGGCTGGTACTACTGGTTCCCGAAGATGTCGGGCTACATGTACAACGAGCCGCTCGGCAAACTGCACTTCTGGCTCACCTTCATCGGCGCCAACGTGCTGTTCTTCCCGCAGCACTTCTTGGGCCTTGCCGGCATGCCGCGTCGCTACGTCGATTACCCCGACGCCTTTGCCTACTGGAACTGGTGGTCCTCGGTCGGCTCATACATCACCGCGACCGGCACCATCGTGTTCATCATCGGCCTGATCTACGCCTACTTCATCCAGCGCGTGAAGGCCCCGAGCAATCCGTGGGGCGCCGGCGCCACCACGCTCGAGTGGACCCTGCCGTCGCCGCCGGACTTCCACTCCTACGAGAAGCTGCCGGTGTTCAAAGAGGCCGCGCACCACTGACCGGTGCCTTCGGGACTTGAGCCGCCGTCATGGCTGACGTCGCTTACCAGGCTAGCGCCCTGCGCCCCGCACAGGTGGAGGGCGGCAGCGTCGGTGACTTTCTTGCGCTGATGAAGCCGCGCGTCATGTCGCTGGTGGTGTTCACGGCGCTTGTCGGCATGGTGGTGGCGCCGGGTTCGCTGCATCCGGTGCTGGCGGTCATCGCGCTGCTGTGCATCGCCGTCGGTGCTGGTGCGTCTGGCGCGCTCAACATGTGGTACGACGCCGACATCGACGCCCGCATGCAGCGCACGGCCAGCCGGCCCATACCGCGCGGCCGCGTTACGCCCGACGAAGCGCTTACCTTCGGCGTGGTGCTGGCGATCGGCTCGGTGCTGACGCTGGGCCTGCTCGTCAATGTCGTGGCGGGCTTCCTGCTGGCGCTCACCATCGCTTTCTACGTGTTCGTCTACACGATGTGGCTGAAGCGGCGCACGCGGCAGAATATCGTCATCGGCGGTGCGGCTGGCGCTTTCCCGCCGATGATCGGCTGGGCGGCGGTGATGGGCTCGGTCAGCGTCGAGAGCATCCTGCTGTTCCTGATCATCTTCATGTGGACGCCGCCGCACTTCTGGGCGCTGTCGCTCTACCGTGTGCGCGATTACGAACGGGTCGGCGTGCCCATGCTGCCGGTGGTCGCCGGGCCCACCGAGACGCGCAAGCAGATCGTCATCTACTCGGCGCTACTCGTGCCGCTCGCCATCTGTCCGGCCTTCATCGACCTCGGCGGACCGCTGTACGCACTGACCTCGATCGGTCTCGGCGGCGTGTTCATGGCGTTCGCCATCAACCTGTATCACACTCGCGAGGGTCGCGAGGGCGACCGCGCGGCCAAGCAGTTGTTCGGTTTTTCCATCCTCTACCTGTTCCTGCTGTTTGCCATGTTGCTTCTCGAACGGAGCCTCGCCCGCTGGGCAGGCTGACTTCAAGGAGGCCGGTGCGTGGCAGATGACGGGCAGAAGGAATGGGAGCGCCGGCGTAGAATGCGATCGATCGCGATCGCGTTGGCGCTGGCAGCGCTGGTGGTGCTGTTCTATGTGGCGACCCTGGTGCGGCTGGGCGGCAACGTGATGAATAGGCCGCTGTAGAGACAGCAGATTGATGGGCCGACAACAATGGCCCAGATGGACGAGATGCACGAGACGAGACCAGATCCTGAGCTTGCCCGCCGGCACCGCAAGGTTGGTGTATGGTGCGCTGCAGTCGTGGTGGCGATGGTCGGCGCCTCCTATGCAGCAGTGCCGCTCTACCGCATGCTGTGTCAGCTCACCGGCTTCGACGGCACGCCGCAGCGCGCATCCGCACCTTCTGACGTGGTGCTTGAGCGAACCGTGAATGTGCGCTTCGACGCCAACATCGCACCCGGCTTCCCGTGGCGGTTCGAGCCCGAGCAGCGCACGGTGGATGTGAAGATCGGCGAGAACAAGCTCGCATTCTATCGCGCTACCAACACGTCCGACCGCGCCGTGACGGGCACTTCGACGTTCAACGTGTTCCCCGAGCAGGCGGCGGTATTTTTCAACAAGCTCGAATGCTTCTGCTTCAAGGAGCAGACCCTGGAGCCCGGTCAGTCGGTCGACCTGCCCGTCAGCTTCTTCGTCGATCCGCGCATCGTGCACGACAAGGATGCGGGTGGGACCACCCACATCACGCTGTCCTATACGTTCTATCCCGTTCCATCCAAGCCCAAGCCTGGGCTTGCCGAGAAGCCCGTGAACGGCACTCCTGCGACCCCGCGGGCAGTACCGGACGACGGGCGAGCCGGGTAAACAGCAATCTGCCCGCGCCGCGGGAGAAGGGTCAGGGAGCGCCAGATGGCCGAGTCACACGCCAAGCACCACGACTACCACCTGGTAAATCCGAGCCCGTGGCCCGTGGTCGGCTCGATTGCTGCCTTCTGCACGGCGGTAGGCCTGATCATCTGGATGCGCTCGACGGGTAGCGGCGCCGGCCTGTTCGGCCTGCGCGGGCCCGGCGTGTTCGCGATTGGCTTCTTGGCCATCCTGATGACGATGATTTTCTGGTGGCGCGATGTCATCAAGGAAGCCAACGGCGGCGATCACACGCCGGTGGTGCAGCTGCACCTGCGCTACGGCATGATCCTCTTCATTGCCTCGGAAGTGATGTTCTTCGTCGCCTGGTTCTGGGCCTACTTCGATGCGGCGCTGTTTCCGGCCGGCATCCACCCCATCGATGTCGTCAAGCCGGGCGGTGCCGTCGAGCAGACCAACGAGATCCTGGGCATGGTCGAGCGCAATGCGCTGACCGGCGGTCATTGGCCGCCCAAGCCGAGCCAGTACTTCCACGGTACGTTCGATCCATGGGGACTGCCGCTCGTCAACACGCTGATCCTCCTGACGTCCGGCACTACGGTCACCTGGGCACACCATGCCCTGCTGGAGAACGACCGCAAGGGTCTCGTCTGGGGTTTGGTGCTGACGGTGATCCTCGGCGTTCTGTTCACCGCCTGCCAAGCCTACGAGTACATGCACGCAGGCTTCGATTTCGCAGGCAACATCTACGGTGCCACCTTCTTCATGGCCACCGGCTTCCACGGCGCGCATGTGATCATCGGCACCATCTTCCTGGCCGTGTGCCTGGTGCGGGCTCTCAACGGAGCATTCACGCCCAAGCAGCACTTCGGCTTCGAGGCGGCCGCCTGGTACTGGCACTTCGTCGACGTGGTGTGGCTGTTCCTGTTCATGTGCATTTACGTATGGGGAGCCGGCACGCCGCTGGCCCACTGACGATGGCGGCGTCGCTCCAGCGCGCCACGCCGCATGAACCCGCGGCGGTATGACCGACGGACTACGATCGTCCGACGCAGGAGACCGCCGCCATGACGCAGGATGCGACCCACACCAACGTGCTGGCCTGCGGCCTCAGGGGGCGGTGTCCGCGCTGTGGCGAGGGACAATTGTTCGCGCGCGGTCTGACGCTTGCAGAGAAGTGCCCGCGTTGCGGGCTCGACTACGGTTTTGCGGATGCAGGCGACGGGCCTGCCGTGTTCGCCATCTTCATCCTGGGCTTCCTGGTGCTCGGCGGTGCGTTGCTGGTCGAGTTCCGACTGGAGCCGCCGCTGTGGGTGCACCTGGTGTTATGGGGTCTGCTCACACCGCTCGTGGGCTTCCTGCTGCTGCGCGTGCTGAAGGCGACGCTCATTGCTCAGCAATACAAGCACAAGGCCGAGCAGGGTCGTGTGACGTCCGATTGAACTGGCACCCGTGATGTTGCGAAAGCTGAAAGAGGCCGGGCTGATCTGGCCGACCGCGGCAGCCCTGCTCGCCCTCGCCGTGCTGCTGGCGCTCGGCTCCTGGCAGATGCAACGCAAGGCCTGGAAGGAGGACCTGATCGCCAGGATCCTCACCCGCACGACCGCGCAACCCGTCGACCTGCCGGCCGCATCGGGCTTGGCCAACCAGGGCGACCGCGAGTACCTGCACGTGGCGGTCGCAGGTCGCCTGTGGCACGAACACGAGCGCTACCTCTACGCCCCCACGCCAGCGGGTCTTGGCTGGCATGTGTTCACGCCCATGCAGACCACCTCGGGCCAACTTGTGTGGATCAACCGGGGGTGGGTGCCTGATGCCCGCAAGGATCCCGCAGGGCGCCAGCTTGGCCAGCTGCCCGGGACGGTGCGCATCACCGGATTGATCCGCGAGGTTCCGGCGCCCGGCCTGTTCACGCCGGCCAACGATGCGGCGCGCAACCTCTGGTACTGGCCCGACATCGCCGCCATGACCGCCGACGCCTACCGAGCTGCGCCGGGTGCCACCAGGACGGCCTTGCCCTTTTGGATCGACGCAGACGCTCTACCGGGCTCGCCCGGCGGCCTGCCCAAGGGTGGGGTAACGCGCCTTGAGCTGCCCAACCGGCATCTTGAATATGCGCTTACGTGGTATGGCATCGCCGTGACACTGATCGGTGTTTATTTCGCCTTCGCGGCCAACCGGCTGGGGCTGTTTTCCGGCAACAGGTAGCCACAACTCACGTTACTTGGGCGTGACCCATCCGGCTGCCTTGTTAGGTCCATGCCTGCGTCCTAGGGTGGGAAAAGGTTCGTCTCCCGTTCTCCAGCACTGCGAGTTCCGACCCCGTGCACTACGTCAGTACCAGAGGCGAAGCCCCCGAACTCGGGTTCGAGGAGGTCTTGCTGGCCGGCTTGGCGCGGGACGGCGGCCTTTACCTGCCCAAGGTGTGGCCCAAGCTCAGCGCCTCCATCATCGCGGGACTGGCCGGCAAACCCTACGCCGAGCTTGCCACCAGCGTGATGCAGCCCTTTGTCGGCGATGCCCTGCCGCGCAGCGATCTGCTGGCCATGGCACGGCACAGTTATGCTCGTTTCGGGCACCCCGCCGTCACGCCGCTGATCCAGATCGACGCCAACCTGTGGGTCCTGGAGCTGTTTCACGGACCGACGCTGGCCTTCAAGGACGTCGCCATGCAGCTGCTGGCGCGCCTGATGGAGCGCGTGCTCAGCCAGCGCGGCGAACGGGCGACCATCGTCGGTGCCACTTCGGGCGACACCGGCGGCGCGGCCATCGAGGCGTTCCGCGGCTCCAAGCGCATAGACGCCATCATCCTGTTCCCCAAGGGCCGCGTTTCCGACGTGCAGCGCCGCATGATGACCACGGCAAGCGAGCCCAACGTGCATGCCGTCGAGATCGACGCTACATTCGACGATTGCCAGGCCCTGGTGAAGGCCATGTTCAACGACCTGGCCTTTCGTGATCGGACCAGGCTCGCCGGCGTCAACTCGATCAACTGGGCGCGCGTGATGGCCCAGATCGGCTATTACTTCGCGGCGGCCACTGCGCTTGGGGCCCCGCACCGTCCAGTGTCCTTCACGGTTCCGACCGGCAACTTCGGCGACATCCTGGCCGGCTACGCGGCACGTCGCATGGGGCTGCCAATCGAGCGGCTCACCATCGCCACCAACGACAACGACATTCTGGTGCGCGCGCATGCCACCGGTGTCTACCAGGTGCGCGGCGTGCAGGCCACCACCTCGCCGTCGATGGACATTGAGGTCTCCTCCAACTTCGAGCGCTACCTGTTCGAGGCATTAGAGCGCGACGCTCCCGGCCTCCGGGCGCGCATGGCTTCGCTGGCGCAATCGGGGCGCTTTGAGATGGGGCAGACGCTCGAGCCGATGCGGCGCGACTTTGCCGCGGGCAGCGCCAGCGAGGTCGAGGTTGCCGACTGCATACGCCGCGTGAAGCAGCGCAGCGGCTACCTGCTCGACCCGCACACCGCCTGCGGCGTGGTTGTGGCCGAGAAGGCCAGCAGCAGCGCTGCCCCGCGCATCGTCCTGGCCACGGCGCACCCCGCCAAGTTTCCAGATGCATTGCAGGAGATCACCGGCCAGCGTCCAGCCTTGCCGCCGCGGCTCGCCTCTTTGCTGCACGATCCTGAGCGCATCACCAGCCTTCCCAATGATCTGGCGGCCGTCCAGCGCTTCGTCGCAGGCCTCGCCGCCCAAAACCGCGGAGCCGCGGCATGAGCACCCAGCTGACCCGCCTGCCGAACGGCTTGCGCGTCGTCTCCAATCACATGGCGCATGTGGAGACGGTGTCGCTCGGCGTATGGGTTGGGGCCGGCGCGCGCCACGAGCGCGAGTCCGAGCATGGTATCTCGCATCTGCTCGAGCATATGGCCTTCAAGGGAACGGACCGGCGCAGCGCCAGCGATATCGCCGAGCAGATCGAGGCTGTCGGCGGCGAGCTCAATGCCGCCACCAGCCTGGAAACGACGGCCTACTACGCGCGCGTGCTGGAGGCCGACGTCGGCCTCGCCCTCGATATCCTGGCCGACATCCTGCACATCCCGCGCTACGCCGAAGACGAATTGGAGCGCGAGCGTGAGGTGATCCTGCAGGAGATCGCTGCCACCCGGGACAGTCCCGACGAGATCGCCTACGAGCTGTTGCAGGATGCCGCGTTTCCCGATCAGGCGATCGGAAGGCCGATTCTGGGCACCGCAGAGAGCGTTGGCCGCTTCACCGCTCCGGACCTGCGCACCTTCCTGAAAGCCAACTATGGCGCGGCCCGCATGGTTCTCTCGGCCGCGGGCAAGGTTGATCACGGCGAGCTGGTGCGCCACGCTGAGGCCCAATTCGGCGCCATGAATGGCGGCGAGGGGGGCCGGTTCGAACCGGCAAGGTACGTCGGGGGCACGCGCACGTCGGCCAAGCCGTTCGAGCAAAGCCATCTTGTCATGGCGTTTGCCGGGCCGTCCTATCGCTCCCGCGACGAGTTTTATACCGCGCAGGTGTTTTCGGGCCTGTTCGGTGGGGGCATGTCATCGCGTCTGTTCCAGGAGGTTCGCGAGCGCCGCGGCCTCTGCTATGCGATCTACTCGACCTGCTGGGCGCTGGCCGATGCGGGCCTGTTCGGCATTCATGCCGCGACCGGGCCGGAGATGATGGGGAAGCTGATCGACGTGGTGGGACAGCAGCTTACTCGCGCGGCCGCCGAGAAGCCGGCTGAGGCGGAGCTTGCCCGCTCGAAGGCGCAGCACAAAGCCGGCCTGCTGATGGGCCTGGAGAGTTCCTCGGCACGCGCCGAGCAGATGGCGCGCCAATTGCTGCTGTTCGACCGTCTGATCGATACGGCCGAGATCGTCGACTGCATTGAGTCTGTGTCAGCCGAAGCGGTGCGCGAGACGGCAGCCAGGCTGGTCCTTGGCAGCCGCGCGTCGGTGGCCGTGGTGGGTGCAGGCCGCAAAGGCAAGGACTACGCAGAGATGGCCGAGCGCATGGCAACGGCCTGAGCACGGGTGAGTGTGGGGCGCATGAGGGAATAGATGGCATTTTCGAGATCGGTCCTGCCTGACGCCGACGCCGAGGTGCGTGGTCGAGAGGTCTACCTACGCCAGCCGGTCATGGGCGACTACGTGGCCTGGGCCGAGCTTAGGGCACTGAGCCGCCAGCATCTGACGGTGTGGGAGCCGTTGTGGACGCGCGATGAGCTGGCGCGCTCCGCCTTCCGCAGGCGCCTGCGCCAGTACCAGCGCGAAATGCGCGAAGACCAGGGCTATGCCTTCCTCA
>Ga0075421_100003833_pt1 | contig 18073 bp, 19 predicted proteins | sample SoiMetdeltSBSDD5_FD_75292 | JGI IMG/M metagenome (GOLD analysis project Ga0075421, IMG submission 75292) | Bulk soil microbial communities from a Populus tree surrounding site in Tennessee, USA - Soil MetaG P. deltoides SBSDD5 | ecosystem: Environmental > Terrestrial > Soil > Tree plantation...
GGTGATGTTCTTGATGCCGGCGTCGTAGGAGAGCTGCAGCTTGGTCAGGTGGGCACCGATGTAGTCGGTCTTCGTGTTGTCGGCGGCGTACGCCTCGATGCCCGGGATCGCGGCGCGGACGTTGGCCTGGGCGGCCGACTTGTTCGCGCGCGTCCTGAAGCTCAGGTAGGAGGGAATCGCGATGGCGAGGAGGATTCCCAGAATGATGATGACAACCAGAAGCTCGATCAGCGTGAAGCCCTTCTCCTCGCGGGCAAGACGCTGCCGCAATGAATCGAACATTTACGTGCTCCCTTCGGTGGTCTTAACTGCGGTGGCTCCCACCGCTATCGGCGGTTGAGCGCGCGGGTCCACCCCCGAACGGGTGAGGGTGAGCAAGGGTGAGCAAACAGAAAGGGCGCGGTCTCCCGCGCCCTTTGATGAAGCAGGGAAGTGTCCGCTCAGCAGGTGCCGGGGATGATGTCGCCGGCTGGCCCGCTCTTGTGGTAGTTGACGCCCGTCGGCTTCGTGTTCTGGATGCAGTACCCGGTGCCGGCCGAGTTCACCTTGATGGTGATGTTCTTGATGCCGGCGTCGTAGGAGAGCTGCAGCTTGGTCAGGTGGGCGCCGATGTAGGCCGTTTTCGTGTTGTCGGCCGCGAACGCCTCGATGCCCGGGACCGCCGCGCGGACGTTGGCCTGGGCGGCCGACTTGTTCGCGCGCGTCCTGAAGCTCAGGTAGGAGGGAATCGCGATCGCAAGCAGGATTCCCAAGATGATGATCACGACGAGGAGCTCGATCAGCGTGAAGCCCTCGTCGCGCGTGGCCGGCGCGAGCCGGCTCGAAAGCCGTGAAACCATAGGTGGATCCTCCTTAGGAATGCGTCAGGGTGGCTCGCGCCGGTTATCGGTCACCCGGGGCGAGTAGACGCACCCCTCGGGTGAGTGATCGGGTGGGGGAGGCGGTGGGGTTAAGGAATCGGCGCCCGCTGCCGATTAGCCCCGTCGAAGGAAATGCCGGAGACCTTCCTCTCGATCGACGCTCTGCTTGAGCGCATGGTGGCGCGCAATGCGTCAGACCTGCACATCACGGTCGGCACGCCGCCGGCCATGCGCGTGCACGGAGCGCTGGAGCGCTACGAGGACATCCCCGAGCTCACGCCCGAGGACACGCACCAGATGCTCTACCGCATCTTGTCGACGGAGCAGCAGAAGCAGCTCGAGATCAATCGCCAGATCGACTTCGCGCACTCGATCCCGGGCCTGGCGCGCTTCCGCGTCAACGTCTTCTTCCAGCGCGGGACGCTCGGTGCGGCCTTCCGCCTGATCCCGGCCGACATCAAGACGCTCGAGGAGCTCGGCATCCCCAGCGCGCTGCACTCGCTGACCGAGAAGCCGCGCGGCCTCGTCCTGATCACCGGCCCGACCGGGTCCGGCAAGTCGACGACGCTGGCGGCCCTGATCGACGAGATCAACCGCAAGCGCGCCGAGCACATCCTTACGATCGAAGACCCGGTCGAGTTCGTGCACCGCCACAAGCGCTGCATCGTGAACCAGCGCGAGATCGGCCCTGACGCACCGAGCTTCGCGGAGGCCCTGCGCGCGGCGCTGCGCGAGGACCCCGACGTGATCCTCCTCGGCGAGATGCGCGACCTCGAGACGATCGGGACCGCGATCACAGCGGCCGAGACCGGCCACCTCGTCTTCGCGACGCTGCACACGCAGAGCGCGCCGAGCACGGTCGACCGGATCATCGACGCCTTCCCAGGTGCCCAGCAGGAGCAGGTCCGGGTCCAGCTCGCGGCGACGCTGCAGGGCGTCTGCACGCAGGCGTTGCTACCGACCCCGGCAGGCGACGGGCGCATCCCCGCGCTCGAGATCCTCTTTCCGGACGATGCAGTCCGGAACCTGATCCGGCAGGGCAAGGTCGAACAGGTCTATTCGGTCATGCAGACCAGTACGGCCAAGGGCATGCAGACGATGGAGCAGGCCCTCTCCGACCTCGTCATTCGCGGGATCGTCACCCTCGACGACGCGCTGAGCCGCTCGAGCCGGCCCGAGCAGCTGTTCGGGCTGCTGGAGCGGGCCGGCGTCGACGTCTCCGGCAAGCAGGCCGTCCCCGAGGAGCCGCCTCTCGTGGCCGGGCTGCGGATCGCGGAGGCATAGACAAGGCCATGGTCGACTGGAACAAGGAAGTCAAGCTCTCCGACCTGATCGGCCGGAAGAACAAGGAGGCCGACGAGGGACTCCTGCCTGTGCCGTCGCCCGAGTCCACGCCTGAGCCGACCCCCGAGGTGCTCGCGGAGGATCCCGTAGCGGCTGAAAGCTCCCCGATGCCTGCGCCGACGCCGGCGGCTCCGGTCGCGGTCTCTCCGGCTCCGCCCGCGCCGCCGGCGCCGGCGCAGGCAGCTCCCGCGATCCCGCAGCCCGAGCCGGAAGCGGTCGAGCCGGAGGGCGAGCGAGTCCCCTGGTACAAGCGCGATCTCTCCTTCGGCGGAGGCAAGAAGGCGCCCAAGGTCAAGCAGGAGAAGCCGAAGAAGGAGAAGGTCAAAAAGGAGAAGGTCAAGAAGGAGAAGGTCAAGAAGGAGAAGCCGCCGAAGGGCGAGCGGGTTCCGTTCTACAAGCGCGAGCTCTCGTTCGGCGGCAAGAAGGAGGCAAAGGCGCCCACCGGCAAGTCGAAACAGGCTGCCGCCTCCGCGAAACGGATGAAGCGCATCACCGGGCTCAAGATCGGCGGCTCGCAGCTTGCCGCGGCGCGCGTCAACAACAACGGCGTGCCCGAGCTCGTCCAGGTCGCGCGCGAGGACCTTCAACCCGGAATCGTCGTCGGCGGCGAGCTTCGCGACCTCGATGGCCTCTCCACCGCGCTCAAGGACTTCTTCAAGCGCCACAAGCTGCCCCGCCAGGGCGTTCGCCTCGGCATCGCGAACAACCGGATCGGCGTGCGCATCTTCGAGATCGCCGGTATCGAGGACGTCAAGCAGCTCGAGAACGCCGTCCGGTTCCGTGCGCACGAGGTCCTGCCGATCCCGATCGAGGAGGCCGTCATCGACTGGCAGGTCCTCGGCGAGCGCGAGGAGGAGGACGGCAGCGTCACACGCCGGATCCTGCTGGTCGTCGCCTATCGCGACCTGCTCGACCGCTACGTGGTCGCGTGCAAGAAGGCGGGCATCAAGCTCGTCGGCATCGACCTCGAGGCGTTCGCGCTGCTCCGCGCAATCTCCGAGCCGTTGCCCGCCGAGGCCGGCACCGCGAATGCCGCGGTGGTCGTCGTCGCCGTCGGGCACGACCGCTCGACCTTCGCTGTCTCGAACGGCCGCGTTTGCGAGTTCACGCGCGTGCTCGACTGGGGCGGTGCGACCTTGAACGTCGCGATCGCGCGGGAGCTCGACATCGCGCCGTCCGAGGCCGAGCCGATCAAGCGGGCGCTTTCACTCACCCACGCCGATGCGCTCGAAGGGTTGACCGAAGAGCAGGGGAACCGCGCGCGGGACGCGGTCCGGCGGCAGCTGCAGAGCTTCGCGCGGGAGCTCGTCTCCTCGCTCCAGTTCTACCAGAGCCAGCCGGATTCACTGGGAATCGCCGAAATAGTGCTGACCGGCGGCTCCGTGCACCTTCGCGGCCTCGCAGAAGAGCTTCAAGCGCTGGTCGGCGTCAGCGTCCGCCCCGGGGACCCGCTCAACCGGGTCAAGGTCGGCAAGAAGGTCAGAGAGGCCGAGCAGATCGGCTCGCTCGCCATCGCGATCGGGCTCGGGATAGAGGACTGACGATGCAGGCCGTCAACCTTCTCCCGAGAGACGATCGGCGGCGCGGCGGTCCGAACATTCCGCCGGCGCTCGCGGCAACGGCCATCGGCGGCTTCACCGTCGTGATGGCCGCGCTCGCACTGCTGTTCGTCACCGCCCACGGAACGGTCAATTCGCGTCGGCTCGAGCTCGAGCAGAAGAAGCAGGAGCTGGCCGCGATCCCCGTCCCCGCGCAGAACCAGCTGGCGCAGCAGGACGCGCTCGTCGCCGACAAGAAAGCGCGCGTGACTGCACTCAACGCTGCGTTGTCCCGGCGGGTCGCGTGGGACCGGGTCCTGCGGGAGTTCGCGATGGTGCTGCCGGACGATGTCTGGCTGCTCAACCTGACAGCACAGGCGCCGACGTCGGCGACGGCGAACACGGCCACCCTCAGCGCGGCGAGCTCGTCGACGACAGGCTCGCTGGCGGCCGGCGAGCAGGGCTTCACGATCGAGGGCTATACGTACTCGCACGACGCGGTCGCCCGTCTGCTGACCCGGCTCTCGGTGATTCCGGATCTCGAGCAGGTGCAGCTCCAGACCAGCGAGCAGGCAAAGGTCAACGGCCGCCCCATCGTCCACTTCAAGATCTCGGCCAACGTCCGCGCGCCTGGAGCAAGCTCGTGAAGATCAAGAAGCTGCCCCAGTCCGCGCAGATCGCGATCACGGTCGCGGCGTTGCTCGTCCTCGCTGCGCTCGGTTACTTCGCGCTGGTGAGGCCGCAGAAGGGCACCGCGTCGAGCTTGTCGGAGCAGATCGCCGCGGAGCAGACGCAGGTCGACCAGGCCCGTGCGCTGCTCGTGAAGGCGAAGGACGCGCAAAAGGTGCGAGTCGCCGATCTGTTCCGGCTCACGAAGGCGATGCCCGATCAGCCGGACGAAGCCGGGATCCTGCTCGAGCTGAACAACGTCGCGCGTCAGGCCGGTATCTCCTTCGACTCGATCTCGCCCCAGGGCTCGACGCCGCTGAGCGGCTACCAGGTCGTGCCGATCAACGTCGTCTTCAACGGGAATTTCTTCCAGCTGAACGACTTCTTGTTCCGGCTTCGCAACCTGGTCGACGTCAGGCGAGGCGCGCTGGCGGCGGACGGACGCCTGTTCACGGTCGACAACATCAACTTCGACGAAGCCGAGGCGAAGTTCCCGCAGATCCAGGCGTCGCTCACGATCGACGCGTACATCTACGGGACCGGCGCGACGGTGAGCGCGCCGCCGCAGGCCCCGGCGGCCACGGGCGCTCCGGGGTCGACCACGACGCCAGGCTCGACGACGCCAACGGCGACCACGCCCACTTCCACGACTACGAGCCCGACCACGACGACGCCCGGGGCCACCGCGGCGCCGGCCGCCGGAGGGACCAACTGATGGCGAAGAAGAAGTTCGATCCCAAGGCGAAGGCAAAGCGGCAGAAGATGATCGCCGCCGTCGGCGGCATCCTCCTGCTCGGCCTGCTCGCGTTCCAGGTGCCGCGGACGATGAAGATGCTGAAGCAGAACCAGGGCACCTCGTCCTCCTCGACCGCTGCGACGAGCACGACGGCCACGCCCGGGGCGACGCCGCTCGCCCCGCCGGCACTGGACGGCTCGGGAGCGTCGGTGGCGTCGGCCACAGCGACGTCCGTGGACGGCGTCAGCGATCCGAGCAACCCGTTGCCACCTGCTGCGGGTCAGCTCGTCTCGTTCAGCAAGTTTCAGAGCAAGGATCCGTTTCATCAGCAGATCACGGACTGCGCGACCGCGGGTGACTCGGGCTCGGACACGGGCTCGGCCTCCGGCTCCGGTGGAAGCTCCGCCTGCGCCGCGGTGACGAAGGCTGCGGCAAAGGCGCCCGCCAAGAAGACGCCGGCGTCGGGCGCCGCCGTCTCGGCGAAGGCTGCGACGGCGAAGCCGGCTGCGCCCGTCCCTGCGACGGCAAACGTCACGAAGGCGACGATCACGGTGAACGGGCTCGCCAACCTGGTCTCGGTCGGCGCGTCCTTCCCGGCGAGCTCGCCGGTGTTCACGCTCGTCTCACTGACGCCGCGCGCCGCCAAGATCGGTATTGCGGGCGGCAGCTACGAGAACGGCGCGCCAACCGTCACGCTCGCGAAGGGCAAGACCGTCACCCTGATGAACACCGCCGACGGCATGCGCTACGTGCTGCGGCTGGTCACGGTCGGCTAACGCTAGCTCCTATCTCGTAGCGGTTCGGCCCGTGGCCGCGCCGGCAGTTTCCAGTGGACTGTCCACCCCGAACTGCCGCAAACGGCCATGGCAACTGCAACGAAAAGCGTGACGATTTCGTCCATAAGCGTCGCGTGGCTCTGCGTCCCCTCGACAGTGCTGTCGCGTGCGGACGCGGCTGTCAGCCGCCACGCGCGTCGCTCGACAGCGGTCCTGCGCACCCAACGGGCCCGCGGAAAAGCTGGCTGCCTTCTACCCGTACGCCGCGTCGAACGTCGACGACTCGCGCACGATCGTTCGGCCCGCGTTCGTACCCGTGTCCCGAACGACGACGGTGACCTTCTTCAGCGGCCGGCCGCTGCTGCTCGCGGGGCACGAGGGGCTGGCGGCCGATCCGGTCGGGCTCGCCCCTGGGCAAGTCCAGGCCACATAGGTGTCGGTTCGGTACACGTGGTGGTCGGCGCCGGACGCCGTGACGCTCGCGTTCGGCGGGGCGCTGCTGCAGCTTGTCCCGCTCGTGATTCCGAACGTCGCGTCGTAGGCGGTGTCGCCGGTGTAGGTCGTGTCCGAGGGTGGGCTGTTCTCGTAGACGCAGCCGTACGGAACTCCGCGGAAGACCTCCATTTGCTTGTCCGCGACGGTGGTCGCGGTCGCAGTCCGGCTCGCCCGGGAAATGGTCAGCGCACCGGCCTGGAAGGCCGCGACGATCGCCAGGATCCCGATGTTCAGGATCGTCATCGCCATCAGCAGCTCCATCAACCCGAAACCGTCGTCTGCGCGCAGGCGTTGCCGCAAGCGTTCAAGCACGAAACAGATATCGGCACCTCGCGCGTGTAACTCAAGAGCCGCAGCAACCCTGCCGATACGCCTCAGGAATGGCGGCGTACGCGTACAGCGCGATCAATGTTGAAGGCATTGCGTCTGCGGGCGAGGTCCACGCTCCGGATTTCGAGGCCGCGCGGGAGCAACTGCGCATCCGGGGCCTCCTCGCGGAGCGCCTCGAAGAGCTGCCCGCGAGCGGCGAGGAGAGCGTCCGGACGGCATTCAAGAAGGTCAAGCCGAAGACGCTCCAGATCTTCTCGCGGCAGTTCGCGACGATGATCGAGGCTGGGCTGAACGTCGTCAGCTCGCTGGTCATCCTCGAGGAGCAGACGGACGACGAGTACTTCGCGATGGTCGTGAAGGAGTTGCGCGCCGACGTCGAGGGCGGCCTGCTGCTGTCCCAGGCAATGTCGCGGCACCCGAAGATCTTCAGCCGCTTGTATGTCTCGATGGTCGAGGCCGGCGAGGCCGCCGGTATCCTCGACCAGGTCCTCGATCGCGTGGCCTTCCAGATCGAGAAGGACACGCAGATCAGGCGCCGCGTGAAGGGCGCGATGATGTACCCGACGATGGTCCTGATCTTTGCGACCCTCGTCCTCTGCGGCCTGCTGATGTTCCTGGTGCCGGTCTTCGTGAAGATCTTCGGCCAGCTCGGGGGCAAGCTTCCGACGCTGACCCAGTACGTGGTCGGAGCCTCGAATTTCCTCCGCCACGACTGGTACATCATCTTTCCCGTCGTCTTGGCCTCGATCTGGGGCGTCCGCCGTTTCAAGCGGACGGACCCGGGCCGTCGGCTCTGGGATCGGATCAAGCTGAGGATCCCGATGAGGATCGGCGACACCGTCCTGAAAGTGACGATGGCGCGCTTCTCACGGACGCTTTCCACGCTCGTCGCGGCCGGCGTCGACATCATCAAGGCGCTCGAGATCACCGGCCAGACTGCCGGCAACTGGGTCGTCGAGGACGCCCTCGCCGGCGTGCGCGCGAAGGTGCATCAGGGAATCCCGATCGCGCAGCCGCTGATCGAGAACGACGTCTTCCCACCGATGGTCAGCCAGATGGTCAAGATCGGCGAGGAGACGGGAGAGCTCGAGAAGATGCTCGCGAAGATCGCGGACTTCTACGAGGACGAGGTCGACTCCGCGATCTCGACGCTGACCTCGATCATCGAACCGCTGATGATGATCATGGTCGGCGCCATGGTCGGCGTCATCGTCATCTCGATGTACCTGCCGATGTTCAAGATGCTCTCTCTCGTCAAGTGACACTCCGCGTCCCTCGCGCATCGCAACGCGGGTCGAGCGGGCGCACGGGCAAAGCCCGCACGCCCTCTTGAGACTGCACCGCAAGCGGAGCAGTCCCTGCAGTTCCAACCCTGCCCTGTCGAGAACCGCAGCGCCTTGGAACAGGTGACACTCCGCGTCCCTCGCGCATCGCAACGCGGGTCGAGCGGGCGCACGGGCAAAGCCCGCACGCCATCTTGAGACTGCACCGCAAGCGGAGCAGTCCCTGGAACCGCGGCGCGCTAGAACAAGTGACACTCGCGGCTTAAGCTCCTTGGGCGATGCAAGGAGATTGGGCGTCTGCGGCAGACGGCCTTGAAAGTCCGCACGAGGACGAAGCGGATGCGCTCGTCCGCTCCTTCCTGATCGCCGACGTTCGCGGGTACACGAGCTTCACGCAGGCGCACGGGGACGAGCCGGCCGCCCGACTCGCCGCTGCATTCGCGGAGATGGCCCGACAGACGCTCGCTGCAACAGGCGGCGAGGTCGTCGAGCTCCGCGGCGACGAAGCGTTGTGCGTGTTCCCGTCCGCGCGGCAGGCTTTGCGGGCAGCGGTCGCGATGCAGGTGCGCTTTCGCGATCGCACCAACGACGAGCCCGCCTTCCCGCTCGGGGTCGGCATCGGCGTCGCGGCCGGCGAGGCGGTGCCGGTGGAAGGCGGCTATCGCGGCAGCGCGCTCAACCTCGCCGCGCGCCTTTGCAGCATCGCAGGCGGCGGTCAGATCTTCGCCAGCGAAACGGTGACGAGTCTCGCCGGAACCCTCGAGGGAGTTCGCTTCGTCGAGCGTCGGCGCGCGAAGGTCAAGGGCTTCGAACGGCCCGTGCGGGTGGTCGAGGTCATCCCCGACGTGGAGCTTGCCCCGATCCCCGCGCCCGTTCGGCGGAAGCCCCGAGCGCGGCATCCAATGACGGCCGTCGCTGTGGTCGTGGTCGCCGCCGCGATTGCGGCCGTCGCGGTGCTCTTGACCCGCCATGGCGGCGGGCCTGAGGAGGCCGCTGCGGCGGTTGTTCCCGACTCACTCGCCGCCGTCGATCCGAGCACCGACAAGACGGTCGCGGCTGTTCACATTCCAGGACGCCCGTCCTTCGTCGCGGGCGGAGGGCGCTTCCTCTGGGTCGCGAGTGAAGCGACACACACCATCTCGGCGGTCTCGCCCGGCGGGCTCGGCGTCACACACGTCGTTGCGACAGGCGCGACCCCTAGCGCGCTCGCGGCGGCCGGCGACGGCGTCTGGGTTCTCGACGGGGACCGCCGCCGCCTGCTGAAGATCGATCCAGGCTACGACGTGCCGACGCGACGCATCGTGTTGCCGCCGGCGCCGCTCCTGCCCAAGACGAACCAGCGGCTGAGCAGCCTCAGCCTCTCCTTAGGCGCGGGAGCACTCTGGGCCACGGACGGCTCGAAGCAACTCCTTCGCATCGATCCGGAAACCGGCAGGGTCACGAAGATCGACGTGCATCAGCCGCTGGACGACGTTGCAGTCGACGGCAACGGGGTCTGGGCAATCAGCGGCCCAGCGGCGATGCTGTTCAAGATCGACCTGCGCGGCCGTGCCGTCGAGAACCGGATCCCCATCGTCAACCGGCGCGGCGCCACTGCCCCATATCCCGTCGCAGTCACCGCAGGCGAGGGATTCGTCTGGGTCGTGAACGCGAACACGCAGACGGTTAGCAAGATCGACCCCCAGTTCGACAACGTCGCCGCAACGATCCCGCTTGGCATCGGACACAACCCGAGCGATATCGCCGCGGGCGCGGACGGGGTCTGGGTGATCAACAGCGGCAACGGGACGCTGGCTCGAATCGACCCGCGCACGAGCGACGTCACGACGATTCTGCTTGGGAACGTCCCCCTGAACGTCGCGGTCGCCGGCAACCGGGTCTGGGCCAGCATCCAGCCTGGATTTCGGGCATTTCCGTACATCGCCTCGGACAACTCTGGCGCTCTCCGAACGCAGACACTGCCTGCGTCGAGCTGCTCGCCGCTGGAGTTCGGGGGCAAAGGCCGGCCGCGCTTTCTGATCGCCTCGGATCTGCCGTTTCAGGGCACGAGCAGCCTCGCTGAGACCCTGCAGATGAGCGACGCCGTGAGGTTCGTGCTGGCGCGGCACCACTTTCGCGCCGGTCGCTATTCCATCGGCTACCAGTCGTGCGACGACTCGATCGCCTCGACCGGCAGCTACGACCCCGGCCGGTGCAGAGCGAACGCCCACGCATTTGCAGCAACGAGGGATGTGATCGGCCTGGTCGCCGGCTACAACTCCGGATGCGTCAAGGCGCAGCTTCCCGTGCTTGCCGGGGCTCCCGGTGGCCCGCTCGTGCTCATCGGCAGTGCCTCCACGTACGTCGGCCTGACGCACTCAGCCCCCGGCTCCGCCCCCGGGGAGCCGGGGCAGTACCAACCCGGCGGCCGGCGCAGCTTTGCCCGCGTCGTTCTCGCGGACGATCTCCAGGGCGCCGCCGACGCGATGGTGGCGAAGCGGCTCGGGGTCAGGCGGCTCTACGTGCTGCACGACCAGGATCTATACGGCTTTGGGATCGCCGCCAGTGTTCGGCATGCGGCGAAGAAGCTCGCCCTGCGGGTGGTCGGCTTCGGAGGCTGGGACCCGCACGCTCATCGCTATCAGGCTCTTGCGCGGCAGGTCGCGCGCGCAAGGCCGGACGGCGTCTTCCTCGGCGGCAGCGTCGACATCTCCAACGGGCCGGCGGTCGTGAAGGACCTTCGTGCGGCACTCGGCCGGCGCATCCCCATCGTTCTGCCCGACGGCTTCTCACCGCTGGCGGCGTTCGCCCACCTCGCAGGTCCGGCCGCCGAGGGAATCGAGCTGAGCCTGCCCGCGCCCGCGCCGCAGCTCCTGGGCGGGGAGGGCCGTCGATTCGTCGCCGACTTCCAGAAAGCGCTAGGACGCCCCGTCGAGTTCTACTCGGCAAGCGCGGCCCAGGCAACCGAGACTCTGCTCGACGCGATCGCCCGGTCGGACGGGACGCGTGCTTCCGTCACCCGAGAGGTCTTCAAGGCCAGGGTTCGCAACGGAATCCTCGGGAGCTTCTCATTCGACCGTAACGGCGACACGACTGCTGGCTCAGTGACGATTTATCGAGTCGTCGACGGCAAGCCGAAGCTCGTGGGCCTGATCACGCCGCCACCCGCTCTTGCCCGCTAGCAGCCGCTCAGTCGTACCGCTTGCAGGAGTCCGCGTCCTGGAAGCCCTCTTTGAGCTTCGTCCCGCTCGCAGAGATCGAGTTCACGGTGCTCTTTGCGCTTGCCGCGAGAACCTCGAGCTGCGGGGCGAGCGGTGCCAGCTTCGCGCCGAGCTCGCTCAGGCTGGTGCCTCCGGAGAGGCTGTCCAGCGCTTCTCCGGTCTTGGTCGCGGTCGTCTGGAGTTGGGTGGCAAAGGTGTCGAGCTGCTGCTTCGCCTCCGTGCTCCCCTCCGTGTTCGGTGGGCCGTTCTCTTTCAGGTCGGCCACGAGGCCCTCGGTCGCGTCGACAGCCGACCTCACGTCGTCCTTGATCGCCGCGGTAGTGCCGACGCTCGGAGACTGCAGCTTCGACTTGATGTCGTCGGCTGACTTCTTGATCTTGTCTTGCCAGTTGCCGACCGAGGTGCAGACCGAGTCGGCCCAGTTCGCTTCGGCCGATGCCGAGCTCCCGCACCCGGCCGCGAGGAAGGAGAGCGTTGCCGCCACCGCGACGGCTGAGGCGAGCGATCTCACCGGCACCGCGATTGTCGGCACCGGGAGGCTGCCGGGTCAAGGGGAGAGCAGCTCGGAGCGCCAGCCCTCGCGCGCGCGCGTGTAACGGATACGGTCGTGCAGCCGGTTGTCGCGGTGCTGCCAGAACTCGATTGCTTCCGGCCGGAGCCTGAAGCCGCCCCAGTGCGGCGGCAGAGGCACGTCGCGTCCGTCGTATTCACGCTCGAGCTCCGCATAACGGCGGTCGAGGTCCTCGCGGCCGACAAGCGCCTTGCTCTGCTGCGACGCCCACGCGGCGATCTGGCTCCCGCGCGGCCGAGTCGCGAAGTACGCGGCCGATTCGGCCTCGGAGACGCGCTCGACCCGGCCCTCGACCCGAACCTGCTTTCCGAGCGGCCGCCAGTAGAAGACCAGCGCCGCCCGCGGGTTGCGCTCGAGCTCGCCGGCCTTGCGGCTGACATAGCCGCTGTAGAAGACGAAGCCCTGCTCGTCGGCACCCTTCAGCAGCACCATCCGCGCCGACGGCCCACCGTCGCTGTCCGCGGTCGCGAGCGTCATCGTCTCCGGCACGTCGACGCCTGCGTCCTTGGCCTCGCGGAACCACTCCGCGAAGAGCGCTAGCGGGTCGTCCGTCATCGCCGTGGCGCTACGCGCCGCGCCATCCGGACTCGAGCAGCTCGCGCACCTCTTCGACGCCTGCCTGCCAGATGCGGAGCATCTCGTCGTCCGGCCGCTGGTAGCGGCCGCCGAACGAACCGTCGCCGATCACCTGCCTCAGTTGGTCGGGTCCGGCGACCATGTACGCGGACTCGTCCATCATCGGCTTGGACTCGGAGGGCGCGTCCACACCGGCCAGGCGCGTCCACGGGAAGTTCTCGCCCCAGTTCGCGTGCGAGTAGTCGGGATCGATGGCGAGCGCGACCTCTCGAACCTTCGGCCCGACCCACCAGGAGTGGAAGATGGCCTGCGCGTCGGCCCTGTCTTCACGAGCCATCCACTCGCGCACGACCGTTTGCGCGGGTGTGTTGCCGCCGTGCGCGTTCACGATCAGCAGGCGACGAAAACCCTGCCCATGGAGGGAATCGAGCAGATCGCGGATCACCCCGACGAAGGTCTCCAGCCGCAAGGTCGGGCTGCCCGGGTACGCGGCCGCGAACGTCGGCGTCAGCCCGTACGGAAGCACCGGCAGCACCGGGACGCCGAGCGGCTCGGCGGCCTCGACCGAGACGCGCTCCGCAAGGATGTTGTCGGTCTCGAGAGAGAGGTAGGCATGCTGCTCGGTCGACCCGATCGGCAGCACGATCCGGTCGTCGCCCGAGAGGTATTCCTCGAGCTGCATCCAGTTGAGCTCTCGGATCCTCATCTCACACGAGCTCCAGTGAGGCCCTTCGCCGTCCCTCGGTCTCGAAGATCCGCATCAGCAGGTACGCGGCCGCGAAGTAGCAGGCGCCGATCGCGGCCTCGCGCCAGAGCAGGCCGCTTACCGAGCCGAGCGGCGCGCCGGCGGCGACCGCACGCGCCGCCGCGATCCCGTGCGTCAGCGGTAGGCAGCGTCCGATCGTGGCCATCCAATGCGGCAACGCGTAAAGCGGGATGTTGACGCCGCAGAGCAACAGCATCAGGAAGTAGGCGGGGTTCGCGACCGTGAAGACATCGCGGAGCCGTAGCCCGAGCGCTCCCACGACCAGGCCGAAGCCGGCGCAGGAGGTCGTCGAGACGAGCACGATCAGCGCCAGGCCGGGAACGCTCGACAGGGGCGGGTTGAAGTCGAGTAGCAGCCAGCCGGCCGTGAAGGCGAAGGCAGAGACGAAGAAGCCGTTCACGATCTGCGGCAGCGCCCGCCCGAGGAAGAGCGGCAGGCGGTGGGCCGGCGTCGCGAGCAGCGGCGCCAGCGTCTGCGTCCAGCGCTCGCCGCCGATCGTCATCGCCATCCCGTAGACCGCCGCCATCGCGCAGACCTGGACCGAATTGCCGACCACGAAGAAGGCGTCGTTGCGGACGTGGCTGAACCGGCCAAGGTAGGCGAAGAACAGCACCTGGAAGAGCGGGTGGCCGAGCATCGTCGGGATGTAGTACGTCGGCGACTGCCAGCTAAAGAGCGCGCGGTAGGACATCAGGCCGCCGAGCACGAAGACGCGCAGCGAGTTCATATGAGCGACAAGGCGTCGCTTGCGATGCCGCCCAAGAGGCCGCCCGATTCACTCGGGCGGCCGCTGATCCCGGCCCAAGGAGCGGCTAGCTTCGGACGACCACTCACACCAGTGAGAGAGTGGCGCGCTCCCGGGCGCGCCGCTCAAATTGGTCGATGAACCACTGCCCGACCGCGAGGTAGACGACGAAGAGGAGGAACAGCATCCCGAACGCGGGCCAGGCGTTGCCTCCGAAGGTCGCGGTCCGGATCGCCCGAAAGCCCCACGTCGGCGCGAGCACCCACGAGATGTAGTGGACCCAGCCGGGCAGCAGCGCCAGCGGCACGATCGCGCCGGTGACGATCCAGACGGGGAACTCGAGCATGTTCGACAGCGCGTTCGCCTCGCGGTAGAGCACGAAGCTGCCGCCGATCACGATCCCGAGTGCCCCGAGGGCGAGGATGGTCACGCCGACCGCGAGCGCGAAGGTGACCGGATGCGCGAATTCGAGCGGGATGCCGAAGACGATCCGACCCCAGAGGAGCGTCGCCGTCAGCGAGTAGAGCCCGATCGTCGCCGTCGCGAGGGTCAGCGGGAACATGATCAAGATCAGCGGCGGCGGCGCGGCCACGATCGGCTCGAGCGTCCCTTCCCACCGCTGCCAGCTGATGACGCCGCCCGAGCCGAAGAGCGTGGAGGTCCAGATGCCCATCAAGCCCGCCGAGAGCGACGCGTACAGCAGCGTCCCGGGCCGCTGCCCCGCCTTGAAGAGGTAGTAGGCGAGCGTCGCGAAGATGAGCGGCTCGACGATCGACGTGAAGATGAATAGCCCGGACCGCGTCAGCTGCTTCAGGTTGAAGAACCAACTCACGTAGAGGAGGCGCGCGACGCGGATCATCGGCCGTCGGTCACCAGGCTCACGTATGCATCCTCGAGAGTCGGCTCGCGCGCCGCTACCCGGCCGACGCGCACGCCGTCGAGATAGCCGAGCAGCTCCTGGGTGAGCTCGAGCCCGTGCGGGCTCTGCACGACCAGGACCTGCGCCTGCTCGCGATCCTCGACCGCGACCGAGGTGACGCCGGGCGCCTCGCGCAGCCGCCGGATCGTCTCCTCCGGCGCGCCGAACGCCTCGATCTCGACCACCGTGCGGTCGGCGACGATGCTCTTCAGATCGGCGGGCGTCCCCGTCGCCACGATCTCGCCTTGGGCGATCACCGCGATCCGGTTGCAGAGCGCATCCGCCTCGTACATGTAATGCGTCGTCAGCAGCACGGTCTTGCCCGACCGCGCCAGCTCAGCCACCGTGTGCCGCAGCTCTCGTGCGCCGACCGGGTCGAGCCCGATCGTCGGCTCGTCGAGGACGACCACCGGGGGATCGTGAAGCAGCCCGCGGGCGATGTGCAGCCGCTGCTTCATCCCTCGCGAGTACCCCTCGACACGGTCCTTCTCGCGGCCGGTGAGGCCGACGAGCTCGAGCAGCTCCGGGATCCGCCGCTTCTGCACCTTCGGCGGCACGCCGTACAGCTCGGCGAAGTAGCGAAGGTTGTCGAGGCCGCTCAGCCGATCGTAGGCGCCGCGCTCGCCGCCGAACACGTAGCCGATCTTGCGCCGGACCGCACGGGCGTCGCGGACGACGTCTAGTCCGAGCACGCGCGCGGTCCCGGAGGTGGGGATCAACAGCGTCACGAGCATCTTGATCGTGGTTGTCTTGCCGGCCCCGTTCGGCCCGAGCAGCCCGAACAGCTCGCCTTCTCCGACCTCGAAGTCGATCCCGCGGACGGCCTCGATCGTTTTCGTGCGGCGACGCGCGAAGCCCGAGGTCGACTTGTAGGTCCGGCGCAGTTTCTCCGCTTCGATCGCGGCCATGCTTGGAGACTATCCAGGCGCTGCGACGGTCAATCGAAGCCAGAACCGCTGGGCTAAACTGCCGCCCACAAGGCGGCGTAGCTCAGCTGGTTAGAGCAGCGGAATCATAATCCGAAGGTCGAAGGTTCGAGTCCTTCCGCCGCTATTACCACGCAAGCCCGGCCCTCGCTCCTTCGAGGCCCCCGACGCCCCGTCAGCTCAGTTGAAGTCAGCTTTGGAGCGCCATAGGATCGGCGCTTCCCGCGTCACCGGCCTACGAGAGACGCAAGTCGGGCTTTCGATGCCGCGCGCGACCGACCAACGAGAGGAGCGTAAGTGCCATACGGCGTCGTACATCGGTTCGCAGGGGCGACCAAGGAGCAGTACGAAGCTTCCATCGGGGCGGTACACCCCAACGGGGGCAGGGACCTGCCCGAAGGCCAGCTATTCCACGCGGCCGGCCCGTCGCCAGATGGCTGGACGATCGTGGCGATTCACGACTCGCGGGAGAGCTGGGAGCGTTTCCGCGACAACACGCTCATGCCGCGGCTGCAAGCCGGCATCGAGGGGGGCTTCGCCTCGCCGCCCGAAGAGACGACCTTCGAAGTCGAAAACCAGCAAACGGCCTGACGCTGTCGGGCTGACATCACGGTCCCGCGGCCTGACCGGGCCGGAATGAGCCTCGCGACCGAGTCGTCGCTACAATCGAGTGGCCGGCCGGGAGGTCCCGCCTTCCGGTCGTTTCCACGCACGCAACCAGGAGCTTTCAGCTTGGCAACCGGAGTACGAGACGCGATCACCCTTGCTTGCACCGACTGCAAGCGGCGGAACTACCAGTCGACGAAGTCGAAGCGCAACACGCCCGACCGCGTCGAGCTGCGCAAGTACTGCCGCTGGTGCGGACATCACACCGTGCATCGGGAGACGCGCTAGCGTGGCCAAGCAGACCCGCGCTCAGAGGCGGGCCCGGCGTGCCGAGCAGCTCCGCCAAGAGGGAAACGGCGCCGAGGCGCGCGCTGCCCAGCGGCCCGCGCAGATGCGCGCCGCGGAGCCGGCAGCAGTCGCGACCGAGCGCCACATCCCCGGGTCGGGATTCCGGCGCTTCGTCGGCGAGTCCGTCGCCGAGCTCAAGAAGGTCGAGTGGCCGAGCCAGCCTCAGTTGATCCAGGGCACTGCGGTCGTGCTGATCGCCTGCGCGGTCGTCGGTACGTATCTCTGGGTCGCCGACCTCGTCTTCAAGCGGCTCGTCCAGCACGTCTTCCTGGGTCAGTAAGGGACGGGGTCATGTTCAGGTGGTACGCGATCAACACGTATTCGGGGCACGAGAACAAGGTGAAGACGAACCTCGAGCACCGGATCGACTCGATGAACCAGCACACGCGCTTCCGGCGCGTCGTCGTCCCGACCGAGCAGGTGATCGAGACGAAAGACGGCCAGAAGGTTCAGACCGAGAAGCGGATCCTGCCCGGGTACGTGCTCGTGAACATGGACCTGAACGACGACGCGTGGACGGTCGTCAAGAACACGCCCGGCGTGACCGGCTTCGTCGGCGCCGGCACCAAGCCCGTGCCGCTGTCGCAGGGCGAGGTCGATCGAATCCTCCGCACCGGCGCGACCGCGGGTGAACGCCCGCGGGCGCAGGTCGAGTTCTCGCTCGGCGAGTCGGTGAAGGTCACGTCCGGCCCGCTGTCCGACTTCGACGGCGAGATCGTCGACGTCAATCCGGACCAGCAGAAGCTGAAGGTGCTCGTCGACATCTTCGAGCGCCAAGTGCCCGTCGAACTGGGCTTCGACCAGGTGAAGAAGATTGACTGACGGGCACTTCAACGAAATCCGGTGCCAGGCTTCAGCCTGGCTTCGGCGTGACCAGAAAATCGAACTGGGCTTCGACCAGGTGAAGAAGATCGACTGATGGCGAAGAAGGTCCTCACTATGATCAAGCTGCAGATCCCCGGCGGGCAGGCGAACCCGGCCCCGCCGGTTGGGCCTGCGCTCGGCCAGCACGGCGTCAACATCATGGAGTTCTGCAAGGCGTTCAACGCCCAGACCGCCGACCAGAACGGCCGCATCATCCCCGTCGAGATCACGGTCTTCGAGGACCGCTCGTTCGACTTCATCACGAAGACACCGCCTGCGGCGGTGCTGATCAAAGAGGCGCTCCGGCTCGAGAAGGGCTCCGGCGAGCCGAATCGCGAGAAGGTCGGACGACTCAGCCGCGATCAGGTCCGCCAGATCGCCGAGACGAAGATGCCAGACCTGAACGCCCGCGACGTCGAGGAGGCGATGAAAGTCGTCGCCGGCACGGCGCGCTCGATGGGAGTGGAGACGGACCTATGACCCAGCACGGCAAGAACTACCGGGCAGCTCGAGCGGAGATC
>Ga0075421_100003834_pt1 | contig 18072 bp, 16 predicted proteins | sample SoiMetdeltSBSDD5_FD_75292 | JGI IMG/M metagenome (GOLD analysis project Ga0075421, IMG submission 75292) | Bulk soil microbial communities from a Populus tree surrounding site in Tennessee, USA - Soil MetaG P. deltoides SBSDD5 | ecosystem: Environmental > Terrestrial > Soil > Tree plantation...
GATTGGCGTAATCACCTAGCAGTTTGTCGGTAACGCCGCCGCGTTTGATCGGTCCGGTCGGATAGGCGGCTTCGTTGGCGTAATCGGCGCTCACGTTCGCCCAGAACGCGTCGGCGTGGCCGATGAATCTGGTTTTCGGATAAGCCTTCAGCATCGCCTCGAACCGCTTGAAGCCCGTGCTGAAAACGCCTTCGCCTTCGAAGTGCTGGACTTCCTGGAAATGCACCAGAATCGGCACGTCCAATTCCGCCGCCAGCGCGTACATCCTTCGCAACTCCGGGCCGTCGGCTTCGACGTGAAACTTGATTTCGCCCAATCCCTGCGCGCCGTCTTTGACGGCTTTGGTCAGCGCCTCGGCGGCGTCGGGCTTGGTAATGTCCGCGCTGGCCGACCAGACGAAGCGGTTGGGATATTTGGCTTGTATGGCTTTCACCTGTTCCACGACGGAACCGCGCGTCAGCAAGACGGCATTGGTCACGCCGCAACCTTCCATATGAACCATGTTGGCGTCCAGCCCCTGGCGCAAATGGGAGTGGATGTCGAGTATAGGGCCGCCCCACTCTGACGACAAAGGACTCTGCGCCCGCAACATTGAGCTGGCGGTAACCACGACGGCCGTCGCCAAAAATTCTCTTCGGTTCATCATAAAAGTGTCCCCCTTTAGGTACTCAGTAGTTTGTCAACTACAGCGCTTTACTCTTGGGTGTTCAGGTTTGATCGAGATTTGCAATCTTCTCTAACCGCGTAGCGGCGCTCGAATTTAGCCGTGGGATTCAACCCACGGATGGGAGCAGCCATTTCACGCCATCGTTACCGTGCGCCGTTCCGGACCATCGGGGTCGTTTTTCACTTCGCATTTGTTGTCGAAGATCATCGTCGCGCCCTTGTCCGCCGTGAATGCCGGCCATTTCGGCAAGCCAGGATGATTCGGGTCGCCCCTGCGCGCAAACGCGATCCATGCCTCGCTCACCCTCGAGGCCAGCGCGCGAGCGTCTGCGCCGCCACCCGTCATATTCACACAGCGGTCAATGTTGTCGAAAACAAACGCCAGCTCAGAGCAATGGAAGGCGCGCGGACGACTGTCGAGCACAGGTGTTTGCCACGTAAACAGATACAGATAGGCCGGAGCCGCGTTCTGCGCGGCCTTGAGCTCGGCTTGAAGAACCGCGTTCTGCCGCGTCGAGACGGTCGAAATGAACGAGAGCAAATCGAACGGCTTGGATTTCGGATTGGCTTTGCGATAGGCGGCGATGATTTGCGCCGAGCGTTCGCCGTACATCGCTTTCACGCGCTCGGCGAGTTCGGCTTCGGTCATCGCGTCTACGTTCGGATTGTTGACGCCACTCGTGAATTCGTTAAGCGTCGTGCCGATAAGCATCGGGATGTTCGCGGAGATCTCTGGCGCCGCCGGATCAAATGGATGCTGCGGCAAAATCTGACCGTCTACGGTCGGCCCCCAACCGGTGCGATCCGCACGCCTATTGTAGACACGCGCCGGGCCGCCTGCGGGAGCGACTTTGCGCATTGCGGCTATCCCGGCGTCAATCAGCCTTTGCGCAGGCAAGGTGTGCAATTGATCCAGTTGCGATGCGCTCAAACCTAATTCAGCCAAAACCGCCGCCGCGAGTTTTGCCGAAGTTTGCGGCTGTACCATTCGCAGTCCTGAACCGCTTTGCACGGCGGCTTTATGAAACAGACCTTTTGCGCTCGGCATCGCCAGCAACGAACTGACTTTGCCGCCGCCGCCCGATTGTCCGAAGATCATTACGTTGCCGGGATCGCCGCCGAAGTTTGCAATGTTGTCATGCGTCCATTCAAGCGCCGCGACCAAATCCAGATTGCCGACGTTGGCCGCGCTCGCATATTTTGCGCCGCCGATTTCGGCCAGATTCAAATAGCCCAGGACTCCCAGGCGGTGGTTGACCGAAACGACGACGACATCGCCGCGGCGGCTCAGATTCTCGCCGTCGTAAGAAGGCAGTTCCTGTCCCGAACCGGCCTGAAAACCGCCGCCGTGCAGCCAGACCATCACCGGGCGCTTCTTGTTATCGTTAATGCCGGGCGTCCAGACATTCAAGCGCAAACAATTTTCGCCGGGAATCCCGTCGTCCCAACTGAAGAGCCAGGCCTCTTCATCGTTCGCCCAGCCGGCGCGGGCTACCTGCGGGCAGACCTGGCCGTATTGCATAGAGCTACGCACGCCCGCCCAGGGCTTGGGTTTGGCCGGAGGCATGAAGCGCGCTTCGCCGCCGACCGGCGCGGCGTAAGGCATCCCTTTGAAAGTGAAAATGCCGTTGCGGACGTAACCTCCGACTTTGCCCGCCGCGGTTTCGACGACGGCTTTACCGCTCCCTGCTGAAACAGCGGCGCCGCAACCGTTGGCGGTTGGCGCTGTTTTCGTTCCCGCCCCGATCGCAGTCGGCAGCAGCGCGCCGCCTGCTAAAGTCGCCGCGCCCCTCAACAATGCGCGCCGGCCAGGTTCCGACAATTCCGGGTTTTGATTTCGCTTGCCCATCACTTTTCCTCCAGGTGGTAAGATTGTAGCTATTCCGACTTTGGCTTCGCCGTCACTGAGTAGAACGCGCCAGGCGCGTTGCGCGTTTCGAGAAAGTCTTCCGGCGTTTCGCCGCGTATCGCCGCATTAATGCGCAGGTTCGACGCGGCCGCGACCGCGCCAAGAATATCCGCCTGGACGAGAAGCAAGTTCTCAAATTCGGCGCCGAGGCTTACAATGCGCTCAACCATATTCAATTCAGCCCGTTGAACACCGCCGTTCAATTCAATGCCGGCGGCGCCCAGATCAACACGGTTAACACGAAAGGAACGAAAATGATTTACACCAGACGCGATTTTGGAAAACTTGCGCTAACTGCGCTGCCGGCAGCCAGGCTGTTGGCCATGTCACAGGCCAAACCCGACTCTAAATTTGGCGGAGTGCAGATCGGAATCATTGCTCCCTACAGTTTTCGCGGGCTACCGAGCGGCGCGGATGATCTGCTCAATTACCTAGTTCAGCTCGGCGTCAACTCGGTCGAGTTGCAGTCTGAACCGGTTGAGACTTATGCCGGCGCGCCGGCGACAGGACGGGGCGGATTTCCTGGGGGGCAAGGCAGACCTCCGGGCGCCGCCGCCGGGGCGCCAGGCGGGCAAGGCGCGCCGCCGCCGGGCGCCGGCCGTCCGCCTATGACGCCGGAACAGCAAGCCGCCCAGCGCGCCCGCGCCGAAGAACTGCGCAAATGGCGCTTGTCTGCGCCGATGGACAAGTACAAAGAGCTACGCAAGAAATACAACGACTCAGGCGTGACTATTCACATCGTCAAGTTCGGCTTGAATACCGACATGCCTGCGGAAGAAATGGATTACTGCTTCAACGTTGCGAAGGCGCTGGGCTGCAAGGCCATAACTTGCGAACCGCCGCTCAGCCAAACCAAACAACTTGGCGAATTCGCCGCGAAGCATCAGATCATGCTCGGCTATCACGGCCACTCCAACGTGACGAGCGACGAAGCCTTCGCTAAACCCTCGAGCTGGGAAACGGCGATGTCTTATTCCAAGTGGAATGGCGCTAACATTGACATCGGCCATTTCACCGCGGGGAATAATTTCTCGCCCGCCGAGTTCATCAAGAAATATCACGACCGAATCACAAACCTGCATTTGAAAGACCGGAAGATAAATCAGGGGCCGAATATGCCGTGGGGACAGGGCGACACGCAGATCAAGGAGATTTTGCAGATGATGAAGAAAGAGAAATACGGCTTCCCGGCTTGCATCGAGTTGGAATATCCCGTGCCGGATGGTTCGACCGTGATGGCTGAACTGACGAAATGCGTGCAGTACTGCAAAGACGCGCTGGCCTGATGGCCGGCGGCGCGGGACCTGGTTTGCGCGCCGATAATCAACCAGAGCTGAAGCGCGCGCGGTTCGGCGCCGATCCGTGGGATTTCAATCTGAACTTATTCATAAATCTCACGCGCAGTTGCGCGACGAGCTTCGACGCCACGACGTGGCCTTATATAACCTCCCACCATTTCCACGACTTTTTTAACGACTCCATGGTGACCGTCTGATCATTCGTTTATGACTTCTTTACGACTTTACTGTTAAGTTACAAAGAGGAGGAGAATGGCTATTCATCGAGTCAAACTGAAAAGCCGGCGCGAGATTGCGGAGGGGACAATGGCTTTTCATTTTGAAAAGCCGCCTGGCTTTGACTTTAAAGCAGGTCAGGCTCTCGCCTGGACTCTGATTGATCCGCCGGAAATCGACGATGAAGGCGGGGTGCGAAACTTCTCGATTGCCAGCGCCCCCGTTGAACCGGATTTAATGATTGCGACACGCATGCGCGACACCGCGTTCAAGCGCGTCCTCAAAACCATGCCGCTCGGAACCGAAGTCCGCATCGTGGGACCTTTCGGCTCTTTGACTCTGAGCCATAACGCCGCCCGGCCAGCCGTTTTTCTGGCCGGTGGCATCGGCATTACGCCTTTCCGCAGCATGCTCCGGCAGGCGGCGGAACAGAAGTTGCCTCATCATCTGTTTCTATTTTATTCCAATCGTCGTCCCGAAGACGCCGCATTCCTGGAAGAGTTGGAAGAGTTGGAAAAAGAGAACTCAAATTACAAATTCATCGGGACGATGACTGAGATGCCCGGATCAAACCGGGTCTGGCGAGGCGAGACAGGTTACATCAATCAGGAGATGCTGGGTAAATACATTGGCGATTTGGCGGCGCCGAACTATTACATCGCCGGGCCTCCGGAAATGGTCGCGGCCATGGAACAGACGCTGAGTGACGCAGGCGTCAATAGCGACGATGTCCGCGCCGAAGAATTCGCCGGTTACTAACCCAATTAAACCTCGGAGAGGAGATACAGCGTATGTGCTACAACTGCGGATGCCAAATGCCCGACAACGACATGGGCGATCCCAAAAACATCACCAATAAAACTTTCGAGGAGGCTTCTAAAGCCGCCGGTCAGTCGCCGGAAGAGGCCAAGCGGAATACGCTGGAGCTTCTCCTAAAAACGCTTGCCGAGAAGGAAAAAGCGAAGGAGCAGAAAGGATGAAGGCCGCGCGTAATCGGCTTCATCCAACCTTCATGGCTCTTCATGGTGAATCAAGATGATCAAGTTGAAACGGGCCTACGAAAAACCGGCCAAAGATGATGGCGAGCGAATCCTGGTCGAACGTCTCTGGCCGCGCGGCGTGACCAAGGCGCAAGCAAAGCTCGATCTGTGGTTGAAGGAAATTGCGCCGAGCACGGAGCTGAGAAAATGGTTCGGGCATGACCCGGACAGGTGGGTCGAGTTCCGCCAGCGATATCTAAAAGAACTCAGGCAGAGCGCCGATCTGATCAAACTGCTCAAGCGCAAGGCCAAAGGGGGCACGATCACCCTAGTTTACGCGGCGCGAGATGAAGCGCACAATGGCGCGCTGGTGCTACAGCAGCTTTTGCAAAAAGGTCGATGAGCGCGCCGGCCTTTGCCCAAAGTCGGAATCGCGCTGGGCAAGGTGTCGAAGCTGAAATGACCAATTCTGCCGCGCGAAACTCCGGGAAATCCATCTTCCGCAATTGGCGATACGCCGTCGGCTGGTTGCTGGCCGCCGCCGGATTGATCTGGGTGTTGCATGACGTCCACCTGTCGAGGCTGCTAGGCCAGTTGGCAGGCATCGAGTGGGGATGGGTCGCGCTGGCGATGGTTTGCGACGTGTTAAGTTATCTGGTTCAAGCCGTGCGCTGGCAATTGCTCCTGGGGCCGGTCGGAAAGATCAATCTGTTGGAAGCCATGCAAGCGATCTACGCCGGGCTGTTCACCAATGAAGTCCTGCCGATGCGCCCCGGCGAGTTTGTCCGCAGCTACATCGCCTCGCAGTGGATGGGGGCGGGCTTTGTCACGATCCTTCCTTCAATCATACTGGAGAGATTGTTCGACGGCGTATGGATGGCGATGGGCGTCGGCCTGGCGGCGATCTTCGCGCCGTTGCCGGAAGATTTGATCAAAGCCGGGGAGACGTTCGGCGGCGTCATCGCGTTGATCGTCGCGTTGTTCATCTACCTCGTCCTTCGCCGGCCACGTCCACGGCGGAGCGGCCGACCGGCGGATCGCGGCCTGCCGAGGTGGAAACCGCTGCGGGCAATCGCCCGGTTGTTCAAGCGATTGAGCGAAGGATTGCGCGAGGCGAGCCGCACAAAAGAGTTTTATCTGGCGTTCGCATTCTCGCTGCCCTTTCTCGCGCTGCAGGCGATCACTCTGTGGCTGATCATGCTGGGCTACGGGTTGCGCCTCTCCATCTGGGTCGGCGTGGCGGTCTATGTGATCGTGAGCCTGGGCACTGCGCTTCCGAACACTCCGGCCAACGTCGGTTCGTATCAGTTCTTCGCCGTACTCGGATTGACGCTGTTCGGAGTGGACAAGACGTCGGCCACCGGCTTTTCGCTGGTCGCCTTCACGCTGATCTCACTGCCGCTGCTGATCATTGGGTTTCTGGCCCTCAGCCGGAGCGGGATGAGTCTGGCGGCGATCCGCGGAGAATTACGACGACCGGAGCCTCGCGCTGATTTATGATTTCCTGCCTGGCCTTATAAGGCTCAACCCGCGCCGCTCGGCTTGAGAGTTCAATGAACGCCCGGCGCCGCGTTTTCCACAACGCCAGCCGGACGCCGATTGACCTCCTCCATCATCGCTTCCGAGGCCCGGAACTCGCCGAGATCAGCGGTGTTCATGATCCGGCATAACCGCGGCGCGTCTTCGGCTGAACACTAGCCGGAGCAATGAATGAAAAAAGGCGCTTCCCCACAAACTGATGGACGAAACTGTGAGGAACAGAATCACGGCGTCAACGCTTTCGCGGCCTTCGCGCCCCCAATACACGTTTGCAAGGTTGAACCACAATGCGAATTCGTCGAGCGTCAGGGCGGCGCCGATTCCGTATAGTATGGCTGTGATTCTCGACAGCCGACGAGGCGATTTCGATGGAATGGTCTCCGGCTTTTCCATTCCCGTTCCGATCTGGGCCAGCCACAAATATCCGACCAGCAACAGAATCAGAATCCCAAAGACCAGGTGATGAACGTGAGTTGTCCCGACAAAGACGCCGCGAAAGCCAATCGCCTCGCGATGAACGGCGTGAGCCACGCTGCGGGCGGCGCTGAACGCAATGAGAAAACTGACGGCGGAAAGAAACAGCCTCTCACGACGGGGATTTTCAAAGTGCCTCAAATAAAGCTCGCCCAGCCTCCCGCGCAGCGCGAGCAATGCCAGCAGCCATAGCAAAAACGGCGCGAGCAGAATTAACAACCAGAAGATCAATTGGGGACGCCAGGTCATAGGCTAACGCGCGATCGGCGCGCGGACGCGCTGCCGTTCTTCACCATCACAAATGAACCTCTCATTTAGCCCGGATTTCAATTGTTAGTACGGAAAGAACAACCACGGGGAACCGTGTCCACAGTGGTTGTTATCGTACGCGCAATTGCAAATCGTTCTAAATCCGGATCTCCTGTGGCCCGAAGAGGAGAGCCCGAAGAGGAGGGGAGGATTGAAATCATATCAGACGTGAGATGCCCTGTTCCGCGCTCTTCCGTACTGAATCGCTGGAAATAATCGGCGATCCAGGCGCCGCGATCAAAACTCAAGTTGTATAGACGACGGCGCGGCGAGAACTCGTCACACTGCGCCGATCACGCCGTCTCATCGCAGAATCAAATTCTTGTCGAACCGCAGAGAGGTCTCGCTATTGCGTCATATTTTTCCTCTGCTATACCGAAACGCCGTAAAGCGATAAACTCATATCTCCAAATCCCGGGGTAAGCGTTCAGTCGGGGATCCGAAGAACCTCCCGAATCAATGGACATAGGTAAGCGGCGCCGCTAACCTGCCGCGCCTGGTATCCACGCGATAACAAACGGCGGCCGAGTTAGCGCGCAGAAATTCTTTCTTAATGATTGCCAGAAACGATTGAGCCTTCGCATAATTATGGACAACAACCCTCAGCATGAAGCGTCAACACTGCGCCAAACGCTGATCGATCAACTGAAACAGAACATCCCAGAATTCATTCTGACCTCAGAGATTGAGGAGGCTTTTAGAGCGGTTCCTCGCCATGTGTTTTTGCCCGATTTGCCTCTCGATCAGGTCTACCGGGACGACGCCATCGTTACTAAGAAGGAAGGCGAGTCCGCCATCAGTTCGTCTTCTCAACCGAGTGTGATGGTCATGATGCTGAAGCAACTCGGTCTCGAACCGGGTCACCGGGTTTTGGAGATCGGCGCCGGAACCGGATATAACGCGGCCCTGATGGCGCGCCTGGTCGGCGAGACCGGGAAGGTCACGACAGTTGACATCGACGAAGACACCGCGGCGGGCGCGCGGGAGCGCCTGACAGAAGCAGGGTTTGGGCAGGTAGAGGTCATATGCGCCGACGGATGGTATGGGCATGAAGGCTCGGCCCCCTATGACCGAATCATCATTACGGCGAGCGCTGCGGAGATTTCACCCGGATGGCGCGAACAATTGAAGCAAGGCGGTCGAATCGTCGTCCCCTTATCCATTCTTCCAGGAGGCCCCCAAACGAGCGTCTGCTTTGAGCTCAGCGGCGACCGTCTGACCAGTCTCTCCCTCATTCTTTGCGGGTTTATGCCGCTCCGGGGCGCGTTTACAGGAGCGACCGCCACCCAGGATCGTGAGACGCCCCTCGGCCCCGCCCCTGATCTTCTGCTTCATCTCAAAGCAGATGACCAGCGGGAAGTTGACGCGGAAGCGGTCTATAAACTTCTTACAGGACCGAGCGAAACCCTGCAGACGGGGGTGACGGTTCATGGGCGCGAGCTGATGGCAAAATTCTTTTTATGGTCGAGGCTGCCCAGAATCGATAAGGACTATCGGGATTTCAGATGCGGCTTGACTGCGCATGACGAATTAGCGGATGGCGACGTCGTGCCTTATCTTTTCGGACTTGCGGGAAAGTACCGCTCGACGAGTGGACTGCTTAAGGGAGGCAGTATGGCGGTATGGGGGCGTCCGCCGGATCAAACACCACCACTGGACTTGTCGGGAGAGACGACTTTCGAGTTATGCGTGCGAAGCTGCGGCCCGGATAACTCACTCGCCGAAGTCCTCGTCGAGAGAGCGCGGATCTGGGACTCCGCAGGCCGCCCGCCCAAGACAATCAAGATTTGCGCATACGTGATAGAAAATGACTACACTCCGTCAGAAAATGAAATCGTTATTGATCGGCGACACACGCGATTTGTGATAGAGCTGGAGGGTTAATAGGGGGGGCGCAGACCCTCAGGACATTTCACACGCTAAAAAACTATCTCAAAATAATGTGATTATCCATAGTCATACCATTGGAACTTTTTCGAAAATTCGCAGTCTAAGCCTCTGATTGCAAAATAGCATTGAGAGGCAAATTACATGATCAAGTCCTTTTTGGTTCCTCCCTTGATTGTCGGGCTGGTTCTGTTGGGATTTCAGCAGATGGCCGATCCGGAATTCGATGCAAAAGTCGCTCGCCCGGCGTACACCGCCACACATCCAAAAGTATTGATCGATGAGGCTCACAAAAATTTTCACACTGCCGGCAGGGGGTACAAACCTTTCGCCGATTTGCTGACAAACGACGGATATCAGGCGCTTCCGAACAAGGAAAAGTTTCAGGAGTCCGCGCTTAAAGGCGTCGACGTTCTAGTGATCGCCAATGCCCTGGGAGCCGCTTATTTCGATCCTGACGCCGGAAAACCCGCTTTCACCGATGCGGAATGCGACTCCGTTCGTGACTGGGTTCGCGATGGAGGCGCTCTCTTGCTCGTCGCCGATCACGCGCCCATCGGCGCCGCTAACGAAATCCTCGCCAGGCGATTCGGTGTGGATATGAGCAAAGTCCATACACACGATACTGCGCACCCTGATCCGACCTACCCCGGTAATCCCGGTTGGATTTTATATTCTCGCAAGAACGGGCTTCTGGGCGACCACCCGATCACGCAAGGGCGATATGAATCTGAGAGAATCGATTCGGTAACGACATTCACCGGACAATCCCTCAAAGGTTTGGAAGGAAGCACGGCTTTTCTTAAATTGGCTGACACGGCCGTGGACGTCGACCGAAAAACGAAGAAAGAGGTATCGGCCGCGGGACGGTCTCAAGGGATCGCTATGCGATTTGGAAAAGGGAGAGTCGTAATCCTCGGCGAGGCCGCGATGCTCACCGCGCAAATTGAGGGCGGGCAAAAATTCGGCATGAATCGAGAAGGAAACAACAACAAGCAACTGGCGCTCAACATCATGCACTGGTTGTCGGGGCTGCTGAAATAGTTTTCAGTTTTCAGTTTTGGCCATCAGCTCTTCTCAGGGGTAACAACTTTTTGTGCGCGGTAACGTCTACTGCTTACGCGCCTGCCTTAATGAAGCGCAAGGATTTTGCCATAGCTTGCGCTGCGACTAAACATGCGTGAGAGCTATCGTTCGGCGCGGCGCGCCCGAAGCGGGCGTTCCGGGGCACGATGATTGCAGCGCTTCCGAGGAGTTACGCCCGGTGAAGTCCCTCGTCTGAAGTGTGAGGTGGTTTGCGAATTACCCGGAGATTCGGGAATCGTTATGCCTGAGAGAATCGAGCGCACATTAGGCCACGTCGGACATCGGTATTCGCGGCGCGGGGCGCGATCGGCCGGACAAAGCTTTCTCGGCGGATTAACGTTCATCGAGTTGGCTAAAAGGGTGTGGAGCGAGGCGAGCGAGGACGAGGCTACCAGCCGCGCGGCGGAGTTGGCTTTCTACTTCCTGCTCGCGTTCTTCCCGCTGCTGATTTTTCTGATCAGCATTCTGGGCTTTGCGCCGAGCGCGCAGGACAGGCTGGTCGATTACTTGACGAAAGCGGCGCCGCCGGAGGCAACAGGATTGCTGCGCGATTGGGTGAGGGACGTCGCCAGCAAGACCACCGGCAGTCTGCTCTCATTCTCGCTGCTGGGTTCGCTCTGGGCGGCTTCGAGCGGGATGGAAGCGCTGATGCGCACGCTCAACATCGCTTACGAAGTCGAGGAAGGCCGCCCATGGTGGAAGTCGCGGCTGGTCGCCATCGGGTTGGTGCTGGCGCTGGGAATCTTCGTCATCGGCGGGGCGCTGCTTATTGTCTACGGCGACGCGCTGGCGGCGGCGCTGGCCGGGTGGTTCGGACTCGGCGAAGTCTTCGCTGCGATCTGGCCTTACGTTGACTACCTGATCGGACTGGCGCTGCTGATGGTCGGGATGGGGATGATCTACTACTTGGCGCCGAACGCGGAGCAGCGTTGGCGCTGGATCACGCCGGGCGCGGTCTTCGCCGTGGTCGCTGCAGTGATCGCTTCATTCCTCTTCTCTATTTATCTCCGTTATGCGCGGAGTTACAGCGCGATCTACGGCAGCCTGGGCGCTGTGATCGTGCTCATGCTCTGGTTCTACATTCTCGGACTGGCGATCTTTCTCGGCGGCGAGGTCAACGCGGAAGTCGAGAAAGCGGCGGGCAGGCCGATTCGTCAGAAAGAGAACAGGACCGGCTCGCGCCGCCACTCGCGGTAGCGTTGATGATGAGCGCGATGTAAAGGCCGGGCATGATGCTTGCGGAGAAAGCGGGCGCATAACGCAATTGCTGCAGGTAGGCTACGCTACGGCGCCGCACTCGATAATCCGAGGGAGGTCGGTCCGCCGGACGGGAAGCAGACGCTGAAAACGCGCTTCGCCCTTCTATGACTACAACAATCGGGGGCATGCCTGCGCGCGAATTGCCATGTGCAGGATGGCTAGATCTGTTTGATCCCGTACCGATTCTTCAAACAAAGCCCGGTATGATCGTCCTGCCGGTAATTTCTATACGGTCAAATGTGAAGGCGGAATAAAGAAATCAGAATGCCGATCACCACCATCGCTTACGCCGGCGACTGAGCGCGAGAGTTGGTAGACATCTGCGCTTGAGAAAAAAACGGCGTCAGGCGTTGCGGAAGGCCGCGGCGATCGGAGCCTGCGCGCCGATTGGCGTCGCCCTGATCCTGATGTTGAAGCGAAAGTGACATGCAGACCGTGCGCAAACCGGGCGAGTATCAATGGCAAAAGATCAATTTCAATAGAGGAAAGAGAGGGTTCTATGGTTGGAAGAAGATTCAAAGAAATCGCGGCGATGGCGATAATCGGGGAAGGAATAATCGGCGCGTTGTTCCCTAGACGGCATTTGCACCTCTGGAAGTTCGGCCCGAAAAAGTACCGGAAGTTTATTGAGGCGACCGCGAGGCGGCCGAACCTGGTCCGCATCGCCGCGGGCGCAGGCGCCGGGTTAGGCGTCTTGTGGGCCTTGCGACAAATTTCCCGGTAGGTCAGCATCCATTCAGCCCAACGCAGCCGACGTTGGCTGAAGGATGAGGATTCGAGTTTTCAGTCTTGTGTATTCCCGCGCCGGGCGGCGTGTATAGGTCGAAGCCAATCGAGCGCGATTATCAACGCCAGGCCCGACAGCGGGAGGAGCAACGATCTCAACTCCCACCGCATTTGCGCATAACCGCCAGTGATGGCGCCGATGACGAACGCCAGCCAGATGCCGCTGCTCAACAGCATCATCTTGAGCGAGGTCTGCCGCGGCGCCGCGGCGCCCCGATGACCCACCGCGCCCCGACTGCGGTCGCGCAGCCAGTAAAGATACTCCACACCGGTTTCCGCCAGGTCGGTAAGCATGCCAGTCACATAAGTCGTGGGCACGATTCGCCCGCCGACCCGCCGCAGCGCCGCATTCTGCAAACCCATCGCGAAGGCGGGCAGCGCCACGAGTGGATAGAGTTCCCAGGCCAAATTCGCGCTCGTCTTTCCGCCGCGGATCACCCCTTCGCCCCACATCATAAAGAGAAACAGCAGCGCGGCCTCCAACCCCAGCGTCAGAGAAAACAGAGAGCGGACGCCGCGGCGAGAGGCCGCTTCGTTCAAAGCCGCGCCCGCGCTGACGCCCAGAACAAAGACCGGAATCGGAGTGGCGCGGTAGAAAGCCTCGCCCCATTCACCCTGTCCGAAATGCGCCCCCATCGCCGCGCTGTTGCCGCTCATATGCGCGATGAACAGGCGAAAGAGCGACACATATCCCACGGCGTCAACGAAGCCCGCCACCCAGGCCAGCAATATCGCCAACCACGCCTTCTCTCGATCTTCAGACCACACGTCGCAACTTGCGCTGATTTAATGGGAAAGCCTCCCGCGCAGGAGTATCGGACTGGGGAGATAGGCGAGCGTAGCGCGACATAAGTTCCCGCCGCTCACATTACTTTTTTAGCTAACGCCATTCGGCCCCCAACCGGGCGCATTCCGGCTTGGCCGTGACGCGTGACGCGCGCTTTCGACATCTTCAGCCGAAGCCCGGCCAGCGTGGACGATGGCCCACTTCAATGCGAAGCCGCCCGCAAGCGACAGCGCAGATCTTAGAATCGTTCCGACCCGGCTTTGCTTGCGCCGCTTCGGTCTCATCGCCTGCAACACGGCGGGAGCCAGCAGCCCCAGGCCGACCGCGCCGAGCCAGAACTGGCGCCCGTAACGACCTTTCATCAGCGGCTTCGCGGCTTTTCCCGTCGTCGCCAGATAAAAGCCGATTGCGATGGCTTCGCTGAGGCGCGCGACGCGTTCGACCTTTTCCAAACTTTGCAACGCCCGCCGGGCGCCGCCGTCATGCAGGGCGAGGTGGAGCGATGTGGCTGCCACACCGCTGTTAATCGCGCTCGTGGCAAAGAGCGCGCCAAGACAGCGGCTAGTCGCCCAGTGCGGCGTGCTCGTCGCCGCCAGCAGCACGCCCGTGTAACTCGCCATCGTCAGCGACAACGGCAGCCCCAACCACCCCAGCAAACGCGCGGGGATCAGCCGCGCGGCTCGTTTGAGCGGCGGGTATTTCTTCGAAAGCTCTTCGGCAAACTGCTTTGCCGCGAGCAGCGTCAGCGGCAGGCTGTATGCGCTCAGCGCCCACGAGCCCAGATTCATCGGCGACGAAGGTTTGAATACGCGCAGCATGTGATGGAACCGCGACGGGTCGCCCAGATCGGCGATCAGCAGCGGAGGGCAGGGAATGAAAGCCAGAAGCGCTGTGTAATGCCCTGCGCGTGTCACCGGGCGCAATCGTTTATCCCCTGACCGCGCCGCCAGACTCGCCATTAGAAACGAACCTGCCGAGACGCCTTCGAGAAAAAAGTAGCCGGCGATTTGCCAGCGCCAGGTCGGGCGTTTGAGCATAGGCAGGCCGTAATAGCCCTCTTTTTTCACTCCCGCCGGCGTCGCCTCTTTCAGAATCTCGGCCGAAGGAGTGAAGGTCGGCAGCCACTCCTGCCGATCCCGCGTTTGCATTTCAACCAACATCGTCACAGGTTGCTCCTCAGAAAAGGTAGGGCAAACTGGCAGTTTGCCTGGCGTCCTCGAAAGACGTCTTTGAAGAAAGCAAGGCAAACTGGACAGTTTGCCCTACCCTCACGCCGCGATTTTCATCCTTTCAGGGCGTCGCAACGCGGCATGAGGGCCCCTCTAAAAGTGTAGAGCAAACTGTCTGGTTTGCTCAGGTTCCTGAAGCATAGCGATTGCGACCGCCCGATTTTCAACGCTTTCCCCTCGCCAGCAGCAGCGCGGACAAGGCGGTCAGGCCGATGGCCGCGCCGAAGCTGAGCAGATAATTCGCCTTCAAATGCGCCTTCGGTCTGCGCGGCGCTTCAGGCAGGTTGTAGGTTGACGGGTGATCGGTGAGCAGGAAGAAGGCGTTGAGCGCGCCGTATTCGCCCGCCGGTTCCGCGCCGTAGAGATACGCGTCTGTCTGGCCGCGCTCGCGCAATTCATCCACGCGCCGCCGCGCCCGCTCGCGCAGTTCATCAATCGGGCCGAACTGGATCGAATCGGTCGGGCAGGCCTTGGCGCAGGCGGGCTCGATGCCGTCTTTCTGCCGGTCGTAACAGAGTGTGCATTTGTGCGCGTGGCCGTCGGCCTTGTTCCGGTCGAGGACTCCGAACGGACAGGCGGCGACGCAATAGCCGCAGCCGTTGCAGATGTCCTGCTGCACGTAAACGTCGCCGAATTCGTTGTAGATGATGGAGCCGGTCGGGCAGGCTTCCTGACACGGCGCCTGCGCGCAATGCTTGCAGACGTCGCTCATCATCAGCCAGCGATCAGGCTGGCGGCGATCAGGCCGGCCCTCGCCGTTGAACTGTTCGACGAAGGCCACATGCCGCCAGGTCGTGTCGGAAAGAGCGACGGTGTTGTCGTAGCTATTGCCCGTCCAATGAAAACCGTCGGCCGGGAGTTGATTCCACTGCTTACAGGCCACTTCGCAGGCTTTGCAACCGATGCAGAGTGTTGTGTCGGTGAAGAATCCCGTCTCCCGCTGCGGCTCGGGCGGCTCGGGCCGCGCGAATGCGTTGACCAGTTCCTCGATCATATCGTCTGTCCCTCCGGTTGCGCTGACTTTGGCGTCTCCGGCGCAGGCTCGCGCGTAGGCCACGGCGCGGCGGCGAGCGGGCGCTCTTCGCGGTAATTTTCCAGTCGTCCTGGCCGGACGTTGCAGGTGAACGCCTTCGCTTCGTGAATGCTGACGTTAGGGTCGAGCACAATTGGGGGCAGATCGTTGGCGACGCCGCCCACGGTCTCGCCCGCGAAGCCCCAATGAAACGGCAGCCCGATCTGATGCAGCGTGCGCCCGTTGACCGTCAGCGGCCGGATGCGGCGCGTCACCATCGCGCGCGCTTCGATCGCGCCGCGCCGCGTGGCGACGACCATCCATCCGCCGTGCTCTATGCCGCGCTCGGCGGCGAGTTCAGGGCTGAGTTCGACGAACATTTCGGGTTGCAACTCGTTCAGCCAACTGTCGAAACGCGACATCGGCCCGCTCAGGTAATGTTCCGTCAACCGGTGCGTCGTCGCGACAATCGGGTATTCATGATCCACGCCCTCGGCCTTCGGATTCATCGGCAGGTCGTAACGCTCGGCCACCGGGTTGTCCTGCTGTTCGTAGAGCAGATTCTTCACCGGCGATTCGACGGGTTCGTAATGCGTAGGCAGCGGGCCGTCTTTCGTCCCCGCCGGGGCGAAGAGCCAGCCTCTGCCGTCAGGCTTCATAATGAACGGCGCGTCGCCCGCGACGGCGTTCATGCCTTTCGCGCCTTCGGCCGGGCGATACGAAGGCGGCTTGTCGGGTTCAAAATCCGGCTCGTCGAGTCCCGTCCACTTTTTCCGCCGCTCGTCCCACCAGACGTATTTCTTGCGCTCGGACCACGGTCTGCCTTCGGGATCGGCCGACGCGCGGTTGTAGAGGATGCGGCGGTTGTGTGGCCACGCGAATCCCCATTCGGGATTGAGGTAATTGTTCGGATCGCGTTTGCGTTCGCGCGCGCGGTTGCGCCCTTCTTCGGGATAGACGCCGCTGTAAATCCAGCAGCCGCAGGCCGTCGAACCGTCGTCTTTCAAATCCGAAAAGCCGCTGACCTGTTTATGATCGGCGACCGTGTAGCCGTTGATCTCCTTCAAGATTTTTTCGGCGTCCGGCTCGTCGGGGATACGGCTCGGCCGTCCGTCGGGCAACGTCTCACGCGCGTCGCGTTCATAATCCCAGGTCAGGTTGAGCAAGCCTTGATCACGCGCCGCAGTCGAACCGGCATAAAGTTCCTTGAGCCGTATGCCCAGGTGATAGACGAACCACGTGTCGGAGCGGCAGTCTTCGGGCGGGTCAACCGCCTTGTCGTGCCATTGAATTAATCGTTGCGTGTTGGTGAAACAACCGTCTTTCTCCGCGGCGGCTGCGGCGGGCATGAAAAAGATTTCGGTCTTGATCGTTTTCGGGTCCGGCCTCTCCGGGCCTTTGTACCAGTAACAGGCGCTCTCGATCTCGAACCAATCGCGCACGACCAGCCAATCGAGGCGCCTCAGCGCCTCGCGGTTGAGCGCGGCGTTGGGCGCGCCGCCGGCAGGGTTCTGGCCGAAGAGGAACAGACCTTTGACTTTGCCTTCCGCCATTCGGATGAAGGTCGGGAGTTGCGAATAATCGTCGTCAATCTTCGGAATCCAGTTGAAGCCCCAATCATTTCCCTCCGACGACGCTTCGCCGTACCAGGCCTTGAGCAAGCTGACCATGAATTTGGGAAAGTTCGACCAGTAGCCGTTGGGCACGCGCTCCTGCTCCAGGTAATCTTTTATCGAGCCGTGATTGCGGATGGAGGCCGGTTGCGGGATGTAACCTGGCAACAGTTCGTAGAGCGTCGGAACATCGGTCGAGCCTTGAATGCTGGCGTGGCCGCGCATCGCCATGATGCCGCCGCCGGGTCGGCCCATGTTGCCGAGCAGCAGTTGCAGAATGCCCGCCGCGCGGATCATCTGCACGCCCGTCGTATGCTGCGTCCAGCCGACGGCGTAAACGAACGCGCTCGTGCGTTCGCGCCCGGAGTTTTCGCACAGCGTTTCGGCGACGCGAAGAAATTCCTCCTTCGAGCAACCGCAGATGTCGGCGACCGTCTCCGGCGTGTAGCGCGCGTAATGCCGCCGCAGTATGTTCAGAACGCAGTTCGGATTTTGCAGCGTCGGATCGCTCGGCGGCGGGACGTTCTGAATAAACCCTAGCCGCTCGCTGAACGATTCGCTCTTGATCTGCGGCGGCGTGTGCGTCTTGGAAGCCCCCTTCGGCTCGCCCTGGTAATTCCAATCCATCATTTCCGGTTCGTAACGCTTCTTCTCCGGCTTATAGCCGTTGAAGAGACCGCCCAGCTCGTCGGCGTCTGTGTAATCCTCGTTGATCAGCGTCGCCGCGTTGGTGTAGGCCATCACGTACTCGCGGAACCACCGCTCGTTGGTCAGGACGTAGTTGATCAATCCTCCCAGAAAAGCGATGTCGGTCCCCGCGCGGATCGGCGCGTACTGATCACACAACGCCGACGTGCGCGTGTAACGCGGGTCAACATGAATCAGCTTTGCGCCGCGCGCGCGCGCCTTCATCGGCCAGCGAAAGCCGACCGGGTGCGCTTCGGCCATGTTCGACCCCATGATCACAATGCAGTCGCTGTTCTCTAAATCCTGTTGAAACGTGGTGGCCGCGCCGCGGCCG
>Ga0075421_100003835_pt1 | contig 18071 bp, 15 predicted proteins | sample SoiMetdeltSBSDD5_FD_75292 | JGI IMG/M metagenome (GOLD analysis project Ga0075421, IMG submission 75292) | Bulk soil microbial communities from a Populus tree surrounding site in Tennessee, USA - Soil MetaG P. deltoides SBSDD5 | ecosystem: Environmental > Terrestrial > Soil > Tree plantation...
CAGCGGGAACAGTATCGATTGCACCGAGCAGAGCACCATCAGAACAGAAATGTCCCACGGGCTCTTGGAATGCGTATTCACCCGACGTTCGGCCGCACGTTTTTGAGGACAGCGTCCCCACCTTGCCCAGACACGGCGGAGGGCCGCTACACTGCCGGAGCCCACCCTCCTATGCCCTCTTGCCAAGTAGGAATGACCCTTCTCATCCTTGGAAGTGCCGTCCAACGGCATAAATGACTCTCCGCTGATGGAGGCGTAGATCCTCCCTGAGCATTTATCCCTTGTCCAAAGCAGGACCGTTCTTTCTGCGCGGCGCGTCCGCCGCGTCTTTTGCGACTTGATTCTTAAGTGGGAATTCTGGCTCACTGCTTCTTGCTGACGATGATCATGCGAGGGCTGGAGACAGAATAGGGGGTCCTCTCCTTGCTTCCAAAGGTAGAAACCACCTGAAGACCAGCCTCCTCAAGCATGTCTTCCAACTCGGCGTGCGTGTAAAGCTTAATGTCATAGTCCACGGTCCGACGCTGGCCTTTGTCGAAGATGATTCGCTTTGTGTGGATGCGAGAGGTGTGCGCGTTGAAGCTGATATCCTCCAACAAAAAGAAATCGGGCTCAATTTCATCCCAACGCCGCGGCTGGTTTTCCACTTTGTGGATGGTCCAATCGCGATTGACGGTCTCTAGCAGGAACATACCTCCCTTGACCAGTGCCTTGGTAACACTCTCGAGGATTCTTTTGTTATCGCTGTCATCAAAGTATCCAAAGCTTGTGAAATAGCTGTAGGCTCCATCAAAGCGGTTGACAAAGTAGCTCTCCCGCATATCTCCCACCAGGAACTCCGCATTTGTCAGCTCATTCAACTGAGCAGCTTGCCTGGCCCTTTCGATGAAGCGCTCAGACAAATCGATTCCCATGACATGGTGGCCCCTTTTTGCCAATTCAATCGCATGCCGTCCGTGTCCGCAAGCAACGTCGAGAACCTGACTCCCTTTGGGGAGCAGGAGCACCGACTCGATGAACTCGGCTTCTGCAATGTTTCTCTCAGGCGTGAAAGCTGGGCCGTAGACTCGATCGTAGTCTTCGTTGAACAGCTCCTCGTACCAGTTCATCCCCTATCTCCAATGAATTGTGTCATGGGTGCGCAAATGATAGTGAAGCCCCACAGCGAATTCAAGCGAATTTGCCAGAATCTGGCATCGGCTAGTCACTCCGCAATTTCGACAGCGGCCGTGTCTTCGCCCGCTGCAAAGGACTTCCGCCATCTGGAATTGCGCAGCTTGCTGCACCATGCTGGCAGCAGATGGGGCTACTTTGGATTGGCTTTGGTAGCTCTAAGTCAGGCGCAAGCGAGCCGCTTGAAGGAGTCTTTCAAAAAAGCGGCAGCGATGTGCCCCAGTCCCAGGGGCAGCCCGCCTCTACTAGTGCACTGAGAAATCTACAGAGGAATCGGATCCTAGTAAAGCTTGCTGCCTCAAGGCATACACGCTCTCTCACTTCAAGGATCCCATAGGCGCGGTTTCCTGTTTCAAGTCCGCCGATGGGTCCATTTCGGAGGCGTCTCGAACGATTTCGTACAATTTGCCAATTTGGAACAGGATGGCTTCACAATGCTGCCCGTAGTGAGGCGTCAGTTTGCCGAGCCGCAAGTAGATGGTCTGTACTTCCTCACGAATCTTGTCCAAGGGAGGTTCGACGGCCTTCGACAACTCGACACAGTACTCCCGATGCGACTGTTTGAGCTTGAGTGCGCCATCGCACCGAAAGAGATTCTTCACAGTCCCCGAAAGCGTATTCCGCAGCACACCTAACAGCTTTTGATCGTCTCTCGAAAATCCGCCCGTCTTGTCCGCCAGAAGAACAGCTCCAAGCAGTTTCACGTCCTCGAGCAGCGGAGCAGCCAAGTAATTTTCACAGACAGCAGAGGCTAGGCGCTCCCTGTCGCCTGGAAAGAGCGCAATCGCGTTTTCGCAGGTGACGTAATGCGACCGAACCAAGGCGTCAAATAGGTACCCCTCCTTCAACTCGAGCGCTTCATTGCCTTGGGCGCGATTGGCTCCCTCAGCTTCCAAATAGGAAGCTCGAAGGACCCCTTCGGCCGGTGAATACGAAAAGAAGCTCGCATGTCGCGACGAAAAAATGTCGGACAAGGCCGTCGCGAGCCGAGAGAGATTCGACACCAAAGAATCACCTGCGTGGAGCGCCGACAAAATAGCCACCTGATGCGAGAGTACTTTCAGCTCCCTCTCGATGTCTTCCTCGGGCGGCTGTTCTGCTGTCTCCTTTCCTTCGTCCTGGAGGATGGCATCCCGAACGGCCTCGACCCGGTTTCGGGCGGATTGGAGACTCGCGTTGAACTTCGGAACGACCTCACCGATCAGCACTTGCGAGCTCTCGACCAGAGCCAAGTGCGGATTCAGATCTGACAATGCAGCGTACGGCTCAACGAACTTCCCTACAGCCTCTCTGGCATGTCGCTCAATTCCCGATATCCACCAGGCATTGAGCGCCAACACCAACCCGCACAGTATGGTTCCATAAAATACCAGCATTCTGGACGGCACTGCTGCCGGCCTCATGGTCTCGACTTCCGCCTGAGGCAGTACCATCAGTAGCCTGACTGGCAAGGTTCCACCTGATCGGGTCAGCCAGAAGAATCCTGCTTGCCTTCCAAAACTTCCATCTGGAGGCAGATTGTGAAAAACGGGTTCGAGGCCAGATGCCACTTGAAACTGAAGATCCTGGAAAGTTGTCACGGCAGGCTGAAGCTCCGGGTGTAAGAGGGCCTGCCTCAGGCCTTGGCTCATACCCAATACAACATTTTTGCCCTTCAACACCAAAGCGAATCGCTGTTGCGCGTGAACTTGGTCAAAAACACGCGCTGCAAGTCTGCCGGCATCGATACCAATGGCAACCACACCACGAAACGTGTGTTCCGCAAAGAAGGGAGCGGCACACACAATCTGAGCGTCGATGCTTCGAATGCCGACCGTTGCCTCGTCGCAAATAGCTTGCTGTCCTGGATTCACGGAGGGCATCGCCTTGGAAAAGAAAGACAACTCAGTGACTGAAAACTGACGCTTCATCGCGCCGGACGCGATGAGGGTCTTGAAATCGAACCAAGGGTAGCTCCGAACAAGCGAATCAGTCGTGTACAAGCCGATCTCCCGGAAGATCGGATTCAGGCGAGCAGAAGTCATGAAGACCGGATTGAGGTACTCTGACAGCCGAATCTCGCGAAGAATTTCTGGATTCAGCGAACTGGCGCCGCTCAGCAGGAGTACCGAATTGCCATCGTTGCGCACTGAGCCATAAATCCCTGTCGCCGCGTCGTAGTCATATTCGCTGGGCTGGGCAGCCAAGCGATAACTTTCCGGGTTGGTGAGGATCTGGCTGGTCCATTCCGCAAGTGTCTTCGCTTCGACTTGTGCTTTTTCGAGCTCCATAACAACCTGGTTCCAGATCGGCATGGAATCCCGTAGGAGTGCCGCTTGAATTGAAGCGTCTGCGGACAGCTTTTGATCCCTTGCGCCGGAACCTGACGGGACAAGGAGCCAGATGAGGAAGAAGGCCAGCAGGGCACTTGAGGCCAGATTAAGTATTCGCAGCAGTCGAATTCGTGATGCTGTTGAATGAAGCATGACCACGGGAAGTTAAGTAGTTGCCAACGCGATTCGCCTCGAGCGAACGGTCTTCATTACTCCCACAACAGTAATGAATGTCCCCATAGCAATTATCGGCGGCTTCTGGGGCGAGGAACAGACCTTGCTTTGTATCTATGCCAGCGACAAAGAGCGATCCCCCGCGCCCCCGAGCAAGCCGGGATCTGGACTCTTCAGGTTGGATCTTCCCGGAGAATCAGGCCAGCCTCGCCTTGCATCCGAAAAATGGCTTTTCGCGAAGGGAAGACACAAACGGCCGCGTCAGTTGCAAGAAGTCTGGCGGCATCTTGTTCACCTGGATGTCGAAGCCGGATGGTGGGCGTGGACTGAAAAACGAGCGCTCCTCAGTGGTCTCACTCCTCTATCTTGGCCTCATCGATCAACATGACCGGGATGTCATCCTTGATGGGATAGACCCGTTTGCACTTGCTGCACTTCAGTCCTTGATTGTCAGGAGTCAGCGTGACAGGTTCCTTGCATAGGGGACAAACTAGGATTTCCAGCAATTCTTGGCTGATTGGCATGATTCACCTCGGAAAAAGTCTGGGCCACTCAAGAGCCTCACAACGCTTCTTCGGTGCTCAAAAAGAGTCCTAGCGGACTCACGGTAGTAGCAGAGGTGCAACGAATCCTACTTTTCAATAAGGTCGTCAGGTTTGAAGTTGAGATCCTCGAGAATCTTCTTGTCGACTTTGTAGACGGTGGTCCCCGCGCCGCTCCTGACGAAAACCTGCTCTTTGTCCATTTTTCCCAAAGTCACTTCCGTAACCTTGCTGTTTTTGTCAACGAACTTGATCCGGGCCGACGGGCTTGCAAAGCCGTACTTGGGATCGTTCAAGTTGGCATTGTCGATAAGCTCTTTGCCCTCCAAGTCTTCCAACGGCCAGAAGATCTTGTACTCGATTATGTGCTTGCCCTTATAACCTTCCGGCTTGCTCATCTTCCATTTCTCGTCGGAGCCACGGAAGAAAGAGAAATCTTTGTCAGCGAGCTTGATGTCGATTTCCTTTACGTTGGCCCGTTCGAAACGCACTACCTTCTTGTCTCGAATCTTTGACGCCTCGAAATCGAGCTTCTTCTGCAGGTCTTCCTTGACTTTGAAAATTACATCACGAGATTCGTCTTTCGCATAATACCGGCTTTCGACCTTGTTCCCGATCAAAAGCGTCTTGCGTGCCCGGTTGTCTCCAAGGAATAGATCAACCCGAATGGCCGGCGAAGCCAAGCCATAGCTCTTCAGATCAGACGAAGGTGAATCGACGAATTCTTCGGCTCGAGCGAATTCGAGATCGCTGACTATGGAATTGATTTCCGTGTTGTCGCCACGTGACTCGAATGGTTTCTTCACAACCCAGTCATCGCTGCTCTTATCGAAAATGTATTCCTTTCCTTTCGTCAGGATGTGCATCGCTTTCAACTGGTCGCGCTGAAATTCGACAACGTTTTTGTCGCGAAAGTCAAAAAGCTTCTTCGTGGCGTCGGTATGTAGCATTGAGGACAGGACCAGCACTTTTTTCTGTCCTGGGATGCGGGCAAAGACGGAGCTGGAGCTGAAATCCTTGTCTCCCACGTCGAGCTCGTGAGTCTTGCCGTCACTGAGCTTTGTGATCAGCTTGACTGCGGGCGGATCGAGACCGAAGTTTTTCCAGTCAAGATTAGGTTCATCGATTGTCCTCTCAGTCTTGGCCATAGCGATATCGCTCGCCAAGCTGTCGGCGGTCGACTTATCTGCTTTCGTTTCCAACGGTCTGAGCATTTTCCAGATGTCCTTTTCCTTCTGCAGGACTAGCTCGCCATCTGAATTCTTCACCGTGATTTGAGTAATCTCTTTTTCTTCGAACTGGAAAACCTTCTTCCCCTTCTCAGCGGCCTCTTCTCGTTTCTTTTCTCCTTTGATTTCGTAGAAGTAAACCCAGGCAAAGAGGGCCGCGAAAATGGCCGCAACCATCGCAAGATTCTTCCATTTCATGCGTTACCGTCTCCTTAACCAGACAAGAATTCCGCTGATCAATGCGCTGCCCGGCAGCAGCACCAAGGTCATCCAGAAAAGCACGCTGGAATTTGCACGGGTCAGGGAAATCGATCGGTTTTCCTGGCTTTTCGGCCGGACCGAGATAAGATCTTCGTCTTCTGCGAGCCAACTGACAGTGTTGAGGAAAAGGTCGCCGTTCCGTTGCTGTTGGAAGTAATTGTTGCTTGCGAAGTCTGAGTCGCCAACCACGACGACACGGGCTTCCTTGCCGTGCTTCTTCTCCTTCTCGTCGCTACCCACAGTCTTAGTACTGACGATGCCGAGGGGTACAGGGCCTTTCGTGTCAGTTCCCTCATCAAAGCGCACCGAGCCACCCTTCAGGTTCTTTTCACCCCAGCTGGCCTCGGATGTCTTGAATAGAACAGACGAACTAAAGGACGAGCTCGGGTTCTCTACCGTCTTCACCGACCGTGCCAACGGGAAGAAGGTCATGGTGCGGGAAAGGTCCTTGGTGATGGCGTGAGATTCATAACTCCCTACCAGGGGTGCTGCAGGTCCCATACCTAAAAGCTGCCCAATGCCGCTGGCATCGACAACCGTGTCGTTCTCCAGGCCGATTTTCCATTTCTTCAGCAATTCTTCCAGCCCGGAAGTTGTATCCGGGTCCTGGAGCAACAGCACCTTGCCCCCCACATCAACATACTTGTCGACGACAGGGATCTCTGTTGGCAGCAATCCCACCTTAGGACCGGCAATCACCAGGACCGCACAATCGTCCGGAATTGCAGGGTTCTGCGACAGGCTGAGAGTCTTCACTTCGTAGTTCTGGTTCTCAATAGCCTTCTTAGCCACTCCATAACCCTTGGCTTCCTGGCTATCGCTGATGTCGCCCTCATTGTGGCCCTGTAAGAAGTAGATCACCTTGTTCTTTTCACGGGTCACTTTCAGAATTGCATTCGTGATGGATTCTTCCTGCGGGGTCTCAACTTTTTCGGTCTTGTCGCCATAAGCCACGACCGTTTCTTTGAAACGACTGATGTTATACTGCTTGGCCTGGCCGGGATCTTTCTGCGGGTCGATTGTCTTGAAGTTGACCTTGGAAGCATTGACGCCCCGGTACTCTTCCATGAGGTCGTTCAGGGTCTGGTTCGGCTCGCGATCGAAATAGAGAATCTTGACCTCGCCTTTCAATCCCTGTACCACCTTCTTCGACTGATCGGAGAGGCTGTAGAGCTTGGCGCTGGTGAGATCCATGCGCTTGTGATGCTTCTTGCCGATGAAATTGATCATGCCAAGAATGCCGAGGACGACGAGCGTCATTACCAGCGAGTTTGTCCCATACTGGGTCGAGCGCCGTTTGAAAGCGGATCTGATCTTGTCCAGACTGAAAAAGAGCAACAGCAGAGTGAGCGCGGCGCCCGTGTAAATAACGATCTGGATGGGAACGTTCCAGACATTTTTGATCGAATAATAGACGTAGCCCGCGATGAGCATTGCCGGGCCAAAGGATGCAATATTCTTGAGAAGTTTCATCGATTACTGCCTCCAACGAAGAGATTCCATCGAACGGTAAGTCAAGAACAGCCCTAAGAAAATGAAGCTGCCGTAGACAACGAGACTTGCGGTGTCGACAACTCCCTTTGAGAAATCCTCGAAGTGGTTCAAGATGGAAAGATAGCTCACAATCTCTTGCACGACCGTTCCACCCGACCGCGCCGACAAATCAATCACCCAAAGAATCAGAAAGGCCCCGAAGGTCACGCTGGCAGCAACGATCTGGTTCTCGGTGAGAGTTGAAATGAAAATACCTAGGGAGATTAACGCTGCTCCCAGCAGTAGAAGCCCGAGGTATCCAGACAGTATAGGACCGAAGCTCATCCTCGGCGAGCTGTACGCGTAGACGAAGATATAGTAAAGCAGCGTGGGCAGCAGCATGATCAGAAAGAAAGTGACCGCTGCCAAGAATTTTCCCAGAATGACTTGAACGTTTGTAATGGGTGAGGTGAGCAGCAGCTCGATGGTGCCGCGCCGCTTTTCGTCCGCAAAGGTCGCCATCGTAATCATGGGCAACATAAAGAGAATAACAGTACTGACGACGCCGAAGAAGTTGCGACTCACCAACGAAGGCACGTCCATGGCTGGCGGCGGGCCGCCAAACTGTTGCGACTGCATCATCATCATCATCGACCGTTCCACGAAGATGGAAACAATCTGGTAGAAGAAGTAGCCGGAGATCACCAAAAACACTGTCAGCACGACGTAAGCGATAGGTGAAACGAAGTAACCTCTGAGTTCCTTCTGGAGGATGGCCAGAATGTTTTTCATCGGTCGCGCACCTCCTCTTCCTTGGTTGTCAGTTGCAAGAACACCTCCTCAAGGCTCATGCTCATGGTTCGTAGCTCCAAAAGGTCACAACCACTTTCGACGATTTTTTTGGCGATCTTGCCCCGCACATCCTTCTTGAATTCCGTCTCCACAGAATACGAGAAAGCTTCGTCGCCATCAAGCCGGTGCGATTCAACCCGTAGCACACCGTCAATCTGGCTGATCTGGCTGGTCACAGTCGGTTCCGGCCCCTTCGCTTCGAGATAGATGCGGTCAGAACCTTGCAACTGGCGGATGAGATTTTCCGGTGTATCGACCGCGGCAATCTTACCCTTGGCAATGATGACCACGCGCTGGCAGGTCATACTGACTTCCGGCAGGATGTGGGTCGAGAGGATGATGGTGTGATTTCCCGCAAGGCTCTTGATCAATTGGCGGACTTCACTAATCTGGTTTGGGTCCAAGCCGATCGTTGGCTCGTCGAGAATCAGGACTTCGGGATCGTGGACCAAGGCTTGGGCAATTCCGAGGCGCTGTTTGTATCCTTTAGAAAGGTTCTTGATCAGCGTCTTGCTATACTCCTGAACGCTAACTCTGTTTTTGACCTCCTCGATTCGCGCTTTCCGGTTTGTTGAGTCAACCCCCTTGATCTTGGCGACAAAATCGAGATAGGTGTCCACGGTCATTTCGTTGTAAACGGGCGGATTTTCCGGCAGATAACCGATGCGGCGCTTGACCTCCATGGGTTGATTGAACACGTCGTAGCCAGCCACCCGAGCCGTTCCCTCCGTTGCTGGCAGAAAGCAGGTCAGGATGCGCATGGTGGTGGTCTTTCCGGCACCGTTAGGTCCGAGGAAACCAAGAATTTCTCCTTTCTCGACTCGGAATGACACATTTTCGATAGCTTTGACGCTGCCATACCGTTTTGTAAGCTGATCGACTTCTATCACACGTCCTCCTTAATACCTTGGAGAGTTTGAGATGATGATGGATTGAATGCGGGCAAACACGGTCCTGCAGCCGCCTAATGCAGATCACTGGCGATTTCGAACCAAAGATTATATACAAAGCCAGTTCATTGTAAAGAGGATACGCCAAGGCCCTAGAAGTGGATGACAACCTGCTTATGGGCAACCATGCCAACCAGAGCGGCAGGCAGCCAGTCAACTGCTGCAACAGATGCCTTGCGTAATTTCTCTTGCGTGCGTCACAAATGGTTGGTCTCCGCGATCCAGAGGTCTCATGGTCTTCCTCATGAACGGCGGAAAAGCCCAGGAGTCACGAGGAACGCGCGACAATCCTGGGTGCCCGACTGATCACAGTAGTAATTGGGCTTCTCGCGACCTAGGATAACATGTGATGAGCGCTGCAGAAGATATCGAGATTGGCACTGGACTCGGGAGGTGAGAGATGGACGCTGGAGCACAAACTGGGATTCGTGTTGTCGTAATTCAGGGAAGCGTGTGCCCTGGAAACTTCACCGCGAAAGCGGCGGCGTTGGTTGTCGACGAGCTGCGTAAGGAAAATATCGAAGTCGAGGTCATCGACCCCGCAGAGCTAGATTTGCCGTTTCCGGGGTTGGACAGAAGCAGCGATAGCCCGAAGGTGCTCCGGAATGCTGTGGCCGAGGCGACCGGGGTCATCTTCGCCACGCCCGAATATCACGGCACCTTTAGCAGCGTCACCAAGCTGGTGATCGAGAACCTCGGATTCCCATCTGTCTTTGCAGGCAAGCCGGTTGCGCTCCTGGGAGTTGCCGCCGGGCGTATCGGCGCCATCAAATCGCTCGAGCAGTTACGCGGTGTCTGTTCGCATCTGGGAGCTCTGGTCCTCCCGTCTCTGGTCTCGGTGGCGAATGTTCAGGGGGTGTTCGATGCAGAGGGACGCTGCTTGGACGCGGGGGTTGAAAAGCAGATCCGCAGCGTTGCCGCGAACCTGTTGGGCTACATTCACGGCTACATCTGCCCGCGCGTTACGCTGGAAAGGATGGTACGCGAGCAGTAGTCTCAGGATCGGCATCACCCCAGGAGAATAGCGATACGACGCCCGTGGACACAGCCGCCTCAAGAAGTACGGACGCATCGCGGTCGCTTCTGGAGGGCAACGATGAAGACGATTTTGGGAGGGGACCTATCCGATCACATCAATCTTTTCGTTTGCGGTCGGAAAAAAACTAAGCGAGAGCACTATCTTCCCTTCGGTGGGGCGACCGAACAGGGTTGCGGGAGGGATCTTTACTTCAAAGTACAGAAACTCATTCAGGCTCTTTACCGTAGCCGGGTCATTGGGTCCTTTCAAGATGCTGTAATCGCGAACGGTCCCGTCTTGCGACACCTCAACTTCAAGTTCGATGGGTTCTTTCAAGGAGCGGAAGTTGTCCAGCTGAACAAACTGAGAGAGGTACACCCTCTGTGGCCGTGGTTCAGTAAAAATGCCGGAAGGGATATCCTTATCGCTGGCATTCAAATTGGCGCCAGTAAAGAAGATGCTGAGCAGCGGCACAAAGAACAGAAAAGTCAGTGCTACCCCACTGACCGCGGGAATGGCGATGGGTCGCACGAAATCCCTCAACCGGGCAAAGGCCTTGACCGGAAAGATTCCCGTTGACTGCTTGGAAGCCAGAATCTTCATCCGCAAGTCCAGATCCCGAGGCGGTTTTCTTCGGCTCAACGAGCGCATCAGTCGGTGCAGTGACGTCAACTGATGAAGTTCCTGCGCACAATGGGGACAAACGCGGAGGTGTTGGTCGATTTTCTCCGCTTCCCCCCAGCCGAGCGAATCATCGACGTACTCATGCAATAGTTTGATGGCTCTCCGACATTCCATAGACCCCCCCTGAAAAACAGCCTCACCCAGCCAGCCGCTCAGACGCTGTTGACTGAGGAGCCGCAATGTACGGCTCCAGTTTTTTCTTCAGCTCCAAACGACCGCGCCACAATCGAGACTTCACTGTGCCTAGGGACAGGCCGAGCATCTCGGCAATTCCGTCATAAGACAACCCTTCAATGTCCCGTAGCACGATCACAATCCGATGCTCGAAAGCGAGGCTATTGAGGGCTTGCTGCACCGCCTGCTCTGTTTCAATCCTTGCGCAAGCTGCCTCCGGAGTTGGACCGGAATCGGGAACTTCCAGAAGTCGGGAGGCCACTGGATCTAGCTCGTTTCGTTCGTCAATCGAAAAAGGGGCGCGTCGCCGCCATCGCTTCCACCAGCGTTGCCGATTCAAGCTCTCCGAAATGGCGATCTTGTAAATCCAGGTCTTCAGCCCGCAGTCGCCTCGAAACGCTTTGATGCCTTTGAAAATCTTCATGAACGTCTCTTGAACTGCGTCGGCTGCCTCCGCTGGATCGCCCAAAACCCGGTAGGCAATGTTGTAGATGGCAGCCTGATACAAATGCATGAGGGTTTCAAACGCTTCTTCGGAACCCACCTGCAACCGGTCGACGAAAGCGACTTCGTTCTCAACCAGTTCGAACCCGATTTCAAAGTTGCTCAAGACTGTCGCTCCTCAGCCAGAGATGGAAGTGACGGCTTTGGGTCCATTGTAGCGCACTTAACTCAAAATGGCGACTCGCCCAAGATTCGCTGGGTTCCTTGATCAATCCTCAAAATCGACAAAACATTTAGACACCGGAAGTGCAAAAAAGTTCCCCGGGAAGGTGCCTAGAAAGGCCTTGCCCCAAGGCTGGTTTGGTTTGTAGTCCCGGCTCGGGCCGGAGAGACTGCATTCCTTTCCGCCTGAGGGGAGAGTACGAACCAGAAGGTACCTCTCTGAGCGGAATCCGAATTTCAGCCTGCCCACGGGCCAAAGAGCCACAGGGAGGCTGGCGGCGGCCAATTGGGCTTCTGCAGGCTTGGCAGTGGTCCCAGTGTCGGCTGCTCCTCGCCAACCCTCTCCCCCGCCTAATCTCCGACATACTTCCCGATCCTTGGCGCGACGACCCGTTCTACCGCGCCAGCTTGACATCCTTTCTCCAAACATGAGACGTTGGCTCAACCGACCGGCTGTTCCAAGGCCGGTAGTCGGGGCTGGATCATGCCCAACTACGCTTCCAACACCAGCCTGCTTGTTTTTGCCAAGTCGCCAATTCTCGGAACGGTCAAGACGCGGATGCAACCATCCCTTTCTAACGAGCACTGCCTGCGTCTGCATCAGGCCTTGTTGCGGCACACTCTAACCCAAGTCGGGGAATGGGAAATCCTCGGCCTTAGCAAAACCATCTTCTTCACCGACGGCGGACAGGAGGCACGCAGCGCAATTCGCGCGCTGTCGCTCCCGTCAAGCATTTCGGTCGAGTTTCAAGTTGGCCGTGACCTCGGAGAGCGAATGACCTTTGCGCTGAACAAGAAATGGGCCGAGGGATTCAGGAAAGTTCTCTTCATCGGAACGGACAGTCCATTGATTGAAGCCAAGGATCTTCGAGCTGCTATCGAAGGCTTGGCGACATGTGAAATTGTGATCGGTCCAGCCACCGACGGAGGCTATTACCTGATCGGGTTTTCAGCGCTAAGGCCCTTCGTGTTATCGGGGATAGATTGGGGAACTTCGAGAGTCTACAAGCAAACCGTTCAATTGTTGAGAACCCATTCGACAGAATGGCTGGCCCTGAGAGAAAGCTTTGACTTGGACACGTTTGATGACCTCATTCGATTCCATCGGACACTATCAGAGGCCAAACCGACGTCTCCGCACTTATTTGAACTGTTCAATGTGGTCGAATGCCTGATCAGACAAGCCCAAGTCAAGCAGTGCCTCTAAGCCGCACGCAGCTCTCTCTTCAAGCTCTCTTCGCGATCATCTGTTGTCCTGCTTGTCGCCAACCCGGTGAGAACTGGTGCCTTTCCGTCACTGATCCCGCACTGGGCCGCGAGGTGCAGTTAACCTGCTCCCGTTGTCATGAGGTCTACTCCTGGAAAGACGGAATTCTCGATTTCATTGGCAAAGCCGAGGCGTCCGAAAACATCACTCCCTTTCAGCGCGTGATGCAGTTCTCCCCGGTCGCGGCGATCTATGAAAAGTACTGGCGGCCGCTGGGATTTTTCATTGCCAGTTCTTCGTCGTTTCGCCAATTTTGCGCCAAACTGATGGCGCTGATGAATCCTGGCGGGCAGCAGATGGTCCTGGATCTGGCTTGCGGGCCAGGGTTGTTCACTTGTCCAATGGCTCAGAAGAGCCCCGGCTGGGTGATTGGTTTCGACCTTTCATTGCCGATGCTGAGGCGGGCCCGAAAAACAGCCAATCGGCTCGGTCTCACGAACGTTCTGCTGGTGCGAGGCAGCGCTTTGCGGTTGCCTTTCCTGGACGGTGCGTTCGATGCCATTCTGTGTAGTGGAGCGTTGCACCTCTTTGACCGTCCGGATGACGCGCTAGCGGAAATTGCCAGGACGCTCTGCCTTCAGGGTTGCTTCGTCTGTCAAACTACTATTAAGCCCAAGCATTCAGCAGGCATGGCAGCGTTCTTGGATCGGGTGATCCGCTTCGGTTTCTTCCGATCTCCCGAAGAACTCAACGAGAAGCTTCGATCCGCAGGTATAATCGTAAATGAGGTGTGGCAGCGGCGGATTGTCTACCTCTTTCGATCACAGCGGCTGTGATGTACTATTCGCTTCAATCGAACCTAATTTGAGGTCTTGGACCAGACTGATGGCACAGAGCAAGGCTCCATTACTCATTAGCGCCGGTCTCGTCTGGCTATTGTTGTCAGCCGAGTTCGAGGCCGCTGAGGTTGTTGGGCGAGTGGCCGACGCAGATACCGGGCAGGGCCTTCCCGGCGCAATTGTCCGGGCGATTCCGTTGTCGCGGATTCAGCGTGAGGTTCAGGGCATCGCCGGCGACGATGGACGATATCAGCTGGATCTGGGTCGGGACAAATATCGGCTCTTTGTGAGTCTGCCGGACTCAAACTATCTGGCGCGGTTCTACTCTGCCAGCAACGATTCTCAGGGCGAGGTTCTGGACGTAGCCACGTTTGAGTCATTTCGCATCATTGACATTTCGCTAGCCGCTGGTGGCTCGATCTCCGGCACGGTTCTGCGGCACACCGACTTGATACCTCTCGCCAACATGCGAATTGAAGCCATCTCTGGAGCGTTTCGCAGCGCTACCCACACGGCCGACGATGGTAGTTTCCTGTTGCGCGCTCTCCCACCGGGCGGCTACAAAATTCGGGTTCTACCCATGGATGAGAACTTTGTTTCTCTCTATTTCGGGGACACTCGCGATTCTGAAAAAGCGGCCGTTATCGCGGTTGGTCGACACCAGAAGATCACCAGTATTGACTTCCGGCTGCGCTATGGCGGGGTAATCAGTGGGCGCGCCTATGCAAACAAGAACCGTGAACCGATTGCAGGTTTGCGAATCATCGCCGAAAACCAGAGCCAGCAAGAGCCGCCGTTCATCACTTCCACCGACATTCAGGGATTCTATACACTTCAGGGACTAACGGAGGGCAACTACATCGTAGAGACCGGTCGGCCCAGAGAAAGCACTCAAAGCCGGCCAAGACGCTCGTATGTCATGCAATTCCACGAGGACCGCTTTGACCGAGAGCTGGCTGACAAGCTGGAAATCGAGCCGGGAACCGTGATTACAGGCGTCAACTTTGCGATGGTCGAGGCGGCCTCGATTTCAGGTTCGGTGCGTTCCCGATACCACAATCGACCTCTTTCGGGTGTGCTCCTTCGCTCGCAACACGTCGCCAAGGCGATTCTCAGCCCCCTTCAGGGAAAAACGGACCCCGATGGAAACTATCTGATCTCAGGTCTTGCCCCGGGGGATTACATCATCGACACAATGCTTCCCGAACAAATCCGGCGGGTGGTCAATTTTTTCTATCGGGACAAATCGAGCGCCGAAAAGGCAGACCAGATCACAGTTGAAGAGGGCGAACGCGTTCGTCATATTGATTTCAATCTGCCTCTCGGCGGGACGATCCGGGGCGGGCTGAGAGTGGAGGACCCTGAATACGTTCTCCAACCTGCAGGCAAAGCAGTGAGCTTGAAACGAGAGGGCCTTGACCTTGACGGATTTGGCAAGAGAGATTTCAAGCTCAAGCAAGATGGTTCGTTCCTGATTGAACGGACTCCACCTGGCCTTTACGCTCTGAGCCCCATTCTCGACGATCCCAATCTCGTTCCGCAGGCGAATGCTCAGGAGAAGCCAGTTGAGGTGACGGAAGGCAGTGTGACCGAAGGTGTCGACTTCCCATTGAAGGTAATGGGCTCAATTGCAGGGACCATCATCTCGCAGGAGAAATCGCTTGATCTGAAGAGGATCGTCTTGATGCTCGTGAATCTGAAGGACAACACCAGAACCTATTACGAGCTCACTGCCGAGAAATACACCGTGCCTGGCTTAGAACCTGGAAAGTACTTCATGGTTCTGTTGACCAAACCCGATCCGACTCCCCCTCCAATCGGACTTGCCGCTGGACAGGTCTTTGACATGCGGGTCGTAGAGATACAGCGAGGCAAAACTACCGCTGGAGTCAATTTGCAGGTTCCAGCTGACCCCAACTCCAGGAGCCAGCTATCGCCATAGTCCAATCCCCTTCCCGCTCGCTCTGAGCCTCTATGCTATTCAAGCAAGGTTCACGCAGTGAAGCCAGCGGTAAGCCGATAGACACTGGCAGCCATCAAGACTCTAAAATTGGTGGTGATGCGAAAAGCGACAAAACTCGGAGGGGAACTTCGCCTACGAAGGTAGGCACAAGGAATGAGACTTGCTGCGCGCTATGATCCTCTTTCCCGTCAAAACCTTTGGCTGCCGAGCGATAATCTCGATCTTTTCGATAATCTGAGCGTTCTTAATCTGACACAGCTCGCACAACTCTTCGTCGGTGACGCCCCATGCCGAACTCGGGCACCAGCAGAATCCCTTGCCTTGAGTCCAAATCGGACATTTCTCATCGATCATGAGTTCACAGACCTCCTCTCTGAAACTAACGGAAGTTTCGCCAATCCATCATGCTCCGTGGGTTGGGTGCAAAACTGCAATTGGAAACCCAAAATTGAAACAAATCGCAGTAGCTTTTCCAACACAGTGCCCAGCGGACAACGAAACAACGTATTCCAGCTTGGGGAGGAGTTGGGTGGCAGCCAAGAATCGAGTAATAATTTCCCAGCGCTATCTGTCTCCGTGTAAAAGCTTTACGTAATGCCTGTTTTGGCGACTGTAAGAATCGGCACGGTTACCGCCCCTCTCTGCACACACAACAGGCTAGGCGAGTCAAAACCGGAGATTACCGAACCTTGCCCCGGTAGACTTCCATCACTTTTATGGGATATTCAGTCTTGGTGGGATCCTGGATACCTTCGTAGGCAGCCAAGGCTGTACGTAAATCTTTGTACCGACTCAGGTAGTCGGCCAAGATAGCAGTTCCGAGCTCGATGTTGACGTCCGGATCAAACGGATTGTTCTCGGTGAAATCGACCACGTTGCGCCAAGTCGGAACGTGAATCTGCATGAGCCCCACTGCCTTGGCTTCGGAAATGGCGGTGGGCTTTCCGCGGGACTCGACCACGATAATCGACGCAACCAGCTTTGGATCCAACTTCTTGTTCTCTGCATGACGCACAATTATCTTGGATAGCTTGCTAATCTCCTCGAGCTTAATGTTAGAGTGGCGCCGCAACGTGGCCTGGACGATTCTTTCCTGCCTGTACTGCTCCTCGCTGATGTAGGTCGCCAAGCCCGCCCGCTTCGCAGACATGATTGAAATAGTGGAAGGCGCCATGGAGATCAGAACCGTTGCAGTCAAGAAAATCAATAACTTGTTGACCATGGTGTGCCGCGCCAGATGAATGACATAACGTGTGTTCAAACCGACAAACATGCTCCGGCGGCACTTCGGACAGAAAACAATTCGCTGATACAAAAGCTTGTGGATTGCACTCATTCGACTCATTCCTCTTTAGCGGACTCGCATGAGTTACTGCTGCCTGTCGGTCAGCTCGACAGCTCTTCAGTTTGACTCAGGGAGCAGATCTGCTTCCATCTTGCCAGCAGATCTTTGATTTGCTTAGAATTAAGGGGAGAAATCTTGATAAATGGGCAAAGCTTAGGCGGTCTGGCGAGCTCGTCTACGATTTAGCGGCGGTCATTATAGTTAGTTAGTTGCGGGTCAGAAATCAAGGCTTGACTTGGAATCAGTTGGCCCGACCCAGTCCAGGTTCGCTTTACGCATGGATTCCTGAATCTGCAGAAACTCGGCGTACACCGTTTCTACGGCCACCATCTGGATGGACTGGCTCCTGACGTAACGGCTGAATCTTCCTAAGGGGCTGTAATGCTCCGGGCGGGCGACGCTAAAGATTCCCAGCGTGGGAACGCCCACCGCAGCGCCTAAGTGCATCGGCCCCGTATCGTTGCTCACCAGGATCCTGCATTTGCTGAATAGCGCCGCCAGCTCTGGCAGACGCAGATTCTTGGCCAGAATCACCCGAGAGGACCGCAGCCTCTCGTGCAGGGCAAGCGAGATCTTATCTTCGCCCGGTCCACTGAACAAAATGAGCCTTGCGCCGGGCTGGTGAAGAACCTGAACCGCCAGCTGAGCGAATCCATCTTGCGGCCAGGTACGGGATTTGGAGCCGGCTCCGACGTTGAATCCGACAAACCATTCGTTTCCAGCGATTCGGTAGGGACGGAGGAATTCTTCTGCCTGATTTACATGGCTGCATGGCAAATCCAGCAAGCAGTCGCTGGCATCTGCCTTGATGCCCAGGGGAGCCAGCATTGAGAGAAACACGGAAGAGACATGCAGTGAATCATCCTCCACAACTGGCTCAAGGTTGAAACAAAAGGAAGAATAGGGGCTGTGAATTCGCTTGAGTCCCAAGCGCCAGCGTGCTCGGGAATACCATGTCAACAGGTGGGTTTCGCGAAAGCTGTGGAAGTCTGAAACCAAGTCATAGCCTCTTTGACGCACGTTCTCTGCCAGGCGCAGGATGTTCCACAGAGCCTTCAGTCTGTTGCCATCCCTCATTTCCAATCGGTTGACGGGAATCACCTCGCTGACCGCCGAGCACATCTCCAGAATTGGCGCGTAGCGGTGGTCAACCAGGACATCCAGCTTGGCGCCTGGAAACTCTCTTCTCAATGCACGGAGAGTGGGTAC
>Ga0075421_100003838_pt1 | contig 18061 bp, 17 predicted proteins | sample SoiMetdeltSBSDD5_FD_75292 | JGI IMG/M metagenome (GOLD analysis project Ga0075421, IMG submission 75292) | Bulk soil microbial communities from a Populus tree surrounding site in Tennessee, USA - Soil MetaG P. deltoides SBSDD5 | ecosystem: Environmental > Terrestrial > Soil > Tree plantation...
TCAGTGGAAACCCCGCCGGGCGTCCCATCGGCAGCCGGAACAAAGCCACCCTAGCCTGCGAGCAAATGCTGGAAGGCGAAAGCGAGGGACTGCTCCGCGTCGCCTTGGAATTGGCCAAGAAAGGCAATATTCACACCTTGCGCCTGTGTCTTGAGCGAATCGTCCCGCCGCGAAAGGAGCGCTGCATTAACCTGGAATTACGCCCAATCGCCAGCCCGCAGGATCTACCCATCCAATTTCAGGACATCACGGCAGCTATCGCAGAGGGGAGAATCACCCCAAGCGAGGGAGAATCGATCGCGAACATCTTGACCAGCCATGCCCAAACCCTGGGACTGGTGGAAATGGATAGGCGTGTCGCGGAACTCGAAGGTCATCGCTCGGAGCTGTCCCATATAGGCAGGAGATCGAGAGGTTCATGCAGGATAGTCGCGGAATCGGTGACCTTCTACAAAAGCTTAAGGAATCACCCCAATGAAATCACTCGAACGGCGAATTGAGCTTCTTGAACGAGCGCGGGGGCCACGAATGCTACCAGGCCAGATTCGGTTGGAGGAGCTTAACTTTATCGTGGCCATCCAGACCATTTGGCCTGACATTAAGACTGCCCCGAAGTTCCTCCAGGCGGAATACCGTCGCATCGAAGCGAGATGCCCTGACATTTTATAATGCGCGTCAACTGTGTTCTCCGATCGTTGAGAGGTTGCCATAGACAGCCGATGTTCTGGATGCCGGACCTGTTCTTCGCCTGTTTTTTCAGGCTCGTTCGCACTCAATTGCTCAAATCACGCCTCGAAATGTACCAGTTACCCACGGATTCCACCGACGAGGCAAGACTTGCTGAGCTCGCGAATCTCCTCCCTCTCGCCCAGTTGAGCACGGGCCAATCCAAAGGTCTCACCTTTCAACTTGTAAATCATGCCGAACAGGCGGGAGCAATTCACCTCGCCGCACGACCTCGACTAGGCTACCTAAATTACCTCAGCCGCCTTGACCGCGATCGTCACCGGCTGGCTTGACTGCTCGGCGACGGTGACGACCAGCGGCACGTCGGGAGCAGCGGTAATTCCCGCAGGAACGGTTATGGTTACTCGATACACCCCAGTCAATTCGGGGCCTGGAGCGAGTCCCGCCGATACGACGGTCGCAGGCTGTCCGCCAATCGTGACTGTAACCGGATTCGTCGTCTGGGAAAGCGGCTCGGCCGGCGCGGCGGCGCCTGCTGCAATCGACGGATCAACCGGACCCAGGCCCGCGCAGGAGATCAAGACTGTATCGCCTTCCGACACGGGATTTTCGGCATCCACGACAAACTGCGTCCCGTCCGGCTTAGTTGCGGCGAGGAGCGCAGCGCCTTTGCCGGAGCCGTCCTTGGTGAAAACGGCGGGTTGGGCTGCGGCGATGATGACCGGTTCGGGACCAGAATAGCTGGCTGCGCGGCGCACGATCATTTGTTGAGTGGCATTGATCGGCACGTCAAACGGCACGACAGCGTTGATCTGGCCGTCGCTCGCATACTGCAAGGGCATCGACCTTCCGGCGAGGAGCACTTCCGTCCCGTTGAGCTCCGTTTTTAAGGGCAGCTCGGAGGCGAGAGTTACTCCTTGCGCGAGGTTCGATCCGGAGATCTTCACCAAGCTACCCGGCGCCAGCGGGGCCAGCGGCGCAAAGCTGGCCGCGCTGACCGCTCCGCCGGCCGCGATCACCGGAACCGAAGCATTGGCCTGTACGCTGCCGCCGATTGTCGCCGTGCCGGCAAGACTGGGCGACACCAGTTGCGCTTTGGCCGTTATCGTCACCGGAGCCGCGCCGGCGTTTCGCGCTTGCCAGGCGCCGCTCCACCGGCCGTCGCGCAGACTCGTCAAAGCCACCAGCGGATCGCCGGAAGAGAATGTGACCACTACAGACCCGGTGATCATCGGAGTCCCGCAATCGTCGACCACTGTTAGCTCGAGAGAGGTCGGCCAGGCGGCCGTGGTCGTGAAGCTAGCTCCTAACTGAGTGAAGACGGGAATCAATTTTGTCGGCGTACAGCCGTCGGCGAAGCGAGGTGCGTCGGGCTTGGCAGCGGAGGTCTGGCGCGGGATCACAATCAGCAAAATATCGACCCGGCGAGTGACACCCGTCTCCGTGAACCGGATATTAAGCTCCCCGCGATAGACACCGGTCGCCAGCCCCGTCAAAACCGGCTGGACCGCAAGCCGTAGCAGCTGGCCCGGTCTTGCCACGCCGGTTTTGGGAGCAGTAAACCAATTGTTTCCCTGCTCGAAAAAGGATGTCGTCGTCAGATTCAGATCCCTCGCGCCGAGATTCGTGATTTCGACGTTCCGCGCTGCGGGATTCGTGGCGCCTACCTGGCCAACAAAGATGAGTCCGGTCGGTTGCACAACGGGTGGCAGCGCGACATTCGGCGCGACCACGGTGAGAACGACGGAGACCGATTGCGGCGAGTTGGCGACGCCCTCAGCCGATATCTGCACGCGTCCGTAGTAGTCGCCGGCCGCGAGCCCGGCCGGATTGACCCGCACTTGCACGGCGGGCGAGCTGCTTGTATCGCTCTGGCCGCTCGCCGGAGTCGCCGATAGCCAAGCCGATCCACCGGAAAGCGTCGAGGTCGCAGCGGTCCAGTTGAGCGCGCCTCCTCCACCGTTCAAGATGCTGAACGACTGTAGAGGAGGCGCGCCGCCGCCGGCCAATGCTCGAAAGGTCAGACCAGTTTGCGACAAGCTGATAATCTGCTGAGCGCTGTTGATCGTCATGACGACCGGAATATCGAAACGCTCGGCTCCCGGAGTGAAGGTGATGGCGATGCTGCCGACGTAGGTTCCCGCGGGCAATCGCGCAGGATTGGCTGTCACGGTAGCTGGGCTTTGTGCAAAGGGAGGAACTGCTCCGCCGCCCGAGACGGAAAGCCAGTCGCCGCCGGAACTCACCGCAGCCGAAGCGGTGAACGAGCGGGGCTGATCGCCCTGGTTGGCAACGGACAGAACTTGCGAGGAAGACGTAGCGCCGGACGTGAATGAGAACGAGAGTCCGCCGGGCTGGACGGAGACCTTAGGGCCGCTACTGCCGGTGACAACTATGGTGGATGGTAATGGAAAGCTTATGGGTGGGATCTCAAAACCCGGAATCGAAAACCGATAGCTGAAATTGATTGTGAAATCGTACCGCCCGGCCGTCGTCGGAGTTCCACTCACCAGCCCGCTGGATTTAAAAGACAGGCCGGGAGGCAACTGGCCACTGCCTAAAGTGAAGGAGTAGGAAAACTCAAATCCAGGCTCGCTGGGGATGGTCGCCAAGATCTCGGCGAGGCCGAAGGTTGCGTCGTAGGTATAGGGCACCCCCACGACGGCTTCAGTTGCGCTTGCGGGGCCTCCGAATTGAGCGGACAACACGCCGACCAACAAAAAGAGGCAGGCGAACACACATAGAGCCGACCGGCTGAAGCTGGGCTGCATTGCTCTATAATCCCACGAAACCGGCCAACGAGCGCCTTTCGTGGCCCAGTAGCGAGAACCGCCGATCTACTTCTTTTTCTTTGCCGCTGCTTTCTTCACCGTCTTCTTCTTTGTGGGCGCTTGCTTAGGGACTTCGTGAAAACCCATCGCGTTGCCTTCGGTGTCCTGGAATACGGCGATCCACCCCATGCCTTGCCCGATTTCCTGTTTAGGCAGCATGATCGAGCCTCCCGCCTTTTCCACTTTCTTGCAGGCGGCGTCGATAGAATCCACTGAAAGATAGTTCATAAAGGGCTGTCCCGGCATCTTGCGTTTCATCATTCCGCCGTTGATACCTTCTTCACCTTTCTTCTTGGTTTCCACCATGAAGTATTCCATCTTCCAGGGGTCCGTGATTTTCCAGCCAAGCGCCTTTTCGTAAAACTTCTTGGCGCGTTTCACATCGTCGACGGGTATCTCAAAATGCACGATCGCGTTTGACATAAAAAAAGGATAGCAAAGCTAACCCGTGCCGGACCGCCTTGCTATCGCCGAAAGACTTGTGATACAAAACATCCACCGGAGACCATACGATGAGATCTTTCACAAAGAGCGCAGCACTCTGTTCGGTGCTATCTGTCCTCACGCTGAGCCTGCCCTTGTCCGCGCAGGAAAAGCCGAAGCTGTACAATACCGCCAAGCAAAAGTTATTGGATGGCAAGCAGGTCTTCAGCCACACCGTCTCGACTTTCGATCCGGAAGCCTATTGTGAGGCGGCCAAGCACTACGATTACACCTGGTTTGAAATGCAACACGCCACGCTCACGTTCGCGGACATCGAGAAGATGATCCTGACGTGCCCCAAAGCCGGGGCCATTCCGATGATCCGCATGGCCGATGAGCTGGAGAGTTCTATCCAGCATGCTACAGACATCGGCTGTCTGGGGATTGTCATGCCGACCGTCGATACGGTCGAGAAGGCTTTGCAAACGGCAAAGTACGCCAGGTATCCACCGGTGGGAAGGCGGAGCCAGGGACGAAACAATGGCGCCGCTATTTGGGGGGCCAACTATCGACAAACCTTCAACGACAACATGCTCGTGATCGTGATGATCGAAACTCCGACTGGTGTGGCCAACGCTTACGAGATCGCGAAGGTGCCCGGCATCGATGTCGTTATACTCGGGAACAGCGATCTAACCAATTTCTCAGGATTCCTGCCAAACGATCCGCGCTACCAGCAAATGCTGGTCGACGTGCGCGACGCGACGCTCAAGGCAGGCAAGTTCTACGGCAACGCCAACGCCAACCTTGCGAAGGACAATCCGATCAGTAAAGATTCCCGCTTCCACCAGAACGGACCGTCCAACGACGGCTGGCAGCCTCCAGCCCGCGGTGGCAGAGTCCCGACCAAGAAGTAGCTCGTCGCTCTCTCGCTCAACTCCGGATGATAAGATCCAGAGGAGAGGTGACAACAATGTCCAAAGACAGAAATCTCCAAAGACGCGAATTTTTGGGGAGAGCCGGCCAATTGTCACTCGCGGCGCTCACGGCCGAAAGTCTGTTCGGCGCCGACGAACGTCAGGGAGACATGATCTACCGCAAGCTCGGCCGCACCGGCGAGCGTGTCTCGGCGATCGGTTTGGGAGGAGCTCACATCGCGCGCCCTGCCGACGAAAAGGACGCTATCCGCATCATGCGGACGTCCGTCGATAAGGGCATCAACTTCTTCGACAACTGCTGGAGTTATAGCCTCGGCAAGGCCGAAACCTGGATGGGGAACGCGCTACGGGACGGCTACCGGCAGAAGGTGTTCCTGATGACCAAGTTCGAGGGGCGCACCAAAGCCAAGGCCGCCGAACAGATCAACGACTCACTGAAACGGCTCCAGACCGACCGCATCGACCTGATCCAGTATCACGAGAACATTCGGATGGAAGATCCGGATGTGTTCTTCTCGGAGGGCGGTCCGCTAGAAGCTGTGCTCGAAGCGAAGAAAGCCGGCAAGATCCGCTACATCGGGTTCACGGGCCACAAGGATCCGGCAGTGCATCTGCGGATGCTCGAAGTGGCGCAGGCTCGCAACTTCCATTTCGATGCCGCGCAGATGCCGATAAACATCCTGGACGGCACGTTCCGCAGCTTTACCAGCCAGGTCGTGCCGCAATTGGTCAAGCAGGAAATCGGTGTGCTGGGAATGAAGCCCATGGCCTCCGGACAGATTCCTCAGAACAAGCTGGCGACGGGCATCGAGTGCCTCCATTTTGCCCTGAACGCGCCGACCTCGGTAGTGATTACCGGCTGCGACACGATGGAGCGGCTCGAGCAGGCGCTGGAAGCGGTGCGCACGTTCAAGCCGCTCAGTAAGAGACAAGTTTCGACGCTGCTATCGAAGACGCGCGAGGCGGCGCTGTCGGGCAAGTACGAGCGATTCAAGACCACCGCGCAATTCGACGCCACAGCGCGTAATCCTTCGTGGCTGAGCTGAAAGCTAGCCTTTTGCTTTCTTGATCGCTTCGACCAACGCCGGCACTACCTGGAACAGATCCCCCACGATGCCGTAATCCGCTACCTCGAAAATCGGCGCTTCCGGGTCCTTGTTGATGGCGACGATCACCTTCGAGGCCTTCATTCCGACCAAATGTTGAATCGCGCCCGAGATGCCGACCGCGACATACATCTTCGGCGCCACGGTCTGGCCTGAGCTTCCCACCTGCCGCTCCATGGGCAGCCATCCGTTGTCGCAGATCGGGCGCGATGCAGCCAGCTCGGCTCCCAGAGCGTCGGCCAGCTTCTGGACGATCGGAATATTCTCCGCTTCTTTGATTCCACGCCCTACGGACACAATGATCGCCGCAGCAGTTAAATCCACCGCCCGCTCCGATTCACGGAACAGATCGAGCGGCTTGGTTCTAATGTCGGATGCCGAAATGTCCGGAGCGAAAGTCTCAACCGGCGACGTGCCCACTTGAATCTGATCGGCCCGGTAGGCTCCCGCCTGAATCGATGCGAAGTACGGCGGCTCACCTACGAACTCGACGTCGCAACTGATCTTCCCTTGGAAGAGCTGTCGCACGAATGTCAGGCGGCCTTCTTCGACACGGTGGCCGACCGCATCGCTTACCAGCACGCGGCCGAGAGAGGTCGCGAGCTTGGGCCCATAATCCCGGACCTGATAGGTATGCGGGAAAATCGTCAGGTAAGGCGCTCGTTTTTCGATGAGTTGCCGCAACGCCTTCGAGTACCCGTCCGGCGTGTACTTCTCAACCAGCGAATGCTCGATTTCATAAACCTTTTCGAACTGCTTGCCAGCCAGGTCGCCGGCCTTTCCGACTACCACCGCTTCCACTGGAGCCCCAAGCTCCTTGCCGATCTGCTGCGCCGCGGCGACTGCCTCCCACGACACCCGGTTCCAAACGCCCACGAGTTGCTCGGCGACGACGAGAATACTCATAGCACTCTCGCCTCGAATTTGAGCTTCTCGACCAGCTTGGCTGCAGCCTCTTGCGGAGCGCCGTCGAAGATTTGCGCCTGCTTCGTCCTGCTCGGAATGTACACACGCGACACCTTAATTGCAGGCTCGACCGCCACGCCGAGCTCCGCCGCCGTCAGCTTCTTGATCTCCTTTGTCTTCGCTTTCTTGATTCCCATCAAAGTCGCGTAGCGAAGTTTGCTGATGCCTGACTGAATGGTCAGCAGAGCCGGCAGCGGCATTTCGACGTGCTGGAACCAGCCGTCTTCGAGCTCGCGCTTGACCAGGATCGATCCGTCCTTAACTTCCACTTGCATGATGATCGTGGCATGAGGGAGCCCCAGCAGCTCGGCAAGTATGACTCCGGTTTGCCCGTAGCCCAGATCATCGGACTGCAACCCCGTAAGGATCAGATCCGGCTTCTCCGGTTCAATCGCTTTGGCCATCAATCGCGCCACACCCAGCGGGTCAAGCGCCTGGAGATTCTCCTCCTGGATGTGGATCGCCCGGTCGGCGCCTTTAGCCAGAGCCTCGCGGATCGTCTGGGCCGCGCGTTCGGGGCCTGCGCATAGCGCGATCACTTCGCCGCCGTTCTTCTCCTTGAGCTGCAATCCGGCTTCGAGCGCGTAGGCGTCCGGCTCATTGATTTCGAAGCTGAGATCGTTTTCGTTGATCCAGGTCCCGGCGCTGTCGATACGGAGGGGAGAGTCCCTGGCCGGAGCCTGCTTGATCGAAACGATAATTTTCACGGATTACTCCGAATATCTCTTGAAGACCAGCGCCCCATTGGTCCCGCCGAAGCCGAATGAATTGGAAAGCGCATAGTCGATTCGCATCGGACGCGCCTGGTTGGGAACATAATCCAGATCACACTCCGGATCGGGCGTCTCGTAATTGGTAGTCGGCGGCGCGAGTTGATCGCGGATCGCGAGCACGGTGATGCCCGCTTCGAGCCCGCCGGATCCGCCCAGCAGGTGCCCAGTCATCGACTTGGTCGAGCTGATCGCCACCTTATACGCATGCTCGCCAAAACAGCGCTTCATCCCCATGGTCTCGGCCTTATCGCCAAGCTCAGTCGAGGTGCCGTGCGCATTGATGTAATCGATGTCTTGGGGCCTGAGCCTCGCGTCCTGAATGGCGTTGCGCATCACCCGGTAGGCGCCGTTTCCATCTTCCGGCGGCGAACTGACGTGGTGCGCGTCGCTGCTCATTCCATATCCGACGATCTCGGCGATAATCTTTGCGCCCCGCCTCTGCGCCGTTTCCAATTCCTCCAGGATCAGGACGCCCGCGCCCTCCCCGACGATGAAGCCGTCACGATCCTTGTCCCAGGGCCGCGACGCCCGCTCCGGTTCGTCATTCCGCGTGGTGAGCGCACGCATCGCCCCGAAGCCGCCGATTCCCATGGGAGTGATGCACGCCTCGGCTCCGCCGCAAATCATCGCGTCGGCGTAACCGTGCTGGATCAGGCGAAACGAATCCCCGATGCCGTGCGCGCCAGTCGTGCAGGCTGTCGCCGGCGCAGTGTTCGGACCCTGCGCGCCGGTACGAATCGAAACATAGCCCGAGGCCAGGTTGATAATCGTGGCCGGAATGAAAAAGGGTGAGATTCGCCGCGGCCCGTGATCGAGGTAGGTCTTATATTCCCGCTCGATGACATCGAATCCGCCGATGCCGCTGCCGATGCAAACACCGGTCCGCTCCTCTTCGCCCTCACGGACCTTAAACCCCGAAGTGGCCAGGGCGCATTCGGTCGCCGCAATGGCGAACTGAATGAAGCGGCCCATTTTCTTGATCTCTTTTTTCTCGACGTAGATCCCCGGATCGAACCCCTTCACTTCGCCGGCGATCTGGCAGGCAAACCCGGAGACGTCAAATGATTGAATCCGCGCAATCCCGCTTTTTCCCTCGCGGAGCGCGGTCCAGGTTTGCTCTGTGCCGATTCCCAGCGGGGATACTAAGCCTACGCCCGTTACGACTACCCTGCGTGACAAAGCCCCTCTCCTCTACTATTAGTATGAACTCGAAAGTCTGTCCGAAGCTACTTCTTGGACGTTTTGGCTTCAATGTAGTCGATCGCGTCTTTCACGGTTGCGATCTTTTCAGCGTCCTCGTCAGGAATTTCCAGCTCGAAGGCTTCTTCAAACGCCATGACCAGCTCAACGATGTCGAGCGAATCGGCGCCGAGGTCATCGACAAATGAAGCGGAGTTGTCCACCTGATTCTCGTCAACCCCCAACTGTTCCACGATAATCTGCTTTACCTTCTGCTCAACTGCCATGCTTCCTCCTGAATGGGATAACAAACTCATTGATTCTAGCTAGCTTGCAAGGCGATTCGCAAGTCTCACACGTCTCGCTACCGCCTTTCCAGCGCCGCTGCGGCCTTACGCGCGATGAGGCGGTATCCTTTCAGCGACGCGTCGCTACGGACCGCTGCCAGCAGTGCCCGCCCTTTCGCAGCCTCGCCGGACTGGATCGCCGCTTCCCCCAGGGCAAGGCGAATTTCGAACTGATGAGGAACCAGGCCGAGCTGAGTGGCTTCCGCTAGAAGAGGCTCCATCCGTTTCGCCGCCTCCGATGGCCTTCCCAACAGCGCTTCGACGCGAGCGAGATTGGTTCCGGACGACAGCCGGATCTGCCGGAATTCGACCTTGGGCAGTAGCTGGGACGTATGGCGCGCGATACTCTGTGCCTCGACGAACTTCTTTTGCATCGCCTGTGAGAGCGCTAACAGCGACTCGGTGGCGACCTCCAGGTGGACTGCCTTTTGGTGATGAAACGCAGTGACCGCTTTCACAGCCAACGGCTCGGCAATGTCCGGACGGCCTTCCTCCATATTCCACTGCGCCATCGCCAGCAAGCTCCGTGCTTCAAGGTTCTTGCCACCAACCTCCGATCGAAGCGACAGACTCTCACTCAGATACTTCTTGGCGGACGTTAACTCATCCTCCGCAAGCGCAATCCATCCCAGTCCCGCTAGAGCAGAAGACGTATCCCGTCCTGCGCCCAATTTGCGCGCAATGACCAGGGCCTCCTGCGCAGCTTTCTTGCCGCCGGCCATGTCGCCCTGATCCTGCAAAAGATGGGAGAACTCCTGCAGCGCCCCTGGCAGGCTCGCTTCATCGGAAACCTGCCGGCGGAGCGTGATCGAGTCCTGATACAGATTCCTGGCGGATGCAAGATCACCCTCGTATCGCGACGTCAGCGCCATGCCGGACTGATCGCGCGCGATCATTCGCTTGTCGCCAAGCTCGCGATCGATGGAATGAGCTTCGGTCACCATCATCTTCGCCTCGCCGACCGATCCCGAATCGAGCAGGACCACCGCCAGACCGTGTAGCGCCGACGCCATCGCCCCTCGCTCTCCGAGCTCGCGCCGCAAGGCGATCGACTCCCTGTACATCGCCTGCGCCGCTTCCAATTGCCCCTCCCGCGCTCGGATCATGGCCAGGCTCTGCAGCGTGGCCGCCGTTCCGCTCTTATTTCCGATTTCGCGGAAGATCGCTAAAGACTCCTCGTACAGTTTTGAGGCGCCCACCGTGTCGCCTCGCTGCAGCTTGGCGAAAGCGATTCCGCTGACCGCGCGGGCGGCTCCCCTGCGATGACCGAATTGCCCGTAGAGGGTTTTCGATTCCTCCAGGCTCTGAATCGCTTTGTCCGGCTGACCCAGCGACGCGTAGGCTCTGCCCTCGAGAAGCTTGGCTCTGGCCACGAGTATCCGCGACCCCTGCGCCTTTCCTTTTGCGGACGCCCGGATGGCGGCGGCTAGCTCACGCTTGTAGTCGGAAATGAGTTCGGCCGCGCCAGCCTCCTCGACATCGAGTCGCGGATCGTCGGGAGCCGGAGGTGGCAGGCGGCGCAGGTCCTCCAGTGTCCGCAGAGCCTCTCTGCCATTGCCCGAATTAATGCGTGCCGCGACAAGCCGCAGGCCGTAGTCCAGATTGTCGGGGAAGAAACCGTACAAGGCGTGATAAATGTCACCGGCTTTATCCCACGAATTGATGGTCTCGTAGTAACGGCCTTCGACAAAAAGTCGCATCTCACGCGGAAGGTCCTTCGATAGGTCGAAAGCTTTTTTGGCGGCTTCGGTCGCTCGCGCGTCATCGCCAAGCGACGATAGGGCAAGCGCCAGTGCCGAGTGGGTCAGGGCATGGTTCGGATCGGCCGCCGCAGCCCGTTCCAGATGTTCCTTGGCGGCCACCGTGTCGAAAATGCGAAGCCGCTGCACGCCCTCGAAATACTCTCGCGAGGCTTCGGCGGTGGCAGGCGGGCTAGCGCGCGTTCGGCCGGCTTCGGAGCCGGAGACACTCCCGGCGCCGAGACTTTCCCGAACGCGCGCGCCCGCTCGTGACACCAGGTCCGGCAAATTGGTTTCACTGCCCCTTTCACTCGCGGTAATCATGGTTTCGCCGGCCGCCGCATCCTGCAGACGCAGGTCCAGCCGAATCGTCTCACCAGCGCCTGTGGCGAGATAGGAGCCAACCACGACGTAATCGGCGCCCAGACTCGTGCGGATCCGAGCCAGCGTTTCCCGGCCAAAGCTGTCGGCTTCGGAGAGCGAGAGATCAAGCTTCACCTGCCCCACGGTTTCGCCGCTGATGGCGTGCAACTGTTCACCAGCCGCTAGTTCAGTGGTCAACATTTCAGTGAGAGCAGTGGAGAGCCACGCCGCCTGAGGCCTTTTGGAAAGATTCTTAAATCCCAGTACGGCCACAGATGGCCGCATCTTCACTCGTGCCGCCGCTGCGGGCGCCACCGGAGGCCGCGCCGAATTCACCTGCCAGGCCAAGGCTGCGGCCAGCGCCACGATCACTCCTGCGGCCGCAATGGCAGTGGACGCCTTGCGCTTGGTCACCCATTTGCCGAAGCGGTACGTTGCAGTGTCGCCGCGCGCGACGACTGGTTCGCCCTCGATGTAGCGCCGGATGTCGGTGGCGAACTCCTCGGCGGACGCATAACGCCGCAGCGGGTCCTTCCGCATCGCCATAAGGACAATGCAATCGAGATCCCCTTCCAGCGACTGCCGCAGCTTCTTCGGCTCCCCGTCCCGTGTTCTGCTCACCACCTGGGGCGTCAGGAGGATGCGGTTTTCACCCACAGTGATCGTTTCGGTGCGGCCCACGGCCGCGCTCGGCCGCTCCGGGTCTTCCTCACAGATCACATGCGCCATCTCGTAAGGAGTGCGGCTCTTAAACCGGTAGGGACGGTGTCCGGTCAGCAGTTCGTAGAGCAGAACGCCCAGTGAGTACACGTCGCTCGCCGGGGTGATCGCTTCACCGCGAATCTGTTCGGGACTGGCGTAGGCAGGCGTCATCATCCGCATGGCCGTCTCGGTGATGGTCGGATCGCCGGGCTGAGCGGACATCTCCGGATCCAGAATCTTGGCGATTCCGAAATCGAGCAGCTTGGGGACACCGTCCTTCGTGACCAGGATGTTCCACGGTTTGATATCGCGGTGTACGACCATCTTCTGGTGCGCAGAATGAACCGCGGCGCAGACCGGCACAAACAGGCTGAGGCGCTCAAGCGTAGACAGTTTGCGTGAATCGCAAAACTGATCGATGGGACGGCCCTCGATGTACTCCATCACGTAATAAGGAAGGCCGTCTTCTGTAGCGCCGCCGTCGAGAAGCCGCGCGATGTTGGGATGTTCCAGGCTCGCAAGAATCTGCCGCTCGTTGCGGAAGCGCCGCAGGATGTATGCCGTGTCCATTCCCCGCTTGACGATCTTGATTGCCACCTCCTGGCGGAAATGATCGTCATCGCGGACGGCGCGGTAAACCGTTCCCATCCCGCCGCTGCCGATCTCGCCGGCGACGCGGTAAGGGCCGACCCGCCGTCCGATCGAGGGATCAGCGGCGTTGACTGCCAGTGTGACGGCGCTGTGATGGAGGGCCGGCTTCTCGATGAAATCGCCCGCGTCTTCGCTCGCAGCCAAAAGCGCCTCGACCTCCCGGCGCAACTCAGGCTCGTTAGCGCAGGCCTCGTCGAGATAAGCCGTCCGATCGCTTGCCGCGATATCGGCTGCTGCCTGGAAAATGGCTTTGATTTGCTGCCAGCGATCCGAGGTCAACCGGAAGACTCCTCTGAGGCGGGCGATTCGCCTGCCTGTTTATTGCTTGGATCTAAGCCCCATTATAAAGGCGCTAGCGAAATGTTCGTAACGACGCATCGGCGAGATGCGGGATGTTGTTCAGCGAGAATAGCGTCAGTTCCTGGCCGCTCAGCCGCAACGTCGAAAAGCTCGTGTTGTAGAGCACTCCGGCGATCCGGAAAACTCGGCGATCGTCGACCTCCAGCGCTGCTCCGCACCATACCGCCGCCGGTGTGGCCGACGTAAACACCGCCACCGATTCACCCGATCCGAAGCTCGCCATTTCGCCGCGAGTCTCTTCCACGCGGGCGCGAAACTCGGTCCAAGGCTCAACGCCGTCGCAGCCCTGATGGTTCCTCATCCACGCCCGGATCAGTTCCACGTCGCAGGACGTCATCACGCGATCGATATTGGGATTGCCGGTATGCAGCCTGTCGTAGTCGCGCGCGAACTGTTCGTTTTCAGAGAGCAGCCGCGGCGCGAGCGTCTTCCATAGTCCTTCGAGGCTAAACTCATTCCAGCGCGCGTCGACCCGCACCTCAGGCGGATTCAAAACCTCGCCGAGCACGGCGGCCGCGGTCTCTTGTTGCCGCCGCATGCTGCCCGCATAAGCGGCCCGAAACGAGATCCCTGCCGCACGGAAGTATTCACCCAGCCGGCGCGCCTGGTCCTTGCCAAGGTCCGACAGCAAATCGTAGTTGTCCCGCGACCCGGCCTGGCCGTGACGGATCAGGTAGATTTGCACATCAGCTCCGAAGCGACGTCAATAAGCCCGAGTACCCTCTGCTCCAGAACAGCGAATCGGGAATCGCTGGTCTGTCCGATGTGATAACGATGATAGATCTGTTGCAGCACCACGGCGACCTTGAAGAGAGCGAATATTTCATAGTAAGCGATCCGCGATACGTCACGGCCCGTCGCCGCGGCGTACCGCTCGACCAACTCCGCCCGAGTCGGCCAACCCGGCGATGCCGTCACCTGGCTGATGGGCTGCTGCCGCTCCGGCGGATCGTCAACCTGCGGCCAGTAGCAAAGCAGAATTCCGAGATCGATCAACGGATCACCCAGTGTCGCCATCTCCCAGTCCAGGACGGCGACGATCCGGGCAGGATTCGCCGGATCGAGCATCGTGTTGTCGAGCTTGTAGTCATTGTGAAGCAGCGCCGCGCCGGTGGAAGCCGGCTGCCGCGCCGACAGCCACTCCATCAGTTGGTCCATGACACGGACTTCCTGCGTGCGCGATCGCTGCCATCTTTCAAACCATCCTCTGAGCTGTCTCTCGAGGAATCCGGCCGGTTTGCCGATCGCCGAAATCGGCGGCCGGCTGACGTCGACGGCGTGGAGCTGCACAAGAGTGTCGATCAGCGCCTCTCCCACCCGGCGTCGAAGGCCCACATCCTCGCCGATCTCCGGCGGATTCTCCCGGCGCACCACCAAACCGCGCCGCCTCTCCATCAGAAAGAACGGAGCGCCGATCACCGACGAGTCCTCGCAGAGCAAAACGGGCTTCGGCGCGGGAGGAAACACCGGATGGATCGCCCGCAGAACATGGAATTCGCGAACCATATCATGCGCTTTGGGGGCGACTGGACCGAGCGGAGGCCGCCGCAGCGCATACTCTTCGTCGCCCAGCTTCACAAGATACGTGAGGTTAGAATGCCCGCCCGGAAACTGTGCGATCGACATTGCTCGTCCGCGCAGGAATCCTTCGCGGTCGAGGTAATCCGACAAACGGGCTACGTCCAGAATCTCTTCGGCGCGTACCGTCGTAGTATCAGCGGTCATGCGCGGCAGAAACGAGTGTCCGCGCCACGCTGGCTCTCATACACGCCCTGATTTTCGATGCCGTACACTTATGTCCCCCTCGTGTTTCCGTACAGATCGACATGCAGCCGGGGGCTGAAGCGAAACCCCTCCCGCTTGCAGATCTCCGCCAGCCATAATCCGCGCTCGCGTAGCACTCGCCGGTCGATCCCCTCGGGCATCAGAATTACCTTCGAACGATCCGCCCGCAGTTGCCCGATCAACGGCGCGATTTCGATCAGATCTTCTTCCGCCGCTACCACGAATTTGAGCTGATACTCGAACTCGTCCATCAGACGACGGAGCGTCTCCGGCTGGATTCGAAGCCGTTCATGAGTCGCAGACCACTCCCCCGTTGGCGTCGAATGAGCCAGCTTCGGACTGATGCTCATCAGATCGCACCGGACAGGTTTGTAAACGGTTCCTGCGGTCTCGATAGTGGTGTGGAGCCCGCGCGACTGCAGGCGCTCCGTCAGCGCCACGATTTCTGGCGCGATCATCGGCTCTCCGCCGGTGACCACGACATGCCGTGCTCCCGAGTGCGCGTCAACTTGCGCCAGAATCTCATCCAGCGATAATTCGTCCCCCTCCGGCTGCCACGACGTGTACGGAGTGTCGCACCACACGCAACGCAGATTGCACCCGCTGGTACGCACGAAAACCGACGGCACACCCACAAGCGATCCTTCGCCCTGAACCGAATAGAATATCTCGGCGATCTTCACAATAGGAGTGGATCCTTCAGCCCTGCCTCCTCAAAGCCCTTGCGCCGCAGGCTGCACGAATCGCAAGCCCCGCACGGCCGCCCTGCCTCATCCGGATCGTAGCAGCTATGCGTCAGGCTGAAGTCGAGGCCGAGCTCGGCCGCGAGTCCCACAATCTCCGCCTTCGACAGCCGGATCAACGGCGTGTGCACCATGACGCGCGTTCGCCCTTCGATCGCCGCCTTGGTAGCGAGATTCGCCATTCGCTCAAAAGCCTCGATGTATTCAGGACGGCAGTCAGGATATCCGGAATAGTCGAGCGCATTGACGCCGATGAAAATGTCCGATGCCTCGAGAACTTCGGCCCAAGCTAGCGCGAACGACAAAAATATCGTATTCCGCGCGGGAACATACGTCACTGGAATCCCCGCGTCCATCTGTTCCGCCGATCGGCTCTTGGGCACTGCGATCTCGCTGGTCAGCGCCGATTGGCCGAACTGCCGCAAATCGAAGCTGACGACACGCCTGTCCACAACTCCCAAACTTGCTGCGACTCGCGCGGCGCATGCCAGTTCGATTCGATGCCGCTGGCCGTAATCGAACGAGAGCGCATAGCAATCGAATCCATCGCGCCTCGCCAGCGCCAGGCATGTCGAGGAATCGAGCCCGCCGCTCAACAGACAAACAGCCTTCATTTGGGAAGCTTGAGCGCGAGCAGATATCCGGCGATCGGGACCACAACCAGGCCGGCAAAGGCGTGCTGCAGCGAATAGTGATCAGAAACCCAGCCCGTCAGCGGAATGAAAAAGATGCCGGCGACTCCCCATGCCGCTCCCATCATGAGCGCGGAAACCGTTCCGCCGTTTGCCGGCGCGAGCGCCTGCCCCATCATCACGTTCACCGGGATCGTAAAGAGCAGGATCGCGCCGCCCAGAATCAACCCTGCAATCGATAGCGGACCTCTCGTGAAAACGAACAGCAGCAGGAACGGTACCGAGCAGAGCATCGAAAACAGAATCACGCGACGCCCCCCGAAACGGTCCGCCAGGTTTCCGCCGGTGAATCCACCCAAGGCCCCGGCGAGAAGGTAAAGCGATGTGATGTAGCTGGCCGCCGGTAGTGAGTAGCCTCGCTGCAGCTTCAAGTACAGCGGCAGAAACTGCGCAAATGTAATCTGGACGATGGATCGGGTTACCACCAGCAAAAACAGGATGGTCAGGGGACGGCGCACCGCACGTAGCGGTGTTAGGTCGAAGCTGAGCTTCACCCCAGAATCCGCCGGCGGCGAGAGTTTGAGAAACGCCAGCAGCAACCCGGTCATCGCGATACCGGGAAGCGCCGCCCAATAGGTTCGGGATAGCCCCAGCGTGCCTGTCATCCAGGAAAAATACGCCGGCCCGATCGATAGCCCCAGCGTTCCGGCGCAGATGAATGCCGCCAGCGCGCGTCCTCGATTGGCGCCGATGCCGCGCGTGGCGTTCGCGGTGGCTTGCGGATGAAACGACCCGATGCCGACGCCCCCGAGCCAGACCATCGCCAGCAGGGTCCAGTAACCGGACGCGAGACCGAGCGAGGAGATAAAGATCGCCGTCATCGCCGGCGCGAGAGCCGTGAACAGGTACGTGTGGAATCGGTCCGAGAGGTAGCCATACACCGGCTGCATCATCGACGAGGAAAAAACGAGTACTCCTCCCAGCACGCCTGCCTGCGTCAAACTCAATCCGAACTGCGCCCGCAGCAGCGGCTGCAGCACCCCAAGACCCATCCCATACATGTCGATCAGAAAATGCGCGCAGGAGAAGAGCAGAAATGCGGGAATCATCGTCCGCGACGATTCCGCCCGATCAAGTGCGAGCGTTGGCGCTGAAGAACTCATGCAGGGAGTCACTTTAGTATAGCTGCCCCGGGGGACATCCAAAGTCCCGAGCCAACATCTGTTTCAACCCCTGAGCCAGGTCGGGCCGACCGCTTTCCGATCGCGCTTTCACTGCGTCCGCAGACGCAGCGCAGATAACCGGTGAACCATCTCGCAGGATGGATTCATCATGGGACCATTCGGTTCCGGCGCAATCCCGCATCCCTTCGTGTCCAGCCCGCTTCGATACAGGTTCACAAGGTCCTCGCGCAAGGCTGCGTCCGATGTGACGAGGAACCCTGCGGTGAGCGCGATCGCGGCCTCGCCATTCCCATTCGCGAGATGAACCTTCGCTGATTGACGGTATCCGCGCGGATTCAGCGGATCAAGCCCCCGCGCACGACTGGCAGCGTCGGCGGCTTTCGGAATATCGCCCAGCCCAAGATACACAGCGGACAGCAGCCTGTATGCCTCGGAAGTCGACGCCGCGACACCCCCGGCGCGTAACGGACGATTCTTTCGATGAGCCTCGCCAATCGCGATGCAGCGTTGCAGGACCTTGAGCGCAGTCGCCGCCCTGATTCGTGGATCTTTCAGAATCAAATGCTCGTTGTCCCATGCAAATCCGGCTTAGAAGGAGTTGGAAAACGCCAGAAGCGTGAGCGCCGATAACATCGCTGCGGCCAGCAGCCCC